>Ga0180935_1011_pt1 | contig 103058 bp, 106 predicted proteins | sample Deesub1362A_J573_FD_124196 | JGI IMG/M metagenome (GOLD analysis project Ga0180935, IMG submission 124196) | Archaeoglobus sp. JdFR-31
ACCAAAGCAAATATATATCGTTAGGTTAACCTAACAAAAGATGAGAATCGAAACTTACCTCAGACTCGCTTACAAAGCCTACACGCAAGGAATAGAAGTTATAGGACCATCCTTCATTGCAAAAGAGCTTGAAATATCCCGACCATCCGCCTATGAGGGTTTAATAAAGCTTGCAAGTATGGAGTACGGTGAATATATACCGGGAGAGGGATTTAAACTTAACAAAAAGGGTATTGAGAGAGGAAAAGAGATTACAAAGAAGCACAGGCTTATCGAGTGTCTTCTCGGAAATCTCGGATTCGATGCAGAGTCCGCTTGCACTGAGGCTACTAAGCTTGAACCTTTCATAAGCAAAGAACTGTCGAAAAGACTGGAGGAAGTATTCAGAGACAGAGTGATGTGTCCATGTGGAGAGGAAATAGAATTAGGAATAGATGGGAGATAGTCCTATTAGCCTCCCTGCTTGCGTTCTTACTTTTACTTCAAAACACCTCTGCTTACCCTCACAGCAAAATAATAGTCTTCACAACCAACCCCTATTTCAAACCCATAATTGAGGAGATCGGAGGGGAGTATGTCGAAGTTTTCTCCATTACCACCTCATCCGATCTACATTCATTTTCTTTATCTAGGAACGAGGCGGAACTGCTCGAGAAAGCGGATCTGATATTTCTCACTAACTCCTACGATCTCGGATTTGAGAAGAGCATTAAGAAGTCTTATCCGCACAAAACGGTTGACTTTGACGACTACACAAGAAACGGTGCAAAGCTAAAGGAGTTTGACGGTTACCTAAATCCTCACGGTTACTGGCTTAATCTAAGCAATACAATTGCCATAGCAAAAACAATTGAGGAGAGGTTATCTAATCTGATACCTGAGGGGGATGAGTACTTCCGAAATAATTTTGAGGGCTTCAAAACAAAAATCAAGATCCTCAGTATAGAAATAAAGGATGTTGCAAATGCACAGAGGTTGAGAGGAGATTGCGTCGCTATAATCCCAGCCTTGGCTTACATAATCGATAACTCTCAGCTTAATACTTCAGCCATACTACTCGAGGAGGAGGGGTTTGTAAGTGGTAAGGACTATATAGAAATAGAAAGGAAGCTCGAAAACTCGGAACTTAATTGCATCGTAGCCCCAAAATCGATGAAGGAGTCGAAAATAGGATATATTGCAGAGCAATTATCGAAAGATACCGGAAAACCAGTGATATATGTGGAGATGTTCTTAGGAAATAAGACCATAGAGGCTATGCACCTGCTCAATGCTCTCAGCTTTAAAGATCTAAAAACCAAACACTCCAAGGACACTAAAGACAGTTTCATCTATTTCCTCTACCTCATTATAGCTCTTGAGAGCACAATAATTCTGATTCTGTGGTGGAGAAGATGAATCGAAATCAAAGAAAAGATAAAAGAGTTGAAAGGGAGGGCTGTTGGGAGGAAGGTAACCATGACTAAGCATCCATATGACAAAGACGAGATAGTATTCGAGAATGTATCATTTTCCTACACCCCCTCTAACACCCAATTAGCCTTAGAAAATGTGTCGCTGAGGATAAAAAGAGGAGAGTTCGTTGCGATTATCGGACCTAACGGAAGCGGTAAAACCACATTTTTAAGGTTATTGAACTGCACCCTCAAGCCAAATTCCGGTAGAATTGTGGTCTTTGGCATAGATTCAAAGGAAAAGGACAGAATACAGAGAATGATGGGCTTTATGCCACAAAAAGAGTACATATCCTCAGGATTTCCAATACTCGTCAGAGATGTGATAATGATGGGGCTAACCGCGAGAAAAGGAATCCTATCAAAGATTACTGGTTCAGAGTCAGAGAGAGTGAAGATGTCGCTGAAAGCTGTTGCTCTTGATGAGAGGTTTTTACATAAAAAATTCGATGAACTTAGCGGTGGACTTAGACAGAGAGTTCTCTTCGCAAGATGTCTTGCTGTTAATCCGGAAATACTGCTACTTGATGAGCCGTTCAATGGTGTTGATGTTCCAAGCCAAGAAGTGATTCTGAGGACGATTCTGAAAATGAAAGGGGATGTAACGGTCATCATGGTGACTCACAACATCAACCCAATCTTGCACCATATCGACAGAGTGATACTCCTGAAGAACAGAGTTATCGCCGAGGGCTCTCCAGATGAGGTGCTAACCAACGAAAATCTCAAGCGAGCGTATGGTGCAGAGATTCCAATTATCTACTGCGATGAGGGGTACGGACATCCGATCTACGATACACATTAGGTGATGATCGTGACTGAGATCGATCTAATCGAGCTGGTTGGAAAACCATTCTTCCTAAGGGCTTTGATCGGAGTTGTCATCATATCAATAAACGCTTCAATAGCTGGTTCCTTCACAATTTTCAGAAATGTATCTTTTCTCGTTGCTGGTGCAAGTCATTCAGCTCTTGCAGGAACCGCACTGTTTATTCTGCTACAAACCTACTTAGCTTTCAATGTCAATCCACTCGCCGGAGGAGTTTTATTCGCAATACTTACAGCAATTTTTTCAGGTTATGCGGGAAAGAGAGACACTAACACCGCTATTGGAATATCATTCGCAATGTCAATGAGCCTTGCGGTTCTTTTCATTTCGATGATAAGAGAGTACAGCTCAAGAGTCTGGACTTTTCTGATTGGTGACCTTTTCCTTTTAACCCACGACGACATATACATCATGCTCGGCGTTACAGCCATCAACATATTTTTGGTTGCGTTATTCTACAGACACTTCATCTTCATCTCGTTCGACTACGAGACCGCTACCGCTTTCGGCTTGAACTCCAACCTATACAACTATATCCTGCTCTCGATGATTGCCATCTCAACTGTCGCACTTCTGAAGGGGGTCGGGGCTTTGCTCGTGTTCTCAATGCTGATTGCCCCATCCGCAGTAGGAAACATTATGGCGAGGGATCTAAGGAGTGTGTTCGTGATCTCATTCATGGTTGCGCTACTTTGCGGTATCGGAGGTATAGCGGTATCGCTGTTCTATCCGGTCTCTCCCGGGGCAATTTCCAGCTTAATTGCCTCGACATTGTACTTCTCAGCAGTATCATTCAGAAAAATTGCCAAGAGCCAAATTTAAAAACCACAAAGCGGATTATCGCACGGGATAAAATCGTAAAGAGAAGATGTATCAAAAATAAATTTTTTAAACAAGCGTATTAAAAGCCAAGTTAATGAATAAGGTTCTGGTTGTTGATGCGGGTGGAAGAGGGAATGCGATTGCTCACGCTTTTTCAAGGAGTAAACATGTAAGCAAGGTATATGTCGCTCCCGGAAACGGTGGAAGTGAGTTTTTCGAGAAGTGTGAGATTGCAAAGCTTGATGATAAACCCATCCCCTCAATAAGAGCTATTGAGGAGATAGTTTCCTTCGCAAAGAGGGAAGGAGTTGATCTCGCATACATAGGTCCAGAGGAACCTTTAAGCTTGGGACTCGTTAACAGACTTGAAGAGGAAGGTATACCCGCAATAGGCCCCGGAAAAGACGAGACTATTCTCGAGTCTAGCAAATGCTGGGCTAAGGACTTCCTAAGAAAAATTAAAGTGCCGATTCCGGATTACTGGAACTTCGATGATCCAGAGTCCGCAAAAGAGTTCATAAGAGAATACTATCGAGAACACAAGGGAAGCGGAAAAAATCTCGTGATCAAGGCTGATGGACTCGCTGCGGGAAAAGGAGTTTATGTCTGCGATTCAGAGGAGGAGGCTATACGAGCGGTAGACGAGATAATGGTGAACAAAAAATTCGGTTCCGCAGGAGACAGAATATGCATCGAGGAAAGACTTTACGGTACCGAGGTTGCTTTCACCGCCCTGTCTGATGGAAAAAATGCGGTAAAGTTCGGACATGCCAAGGACTACAAAAGGGCTTTCGACCCCGATGATGTGGAAGGATTAAGGAATTTCTACATAGGCATCACGAAAAAGTTCCTGACATCGAAGGATGCGGAAAGGCTGTTCAGGGAGGGCAGACTATTGAATCCAAACACCGGTGGTATGGGTGCGGTATCCCCTCACCCTTCCATTACCGATGAGATAGAGAACAAGATAATGGAGGTTGTAATCGAGCCTATAATCAGAAAGTTCAGAGAAGAAGAGGGCATGGAATTCAAAGGCGTTCTTTATCCGGTGATAATGCTTGTAGAGGAGAATGGTGATCTAATCCCAAAGGTTTTGGAGATAAATGTGAGGGACTGTGATCCGGGAGCCGAAGCAAAGCTCCCAAGGCTCGAAAGCGATATTTTCGAGTTAAGTCAAGCTATACTCGATAGAAATCTCAAGGATGTTGATGTGAGGTTCTCTGAGAAATGGTGTGTTGCTGTGTGTGCGGTTAGCGGTTTCCTTAAAGGTAGAGAGGGTTTGAAGCCCGGATATCCGGGAGACCACTACACAAACCAGCCGATAGACTTCAGAGTCGATGGTAAGAGGAGTGGATACATTTACGCTAACGGAATCGCTAAGTCTGAAAATGGATACCAGACCACCGGGGGTAGAGTGCTAACTGTTGCGGGACTCGGTGACACCCTCGAGATGGCGAGAGACAGAGCATATAGGAGCTTAGAAGAGATCAGATTTCCGGGAATGCGGTACAGAAAAACAATCGGGCTTGATGTTCCAGAATAATCCAGTCTAAAAATTTTAATAATCTAATAATTTTATTTCAAAATTAAGGCACACTTTATACCTTTTCTGCTCACCACAACTCCCGAAGAATTTCTTCCTTGCTTCGGTATGCTCTTCACCTTCGTTTTGAATGCATAACCATCTGAGCTGAGAGTTATAAGCTCTTCATCACCGAGAACATACTCGGAAAACACGACCTCTCCATTCTTCTTCATCAGTTTAATGTTTCTTACCCCCTTGGCTCCTCTCGAAGTCAACCTATACTCAGACACCGGAGTCCTCTTTCCGTAGCCCTTCGAGGTAAGCGTTAGAAGATAGCCCTCATCTCCACCAACACTCATCCAAGCAATAGAATCGTTCTCCTGAATTTTTAATGCTTTAACTCCCTTTGCACTTCTTCCGTAGACCGGTATATTGCTCTTTCTGAACCTTGCGGTTAACCCAAGCCTTGTAGAAATTAAAATCTCCTCCCCACCACATACTCTCGCAAAGATGATCCCATTACCAGCGGTAACTCCAGCTCTCTTAGCATTTTCAAACTCTTCAAGCTTTGTTCTTTTAATATAACCATCCTCAGTAAGGATGACCAACTCTCCCTCGAATTCAGGTACAGAGATAACAGAAACCACCTTTTCATCATTTGATAAGCTTATAAAGTTCTTCACATGAACTCCTTTACCCGTTCTGTCCTGCTTCGGAATTTCATATGCATTAATCCAGTAGGCTTTCTTGGATGTGAAGAAGAGCAATCTATCATGTGTGTTGCAGATTGAAACTATCTTTGGTGTGTCGTTCTCTCTCAAAGAGACGCCAATTACACCAACACCACCTCTTCTCTGAGTTCTAAAGTTCTCTAAGTCCATTCTTTTGATATATCCGTCCTCTGTCACAACAACGAGATTGTCCTCACGGGAAATTAGATCCTCCGATGTGAACTCCTCACTTCCTCTGAGAACCTTGGTTCTTCTTTCATCTCCGTATTTCTCGGCAACTTCTCTCGTTTCATCAACTAAAATTTCATTTATCTTCTCCTCCGATGCAAGAATGTTTCTGTACTCCTCGATTTTTCTCCTTAGTTGCTCATATTCTCCAATAATGGACTCCATTTCAAGGGCGGTTAGTCTCTGGAGCCTCATCTGAAGAATCGCATTCGCCTGTGAATCAGATAAATCGAATCTCTCCATTAAGCTTTTTCTTGCCACCTCTGGACTCTTTGACGATTTTATTAAGCTAACGACCTCATCTATATTCTGAAGAGCTATTTTCAATCCTTCAAGAATGTGAAATCTCTCTTCAGCCTTTTTTAGAAGAAATTTGGTTCTTCTTCGTATTACATTCCTTCTGTGATTGATGAATTCTTGGATCATCTCTTTCAAATTCAGTACTCTCGGAACTCCATTCACGATTGCGAGATTTATAACACCAAATGTCGTTTGCAGGGGTGTGAAAGCATACAGCTTATTGATTACGGTATCGTAATCCCTCCTCCTTAGCTCTATCACAATTCTTATGCCCTCTCTGTCGGATTCGTCCCTAACCGCCTTTACTTCGTCAAGCTTACCCTCGCTGACAAGTTCTGCAATTTTCTCAACGAGTTTTGCTTTGTTCACTTGATAAGGTATCTCTCTTATCACAACAGAGTTTTCTTCCACCTCTATTCTACCCCTAACAATGATTTTGCCCCTTCCCGTAGAGTACACCTGTTCAAGATTCTCTCCGCTAACTATCACCCCACCAGTTGGAAAATCCGGACCTTTTACGATTTTCATTAGCTCTTTCACAGTTATGTCGGGGTTCCTCACACACTCAATAATCGCCTTACATATCTCCCCTAAGTTGTGAGGTGGGATGTTCGTTGCCATCCCCACCGCTATACCACTTGCCCCGTTAACAATCAGATTTGGAATTTTGGAGGGAAGAACGGATGGCTCCTTAAGAGTAGAATCGAAATTTGGAACGAAATCTACCGTATCCTTGTCTATATCCTCCAGCATTTCTTCAGCGATTTTAGTGAGTCTTGCCTCGGTGTATCTCATCGCTGCAGGCATGTCTCCATCGATGGATCCGAAATTGCCCTGTCCATCCACAAGAGTGTATCTCATGCTGAACTCCTGAGCCATCCTAACAAGAGCATCATAAACCGCGGAATCACCGTGTGGATGGTACTTACCGAGAACATCACCTACTATTCTTGCACACTTCCTGTACTGTCTGTTGCTCAGAAGACCCATCTCATGCATTGCATAGAGAATTCTCCTTTGCACAGGCTTTAACCCATCTCTGACATCGGGTAAAGCCCTTCCAACTATCACACTCATGGCATAGTCAATGTACGAACTCTTCAACTCCTCGCTAATCTCCCTCACAAGCTCCATAAAACCACCTAAGCCTAAATATCGAGATTTCTAACCTTATCCGAATTTTCGATGATGAACTGTCGTCTTGCTTCCACATCATCCCCCATAAGGGTGGAGAAAAGCTCTTCAGCTTGCAATGCTTCCTCAACAGTCACCTGCAAAAGAATCCTCGACCGAGGGTTCATTGTTGTTTCCCACAGCTGTTCTGGATTCATCTCTCCCAAACCCTTGTACCTCTGAACCTCCGCATCACCAATCCTATTCAGCAGATCTTCCAGTTCTCTATCGGAATACGCATAAAAGACCTTGTTTTTCTTTTTGATTCTGTAAAGAGGTGGTTGAGCTATGTACAGATAGCCATTTTCAATTAATGGCTTCATGTACCTGAAAAAGAATGTCAGGAGGAGAGTTCTTATGTGGGAGCCGTCAACATCCGCATCCGTCATAATTATGACTTTCTTGTATCTCGCCTTTGTAATATCGAAATCACTCCCAATTCCCGCACCTATGGTTGATGCTATGGCTTTTATTTCCTCGTTCTTCAGCGCCTTTGAGATTCCCGCCTTTTCCACATTAAGTATCTTACCTCTTATCGGGAGTATTGCTTGGAAGTTTCTATCCCTTGCCTGTTTGGCTGAACCTCCTGCAGATTCTCCTTCAACTATGAATAATTCTCTCTCTTCTGGATTTCTTGATGAGCAATCAGCAAGCTTACCCGGGAGAGTAATTGAGATGTCATTCTTCCTCTTAACAAGCTCCCTTGCCCTCTTTGCAGCTTGTCTTGCAGAAAGAGTCAGTAGACACTTCTCAATTATGTTGTTGGCGGATTGTGGATGTTCTTCCAACCATCTAAGCATTTCTGAATAAACAAGAGACTCTACAACCGTTCTAACATCACTATTAGTTAATTTCGTCTTCGTCTGACCTTCAAACTGTGGTTCGGTTAGTCTAACAGATATTATTGCGGTTAGCCCTTCCCTTATGTCCTGTCCCGAGAGTGTTTTGAACTTTTTGACATACTTCCTTCCGTACTCGTTAATCGCCCTCGTGAGACCCGCCCTAAACCCAGAGATGTGCGTTCCACCTTCTATCGTATGGATGTTGTTCGCGAATGCGAGGACATTCTCGATATCCGAATCGGTAAACTGAATCGCAATCTCTATCTGGATTCCATTCCTTGTGTTTTCAAAGTAGATTACCTCATGAATCGGGTTCTTATTCCGGTTTATGAGAGTTATGTACTCCACTATCCCGTTATTCGATTGAAATACATCTTTTTTTCCTGATCTTTCATCGAAAAGTTCAATTTTAATGCCCTTAGTAAGAAACGCAAGCTCCTTTAACCTCTGGGAAACTATATCATACCTGAACTCAGTAACCTCAAATATCTCCTCATCCGGTTTGAACCTTATCTTAGTCCCGGTTTCATTCGAGTCTGACAAAACCATCAAATTGGTTTTGGGAATTCCCCTCTCATACTTCTGATAATGTACCTTTCCATTCCTTTTGACCCACACTTCAAGAAACTCCGACAGAGCATTCACAACACTTAACCCAACCCCATGGAGGCCTCCCGCTACTTTGTATGCCTTGTTATCGAACTTTCCACCCGCATGAAGCTTCGTTAAAACGAGCTCGAGTGCGCTCTTTCCAGAAGGATGGTACTCTGTGGGAATTCCTCTCCCATCATCCTCGACAGTTGCCGAACCATCAGAGTGCAGAGTAACTTTCATCCTCCCGCAATAGCCAGCAAGAGCTTCATCAATGGAGTTGTCAACAATCTCCCACAGAAGGTGATGCAGTCCTCTTATTCCTGTTCCTCCGATGTACATCCCCGGTCTTTTCCTTACCGCATCAAGATCAGATAGAACAGTTATATGCTCCGCAGAATAATCCATATCCTTAGTCTTATCTCCTTCCCACACATTATCACCATTGTTTATTTTTAACTTTTTATTGATTTTTTAAATCTTGACTAAATTCACGAGTTACTAATATGTAAATGAAAGAGCTTTCTAAGAGATTCCCAATGTTCTCTACAGTCACCATCAGTCCAACGAAGAACTATTCGATTTCTTTTTTTAATTAATACCACAATCAATTTTTGACTTAAGAGTAAATAAATTTTTCTATTACTCTGAAAGAAATAAAACCGTCCTCAATTATTATTTCACATATTTAATCAATTCTAAAATTTTTTAAAGTAAATTTTATTTACTTTCTTTAGATATTATTATATTTTTATGAAATAATAAATTAGAGACCACAATAGGAACAAAAAGAAAATTATTTATTGTTAGAAAACTCTGTTAATTCTATGAGCGAGATTGCGGGAAAAAACATAAGAGAACTGAGTGGAGAAGAGGTTGAGAGGATCTGGGTTAAGAGTTACGATGACGGAGTTAGAGATAAACTTGAGTATCCCGAAATTCCCCTCTACGAGTTACTCGAAAAAAGTGCAAGAGAGTTTAGCAATTCTACCGCTCTCGACTTTATCGGGAAATCAATCTCATATAAAGAGCTGAATGAGATTTCTGATAGGGTTGCAAGATTCCTTTTGGATAGCGGAATACGAAACGGGAGGGTTATCTTGGGATTACCAAATACGCCCCACTATGTAGCAGTTTACTATGGAACACTAAAAACCGGTTCGACAGTTGTTCAATGCAATCCCATGTACACGGAGAGGGAAATGAGGCATATAGCTGAGAACAGTGAAGCCAAGTTAATGTTCGCTCTTGAGCAGATGTATCCGAGAGTAAAACCACTTTTAGATGACGGAACTATTGAGAAACTCATTATCTGTAAGATAGAGGACTTTTTGAAGTTTCCCCTCAACATCTTGTTCGGTTTCAAAAAGCAAAAGGTAAAGATTGAATCGAGGAAAGAGGTGCTATTCTGGAAAGATGTGCTTAGGCTTTCTCCCACTTCTGAAAGAGTGGAAGTAAACCCGAAAGATGATGTCGCGGTATTTCAGTACACTGGAGGTACTACCGGACTGCCAAAAGCGGTCATGCTAACACACTTCAACCTCGTTGCAAACATATACCAGCTAATGGAGTGGTTCCCAGATCTTTCGAATAAGGATGTGTTTATCGGAGCACTACCGTACTTCCACTCTTACGGAATGACCACGAGCATGAATCTACCATTAGCGATTGGGGCGAAAATAGTCCTCATACCCGACCCAAGAGACCTGAAAAGAGTTCTCGATTCGATACACAAGCACAGAGCGACGATATATTGCGGTGTGCCAACCATGTATAATGCGATTAACAACTATCCTGATGTCAAAAAATACGACTTAAGCTCAATAAAGGCGTGTATCAGCGGTGCTGCACCTTTGCCAGTAGAAGTCAAAAAGGAATTTGAGGCTCTGACGGGTGGAAAACTTGTAGAAGGATATGGACTAAGTGAGACTTCTCCCGTTACTCACGCAAACCCAGTAAACGGTGTGAACAAGGAGGGGAGCATAGGCTTGCCACTACCGGACACAATTGCGGTTATCGTTGATGCGGAGGGAAATGTCCTACCAATGGGCGAGGTCGGAGAGATTGCCATAAAAGGGCCTCAAGTTATGAAAGGCTACTACAAGATGGATGATGAGACAAGAGAGACTCTTGTAAACGGATGGCTCCTCACGGGTGATGTTGGTAAAATTGACGAAGACGGGTATTTCTACATAGTTGATAGGAAGAAGGATATGATCATAGCGGGAGGTTACAACATATATCCCAGAGAGGTTGAAGAGGTTCTCTACGAGCATCCAGATATAGTAGAGGCAGCAGTTATCGGTGTACCCGACCCCAAAAGGGGAGAGACTGTAAAAGCATTTGTTGTTCTAAAAGAAGGGTCACAAGTCACCGCCGAAGACATAGAAAAATTCTGCAGGGAGAGATTAGCCCCGTACAAGGTTCCAAGAATAATAGAGTTCAGAAGTGAGCTACCGAAGAGTCAGGTTGGAAAGGTTCTCAGAAGAGTTCTAAAAGAGGAGGAAATGAAGAAACAGGCTGGATGAACAGTTGATCTGTGCGGTTAAAGGATGCACAGTTAAAGAATGTCCATACCCGTAGATTTACATCAATTTTTCCCAATCCAAGGATTTCGACCTCAGTTCCCTTTTCTTTTTTTCCATAAACCTCAGAACCCTTGAGTGCTGAGCACCTTCGATTAGCATTATAATAGCCTCTCTTGCAGAGTTTACATTCTCCAAATCCCCGATTATGGATACATTCTTTCCGTAAATCGAGAGATTTACTTCGAGGGTTTCCTCAATATTTTTCCTCATAATTCCGTCTTTTCCAATTATCCTTCCCTTAATCCTTGGTATCGCGTTCTCGTTCACATACTCACTCAGATTTATAGTCTCTATGACCTTAAAATCATCTTTCAGTAATTTCATAGATATATCTGGATTAAAACCGTTTGCTATGGCATTAACGACATTCTGAGCTTTCATAAATCCTATTGCATCCTCACATGAGATGACAACCACTCCATCCTTCGATATTGAAAGTTTACAGCCAGTCTCTTCCTCTATTCTCTTCCTCACATTACCATCTTTGCCTATCAAAACCCCTATTCTCTCCTCGGGAATTCTGAGTTGAGTCTGATGAACATACATTAAACCACCTCATCCAGTAATCTGAAGAAGAATCTTTTCTTCATCCTCTCTTAATCCAAATTTACTGAAAAACCTTAAAATATTTTTTATGTCTCTTTTCAGGAAGTACATTGCATAGGGGTGATCTATCAGAACCGCCTGACCCATATCGATGAAGTAAGGTTCATTTTCGTGGAGCAAAATATTGTACTCGCTTAGATCTGCATGAACGATCTCAGCCTCTCTGTAGAGCAACTTTACATTCTCCAATACTCCATCAAATAGCTCCACAACATCAACAAGCTCATTCAGACCCTTTCCAAGCTCAAACAGAGATGAGGAAGGTATTTCATCCTCCCCGAGAAACTCCATCAGAAGTATGTTTCTGAAATGACATATAGGTCTCGGAACCTTAACACCTGAGTTATATGCCCTCTGAAGGTTTTTAAACTCTTTTTCAGCCCACAGATATATCAGATCTTTCTTTGATACTCTCCTTACATCAAACCTCTTGTCCCCGAAGATGTAGTCCTCCATCTTATGGAACTCTGTTGTCTCTATTCTGTAAATTTTTACCGCAAGGGGGGTGTTCTCACCGTCCACGAAGCCATCCGCATAGAAAACATTCGCTTCTTTTCCAGTACTTATCACACCACCAAGAGCCCTGATGTACTTTTTGGATAACTTATAAAGATTTACAAGGGTTCTTCTATCGAGAACCTCTGCAAAAATCTTCCTCTCATCCTGATCTCTATCCTTAATCTTGAGCCTCTCAAGATACCTGTCAATTTCCCTAAATCTTTTTTCTTCTCTCATCTGTAATACTGCTCTTGGCTTAATTTAGCTTATCTCCTTGGATCTAACATACCTCATCTGATTTGACTTTCCTTTGGCCTTAAAAACCCAGAATTCAGAATTCAGAATTTAAGGTATCCCTTCTTTTCAAGCCATTCCACTTGGGGAATCGTGTACCTCCAGACAATGTCTGCTCTGGAGTTCTGAAAAGACCACGGAACTATTATGACTATATCCCCTTCCCTTATCCATATCTTCTTCCTCATTTTTCCGGGAATCCTCGCTAATCTCTCCTCTCCATCTTCACATCTCACTTTTATGTGTCCCGCTCCCAGCATCGTATCAACTATTGCAAACATCTCATTCTTCTTCCTGTCTGGAAGTCTTACCCTGATTACCTCCTCCTCGCTCAGGTAATTCACCTCTCCTTCTGTTTTTAACAAATCAACAAATCAATTCGTCAATCAAGCATCTCGATAAACTTTACTTCAACTTCTTCCTTGTATTTTCAAGGAGTTTGTTTAAATAATTTGCCATAGATATTTTTAAGTCCATGGGATGGAGATTTCCATCCACATAATCTCTCTCAAGGTCATCATAGCTCGAATACTCCACATCCCCACCAAATTTTGCCGGTCTCTCCACTACAACTTTCTCAAACCTCGGAAAAACATGATATTTGGCTATCTGAATTATTGGATTGTCCTCTACCTTCTTCTCCGGACAATATGCTTTTCTTATCTTTCTTTCTACCTCTTCTTTATCATCTGCAACGGAAATGTAGTTCCCCCTGGAAGAACTCATTTTCTCTCCATCGAGTCCGAGAAGAATTGGTGTATGGAGGCATACTGGGGAGTAGTATCCGATTCTCGGGAGGTTTTCCCTTGCCAGCATGTGTATTTTTCTCTGATCGATGCCTCCAACAGCGATGTCTACTCTCAAGTGAACGATGTCCAAAGCCTGCATTAGAGGATAAACCATCTGAGAAACCATTGGGTCTTCTTTCCTCCTGCTTACCTCATCCATGCTTCTTCTCGCTCTGTTCAGTGTTGTTATCCTTGCAAGCCTATGAATGTCGAGGACATACTCTCTCTCGAGCTGGAATTTGCTTCCAAGAACAAATTCTGCCTTAGTCTCATCAAGTCCGAGAGCTATGAATGCTCTTTTGTTGTATTCCGCTATCTCCTTTATCTCGTTGAAGTCGCCCTTCTCATTCAGGTATGCATGAACATCCGCGAGCAGAACGACAACATCTACCCCCGATTTCTGGAGATCCATCAGCTTGTTTACAGTCATCAAATGCCCGAGATGAATCTCCCCGCTCGGCTCATATCCAACATAAGCTCTCGGCTTTTTAGTTTCAATTAACTCAACGAGTTCTTCCTCCGTAACAACTTCCACAAGATTTCTTTTGATTAGCCTGAGTTTTGAGATCGTGTCCTCCGATAATTCCGCTAAACTCATGAATTATGAGATTTCAAATGTGTTTTTAAAGCTTTTTACCGGACTCCTACCCCCACACCACACCCAAGCTAAGCCCCACCAACAAACCTCAAAATTATTTTATACTAAATCAGAGGAGTTGAGAATATGATAGCAGATGTTTATATCGAATTAAAAGAGGGGGTTGCAGACCCTGAGGGAGAATCTACAAAGAAAGCACTTAAACTCCTCGGTTTTGACAATGTCAAAAGCGTTTCTTCAATTAAAGTCTTTAGAATAGAGCTATCCGCGGAAAGTAGAGAGAAGGCGGAGGAGGAAATTAAACAAATGTGTGAGAAGCTCCTTGCAAACCCGGTAATCCAAAGATATCGAATTAACTGGATCTCCTGAGGGTGTGTAAAATGAATGTGTTTCGAAAAGTAGATGTGGATTTTCCACTCTACCAGATAGACATCCTGTCGAGCGACGATGAGACTCTTCAAAAAATCAGTGACGAACTCGGTCTTGCTTTGAATGTTGATGAAATGAGAAGAATTAAGGAATACTTTAAAAAAAAGGGTAGAAACCCATACGATATCGAGCTCCAAGCTCTCGGTCAGGCTTGGAGTGAGCATTGTTGTTACAAAAGCTCAAAATACTATCTAAAACAGTTCATTTTCAATCTCGAAACAGACTATGTTATTTCCGCAATAAAAGAGGATGCAGGAGTTGTTGAGTTCGATGAGGAGTATGCGTATGTTATCGCATTCGAATCCCACAACCACCCCTCTGCAATAGAGCCATACGGTGGTTCCGCTACCGGAATCGGTGGAATTCTGAGAGATGTTGTTTGCATGGGTGCCCAGCCCGTTGCATTAATAGACCCGCTGTTTTTCGGTAACCCAGACACAGAATATGAGAAAATACCGAGAGGGACTAAGCATCCTGCATACCTTTTATCGGGGGTCGTTGCGGGAATTAGAGACTACGGAAACAGAGTTGGAATTCCAACAGTTGCTGGAATGATATTCTTCGATGATGGATACCTAACCAACTGCTTGGTTAATGTCGGTTGCATAGGAATCGTCAAGAAAAGCGACATAGTGCGGAGCAGAGCGGGTGGAGCGGGAGATGTCTTCATTCTCGCAGGAGGACTTACCGGGAGAGATGGTATCCACGGAGTAACATTCGCTTCCGCGGAGCTGAAAGAGACGAGCGAAGAGGAATCGAGAGGGGCTGTGCAACTCGGAAATCCAATAATTAAGGAGCCGTTAATACATGCATGTTTAGAGATAGTCGAAAAGAAGCTGATAACCGGAATGAAAGACCTTGGTGGTGGTGGGTTGAGTTGTGCAGTTGGAGAGATGGCTTTATCAGCGGGATACGGAGCGAAAGTGTACCTCGACAGAGTTCCCTTAAAAGAGCCTAACATGGCACCATGGGAGATCTGGGTTTCTGAAAGCCAAGAAAGGATGCTCGTAACAGTTAAGCCGGATAAGGTTGACGATGTGTTGTATGTTTTTGATAAATGGGATGTAATTGCGACAGTCATAGGGGAAGTAAAAGAGGATAAAACCCTCGAGGTCTACTACAACGATTTCAAGGTATACGATATGGACATAGAGTTCGTAACATCCGGTGTGGAGTACTGCAGACCCTATTCAGTGGAGAAGTACGATGTCGCCAAGGATAGAGAAGTCAAGGCCCCCAAGGACTATCTGGAAGTCTTCAAAAAGATCATCAGTCATCCAAATGTCGCAAGCAAAGAATGGGCTATAAGACAGTACGACCACCAAGTAAGAGGAAACACCGTTTTGAGACCACTACAAGGAATGATAAACTACGAAACTCACGGAGATTCTGCAATTATTAAACCAACAAAATCTTGGAGGGGTTTGGCGATTACATCCGATGTAAATCCGTGGATGACGAAAATTGACCCGTTCTGGGGATCCGCAAGCTCATTTGATGAAATGATAAGAAACTTGATTGCGGTAAACTCCATACCTCACTCGTTTGTGGATTGCCTGAACTTTGGAAATCCGGAGAAGCCCTTACGAATGGGAGAATTCGTTGAGAGTGTAAAGGCTATTGGCTGGATGGCTAAGAGGATTGGACTACCATGCGTGAGCGGTAATGTTAGTTTTTACAATGAGACACCCTACGCCTCAGTCCCACCAACCCCAACTCTCCTCGGAGTTGGGATGATAGAGGATGTCAGAAATGCCATAACCTCATACCTCAAAAGGAAGGGGAATGTACTCGTTCTTGTAGGTGAGACAAAACCCGAGTTCGGAGGAAGCGTCTATTCTGTTGTTACATCTCAACCTTCATCCAATGTTCCAAAAACCGATCCAGACAGACTGATGAGGTACAGCAAGGCAATGATTGAATCATTTAAGAGCTTCAATGTGTACTCCTGTCACGATATTTCCGAGGGTGGTCTGGCTGTAGCAATCGCGGAGATGGGAATCGGTGGCAAGCTCGGAGCGGAGATAGACTTAAGGGGGATCGAATATCCACCATTCGTTAAGCTATTCTCTGAATCCAACACAAGATGGGTAGTGGAAGTTAGCGAAGAGGATGCACAGGACTACATCTCCTTCTTACGGACGAGAGCCTGTTCCGCATTCGAAATCGGAGTGGTTGCCAAGAGTTCACTTTCCTTCAACGACAAGGGTGTGCAATTCGAACTTGAGATCCACGAGGTCGATGAGCTGTGGAGGAGTGGTCTCTCAAGATACATATCATGAGGTGAAGATTATGGAACCGAGAGTTGCGGTTTTAAGAATTGAAGGTACAAACTGTGAAGATGAAACTGTAAGGGCTTTAAGAGAGTGTGGTGCCTTTGCGGAAGCAATTCACCTTAAACAGCTTTACAGCGATATGATAAAGGAGAGTGAGAAGAGAAGGCTGAAAGACTACACAGGTATCGTATTTCCCGGAGGTTTTTCCGCGGGAGACTATGTCCGAGCGGGAGCGATATTCTCTGCGAGAGTTAAGAGTGTACTGAGGAAGGATATAGAGGAGTTCATAAGATCCGAGTTTCCTGTTCTCGGAATCTGTAACGGTTTCCAGATTCTTGTTGAAATCGGTGCACTTCCGGGGATGGATGAGGATAAACCAATCTCAGACAGACCAGAGATGGTTCTTGCCATAAACAACTCCAATAAATTCGAATGCAGGCTGAGCATACTAAAGCACGAAAATAAAGGGAAGTGCATTTTCACGAGGAAAGTCAAGGATATAGTTGTACTCCCGGTAGCACATGCGGAAGGGAAGGTCGTATTTCCTGCTGGAATGGAAGAACTGTACATCGAGCGACTTGTGGAGAACGATCAGATAGTCTTCAGATATGTAAATGATAAAGGAGAATACGCAGGATATCCTTGGAATCCAAACGGGAGCATATACAACATAGCAGGAATATGCAATGCTACAGGAAATGTTTTTGGATTGATGCCCCACCCCGAGAGAGTGCTCTACAACTGGCATCACTTCGACTACCCGCATGAGAACGGAGAATACGGAGACGGTAAGAGTGTCTTCGAGTCAATGGTAGAGTACATAAAGAATATGAGGTGATTGCGATTGTCGAACATCTTTGAACTTGCAAAAAAGAGGAAAACCGTAAGAAAGTTCAAGAACAAGGATGTTAATATCGAAGATGTTATATACTGCATAGAAACTGCAAAAGAGGCCCCATCCGGCATGAATTCTCAACCATGGAAATTCCTTATCATAACCAAGCACTCCGAAAAATCAGCCATCAGAGAGATATGCGAAAGAGGGGAGAAGAAGTTTCACGAAAAGATTAAAGATTCCTTGAGAGACTGGCTTAAAGTTAAAAATATTACATGGAAAAAGGAATTCTTGGATTCCGCTCCGGTCTTGCTCCTGATTTTCTCACATAAAAAATCAAGATACTTCATACAATCCACATGGTTAATGATCGGCTACCTTCTTCTGGCTTTGGAGGAAAAGGGGCTCTCAACCGTCACATACACCCCACCAAACCTTGATGAAATCAGATGCTTCCTCAATGTTCCCTCAGAATACAGACTGGAAGTCATCCTGCCTATTGGATACTCAGATGATGATAAAGAAAAAGAGACAAGAAAGAGCATAGATGAGATCTGTTTCATCGAAGAATGGGGCAGAAAAAGCTAACTTACTCTGAATCTATTTTTCTAAAGTTTTCTTAATTCCATTAAAATTTTGAAACCAATCCCTCAAGCTAACCCAGTGCACCTATGTTCAGCACATCTCTTAGGATTCTGTGCATACCCTCCAAAGATGGTTTCATGCACCTCGTTCCTATGCAGATGGATTCCTCTCCTTCCTTAAAAAAGACATTGTGGTTTATGTATTTTCGGAAATCGATGAGCATTTTCCTATCTCCTTCGATAATCACAGGAGCTAAGTAACTCTGAAGGGATAGCAGATATCCTGAGTTAAACAAACCATGCTTCAAACCAGCATATTTCTTCAAGATTCCCCCCGCAATGTCCAAATATTTTGAATCAAGAACCACTCCGAGAGATACCAAGTTTTCAACCATCTGTGAAACGGGTGATCTGTGGTTGAGATCGTTTATGGAGACAAAACCCTCCTTCTCAACAAGATTCCCATCCCTGTAGAATTCCTTAAGTGCCAGATCTACAACTTCCTCCGCTATGTGGAGATACACATCGTTCAGAGTTGCGTTATAGCAACATATCAGAGATGTGGCTAAGAAAGAGTAGTCTTCCAACAATCCCTCAACCTCATCTTTTCTGTACACCACATCTCCAAATCTCCCCCTACGAAGGGCATTCAACTCTTTCTCACATTCAGATAGCATAGTTTCATCAAAAAGTACTGAATAGTACATCTTCGCTAAGATGAACAGTGAGGTGTACGAGGTGTAAACACTCCTATCAATATCCAGTCTATCGTACTCCTCCATCCTCATTTTTGCAAGTTTATCCCTGCCAGACTCAAGTATCCTCTCCAGATCTTCAACGGTTAGTCCCATGGTCTCTGCAACACTCTCCAAGCTGGCCTCAATCCGAAGATGATTTCTGCCCTTAAGTTCCATACCGTGTAAGCTTTGAAGGTTTCCCCTCCTTCCGACACCGTAGAAATGCATAAATGCTTTCAACTCCATTTCATCCAGAGACTCCTTTAGCTCCTCAAACAAGAATGTGTAAAAACCACCCACTTTCCCTTTGAAGTCCGCAGATATGGATGTGAAATATCCTAAGTCTGTTTTTAGGAAAGTATTGACGAAATTCAAGATGTCCTCTGCTGTCTTCTTATAGATCATCCTGTTAAAAGTCCTGTAGGCAAGAACATAATCTATCAGGATTTCAGCATTATCATACAATATTTTCTCGAAATGAGGGGTGCTCCACTCCCTGTCAACAGTATATCTGAAAAAACCCCCAAAGATGTGGTCATGAATGCCTCCAGCATACATCTCCTCAAGTGTTTGATCTGCAAATTTTATCGAATCATTGTAAGTTGTTTTAACATTAAGCAAAAGTCTTATTGCCGATGGCATGGGGAACTTTTGCACGAAACCGAAACCACCGTAAACGGGGTCGCAGATTGATAGTATTGAGTTCACACCATTTCGGATAATATCGCCTCCGAGTTCGATCTCGGAGATGTCTTTTCCTTTGAGTTTCTCCATAGCCTCCATAACCTCCTCAGCCAAAGTGATTGTTTTCTCCCTATCCTCCTTGTATGAGTTGTAAACCGCCTTAAGAACCGTCAAAAAGGGTGGTTTTCCGAATCTCTCCTCCCTCGGAAAGTAAGTTCCCCCGTAAAACACCTTTCCTTCAGGAGTCGTGAAAACGGTTAAAGGCCATCCTCTCTCTCCAGTGAGAGAGGACACCACCTCCTGATACATCCTATCGATGTTAGGTAACTCATCCCTGTCAACCCTTATGCAAACGAAATTTCTGTTAAGGAATTCCGCTATTTCGTCATCGGAGTACGACTCCTCATCCATCACACGACACCAATGACACCACTTGGCTGAAACATCTATTAAAACGGGTTTATCTTCTCTTTTCGCTTTCTCGAATGATGATTTGGAATAGGGTAGCCAATGAACCTTACCACCACATCCCATAAACTCACCAACCCTAATCAGCCAGAGAATATTTAAAGATATTCTGGTGATAGTCATGCAACCAATGATGTTCTTAACAGGGTGACTTCCTTTATTTCATAACTCCATCATTTTAGATTTATTGAAAAGTTTTTAGTATCTTAAAAATTAATCACAACCTGGAATGGATGAACTCGTAAGAGGAGACTACGAAAAAATCAAAAATTCAGAGTTTTTCGAGGAGTTTAAAGACCTTTTTGAGGGACTTAAGTCCATGGACGATGAGGTAAAAAAAGAATCAGCAAGAAAAATCGCCAGCTATGGTGAACTACTTCTTCCAGACCTTCTAACCTTTATAAAATACGGAGGAAAAGAAGAAATCGAGGGAGCTATTCTTGTTTTTCTCGAACTCGGAGAGAGTGCGATTAATCACCTCCTCAACTCTCTTTCAGAGGACAATGAAAATGTCAGGATCGCAGTAATTACCGCACTGAGTCTAATCTTGAAGGAGAAGTCGATAAGATACCTCATCAATGCTTTAAGGGATAAAAGCCATAGAGTGAGAATCTACGCAATGCTGGCTCTCTCAGAACTCGGAGAGTCAGCCATACCGGAGATAATCAACGCACTAAACAGCAAAAACTGGGAGTTAAGATACTGGACTGCAAGAGCTATAATAGAATCTGGAGAGAGATTGATTCCCGGAATTCTCAAAGTCGTTATTTCAAAGAACTTGGACGGGAAAAACATAATCGAGGTCTTTCGTGAGATGAAAGATGTCTCGGTTAGAACTATGGTGAACATGATTAAAAATTTCGACGATAACTCCCTTCAGATTGCAGAAATACTATCTCAAGTAGATGATGAGGGAGAAATTTTGCAGAAAATTGCAAAGGAGGGAGATTATTGCGAGAGGGAAATAGCGATCACGATACTGTCAAAACTTGGTAAAAAGGACGCACTTATTCACGGCTTAAAAGATGAATCTTGGTTCGTAAGACTGATATCTGTAGAGAACCTCCCGTTGAACAGGATAAAGAGTGTATTTCACGAACTAACGAGGCTCTTAGATGATGAGAAAAAGGTGATAAGAACTGCTGTTCTCTCTCTTTTAAAAAAAGTTAGAGCATAGAGTAGATAATCAAATAATATTTTAAGTGAAATTTTTTTTACCTATTCCTATGCTGTAAAAATTTTTTTCCTAATCATTGTATATTTAGTAAGCTATATTAATAATCCCGGTAATCAATACTGCATGGAAAGATTAATTCACTGCCAAACGGTGATGGATGAGAGGACACTTCTACTTCTGAAAAGAAAAACCGGTGAAAACTCAACCAAAGATGCGCTCATGAAGGCTATAAATCATTATTTAGTATGTCACAGCATTCGGGAGGGAAGAAAATGATTGTCACATGTCCTAACTGTAAAATGCAGGTTGAAGAGGGAATTTATCAGACCACAATTTCCGGTTATAGTTGTCCGATATGCGGATTTCACATCTCCAAACAACCGGGGAATCCAGAAAAACTAATTCTGTAATCGATTCTCAATCCTGTATTCTGTCCCTTAATTTTTTTATTTCCTCCAGATTTTTTTCCACCAACTCTTTTGCAATATCCAGTTCCCTAAAGGGGCATTCAAGATAGTGCTCTATCGCCCTAATTAATGCTCTTCTCGTATTTAATCCTGTTTTTTGCCGTAATTCATTCAATTTCTCCTCAGTTAGAACCGTCTGAGCATAAACATACTTCATAGCACTAATTAGCCCGATAAAAATTAAATGTTTGGAAACAAGCTATGATTATCATTGAATTTCGAAAAACTTTTTAAAAAATGAAGATTGATTGCTGGTTTCGGATGCCTGGGCAAGAGGAGAGAGGCGGAGGAGTGGGGTATGATCCTGATTCAGACCCAGCATATTCCGCCAGCTTTTATTGATAGGGTAAATTGTATTGAAAAGGTTTTTCAAATTAAAATGATTATCATGAGCTCTACTTCCTAATTTTTGCTCTATTTCCCACCTTTAAAAGCTCTTCAGGGGAGATTTCAATCAAATGACTGCTATCTCCTCCACCATAAACTAACTCGTTTTCAAAGACTCTTTCATCCACAAAAACCTCACACGAGACCCCAAAAGGTGATACTCCACCTACGTCATATCCTGTTAACCTCTTAACTTCATCCTTCGAAGCTATTCTCAATTTCTCTCCAACCAATTTTTCAAGTTTCGATTTGTCAACCTTCGAATCGCCATCTACGACCGCTATGTATCCTTTTCCAGTTTCAGAAATAAAAACAACCGATTTAAATATCTGCCTTTTCTCACAACCAACCCTCTCCATTGCCTTTTCCACGGTGGGGACATCTGGTGTATGAAGTACGGTGCCTTTTACCCCTGTACTATGGAGATACCTCTCCAACCATTTCGAGTCCTTATCAGAGTGCCCAACCATAACCCTAATCCCTCTTAATCATTTTTAAATTTCTTCCAAGATTTTCACATCAGATGAAGATTACGGTTTCCGCCGACAGAACCTCTGCTAAACCACCAACCTCGTCCACCCAGTTTGGTAGCTCTTTTTCATCAATCCCAAGCATGTTCAATGTTGTAACGCAAACACTCACCTTCACATTCCCAACGGATTTTGCCATTTTAATGACATCTTCGAGTCTCTTCAGAATTCCCTTCTGGATCGCAGAACTCAGTATCTCACCCTTCCTCCCATCCATCTGCGTATCGCTCACTATTGTATCCACAGCCCAGTAGGTCAGAAAAACAACAACCTCTTCGTCAAACGACGCATAAACACTCGCAATGTTGAAAGCATGATATATCCTGTCCCACTCTCCACTATGAACTATTATCCCCTTCATAACGAAAACTTCCATCGAAAAGGTAAAAAATTAATGATTCTACTATGCTTTCAACTTGGAATCCTTATCGATAAGAATCCTCCAGATGTTCCTCTCCTTGACCACTTCAACCTCATAGCCCTGTCTCCTCAAGATCTCGGGGATGTCTCTGGCAGATGGAGGGTTGTTCGTTATCACTTCGAGGCTATCCACTTCCTTGAGTGCGATCTTAGTCATTGTCAGAGGAAAAGGACAAGTCAGATCCCTACAATCAAGTAAATACCTATCTCCATTTTTTTCAAGCTTTAATTTCATATAATCCCTCCTTAAGAGTTGTCAAGATTTTTTCAGGCTTCAAATCCTTCTCAATTAAGCTCCCCCTTCGATACATATCATAAAGCTGTTCTCCTTTCCTTATCTTACCAACGAACCCATATTCAGCGATTGGATGACAGGCACACCCATTAATGCAACCGCTTATCGCCAAATCATCTACTCCCACCTCTCTGACAATTTTTTCGAGTAAATCCTTCGCATGAAATACGGTTCTACCACAGAAATCCGATGCACACGCGACCACCTTGTAAGGAACTTCAACATCGAAGTACTTTGATAGCTCCAATTTGAGAGAGGATATATTCTCCACATCGGGAAAGAGGATGTTCTGCCATGTTGTCAGCACCACCTCTCCACTACCATAATCACTGCATAACCGGGCTATCACCCTCAACTTCTCTGAACTTAACCTTCCTCCAAGCAGAGGAAGGGTGTAATAGCCCTTTCCATCCCTCTGCACACCTCGTTCATGTTCAATCAATTCGAGCCTAAGGTCAACACTGCTATGGAACTCGCGTATGTCTATTCCTCTCTCCCTCAACTCTTTCACAACACCATCCCTGCCGATTCTGTGATAGAGGTACTTGAACCTCGCCTTCGCCTTCGAATCAGTATTCGAACAATCTCTGTGTATTTCGACCATTGCCCTTACGAAATCGAAGGCCTCCTCTCTGTAAACCACCAAGCGGAGGGACTCTGAGTACCTCACCCCCGGAAACGATGCACCCATACCTCCACCCACGAAAGGAATGAACGCACTTCCATTCCAGTACAGAGACAGGTCATTTGCGTGAAACTTTACACAATCACCTCCACACGATGTAATCGCTATCTTGAATTTGTGCGGAAGAACAATGTAGTCGGGATTACCAGAAAAGAAGTCGTTAATCTTCCTCACCAAATCGAAAAAATCCTCCCCATATCTTCCCATCAAAGGACAAGCAACCACATTTCTAACATCTCCGTGACATGTCTCCCTGAACGCCTGTCCACACAGATCAGTGGTATAGCCCATATCGTAGAGTTTCTCGAAGATGTCCATAGCCTGATCTGGATCGATCCAGTGAAGCTGAAAATCCTGCCTATCAGTAACCTCCAGATACCCTTTCCCGAATTCATCCGATAAGTCAGCTATCCTATTCAGATCCTCGGAGTTAATTCTTCCTCCAGGTATCTTTATCCTCAAAAAATGTGAAGAGTTGTTTCCCTCATCTTTGCCCAGCGAGTACTTTCCTATGAACTTTGAGAGGAAGTCTGCGGATATTTCGATCATGGTTATAAATTGCAGGATATAGAATATAAAATTAACGGTGTTAATCACCTATACATGCCTCTCGAGAATCTCCAAAACACCGAACATCAGTTTATTTTCAACCAAAATTAGGCTATCAAAGGTATCTTCTTCTTTTTTGTATAGTATTCCTATAGGAATTCTTCCTCCAGAGTTATAATCCCACTCAACGATTTTCTCTTTCGCAGAACCCAAGTCCGTGTAATCGTGGCTCGTCTCGTAAACATGCTCGTTGTAGAACTCACAGGTGTTGAAAAATGTATAGCATGGTTGGAGAATATCAACCACAGAGAAACCCTTGTGCTTAATTGCCTCCTTCACAACCTTCCCCAAACTGTCGGATCTGTTTGAGTACGCTCTTGCGATAAAGGTTGCTCCAGCTGAGAGCATTAGCTCGAGTGGGTTTTCGGCTTTTCAACACTTCCTCCCGGAGTAGATTTTCCTTTGAAGCCTTTCGGACTTGTAGGTGTGTACTGTCCTGTTGTCAAGCCGTAAACTCTGTTGTTATGGACGATAAGAGTTATATCTATGTTCCTCTTTGCGGGAAAAAACCAGATGCTCCATTCCCTCACCGTAAGCATCCCCATCTCCCGCAAAGCAAACCACATTAAGCTCGGAGTTTGCAAGTTTTATCCCCGTTGCGATGGGGAGGTCCTTCCATGGATTGAGTAAAAGCTATTGAGGTTTATATAATCCACTATCTTTCCGTGACAGCCTATTCCGGACACAAGAACGAACCTATTCAGATTTATCTCTGCTCTCAGCTCATCGAATACTTTCAGAACCGAATTCAGAATTGAGAAGTTTCCACAACCGGGACACCATGTTACTTCTGCGGAGGTTCTTAAAGAGGCAACTTTACTCATGCTTTAACCCCCTCAGTCTCTCAAAAAGCTCATCCACAAAAAACGGTCTTGCGGTATACTTCAGTAGAGAATTCACTTCGATTCCGTTAGCCCTCAATAATCTCGCAAGCTGTCCTGTTGCATTCGCTTCCACACACATAATTCTATCCGCAGTTTTCAACTCCTTTTTAAGATCCGGGAAGGGTTCAAGAATTATCGGTTGAATCAGCTTCATTTCAAGTTTTTCTGCAACCTCAACACATGCATTCTTTGTTGAGCCACAAGAAACAATTTTGATTCTCCACCGTTTGAGAAATCGTAAACATANTAGGAGTCCAATTTTTCAACCTCCTTCCTCAGCTTTTCAAGCTTCTTTTTTCTCTTGTCGTGCATTACCTCAATTTCATCTGGAGATTCAGTTGTTATACCATTTTCCAGATGATCATAGCTGTTAACCTTCACTACCGCATTTGCTCCGGGAAATGCCAGTTGAGATACTCCATCATCCGTAAGTTCGTATCTCTGATATTCCCCTTTCCCCTTCCATAGAACCTCAGATGTCTCCCGATATGTTTCGTTGCAAACCTCTTCATACTCGAAACTAAAAAGACTCTCAGAAAGATGCTTATCACTCAACACAAGTGCGGGAATTTGGTATTTCCACGCAATCTTCATAGCCAGAGCTGTGTACTTATACGCCTGCTCAGCATCTCCGGGAGCGGTAACAAATCCGGGAAACTCTCCATGCCCTGCATTCAGGACGAAGTGTAAATCCGCCTGCATTGTGTATGTCGGAGAGCCAGTACTCGGACCCGCCCTTTGAGAGATTACCACAACTATCGGTATCTCCGCTTGTCCCGCGAGGCTCAGCCCCTCCACCATCAACGCAAATCCACCACCCGAAGATGCTATCATCGTTTTCGCTCCAGCATATGATGCCCCGAGTGACATCAAAATCACCGCAACTTCGTTTTCTGGGTGGATTGTGTTTATGCCATCAATTCCAGCCAAGTAGTGCAGAATAGAGGTCGAGGGAGTCATAGGGTATGCAAAGTAATACTCCAAACCTGCGGAAATGGCTCCGAGTGCTATTGCTTCATTACCTGTGAGTAACGGCAGAGATTCTCTATCGATCCTTTTAATTTCGAATAATTGTTTCGCATAGTCGTGACCCCTTCTGGCAACCTCTATATTCTTCTCAGGATTCCTTTTATGTCGAGTCCGAGCTTTGAATTTGTCAAGCTTTCGCAATACTCCTTCAACCCACGATTGCTCTCATCGTAAATCAACAATCCGTCCTTCTTAAGCTTCGGGAGATGGTTCTCAACTGTTCTTTTGTCGAAAGCGAGTAAAACATCCACATTGCTTAAATTCGCAGATATTTTCCTCTCACTCGCTCTAAGAACTGAAAAATTGTGTCCACTCCTTATAATAGATGGGTAATCGTCGTAAACAAAAATTCTGTATCCGTATCTGCCAATTATTCTTCCCAAGAGAGTTGTTCCAGCCCTTATACCGTCTCCAGCCTTTCCTCCAAGAAGAACTGATATTTCATCTACTTCAAGCATAAGAGTGTATTAAAACAATACACCTTAAACATTTCCCCTAAGAAGTTATTTCCAGTTATTCAGATGACTCCCTTAGAAACTTCGTTAAAATCTTTTTCTGCCCTCTTCTGAGGATTTCCGATAGGGTAGAGGGAGCTATACCCAGAGACTCCGCGAGTTCTTCAAGTTTTATCTTTTTTGGAAAATCAAAAAATCCTTTCTCAAGGGCAATTCTCAAGATCTCCTCCTCCCTATATGTTACCTTCGTCCTCTTATCCCCCTCGAGAGGTTTTCCCTTGTAGAGAATCTCAAACTCCACCTCACACTCCTCCAAACTCCTCATCAAATCGAGAAATCCGTCATCATCACATATGACATTCCAGACTATGCTATTGTCTTTGATCGTTGCCTTCGTGATAAAACAACCAGAACCTATGATGGAGTGGGCGAGGAGACATGTGTGCTCTTTCACGAGAACCTTAGCCGAGTCTGAGGATAGAGTTACACCTTCGCAATAAGACGGGAGATTTTTGATTATGTCTTCGATCTTCTTCGCCTTAACATTTAAGAGACCCTTTACAGTCTCGTTAATGGATGTTAAGCCCTCCACCTCTGTGATGGACTCTTTGAAGATCTCTTTTATCGCTCCAAGTACACAAGATTCAGGGAGAGATGTCTTAATCTGAACCTCAAGCATAACCCCACATTGAAAATCAGAAATAAAATCTTTGGGGTTCAGTTTGAAATTATTAATAGTTAAAGATTTAATCAAACTCTGGCTTATCCCCCGAGATAGCCGCTCTAACTCCCTTCGAGAAATCATTCGAGAGAGTTGACAGTAAAGCAAGGGTGAGTTCAAATGATAGATGCTCATCAAGCTTATTCGAGTGCGACACATTCATGAGCTTTTTAAGATTTGCAAGAGCAAACTTTGGCAAATTAAGATATAGATTTACAACCTCATTTACTCTGCTTTCTAAGATATTCCCATCCACTATTTCAGTTATAAAACCGTATTCAAGGGCTTCTTTTGCGGTGAACCTCCTCCCAGTCGACATGAGTTCAAACGCTCTCTTAAAATTAACCGATCTTGGAATGAAAAACGATGTTCCTGTGTCCGGGCTCAGGCCAACCAATATGAAACCGCAAGAAAAGACGGAATCCCTGTCTGCGATGGCGTAATCCGATGCGAGCACAAGTCCAAGACCCGCTCCGATGGAATATCCCTTCACTTCCGCTATAATCGGTTTATCAATCTCCCTCATTTTCTTCAGCACAGATATGTGGAGTTTCAGAGCGTACTCAAGCGGATTCTCTGTTCCATCCGTGAACCTCATGAACTCCCTCAAATCCGCCCCAGAACAGAAGCTCTTACCCTCGCCCCTTAGAACTATCACCTTTATGCTTTTGTCTTCACACAATTCCAGCGCCCGAGATAATTCCTCTATCATCCCCAAGTTCAGGGCATTGTGATACTCTGGTCTATTCAGAGTGATCTTTCCAATTTTTCCTTCTCTTTCAAATTTCAAAAACTCCATAGTCTGGATACCGAAGTTAGCGATTTATTTTTTACTGATCTCATATTCGTAAGGTCGCTCTTAAAACCCAGTCGGACAGGATTCTCAGACCAGTAACTCACTCAGCATCACTTCTTCCATCATTCCGTTACGGTAAATTCTTACTTTATTTTTCAGATCTAAATTTAACTCAGAACTCACATCGTACCCAAGCCTTTGTAGAGACACGATCGTGTATGCGACAACCTTGGGGTTATCAGACCTTAGAAATTTCTTCAGTTCCTCCACCGGAGATGGGTATGCAGACTTAATGCTCCTACCACACACCCCTATCGCATATATCACATACTCAACTTCAACCTCATCATTTTCAAGAAGAGATACAAGCATGTTTTTAAAGCCCTCAAATGCAAGGGGACATCTGCGACCGATCTCACCTATCCCAAGTGGTGCACCCCTACAATAAGCCCCTGATTCATCCCTTAAATGCCAGAAGAGTCTTCTTAATATCCCTCTAACAAATTCCACTTCACCTCCTTGCTCAATCAACCCACAAACATACCCTAAGGCTTCTGCAAATAGAAAAACTTCAGGCTCATCAGAGTATAAAAAAGAGATCGTGCTCGTTGCAATTTTCCTAAGGTTGAATTCCTCCAGTTTCTTGTACTCTCTCCTCAGGATTATCTCTCTCAAAGCTTTCTTATCGATCATCTACTACAATCCATCTACTCACAATCCATTGATGGGTTTCCAGCATTTATTCGTTTTCTTCTACAAACTGTCTCTTAGCAAGCTCTAAATCCAGTGAAATGAGAGCTCCCTTGTCATCTCCCACAAGAGATAACCTCTCCACCAAATCCTTTGCACTTGCCTCCTCTTCAACCTGCTCCATCACGAACCATTGTAGCATAGTGTAGGTCGCATGATCCCTTTCCTCAAGTGCTATGTCCACAAGCTCGTTTATCATAGAGGTTACCTTTCTCTCGTGATTTAGAACCGCATTAAACGCATCTAAGGGTGTCTTCCACTCGGAGGGTGGTTGTTCAATCGATGATAGCTTAACCCTACCACCCCTTTCGTGGACATAATCGTAGATCTTCATTGCATGCATCAACTCTTCTCTTGCCTGAACCCTCATCCAATTGGCAAATCCCTTCAAACCTATCCTCTCAAAAAATGCCGACATGGAGAGGTACAGATAAGAGGAGTACATTTCCGCATTTATCTGTTTATTCAAAGCTTTTTCCATTCTCTCCGAGAGCATCCTATCACCTACGGATTAATAGGAAGGATTAAAATTTAAAAGTTATGAAAAAAGATATGGAGTTTTTTCACGAGATGGGGATCGAGAGAAAAGAGCTTGTGAAGGAGTTTGAGAGGATTCTCAGCAGAATTGGTTTCAGTATAATTCATTCAGATGCTAACACAATCATTGCCACCAATGAGAAGGGAGATATAGTTAAGATACACTTCAAAGAGCGGAAAAGTGGTTTACTCTCTCTCCCGAGAACGGATGTCAGGATCGAATGTAGTGAAGATGTTCACAAACTAATTCAGACAAGAATAATAATGCTGAGGGGTGGTGGGTGAGATGGCTGAACCCTAACCAAACAGCGTAGTACTTCAAGGAGGATGCAAGGATGGAGAGAGCACTCGATGGCAAAACCATGCAAAATTATGAAAGATTAGAAAAGGTTTAAAACTCACAACCTATTAACCAGCATGGAAGTTGAGTGCAAGCTCCTCACATGGAATGAGATTTATGATCTCTGCGTAAAGATCTCCCACGATGTAGTCAGATCGGAGTTCAAACCCGATGCGATCGTTGCGGTAGGAAGGGGTGGCTGGATCCCCGCACGAATTATCAGCGATTTTCTCAACATAAGGGAGCTTTATAGTGTAAAAGCGGAACACTGGGATGTTGCTGAAACGAAGGATGACGCCGTGATAACCCAGCCGATAAATGTAAACATCAAAGACAAGAAGATACTGGTAATAGACGATGTTGCGGATACCGGGAAAACGCTAAATGTTGTGATAAACCATTTACTAAAGTCTGGAGCAAGGGAGATTAAGTCCGCAGTTCTTCAGTATAAAAAAACCTCCGAATTCATACCAGATTTTTCCGGAGAAATTCTTAAAAGATGGGTGTGGATAGTTTATCCATGGGGAATACTCGAAACGATTCTCGGCTTTCTACCCAAAATAGAAGGTTACAATAAAATGAGTGATGAGGAACTGGTGGGCGAATTCAGAAAAAGGTTTAAACTTGATATACCCAAGAATATTCTGCCATTTGCAAAACTTTGGGATGAAAAGAAGAGTTGAAGAGATAAAAAATGATTGAGACNGAATAGAAATAAAAATNGAGGATAAAACTTTCAAAAGGGCTTGAGCATGATGGAAGAGGACATCATACTCGAAATGAGGAACATTACCAAAATTTTCCCCGGAGTTATCGCAAATGATAGTGTTAATCTTACCGTAAGGAGGGGTGAGATTCACGGACTCCTCGGAGAGAACGGGGCGGGAAAAACAACACTCATGAGTATACTCTATGGCCTATACAAACCCGATGAAGGGGAAATTATTTTCGATGGAGAGAGAGTGTCCTTCAACTCTCCGAAAGATGCTATAAGAGCAGGTATAGGGATGGTGCACCAACACTTCATGCTCGTGGAAAGGATGTCCGCAATTAACAACATCCTACTCGGATATAAAACTCCAAAAGACCCCATGATAGACTACGAATGGGCGAAGAAGAAGCTTCAAGCCATAGTTGAGATGTACGGAATCGATGCGGATCTCAACGAGAAGATAATTAACATGAGTGTTGGAGAGGAACAAAGAATTGAGATTCTAAAGTCCCTTTTCAGAGATATCAAACTGCTCATTCTTGACGAGCCTACCTCTGTGCTAACTCCTCAAGAATCCTCAAGACTCTTCCAAGCTCTTAAGAAGATGTCCAAAAAGGGGCTTACCGTCCTGTTCATAACCCACAAGTTAAGGGAGGCACTGGAGGTTACAGACAGGATAACCGTCCTAAGAAAGGGAAAGAATGTGGGAACACTTATAACTTCCAAAACAAACAAGAGTGAGCTTGCTCGATTGATGGTTGGAAGAGAGATCGACTTTACAATCAAAAAACAAAAAATAGAGTTTGGTAAGGAGATTTTGAGACTCGAAAATATATATGCTAGAGATGACAGGGGTTTAGTAGCCCTGAAGGGTGTAAACCTTGGTATAAAGGAAGGTGAGATACTTGGAATCGCTGGTGTATCTGGAAACGGACAGAAAGAGCTTGAGGAGGTTATCACGGGGTTGAGAAGAGTAGATAGCGGAAGAATTCTCCTCAACGGAGAGGACATAACAAAGATGTCCGTTAAAAGAAGGGTCGAACTCGGTATCTCATGCATACCAGAGGACAGAATACACACCGGTCTAGCACCTACACTCAGTGTTGGGGAGAACCTCGTGCTGAGGGACTTCCACAGATTCACAAGAAACGGATTCATTGACTTCGACAGAATAAACCAGTTTGCGGAGAAACTTATAAAAGAATTCGAGATAAAAACCCCTTCGATCAAGGCTCCGGCAACAACACTCTCCGGTGGAAATATCCAGAGACTGATNATCGCAAGAGAGCTATCAAGAGATCCGAAAATTGTTATAGCTTCTCAACCCACAAGAGGGCTCGATATTGCAGGTATAGATTATGTTAGAAGAAAGTTGGTCTCCCTTGCGGAAGAGGGAAAGGGAATTCTACTGATTTCCGAGGACTTGGAGGAGATAATACAGCTGAGTGACAGAGTTGCGGTTATCTACGAAGGGGAGATAAGAAAAATACTCGACAAAGAGGAGGAGGGCTTAATCGATAAGATAGGGCTCTTAATGTCTGGAGCGGAGGTGTGAAATGAACCTAAAAGTTGAAAGGAGACTGCAAACACCCAAGTACATATACATAATAATCCCCTTCGCATCCATAATTGCCTCATTAATTTTTGTCGGAGTTTTGCTGTCAATAATAGGCGTCAATCCAATTTCTGCGTACTCCGTTATGATAGGAAGAGCATTCGGAACAAAATTCGGGATCACCGAGTTGTTCGTAAAAACAGCCCCGATCATACTAACCGGACTTGCAGTTTCCATCCCCCTGAGGGCGGGGTTGTGGAACATCGGTGCAGAGGGGCAACTCTACATGGGTGCATTTGCTGCAAGTTTTATCGCCCTATACTTCTACCCACCAGTAATAGTACTCNCCCTGATGATACTCTTCGGTGCACTTGCAGGCATGTTCTGGGCATCTATTCCCGGATTTTTGAAGGCAAAGTTCGACTTAAATGAGATCATATCCACTCTACTTCTAAACTATGTGGCAATATACTGGGTTGAGTACTTAGTATACGGCCCTATGAAAGGTAAAGAGGTCTATAATTTTCCGTATTCGGATTTATTCAACGATTATGCAATTCTTCCAAGATTTTTTGGTACAAGATTTCATGCAGGCATAATATTCGCATTCATATTGGCGATTCTGATTTACATCTTGATAACCAAAACATCATTTGGATTCTCAATAAAGATAATCGGTGCCAATCCGAGAGCAGGGGAGTACTCCGGCATAAGCAGGGAGAGAATAATACTATTCTCAATGATGCTTGGAGGTGCGATGGCAGGTTTTGCAGGAATGATGGAGGTCAGCGGTCTTCACATGAGGTTGAGGGCGAGCGTATCCCCGGGATACGGCTACACAGGCATTCCCGTTGCACTACTGGCAAGAGGTAATCCTCTCTTTGTTATCGTCGCTTCGTTTCTATTCGGATTACTTTATGTTGGAGGCTCAGCCATGCAAACCACTTTCGGGATTCCAGTCGCGATAGTAGATGTGTTCCAAGCTCTCGTTGTGTTATTCATAATTGGAGGGGACTTTTTCACCAGATACAGCATCAAAGTCTCAAGGGAGGTGGAAAATTGATTTCTCCAGAGTTCATAGCAACATTGATTTCCGCATCTATGAGGGCGGGAACACCACTTCTATTCGCAACCTTAGGAGAAATGATTACAGAGAGAAGTGGGGTTTTGAACCTCGGTTTAGAGGGCATAATGGTTACCGGAGCAATGACTGGATTCTTCTTCAGCTTTATCACCGGAAATCCATGGATAGGTATATTAGCGGGGGGGTTTGCAGGACTGCTTCTTGCATTAATTCATGCATTCTTCTCAGTCGTGCTGAAGGTTGACCAAACAGTGACAGGGTTAATGCTTGTTCTGTTCGGTTTGGGTATAACCGGATTTCTCGGCAGGGATCTTGTTGGACAAATAGCAGAATACATACAACCCCTAAGAATCCCTCTGCTCTCCGAATTACCCATCATAGGAGAAGCCATATTCAGCCACGATCCATTAGTTTATATCGCCATTTTGCTCGTTCCTCTTATCTGGTTCGTGATGAACAAGACGAGATACGGTATGGAGCTGTTCGCGGTGGGTGAGAACCCTGAGGCGGCAGACACGATGGGGATCCCGGTTGATCGGATAAGGTTCATCTCCGTGCTCATAGGTGGGTTTTTCGTTGGTATCGCTGGGGCGTACCTAAGCCTCGCATATGTTAAGGTCTGGACAGAGGGATTAACCGCTGGAAGAGGATGGATCTGTCTTGCTCTCGTTATTTTCAGCGGATGGATGCCTCAGAGAGCAATAATCGGAGCATATCTATTCGGTGGACTGGATGTGCTCTCGTTCAAACTACAAGCAGTTGGTTTCGGGCTCTCGTACCACTTCATGAAAATGATTCCCTATATTTTCACGATCCTCGTGCTCCTCCTCAGTGTGATCAGGGAGAAAGAGAAGTTCGGAGCACCAAGGTCTCTTGGCAAGCCATACATAAGGGAGCAAAAATTCTGATTTTCCATCAACTATTAACGATTTAGTTCTTCCAGTATCCTCTGTAAGGCACTTCCAGCAGAGTCCCTTATAGAGACCGCCGCTTCGTGTGTGAGGGGTGTTGCATCCAAATTGATCTCGATGATGCTCCCACCAACCCTGCCCTCTCTCTTAACCACGAGTGGTATCGAGGCTGCGGGTTGCACAACCGCAGAAGTTCCTACCACAAGCATCAGATCGCTTTTCTCAGCTTCGTGAAAAGCTTTTGATAGTACCTCAGGATCGAGTGATTCTCCAAACCAAACCACTGCGGGTCTTAACAGAGAATTGCATTCCGGACACTCCGGAAGTGATTCCGGAATGGATTTGAGGAGATCCAAATCATCCGTCAAGCTTACAAGGTAACCACATTCGGAGTTCGAGCACTTTACATTCCTCAGGGTTCCGTGGAGATGCAGAACATTTTTACTACCCGCCCTTTCGTGCAAGTCATCCACATTCTGTGTTATTATGTATTTCACAATACCTTCATCTTCCATTTCAGCCAGGGCATAGTGTGCGGGATTTGGCTTCTTGCTGAAAACCAGCTTCATTCTCCAAGCGTACCACTCCCATACAAGTGATGGATTTCTCCTAAATGCGTAGGGTGTCGCAAGTTCCTCTGGCTTGTATTTATTCCAGAGACCATCCCTGCCACGGAAGGTGGGAATTCCGCTCTCAGCAGATATTCCTGCTCCAGTAAGTACGGTTACATATGTGGAGTTCCTTATCAGCTCAACCGCATCAGCAACACCGGACATAAAGAGAGAATGAAGACAGATAGTTATAAACCTTAAGGAAATTGGGAGAGGTTTTTCCCAAACCCTCAGCCAACTCATGGGAGTGATAGCTCGGGGATGTGTATGTGCATGTATAACACCGTTAACTTTATTAATTAGTTGAGTGCATAGTAGTATAAGGTCAGGATGAATCAACCCCCATCCCCATCCATACCCCTATCTACATCAAAACCCACATCCAGACCCCCACCACCCGAGGAAAGGGGTACCCCTTTCCTTTTTCTCTTTTCTCGGAATTTTTTCGTCTGCAGCTCAGACAACTATTTTCACCAACCCCCAATAGCCCGAAACCAAAAATCAAAAGAAAATTATTTAAAACCGCTTTTCTCTCTTAGACTTCATGAGAAAATACAAGGTAGCAGTTCTTGGAGCAACAGGAATGGTAGGACAGAAGTTTATCCAATTGCTTGCGAACCACGATTGGTTTGAAGTAACATCTCTTGTTGCATCAGAGAGAAGAGTTGGTAAGTTTTACGGAGAAGAGGTAGAATGGAAGGTCTCTGCAAATGTTCCCGAAAAGGTAAGAGACTTGGAAATGCTTCCTATGGATCCGAAAAAAGTGGACGCAGATATAGTATTTTCTGCACTTCCAAGCGATACCGCCAAAAAAGTGGAAGCCAAATTTGCAGAAAACGGTTTTGTTGTCGCATCAAATGCATCTGCATTTAGGATGGTAGAAGATGTTCCACTCATAATACCGGAGGTGAATCCAGACCATCTCGGATTAGTGGAAATCCAGAAAAAGAACAGAAACTGGGATGGATTCATAGTAACAAATCCGAATTGTACAACAATAGTCCTCGTACTTTCCCTAAAACCGCTGATGGATCTCGGATTGAAGAGAGTTATAGTTTCATCCATGCAAGCTCTTAGCGGAGCTGGCTATCCCGGTGTTCCATCACTTGCAATAACCGATAACATCCTCCCTTTCATAAAAGGTGAGGAGGAAAAAGTCGAGGAGGAGCCTCTAAAACTTCTCGGAAAGTTTGATGGTGATAAAATAAGTTTCGCCGATCTAAGCGTCTCAGCCTCCTGTCATAGGGTACCAGTTATAGATGGGCACCTCGAAGCGGTGTGGACTGAGTTTGAAAGGAATGTAGATGTTGGAGATGTCATAACTGCATTCAACTCGCTAAGACCCCTTGATCTGCCGACATCACCTGAAAAGGTGATAATAGTCAGAGACGAGCCAGACAGACCGCAACCAAGACTTGATAGAGATGAAGGAAACGGAATGAGCATAACGGTGGGAAGAATAAGGAAGGACAGAGATAATGCTATAAAATATCTCGTACTCGGACACAACACGGTAAGGGGTGCAGCGGGAGCAAGCATACTCAACGCGGAACTAATGATTAAAGAAAAATTAATATAACATAAAGTATGCTTCCATTTCACTAAAAACAAGGGGGGATATAAAGATGGCTGAGAACTCAGTGTTTGTTGGAAATAAGCCGGTTATGAACTACGTGCTGGCAGTATTGACACAATTCAACAGCGGTGTAAACGAGGTTTCGGTTAAAGCAAGAGGGAGAGCTATCAGCAGAGCTGTAGATGTTGCAGAGATTGTCAGAAAAAGATTCCTGCCGGATGTAGATGTAAAAGATATCCAGATCTCAACCGAAAAGGTTGAGAGCGAACAGGGAGAAGCAAATGTATCTGCAATAGAGATAACACTCGTGAAGAAGTAACCGAGGATTTGAAATTTTATTAAATTTTATTTAATTCCAATTTTCGATTGTATCTTGGGTATCTTGGATTATCTCAGCTTGACTTTTTACCTCCGTCACCCATAGTAAATCCACAAAACTTTTTAAATTTCGTCGCATCCTTTAGATTAATGATAGAGGATTTGCCAACTCTTGATGATGTAAACTTCTCCGGAAAGAATATACTTCTCAGGATTGACATCAACGCTCCTATTGTCAATTCAACAATTCTCGATACAACAAGATTTGAGAGCCATATTCCAACATTACGAGAACTTGAGGATTGTAAAGTCGTCATCTTAGCTCACCAAAGTAGAGCAGGGAAGAAAGATTTTACCACTCTAAAAGCACATGCGGAAATACTATCTAAGCTACTCGGAAAAGAGGTAGAGTACATAGACGAGTTATTCGGAAGATGTGCTTTGAATAAAATCGAGAAAGTGGATAAAGGATACATTCTACTCGAAAATGTTCGCTTTTATGCTGAGGAGACATTAAAAAGGACCCCGGAGGAGCATTCCGAATCTCTCATTGTGAGAAGGCTTGCACCATTGTTTGATATCTATGTAAACGATGCTTTCTCTGCATCTCATAGAAAGCAGGCGTCTCTTGTGGGATTTCCGCCCGTTCTACCATCCGTTATAGGTAGGCTTGTTGAAAAGGAGATTACCGCTCTTTCGAAAGCGTTGGGGAGTGACGAGGAGAAGATATTCATTCTCGGTGGTGCTAAAATCTCCGATTCAGTAAGAGTTATGAAAAATGTTCTCGAGAGCGGTATCGCTGAGAAAGTGGCTGTTACCGGTGTGGTTGCAAACTACTTCCTTATGCTGGAGGGTAAACCCTTAGGGATTGAAAACGAGAAAATCATTGAAGAGAACAAAGAAGGAGTTGACGACAAAGAGATGATAGAACTGCTAAACAAGCACAGAGACAAGATAATCCTACCAGTTGATTTCGGTGTTGAAATTGAAGGAAAAAGAGAGGATGTTGAAATCGATAAATTCGATGGAAGTGGAAGAATTATGGATGTGGGAGTCAATACAATATCCATACTGTCAGAAGAAATACAAAAATACGGTGTTGCGGTCATAAACGGTCCTGCAGGTGTCTTCGAGGATGAAAGGTTCTCACTCGGAACATTCGAGATACTGAAAGCGGTCTCCAAAGCAGACTTCTCAGTTGTTGGAGGTGGGCACATCTCCACCGCTGCAAGGTTGATAGGAATCGATAAGAAAATGAGCCATGTCTCCACCGGCGGTGGAGCAAGCATCAGATTTCTCAGTGGTGAAAAATTACCTGCCATAGAAGTGATAAGAAAGTACTGGAAAGAGAAATGGTTCAAGGAGGGGCCATGATCGTACCCACATCTAACACACTAAAACCACTATCGCACCGTTAAACATTACTCAGACTCCATTCCATCTCTCGTACTCGATTTCAAAGCCAAGAAGATCGAGTACCCTGTGAACGGTATGCATCACAAGGTCATCTATTGTTCTTGGGTTGATGTAGAAAGCGGGTAAGGGAGGCATAACGATAGCCCCTATCTCCGATAACCTCAACAGTGTCCTGAGATGTCCCGTATGTAAGGGAGTCTCCCTAATCAGCAATACAAGTTTTCTCCTTTCCTTGAGTGTCACATCTGCACATCTAACAATCAAGTTGTCCGCAATACCGTAAGCAATGGATGAAGCGGTATTTATCGTACAAGGTGCGATTACCATTCCATCGTGTTTAAAGCTTCCACTTGCGAGCTTTGCTCCGATATCATTGGGTGTGTAAAAGTAATCAGCTAAGGATTTGATGTATTCAATACTCACATCAGTTTCGGTTTCAAGAGTAAGAATCGCTGGGTTTGATACAACAACATGCACTTCAGAATCCAGCTCTTTCAATCTTTCCAGTAACCTAACTCCGTAAATCTGACCGCTTGCGCCAGTCATTGCAAGTACAATTCTCTTCGTATAACCCATACAGTACTTATAGCTTAGTTGCTTAAAGCTGTTTTGATGAGATTCATGGGGGGTTTAGTTGTTTCAAAGCTCCAAAAATATTCAAATTAAGGTTATTTAAAGAATAACAGATTAGTTCACTTCTCAGGTTGAATAGTGGAGAGGGTTGCGCCCACGAAATTGTTTGTAGCTAAACAACAGAAATCGGCAAACAAAAAACCTACAGATGGTGCGAAATAAAAATAAAATAAAAATTTAAAATTTTAATTATCTCCTTCTAAGCAGGTATGCGACCGCAAGCAGTCCTGCTACCGCGAAGATTGCTTCAAACCCTGGAGATGGCTTTGGAGTCTCAGTTGGCTTTGGCTTGGGTGTCTCAGTCTTGGTTGGCTGTGGTGTCGGGGATGGTGTCGGGGATGGTGTCGGGGATGGTGTCGGGGATGGTGTCGGGGATGGTGTCGGCTTGGGTGTCTCAGTCGGGGTTGGCTGGACTGGTAGCTCCTTAACCACAGTGAATACTGCGGTTGCAAGTGCATCATCCGTAAGCTTGCTTGAAGCGGTCAACCATGGCTCATCGGGTGATGCTTTCATGTTGGATTTATCTGNGAGCGGATAGCTCGAGCTTGTTGTTCTCATGTCGTCTCTGANATAGATCACATAGTCCGCCTCAGCAAACTTGTATGTCTGCAGTTCATATGTTGCGGTACCGTTATCATCCGGTACAACGGTTGTTGGACCGACTTCCTTGTTGGGTCCCTCAATGTACAGCCAGATGTTTCCACCGAGGGATGGATAGTCAGAATCTCTTACGGTCTCGATCGTTATGAGTAGTGGCTCACCCTGCTTAACGGTAGATGCTGCCTTAACCGATATGATCGGTCTAAGCAGTTCAACCGCAACTGAGTCCTCTGCAACCTCATCATCGTTGTAGTATGCAGTGATCGTTATTGTGTACAAGCCCGGATCTGGATAGCCAGAGAGGATATCATCCTTTGTATCGATCTTTATCTTGAACTCTCCAGCATCCTTATCAACCCAGCTACCATCTGGCAATGCGGTTATAGTACTCTCACCCCAAGACTTCTTGACATTCATTCCCTCGAATTTGACTTTGACCTCGAAGAGGTCGAGGTCTTCAGCATTTGTCTTACCCTCGATTACAATCTTGTTACCCAAGTAGACCTTGGTCGGAGCGGTTATGGTAACCTCTGGATCCTGAATGTTCACCGCGAGGATTATCTGTGGATCCTCATATGTTACAACCTTACTGCTGTTCGTAACACCGTAGATCGTTATTGTGTATGAGCCAGCTTCAGCAGAATCCGCAACTGAGATGTCCACTGGCCACTCCTCAATGTCATCGGTGTCAACTATCGCGGTGTTGTATGTAGAAGTGGACCACTCATTAACACCTGTTGGCTCTGTCGCAATTGAATCGGTTGCACCGCTTACAAGTCCCGGTCCATCATATGTGAAGTATCCTGAAGAGTCTTCATCACAGTAGAACACAAGATATGGTGCATCGGTTGTTCCGTTAAGCTTGAGGGTTCCACCTCTCAGCACTGTGTCCGAGTCGAAGTAGAGGTCGAGCGTCTGCTTAACAATCTTAATCGTTACCTCATCACTCTCTACTGTTGAATCCAAGGCATAATATGCTTTGATCTTTATTCTTGTGAGGTTTGCATCCTTCTTCACGACAAAGCTCTTGCTTGTGAACTTGCCATCTGCACCAGTATAAACACTAACCTTGTGAGTGGATGGCAACGGATTATCGTTGTATGTATCAATCTCATCATAGCCCGAGGTTACCTCAAGGACTACCTCGGAGTTCGTCGGCAGGGTTGTTGTACCCTCAATCTTGAAGCTGTCACCTCTGACTACTGTGAGCTTGGTTGGTGTGATCTCAATCTCAAGATCCTTTAGGAGCATCTCAACAACATCCGACTCTTCCGTGACATTGGTGAATGTCTCTACCTTCGCCTTGAACTTGATTGTGTCTCCAACATCATCTCTCCAATCCGCTGTCTTAAGGTCAAGGTAGTACTTCCAAGTACCTGTTGAGGACACGGAGATGTTCGGAGACAACGCGACATAGTCAGTCATGCTCTCGTTCTTGTAGTAAACCACAACTCTGTTCACCAACTCAACATCTGCTGAGCTGTTGGTTTCACCAACATTTGTTGAACCTGAGAGCTCGATAACTTTTCCGAGTGCCGCTTCGCTTGGGGCGCTAATTGTTACTTCTGGAGCAATAACATAGAATCCCTGTGCAACTGTGGTGTTAACGGGATCGTTTACAACAACCTTCACCGCCCATGCACCGGTTTCCATCAAAGCACCATAGGTTGTGTTTATACCTGCACCAGAACACTTTCCTGCATAGTTGAGGTTTTTGAGTGTGGTCTTACCAGACAGTCCGGTAAACATACATTGTGCACTTGGACCAGCAATTATGAGGGTGTATGTCTTGGATGATGGGTATACAGTCACACTACCGGTTAGCTTATCACCCTTTGCAACCTGCAGGTCGTCTATGTCAATGTTGACCTCAGATGCTCCAGGAACCGATGGATTTACAACAATGTAATCTCCATCCCAAGACGGTGTGTCGTTCACAGTGCTGTTATACTGCTCACCGCTTGCATCCGCAACAACCAGATAATAGGTTCCGGGATACAACAAGCCGGTTGAATCAACTGTTATCTCAACCGGGTCGGTGTGGTCTTCTGGGAGAATGAATGATTTGACTACAGAATCATCTGAGTCATCCATTATTTTCAATACACCGGTCGTTCCGTAGTAGGATACAGTTATTGTAATTGTATCTCCGTAGGTTATGTTGTCATCCGATACATCCAAATCCACCAGATTTATAGCACTCGCAATCCCTGTCGCTGCAATCAGTAGTACCAGTAATGTCGCAATCCCTACTTTCATATTTACTCTACTCATATTTTCTCTACCTCCTTACATAAAACTCCTTGGATGTGTTTTTGCTTACACCTACAACTATATAAACTCTACTTTTGCGTGACGACGAAGACGGGTTCGACAATCAGCGAAAAGGCTTATTTTACCTTTTCGCCCCATCTTCTAACCTCCCCGCCTTCTGCCGTCACCGCTCATTCTTTATAAAACTTAACCATATTTAAATTTTTTGCTATTTTTCACCATTCAGATTGTATTAGAAGATGATGGGAGTTATAGAAGCATCTCAGACATGCAGTGAAAAAAGCACTGGGTTTGAGCAATCCAAAAATTATAATTATCCCTGAACCATTCAATATGGGAGCCAAAAATATTTTAAAAGATAAATTAATTAACCTGATATTTCATTTCAGATTGACAGAAAACAATAGAGGGTGCGCACATAAAGGGTATGCCCGCTATTGTCGAATCTTCTTAAATTTCATACTTTTATAATAATAACCTCCGATCTTGATTGATGAAATAAGATTTATATATTTTCCCAGAAAGGTAAATTTGAATGCCAGAAAAAGTTATCCTCGCAATAGACAGAGATAACGACTTGGGAAGAAAGGCGAATATCGAAGGTGTTGTGATTGGAAGAGAAGAGAACCTCACCGCAGCAATAAAACTTGCGGAGAACGATCCCGAAGATTCAGATGTGAACACGATTTTCGCAGCAATTAAGATTTATGATGAGTTGAAAAAGAGCGGTCAGGATGTCGAAATTGCAACGATCACCGGTGATGTGAAAGTGGGAGTTATATCCGACGGAAAAATTGCCAAACACCTCGACTACCTCAGAAAAAAGTTGAATCCTTCAAGTGTTATTGTGGTAACGGATGGTTCTGAAGACGAGTTCGTTCTCCCAATTATAAGCTCGAGATTTAAAATAGATTCCGTGAGAAGAATCGTTGTAAAGCAGAGTAAAACCATAGAAGGAACATATTACCTCGTAAGAAAGCTACTGAGCGACCCTAAGATTGCCAAAACATTCTTCGTCCCAATCGGTATTATACTAATAATATATTCTGCATTTGTGTTTGCAAATTACCCCCAGTATGCGGTGGGAAGCATAATATTTTTGATAGGTCTGTATCTGATATTGCGAGCTTACGAACTTGACACCGGTATAGAGGCGTTCTTCTCAAATCTAAAAACCGCACTCTTCGAGGGTAGAATCTCCTTCGTAACATACATTATATCCGCAGTGCTCATCATCATAGGGCTGATAGAGGGATTCTACACCTTCTGGAGATTCAATATTCAGCCCGTCACTCCGGGAGTTATCACCCTCGCAACATCATTCATATACGGCTCAATATGGTATCTAACTTCCGCCGGCATCTTTATCGCTCTTGGAAGGCTTCTCGATGCAATAATCGAGCACAAAAACTTCATCAAGTATGTAACAATATCCTTCCTGCTAATTTCCGCAGGACTTGCATTGTGGGGGGGTAGTCTCTACATTCTATCGAACTACGAGCCTTTCCAGATGGAATCGGGAGATGCAATTAGATACTTCGCCCTATCTCTAATCGCTTCAGTATTTATTGCTATAATAGGCATGATGCCCATGAAACTGAAAGGCAGGATCCCCTTAGAGGAGTGAGGAAAGGTCGTGATACCAAACTATGTCCTTATCCTGAAAACCGAGTTCAGTATCGCATAAGTTACAAAAACATCCTCTCCGATCGGCTCACATATCACAACCCTCTTCCCCTCAAACTCCCCCTCCTTCATGCCCTCTCCCAGCGGAAATCCGAGAATTTTTGGCAGGTCTTCCGTAACATGCAATCCATTCGATATAAAAAGTGGCACAACATACACAACCTCACTCTGCATCTCTTTTATAGCTTCATCTGGAGATGGTTTTCTTTTTCTCGCGACGAATGCTATTTTCACCTCATCAAAAATTCCTGATTCCTCAACTCTTCTCTTATGTATCTCCATTACTTCCCTATAGTGTGGAAGCTGACTTCCATGCCCTACTATAACCAATCCTTTCAAAAAATTCACCCCCCATATAACTTTTTTACCTGCCAAGGTACACGATTGAATAATCGGACTTTATCTCAACATTCTCCGCAAAGTCCTCAACTATTCTTTCTCCCTCCATACCCAAATTCTCCATTAGAACGATTTTTCTACCTTTTAGTTTCTTCAAATCGAATGATCTATCCGCCAAGATTAGTAAGCCTCTTGTTTTAAAGATGTTTGAATCTTCGTACAAAGTCAGGTCTTCATCCTCTCTGCCATGAGTTGAGACGACTACCACCTCCGTTAAATCCTTCCTCAAAATTGCCAATGCTTTCTGCACGCTTGATATTCCGGGAATGATCGTTACCTCTTCAACCAGTCTCGAGAACCTTGATCCCAATCCGGAAACCATTGGATCTCCACTCGAAAGGACTACAACATCCCTATTCCTTGATTCCTCAAAAATTTTCATGTACTCTTTTTCCGAGAAATTTGATATTAGTCTAAGCTTCTTACAGTCAACGAATCCCCTAACTCTCTCAAAAACTTTTCTACTTGAGTAAATCACATTTGCATTTCTAATAACTTGGATCGCTTCTCTCGTCAAATCTTTTTCCGACAAGCCCGTACCCACAACATAAAGCATTTTCCCATCTCCAATAGGTGTTACCTCGCCAATCCCTCCCGTTACCTCCTTATCACATGCACTTCCTGAACCCCCATTTCCATAGCCTTCCTTTCTATCCCCTCAATCCCTCTATCCCCCGCCCATAGAGACAGCAGACCCGGAAACCCCACCAAGACCTTCTGTCCCGGGTGTGCTTTTAGAATATCATCTATAAACACTCCGAAGACGAAAGGTTGGTAGTCTGGAAACCACTGCTTAGCATACCTCCATGCTATTCTGCCCGTTGTTATCGCAATCTTGTCATATCTCATTGCAATCTCAATTTTCGTTTTAACAAGTTCATCACACCATGGTTCAACAAATCCAGTGGTTCCGAGAATCGATATTCCTCCCTCTATCCCCATCTCCATATTTTTCGTTTTCCTCGCCACCACCTCTCCATCCGGGACTTCAATCAGAATCCCCTCATCAAAACCATATCTCTCAGAATAATACGAGAAGTTCCTTTCAATCTGCTCCATAGAACTCTTACTCACCGCTTTCTTCCCGTTTACTACTCCGATCCCATCACCAAACCAGATTCCCTTCTTTCTAACCACTTTTGCAATTATCTCCAGTCCATCCGTAACATCAAACTCATGATCTCCAGAAAATTTCTTAGCAATAGCAAACCCATTCTCCGCGGATACAGGTAGGCTAAGGGTGATACCTACTCGGGTAAAAACCTTTACCGAATCCACATTCTCGTAGAGGGATGCTATCGCAGAGTTCATTGCAAGACATGCAGTAGTCGATGTCGTTATGCCCCTTCTCAGCCAGCCATCCTTCTTCAGTATGTATAGTCCGCTATCTATCTTCCTCTTAACCTCCTCCATTTCCATCTTGTCGAACCCCTCAAGCCATTCAGTGGGATAGGCATAGTGCTCAATAGGGTCGATCAGCATCATAACCTTGAATGATCGATAAGACAATTAATTATTGCTGTGCAGATCGTGCTCCCACCTCTTGAACCAACAGTTGTTATGCTCGGGATGTCCAGACACCTTACCATCTCCTTCGACTCACTTGCACTCACGAAGCCTACGGGAGTTGCAACGATGAATGCGGGTTTATATCTTTCCGCTATCTTGCACAGAGCCATGGCAGCAGATGGAGCATTTCCAATACCGACAACACTTCCTTCAATCTCCTCCTTCAAATTCATGAGACCTGAGACCACTCTCGTTTCCTCCTCGCCATCTGCAAAATCTATCATCGCTATTGCCCGCTTTCTCAAACCAGCTTTCAGCATTGATACATCCACAATTATTTTCGAGTTCCTTATCGCTGATACACCCACCTCTGGATCACCTTTGAAATAGATCAGATCCTTGATGGATGGATCCCCAGTAGCTATGATGCACCTCCTCAGAATCTCGGACTTGAGGTCATCGCCATCAACGAACCTTCTCGCGATTTCATAGCTTTTTAGAGTTATTTCTCTCGCCCTTCTTGTCTTTGCACCCATATGCTCTGTAACTTTTTCAGTAAGTCCCATGCTTTTGTCCCTTTTGTTTCCACACACCCAATCCACCTCACATATCATGTACTTCCTCGAATATCCCCGGGGTGTTAGCATTCTCCCATCCCTTATGATAGTTTCCGGAGAGGGTATGAAAATTGTAGTTGACATATCCACTAAATCCAAATCGTTTATAAGCTCGCTAACCTTCACCAAAGTGCAGAATTCCCCTTCTCTCCAGCCGTTTTTAACAATTCCAAGTGTAACATCTCCTATCTCATCCCTGATTATCTCCAGAGCTCTCATTAAGTTCGATTTTCTCCTCTTGCTCGAAGGATTATACAAAACCACAACGAAACCTCCTCTCAACGCATGTCTCAGCTTTCGCTCTATCTCCTCCCAAGGAGTCAACAGATCGCTCAGGCTTACCACCGAATGATCTCCGCACACAGGAGAACCCAAGAGGGGTGAGCAGGCAGATAAAGCGGAAACACCCGGGATCACCTCATAATCCACCAAGATGTTGTTGTAAGTTATGTACTCGAAAAATAAAGAATATATGCCGTAAATCGATGGGTCTCCACCGCTTACGAGTGCAACCGTATTCTCCTTCGCCAAGTTAACCGCGAGCTTGACCCTCTCAACCTCTTTCCCCATTCCACTTTCAATTATTTTTTTGTCAGATATAAAGCTCCTAATCTGATCCAGATATGTTCTGTGTCCCAAGATGTATTCGGATTTCTTCAAGGCTTTTACCGCTCTGAGTGTCAGAAGCTCTGAACTCCCGGGACCTATTCCAACGATGTAGACCTTGCCCTTAAATTCCCGCACTTCACCTTGCGATTGCAACCGTTACACCTCCGTAAACCTTTTTCGAAAGAATAAGCTCTCCGTTAATAGATGCATATATCGCACATGCCTCGGAAACACTCTTCACACCGATTAACCTTGCCTTCGTCTCCCTTATGTCCATTTCGTTGATGTCTTGCCTGCCAACGAAGATTAAGGGTTTCTTCCACATGTCCGCAACCTTCACAANCTCTCCACCCCTCTTCTCCTCAATCGTTGATATCACTCTGATGTCCTCTACCTTCAAACCAACCTCCCTTAGAGCGTTCTCAATTGCATGTTTGATGTCTCTCGCTAACGAGCCTTTTCTGAATCCTACACCCACCGCCACACCATCAGAAAACTCCATTGCTGTCAGAATGATCGCCTTAATGCCCATCTCTTCGAGATACATCGCAACTTCATTTCCGCCATGATGTCCCCCTAATATGGGTACGGAGTGCATGAGGGGTTTATCGAGTACAACTACCGCAGGATCAACCCATTTATTCCTTAGATGTTTGCACAATCCCCTTATAACGATCCCAGATGGCATATATGCAACTATACAGTCGAAATTCAACAGAAGAGGCCATATTCCGCTGTCATACACCACTGTCTTTACCTCGTACCTCTTCCTTAGATGATCCTCCACCTCCCGCAGAATCTCCCTGTCTCTATCAAAACACAGAATTGCAATCCTCAAGCCATCACCTCATTGCTTTGCAGACGCGTAATCGCTGTAAAGGTGGCTTCTACCCTCATACCCTTCTATAGCTTCTCCAACGATTATCGTAGCTGTTCTCCTTATTCCTTCCCTTTCAACCTCTCTTGCTATGTTACCGAGGGTGGAGAACACTATTCTCTCGTCCTCTCTCGATGCATGATAAACCACAGCACAGGGTTCACTTTCTCCTCTCACTTCAGATAACTTTTCCGCAATGTAATCTATCTTGTCAATGCCGAGGAGAATTACGAGCGTCAGAGGCAGTCTTGCAAGTTCGTGCAAGTGATCCTTGGGGAGAGTGTTCCCAGCGGGTCTGACTATCGCAACCCCCTCTATATCCGGCGATGTAAGTTCAACCCCTATTGCGGATGAGGATGCAAATACACTGCTAACACCCGGAATTACCTCATACTCTACTCCCTTTTTCTTGATCTCTCTTATCTGCTCACCGATAGCGGAAAAAATTGATGGATCTCCACTTTGAATTCTTGAAACGATTTTTCCCTCATCCACCGCGGAAAAAATAATTTCAACGATATCCTCGAGTCTCCTCCCGTGGCTGTTTATCTTTTCCCCCTCGAATTCATCCAAGAATTCCTCTCCGATTAGAGAACCGGGATATATTATCAAATCCGATCTTTTAAGGATTTTATAAGCCTTCAGTGTGAGTAACTCAGGATCTCCGGGACCGAATCCTATGAAGTAAACCTTTCCCTGACTTTTTGAGGATCCAGAACTTCGCATCTATATCTCCCTCCTTGCTATCAAAACACTGAAATAGCCCGCCTTTTCAGGAACTTCATCGTAAATTCTCTCCCCATCTAAGAACATATTCTCAACAAGCTTGAAGCTGTTGAATCCTCTTCTAACAAGCTCTTTCTTTATCCTTCCAAGATTCTTAGCCTTTAGAACGACCGCAACACTAACCTCACGAAAATCCTGAGTTGTGAGAAGCATCGATTCGTTAACGAATACCAATGTTTTTGCAAGGGCACATGAAATGCTCGTAACACCGGGAATAATCTCAACTCGAGCCCGAGGGTTGCATCTCCTTAACTCTTCAACAACATGGTGAAAGGTTGAGTAGAAAACCGGATCACCCAAACAGCAGAAGGCTATTTCTTCATCTATCCTTTCAGATAGCTCCTTTCCAAGACTCCTTGCAACATCCTCACTCTCTCCCATTGGAAACTCAACCAATCTTGGTTCCCTAAGGTGTTTTACCAAATCATAAGCCATTCTACCGGGAACTATAACCTCATCCACGGATTCTATCACCTCAACCGCCCTCAGGGTCAGAAGCTTCCTGTCCCCCGGTCCGAGACCAACACCGTAGAGCAACCTATCACCCCCCAATCAAGATTTTAATCCAACCACAGCTTAATTCCTCCCGATCACCATAAAAATCGGGTTCAACGGCTTGAAAGCAGTTCCTCCAGCAAGCTCATAGCTTCTTGAGATGTTTATCATGAGTATCTCCTCAAAAATACCCATAGCCTTCATCCTCTCCACCACCCTGAAGGCAACCTCCATGCGGGCGATGTTAACTGCTATCCTCTCAGCATCGCATACCTCGAGCATTCTTTCGATGCCTTTCGTCCCACCGAAGAAAACAATGTCACAACTATGCTCCTTAAGGAAATCGTAGCCGTCCAACAGCATGACCTCGATGTTTCCACCACTAAGATTTTCCTTCGCTTTCCGAAACATCGACTCATCTTTCTCCACCGCGTAAACATGTCTGACATGTTCTGAGAAGAACTTTGACACCGCTCCACTCCCACAGCCTATATCCGCGAAGGTTTCGTTTCCCTTGGGCTTTAGTTTAGCAAAAAGAACACCTATAATCTCGATCTTTGTTTCTATCATACTATCCCCTTCCGCAAACTCTCCACTCTCTTCCTATGTTTTTCGATAAGTCGCCACCCCCGATTATTTCACCAGCTATTTTCACAAGATGTGTTATTAAGCCCACTATCGCAATTATCAGCCCCGCTACCACATCTTCCCTGCCGTGAAGCCTCGGAGGCTTGAATACCCCGTAGGATAGAAATGTGAGGGTGAGTACCGTACCCAAGGTTGCAAGTGCAAAGGTAATTACTACTGCTGTTAGCTCAAATGAGTTGCTTGAAGCAAGCATTAGCGGTATCAAAGGCACGCAGGGAGAGAGACCGATTAAAAGCAGAATCATTATTGCTGAGGACGAGTGGATGTGCTTGTGTTCTCTAACAGAAGACANGAGTGCGTAAGCCAATCCGATCAANACAAGTAAGATTGGCGAAACTTCCTCAATAAATCTCGCGACACCAAGCAAATCCATGCCATAGATCAAAACCGCTCCTACGACTACAGAGTTCGCAACATGAAGCGTTCCAGCCAAAGTGGAGAAAATCAGGGTTTTACCTATGCTCCAGTCCCTTAACCTGCCTATGGCTACGAATGGAAAATAATGGTCTGGAGCTAAGGAGTGCACAACCGCGATGCTAAACGATGCTAAGATTAAGAGCTCCATTCTACAACCTCCTCTGAAAGATTTTTCGAAATCTCTGAATCCAGCACCTCTAAAACCACCGGAAACCTCTTCACCTCTCTCCTCACAACATCAATCATTTCTGCACTACATATCATCAGCACAGTATGTCCCTCTATAGCCCTTAGAATCGATCTATCGAGAACCGCATTTACAATATCTGCCTCTAAACCCTCTTTAAAAGCTCTCTCTTTGGCTTTTGTCCCCATCACCGCAATGAAATCAACATCCATGTCTGGAATTTTTGCGGTATGGGGGATGACGATAAGCCTTCCTTTAACATTCCCTACCCTTAATCCATAACCATTCGCCATTGTCAAGTCTATTTCATAATCCTCGTGGACTATTTTTCCATTATCCAAGTAAACAAATCTCTCCCCAACCGCTCTTGCAAAATCCAGATCGTGGGTAGATATTATGAATGTTTTGTCTTCTTCTCTCAACTCTTCTATTATCTCCACCACGCTTCTCAGACCAACACCGTCAAGACCTGCTGTTGGTTCGTCCATGATGATATACTTCGGATTCATCGCAAGCACACCGGCTATTGCAACTCTCCTCTTTTCCCCACCGCTCAGAGAGTTGCAAAGTCTGTTTTCGTGCTCCTCAAGTCCAAGTCGTTTGATTGCCTTTTTTGCGTATTCATCACTTATTCCTGCATTTTTCGGACCAAATACAACATCCTGCCATACCGTTGGAGCTATGATCTGATCATCTGGGTTCTGAAAAACGAATCCTACTTTTTTTCGAATTTCAAGTAGACTCCTTCTGTCGTACTTGAGCTTGATGCCATCAATCCAAACCTCCCCACGTACTGGCTTCAGCAAGCCGTTTAAATGCATCAGCAAGGTTGTTTTCCCCGCCCCGTTTCTACCGAGTAGAATCGTTACCTCGCCCCTCTTTGCCTTGAAATCGACTCCTTTAAGGACATCTCTACCCCTATACCCGAACCACAAACCTTTGGTCTCAATCACAAAGACCACCTCATTGATCTCGAGAACACCTTGTTGATCTCGAGGCATCCTCAATCACGAGAGTAACCATACCGCAACGAGGAGAGCAGTGATTGCCAAGGCATAATGGCTACCCCTATTCCTCACATCAAGGGTGGGCATCACACCACTGTAACATCTCGCAGACATAGCCTTATCGAGCTTTTCTGACCTTTTCAACGATTTTAAGAACAAAGAGTAGGACAGCAAGGCGGTTGTGTTCACAAAAGCCCTTTTACTCACATATCCAAGACGGGATGATGCAGATCTCTCAAGTCTTTCCAGCTCATCGAGCAAAATCTGGATTACACGATATACCAAAAGTGAGATCTCTACAGCAAAATCAGGCATCTTCATTTTTTTGAATGCTGAAAACATTTCTGGGATGGAGGTTGTCAGAACCATGAACGACATGATTGAGAGGGACGCCAGTGCTCGTAGAGCGGTGTTCAAAGCCATGTTCATTCCACCTTCAGACACCTCCAGAAAATATAATCGATATACGCTACCCACATCTCCGATATCCCCGGGAACAAAAAGCAATATTGCGATCAGTCCAGAGACAAGAAAGTACACCGGAATCCGGATTACTCTCAGATAGTACCCACCCACAGCATATAAAGATAGACACGAGAAAACAACGAATGCTGTTCCATAAACAGCCATTTTTCCAGTGATAAGTACAAATAAAAGTAAAATTAGACAGAAGTATACCTTGACATCTCCATCCACTATTTTCTTTGAGTTCAACTGCACATGCTCAAGCGTTTCGTGCATGCCTTGTCCCTCGATGATGTCCGATATAATACCCTATCAAAAGCGAACCGATAGCCGATTGCAGACTGAAAAGAAGGCTCTCAATCTCCCCACTCGGTGGCTCAAAAAGGGGGGAGAACCATGGCTCGTATTGCGGAGAGATCTCCCCTATAGCCTCCTCCGCTTTTGCATCCGCACCAGCCCACTCCTCAGCGGAAGCAATTGAGACCAAAGAGATCAGAATTGAGGTAGAAATCAGTAAGATTACCCCATATTTCCACCTCATGCGGTCACCTCCACCACAGTATCTCTGAGCTGTATAAGATACCCCATCAGCAGAGCGGCGAGTATACCCTCAATTATAGCCAACGGTATCTGTGTTATCGAGAAAATCGCCAGAAACTTTGTTGCCGAAGCGATCACCCCAGCTACTCCTCCCCCGGAGGGAAAAGCCAGAGCGAGCTGAATGGATGTCACAACATAGGTCACCCAATCCGCAACTGCAGCGGCGATGAAGGTTGAGAGCTTGATGTCCAGCCTTCTGCTAACAACCCTGTACATTAACCACCCGGTGAACGGGCCTATTATCCCCATAGATGCGGTGTTTGCTCCGAGAGTTGTTATCCCGCCATGAGCGAGTAATAGAGCTTGGTAAAGCAGTACTATCACAGATAGAAAAGCGGTTATTGCTGGACCGAACATCACCACAGCTACTCCCGTGCCAGTTGGATGCGAACAGCTTCCCGTTACGGAAGGTATTTTTAACGCTGACAGCACGAAAATGAACCCAGCGGACACCGCTAATAAAGACTTGTTCCTTGGATTTTCCTCGATCTCTTTCTTAACTCTGTATGCTCCGTAAACAACGATAGGCAGTGCGAACACATACCAAACCCCTGCCCACAAAGGTGGGAGAAATCCCTCCATTATATGCATGAACACACCTCCCAATAACTTATCTCCAATATATCTGATTTGAAATCAAACTAACTTTATTAAAATTTTTTGATTTGAGTCAAGTAAAATTGACAAAATATATATTGCTTGCCTCCCACCAAAGGTCGATGATTGCTGCAACATGGAGCGGTGGGAAGGACTCGTGCTTGGCAGTTTGGAGACTTTCCAAAGCTGACAGGAGGAAGGTTACCCACCTCATTTGCATGCTCAACGAAGAGAACCAATCGAGGGCACACGGGCTCTACAGAAGAGCGATCGAAAAGCAAGTTGGGTGCACAAACTTTAAAGCAATTTTCGGAAACTCGAGCTGGGGCGGATACGAGAGGGAGTTCAAGAGCATTGTGTCACAGCTCAAGCCCGAGGGCATTGTGTTCGGGGACATCTTCGTTGAGGAGCATAGGGTGTGGCTTGAGAGGGTCTGCGGGGAGCTTGAAGTCGAGCCGATATTTCCGCTATGGGGAGAGGATACCAAAAAGCTCGCGGAGGAGTTCATCTCAGCCGGATTCGAGGCCTACATAGTTGCTGTCAGAAAGGATGTGGATGAATTCTACCTCGGAAAGCGGTTTGATGAGGTCGTGGAGAGGTTGAGGGCTGACAAAATAGACCCTTGCGGAGAGAACGGGGAGTTCCACACCTTCGTTGTTAACGGGCCTTTCTTCAGAAGGAGGGTTGAGTTCGATTTCGGAGAGAGGGTTGAAAGGGAAAGGTACATCCAGCTTGAAATCGTAGTTGATTGAAGCCGATGCTGAGGCGGTAATTCTCGAGGCTAAACCATGGCAATATTTATCGGCGGTACATCAAGCCACGCAGGAAAGAGCTTGCTAACATCCGCGCTCTGCAGAATTTTCAGCAAAAAGGGGATAGCGGTTGCTCCCTTCAAAGCCCAGAACATGAGCCTGAACTCCTACATAACTAAGAACGGGAAGGAGATTGCAATCGCTCAGGCTTTCCAAGCCAAAGCTTCCGGAATCGAGCCGGATGAAAGGATGAACCCCGTACTGCTAAAGCCGAAGGGAAACTTCACATCTCAGCTTGTGGTTCTTGGTGAGGCGGTTAAGGATGTCAACTCGAAGGAGTATTACCGGGAGGTTGATAGCCTAAGGAAGGTTGTGGAGGACGCTTTCAGGAGTTTGGAGGAAGAATACGATCTGATAATCATAGAAGGAGCGGGAGGAATGGCTGAGATCAATCTCTACGACAGGGACATCGCGAACATTTTTGCTGTGAGGATGGCTAACGCGGATGTTTACATCGTTGGCGACATCGATAGAGGTGGGGTGTTCTCATCACTCTACGGCACACTCAGCCTTTTGCCGAAAGACATCTCATCGAGAGTGAGGGGATTCGTTATCAACAAGCTGAGAGGGTACGAAGACATCCTTTACCGTGGGATAAGGGAGCTTGAAGGGCTTTGCAGTATTAAATGCTTAGGCGTTCTGCCGTACGCGAACTTTCCTCTGCCGTCCGAGGATTCCCTAAGCATAGAGGAGTGGGGCAAAGACGGAGCAATAGGCATCGTGAGACTGCCGAGAATCTCAAACTTTACGGATTTTGAGCCCCTCAGAAGCGTAGGTGTGAGCTTTGTTGATCTGAAGGAGAGCATAGACGACTACGAGGTAATAATTCTCCCCGGAACAAAGGACACGATTGCNGACCTTAAAGCTGTGAAAAAGGCTGGGATGGATGAGAAGCTGTTGAAAGCGGATAAGCCGATAATAGGCATCTGCGGAGGTTACCAGATTCTCGGAAAAGAGCTCATCGACAGCGGTGTGGAGCATGGCTTCAGGGAGCATGGTCCCCTCAGGGTTAAGGGATTGGGGTTGCTCGATGTCAAAACAACCTTTAGGGAATTCAGGAAAAAAACCACGCAAACGAGAAAGAAGGTTACCGGAGATGCCGTCATAATTAGGCGAATAAAGGGAGAGTATGTCTGGGGCTACGAGATCCACAAGGGAGTGAGTGAAACGAGAAACCCCATTTTCGAGGACGAGGGATGTGCGAGCGAGGATGGGATGGTGTGGGGTTCCTATTTGCACGGACTTTTCTGGAACGAGAATGTTTTAAAGGCAGTGTGCAAGCACCTCGGAGTCAGGTTCAGGAAGCCCGAAGATTGGGTGGAGAGGTTCTCCAGCCTTGTGGAGAGAAAGATTGATGTAGATTATATTCTGGAGAGGCTTAATCTACTGTAAGTGCTCTGAAAGTGTTTAATAATAAGGATCGTTTTCTAATAAAAATGGACTCGGCGGGATTTGAACCCGCGGCCTCCGCCTCGCGAAGGCGGCGCTCTCCCACTGAGCTACGAGCCCCTTAACTCAGCTTTGAATAATAGAGTGTACCGAGTTAAAATATTTTTTGTTTAGTTCAGGAGAGAGTTCAGCTGGTATCGCTTAGTTTGAACTGACACCCCATACCAGCTTCAAATCCTACGCAAAAAAATAGGAGCAGTATTTCAAAATCAAAAATTGAAAATTTAAATTCTCTCGATTATCGTTGCTCCGCCTTGTCCCCCTCCACCGCAGAGGGTTGCACATCCGTATCTCGCGTCTTCCATTTCAAGGATTCTCGCAAGAGTTCCAACGAGTCTTATCCCACTCGCAGCGAGTGGATGTCCTATTGCTACTGCTCCGCCATTTATGTTAACCTTCTCCGGATCGAGTCCAAGTTTCTTTATCGCAAAGAGAGTGACTACAGCAAACGCCTCATTGATTTCCCAGAAATCTATGTGCTTAACATCCAAACCTGCCTTCTCAAGAGCTTTTTTACTTGCAGGAACTGGGCCTTCACCCATGACACTCGGTTCCACTCCAGCCCATCCGAGGGATACTATTCTCGCCATTGGCTCAATCCCGAGCTCCTTAGCTTTCTCCTTGGACATGAGCATTATCGCAGTAGCTCCTGCATTCAGAGGGGATGAATTTCCAGCAGTTATAACTCCATCTGGCTTAAAAGCTGGAGGTAAACTTTCTATAGCCTCCAAAGATGTGTCAAACCTGATTGATTGGTCAACATCGATTACCTTTTTCGTCCCGTCCGATTGCTCCGCCTCAACGGGTAGAATCTCTCCCTCTCTCTTGTCTGGATATCCATCTCCATTTCTGAAGTATCCATCTTTCACAGCTTTTACAGCCCTCTGGTGACTTAATAATGCCCATTCATCAAGGTCTCTCTTAGTCCATCCGAGTTCATCCTTATACCTCGCAAAAAGTTTCTCCGCGGTCAAACCCATGCTCATAGCGGTGAATAAATCGTATTTTTGGACCAAGTCAGACCTTCCCATCAGGGTTGGAGATACTCCGAGATGGGGGTTTAAATCGAGTTGCAAGGGGAGATGCGTCATGTGCTCAAGTCCACACGCGATTGTGATGTCAGAGTAACCGAGCATGATCTCCATTGCACACTGATGCAATGCGGACATTCCAGATATACAGACCCTCTCACTTCCTTGAGCGGGGACCTCTACCGGAAGCTCTGCAAGAAGAGTTATGGCTCTCCCACCATAAAGCCAGTTTTCCTTCATCTGCATCGTGCAACCAGTTATAACATCCCCTATCTCCTTAGGATCGATCTCCATTCTGTTAACCATGGTTTTTACAAGTTCTGCGGTAACCGCAGGCATATCCAGTTTATTAAAAACATCTTTCTCTGGCTTTGTTGGTCTGCTTCTCGAGAACGCAGACCTCAGATAGTCCACAATATATACCTCCCTCATGAATGTAACTAAGAAATAAAAATATTTAAAGATTGGCAAACACGCCTTACAAAAGATATTTAACGAAACAAAGAGATACCGCAAACTATTAAAGCAAAAAAAATTAAAATAAAGCTTATTATCGGTTTAGCTTGATTTCTATATCCTAAATCCAATCAACTAACCTTCATCACAACTTGATCTTCTTCAGCACACCTGCAATCTTTTGGGATTCCATTATGTTGCCCTGCATCTTGTATTTTCCTGTCATGAAGCCCATTACTGGATCCTCTTCACCCTTCATTACCTTTGCCCAGTACTCATCACTCGCAATTATTGTAAAGTTAGCTGAGCCTGCTTCCCCCTCTACAAATTCCGCTGTACCATCGTCATTGTACTTCACATAGAACTTCTCTCCATCGATATCGAACTGTATCGTTCCACCCCATCCTTTCATCTCATTTTTTACCTCATCCATTTCATTTCCTACCTCAACCATCTTCTTTACCAAATCTTTTGCCTCACCCATAAAAAAACACCTCCTTAATATGGTGGTTTCCTCAAGACCGCTATTCTGGAAGGAACCTTTCCATAAAGTGATCTTGCTATAATCTCTTTTTCAACCTCTTTCGTACCCTCATACAGCTCAGTTATCTTTGCATGTCTGTAGTACCTTGAGATCGGATACTCTCCTATGTAGCCGTACCCACCGAATATCTGTAGAGCTTCATCGCACACCTTCACCGCTGTCTTTCCGCAGTAGTACTTCGCCATCGCAGTCAAACCGGGATCGGGCATACCGGTATCCGCCTGCATTGCCGCTTGGATTGCAAGAAGTCTTGCTGCTTCAATCTCGGTTCTCATCTTCGCAAATTTATCCTGTGTAAGTTGGAAGTCTTTTAATTTCCTTCCAAAAATCTCCCTATTCTTGGAGTACTCAAAAGCAAGTTCAAAAGCCCCCTGAGCAATTCCCACAGCTTGGAAGGCAACCGGAATTCTTGTGGTGTTGAAAAACATCATCGCTTGCATGAATCCGTTGCCCTCCTGCCCCACGAGATTATCCGCTGGAACCCTGACATTCTTGAAGTTAAGTTCTGCTGTGTCCGAAGACCTTATACCAAGCTTGTTCTTTATTTTTGTTCTCGTTAGCCCTTCACTGTTTGCATCGACTATAAACACGCTCATTCCCTGATGCCTTTTTTCAGCATTTGGGTCAGTTCTTGCAAGCACAACAAACCAGTCAGCTATCGTGCCGTTTGTTATGAATGTCTTCGTTCCGTTTAAGATGTACTCATCACCATCCTTCTCCGCCCTCATCTTTATCCCCGCGACATCGCTACCCGCCGCTGGCTCTGTAAACGCTGCTCCACAAATAGCCTTGCCCTCACACAGCGGGGGGAGGTACTTCTGTTTCTGCTCCTCATTACCGAAGAATATCAGCATTTCCGAACCGAATGTGGATGCGAGTATCATTCCGATCCCTGCATCAACCCTGAAAAACTCCTCAACTACCAAACATGCATCGAGCATTTTGAGACCTTGTCCTCCGTACTCCTCCGGAATTCCCATTCCAATGAATCCAAGTTTGACCGCCTTTTTGTACACATCCCATGGAAATTCTTCCTTTAAATCATATTCTTCCGCAACTGGTGCAATTTCCTTCTCAGCAAACTCTCTCGCTGCTTCTTTAATCGCCTTCTGTTCTTCATTCAATAGAACATCCAGTAGCATACGATCACCATTTTCTCATTACACGGCAAAGTATTTAAAAATTTTCAAAAAATAAACTTTAAATTCGAATTAGAAAAATTTTTAAATATTAGGATTTTGTCAATGATTGATAATTAGAATAAAAGTGAGCCTGAAAAACCACCATGGGCATCAAATTCAGATTTTAATTTTATTCACACCCGACAAATTTTTTTGAGAGTATATCCAAAAACGAATTTGCCATTGAATTTGAGTGACAATTTTGAATGATTGACATAATAATGAGGTTAATTTAAATTATTACTCTGCACACCTACAAATCCTCCAAGTCGATTTTGAAATTTTACTTTCCCTGAATTAAAATTAGGGTTAAATTAACATAGTTCGGCAGAAAAATATATATACATGAAATAAGACAAAATATTACCGAAGGAGGTGAATATGCATGGCTGAACTACCCGCTGCACCAGTTGAGAGATTGATTAGAAATGCTGGTGCCAACAGAGTTAGTGCTGACGCAGTTGCAAAAATGGTTGAGATACTTGAAGATAAGGCTACCGAAATCTCCAAGAAGGCTGTCGAGGTAGCCAAGCACGCCGGAAGAAAGACCGTTAAGGCAGAGGATATAAAGCTGGCTCTCAAAACCTAAGGTAAATCCATTTTTACTTTTTTATTTGATTTTTCATTTTTTAGGTTTTACATCAAAAGTTCTCTGTATGTCAGAGGGTTTCTATCATAGAGTGTGTAGTTTATTCTTCTGTATTTTCTCAGACTTTCCAGATTGATATCAGAAAAAACGAGCTCCTCCGAATTCTCATCTTTAAATTTAGAAAGAATGCCCTCGGGAGTTGCTATCAAACTTCTGCCAACGGTTTCAGATCCGAGAAATGTTACTCCCGGACCTCCAGCCTTTATTATCGCATAAGAGTTGTCAAATGCCCTTGTAAAGTAAAGACAATGCCTCATGTCCCTTCCCGGTAATTCAGAACTCCTAAATGATACCACCGGATTTAGAATCATCTCCGCTCCTTTCAACGCTGACACTCTGCAAATTTCAGGATACAATATATCCGCACAGATTAATGCAGAGTACTTCACACCTCGTATCTCAAAAACTCGAAGCTCCTCTCCCGCACAAATGCCGAGTTCCTTCTCACTCTTGGTGGGATGTAATTTTTCCTGAACCCCCACAATGTCTCCTGACTCAAAGATATAGAGTGTGTTGAAGTATCCCTTTTCCCTCTTCACTATCACATTCCCTGCAATAATACAGCCCCTCTCATAGCTTTGACTCTTAAGGAACTCGATCGTTTTATCTGTAACCTTTAAAAGATTCCCTCCTCGCGTGTAAGAGAAGTACTCGGGAAAAAGAAATACCTCCACACCGTTTTCCACTCCCTCCGATATCAGATTCTCAGCACTTTGAAGTGTTTTCTCCGAGCCTACTAGACACTGAACAGCTGAAACCCTGAGCACAGAGAACCACCTACTTGTTGATTGTGGAGTTGAGCTTTTTAAGAACTTCACCAAGCTTATTCAGCATTTCTCCAAAACCACTCCAGTTTCCTTTCCTAATTTCCTCCATAGCCTTCTCGTATAAGTTTACAGACAATTCTGCGAGAGAGTTTACATCCTCTCCTATTTCCTCCTCCTTCACGACCGCCTCACCGAAGACCGCTCTTAAAGACTTGTCGAGAGTCGTCCTCATTGCCAGTTTGTTCTCATATGCAACCACCACACCCCTGAGCTCCGGTATTTGGGCATTTTCCGCTCGTAAGTAGACTGGCTCAACATAGATTATGGAGTTATCGAGAGGTATGACGAGCAAATTACCCCTGATTATTCTCGAACCAGCCTGACTCCAGAGGGTGAATATCTGAGATATTTCAGGGTCCTGATCTATTCTTGCTTCAATTTGCATCGGTCCGTATACAAGAGTTCCTTTTGGAAATTCGTAAAGCAATAGTTCCCCATACTTCTCGTCACATCTCGCTGACATCCAAGAGATTATGTTAGCCCTACCCTTCGGTGAGAACGGTAGCATTAAAAGAAATTCCGGTTTTTCTCCTTCGAGTGTGATGATCACATAATAAGGCTCCATTTCAACAACATTCTCTTCCAAAAGCTCTTTTGGTATCTCCCATACATCCTCTTTGTTGTAGAATGTTCTTGGGTCATCCATGTGATATAAAGCGAAGACCTCCGCCTGAATGCGGAAAAGATCTACAGGATACCTTATATGTGCTCTTTCTTCGTCCGTCATTTCATCTCCGGGTGTTAAAAGCTCGGGAAAGACATCCGTAAATGTTTCTATCACAGGTTCCTTCTGTATAACATAGAACTTCACCGTGCCGTTGTATGCATCTATGAAGATCTTAATCGGGTTTCTGATGTAATTGAAGCTCTTCCCGTAAACATCATACCTCGCAGAGTACGGATAACTGCTGAGAACCGTGTATCCATCAATTATCCAGTAGAGTTTTCCACCTATCACCGCGATGTACGGATCCCTGTCGTAGCTGAAAAACGGTGCGATGGAGAAAACCCTGTCTATTATGTTTCTGTGCATCAAAATTCTGCTCTCTTCGGTCAAATACCCGGTCAGCAATAGATTCACATCTCCAAAACGGATGCTAAACAGCAATCTTTTAAGATAGTTATCTATTTTCACTCCGCCTGTGCCGTTATATGTCGTGAATACATTCTTCTCTCCATACGGGTAATCAAACTCCTTCTGCTTGGTCTTCACGATGACATAATCGTTTGTACTCTCACCATAGTATATCTCGGGACGAGTTATGTTTATCTTCCCGGTGGGAGGAATGTCATACAGATAGAACACGGGTCTCCCTTCCTCTGATATCGCATTAACCGGGGATGCTATGACTCCGTATCCGTGAGTGTAGATCAGATGCCTATTTACCCAAGTCTGGGCTGTTGGCTGTAACAGCTCCGGCACCAATTCCCTTGCGGAGATCATCAGCTGAGTGTACCTTCCGTCGATATAGTATCTGTCAACATCCACATCGTTTATGTAATAGTAAGTCCTTATCTGTTGGGTCTGTCTGTAAACATCCAGAAGAGGTCTGTGATCCCACAACCGAACATTGTTTATAATCCCCGTGTTGTTTTTCACATCCTCAACTGTTAGGGTCCCCTTAACGGGAAACACCTTCTTCTTCACATTCAGATCGTAAGCCAGTCTCGTGTACTGGATGCTGTAGTTAATAAACTCCTTCTCGAGGGTTAGTTCGTTTGGATCTACCCTTATTTTCTGGAAAGCAAACGGAATCAGCCCGACTCCCACGAAAACAACAATCACCAACACGAAGACGAGCAGAGGAAACATCTCAATTTGCCTTTTTAAACCGAAGTAAACAACCGCAATAGCTATCGCTACAGAGAAGAAGGCTGTTAGAAGCATGGCGGGCATCCTCACGAACACATCCGTATACCCCGCTCCGCTCAAAACTCCTGTTTGAGAGTTCAACAGCTCAAACCTGCCGAGATACAGATAAGCTCCAGCCAATACGAATATCGCTCCAAGGAGAGATGAGATGTGGATGTACCCCAACCTCGGGAACAGATCCTTGAACTCGTCAAAGGTTTTCACCCATCTGAATATCAGAGCATAATATACTATGGATACCACCAAACAAAAAACGATCAGAACTGAGATCAGATTCACAACATCCCTAATAAATGGGAGCTTAAAGACATAGAACGAGACATCCATACCAAGTACAGGATCTTTAACCCCGAATTCCTTTCCGTACAGAAAGTAGATGAAGCTTACCCAGTTCCTCGACAGGATGTACGGGAAGAACAGAGCCATCAAAACAAAAAACCACATAGGAACCCTGAAAGGCTCCCCAAGAAACTCTTCACTTGCTTTATGCATGAAAATTCTGTTCCCTACCAAAATAACGAAGGATATGGCAAAAAAGAGCAGAAAAAGTTCAATCCTGTAAGTTATTGTTTTTACGAAGTATCCCCCAAGATTAAGAGATTCAAACCACAGATATTCCGTATAGAAAAATATGATTGCCCCGAAAAGAATTACCAGTATGAGAATCGACACAAGAATTATTATAATCTTTTTATCAAGAGGGGCTGAAATTTCAAACTGTTCTTGCGACACAAAGTATAGTGTATTCTATTGATATTTTACACTTTTGGTGTTTTCAGGATTTTTCTCAAAATATTGGTCAGATTTGGTTTTATATACTTGAAAGAAAACAATAATAAATCATTGTTTTATTTTATTTTAGAATTTAAAAAATTAACTGAAAGTTGAATTAAGAACATCAAATCAAAGAAATATCATATGTACGCCCCATACTTAGCCCAGATGTTGCATGTTCCCTCAAAACTCACCATACACGGTCCTATCGGGTCCTTAGGAGTACAACTCTTCTGAAAGAGGGGGCACTCGGATGGCATGATTATCCCTCTCAACACATCCCCACACCTGCATGCCTTCTTCTTTACATCTTCCTCTTCAACAAAATCCTCAAACAAGTCTTCAAAAACCTTTAACGCATCATAATCACCGTATTTATCCTTTAAAGGTGCTCCAGACTCGGGAACTACACCTAATCCTCTCCACTCCCAATCATCAGTAGCAAACACCTCGTTCATGACCTCCTGGGCCTTCACATTCCCTTCATATGTGACCGCTCGGGTGTACTCATTTATCAGTTCAGAATCGCCACTTTTAATCGATTTTACAAGGTTTAAAAGAGCTATCAGTACATCTTCCGGTTCAAAACCCGCTATCGCCTGAGGTACGCCGTATTTCTTTCTGACACCTTCATAAGCTTTGATTCCTGTTATTGTCGAGACATGACCGGGATTTATAAATCCATCCACTCTAACATCACCAAGTGATAGCAGATAGTCCATCGCAGGGATGAAGAAGCGATGAGAGCTAAAAACGCAGAAATTGTCTGGAGAGTCGAGAATCGCAAGAGCGGTTGAGGGCATTGTAGTTTCAAAACCAATTCCGAAATGAACAACCATTTTTTTGCTCTCCCTTGCAATATTCATAGAATCGAAGATACTGTAAACTATTCTTATATCGTTTCCCTTCGAACGATAATAGAAAAGGGACTTTCCCTTGAACGGAACTCTCGCCATATCTCCGAAAGTAGTAAAAATAATATCTTCATTTTCTATCAAATAAAATACCCTCTGTAAATCAGTATCCGGGATTATACAAACCGGACATCCTGGTCCGCTCAGCAACTTCAGGTTGTTGGGAAGCAAAGACCTTAAGCCATACTTCGTAACCGTGTCCTCGTGGGTTCCGCAGAGGTGCATTATTTTTAACTCTCTATACCCTTCCATTTCTCTTCTGATTTCCTCCGATACCCTTCTGATGATATCCTTTCTCGAACTTACCGCTTTCGTCATCAAAAAACACCTTCATCCCTTAATTTTCCGTATATGCTGGAGAGCTCCTCCACATCCTTTTGAGAGACCTTCTGAATAGCATAACCCACATGAACGAGTACATAGTCCCCCACATTGAGATCCGGTAGCAGATCTATCCTAACCTCCCTCTTCGTTCCTCCGAAATCTACTATTGCAATTGGATACTTTATTTCTTCAACCCTCGCGGGAATAGCAAGACACAAACTTATCACCCTCCTATTTTTGCACAACTCTTCTAACAAAATCCAACCACTCATCAAATCCGATGTCCTTCTTTAGATCTGTTTTCAGAATCAATGCTCTTCCATTTACCCTTTTCGCATCCCTTACCATCTTCTCAACATCAGCTTCAACCGCATCGGCAAGGGAGATCTTGTTTATGATTATCACATCCGCGAGTCTGAAAATCTCTGGATGCTTCTCCACAACATCATCTCCTTCCGTAACACTAACCATCACAACCCTGAAATCTTCACCAAGATCAAAATCAACCGGACAAACGAGATTTCCAACATTTTCGATTAGAATGACATCCACATCATCAAAACCCTCAATGACATGACTTATGAGGTGTGCATCCAGATGACATTCCTTGCCCGTGTTTATAGGTTCAACCTTGACNTCGTGCTTTTTGACTCGCTCGTAATCTGCTCTACATATAACATCTCCGAGAATGACCCCAAATTTGTATTCTCTCAGGCTGTCCACAGTTTTCTCGATGAGTAATGTCTTTCCAGAACCGATTGCACCCATAATGTTTATCGCCCTAATCCCGTTCTTAGCCAGAAATTCTCTGTTTTTCTCTGCAAGCCTCTTATTCTCAGAAAGCAAGTCAATTTCCGCAGAGATTTCGATTTTATGCAAGTTATCTCCCTCCTTATTAACTTACTCTTCCTGTATCAATCTAACACACCAATCCAATCTTACCTCCCACCCTTCTAACCACCATCTCGATTTTCTATTTCTATTTTTTTGAGAATCATTTCCTTTCCACCCTTCACGGAGACGAAACCACCACAGTCCTCACAGAGATAAATTGGCTGAGAGTATTTTTTCCCACAATTTACACACGAAATATCGGCTTTAGCAACCTCAATCTCTATTCTAGAGTTTTCAAGGATGGTGCCTTGTGATGCAACCTGATAGCAGAACTCAAGTTGATCTGGATTTATCAACAACAGTTCTCCAACAACAACGGTGACGGATTTTACCTTTTTTGCCCCATTCTCCTCCGCAACCCTTAATGCATTCTCCACAATCACACTTGCAAAGCTCATTTCGTGCACAAAATGTTTTAAGATAAGGCATGCCATATTAAATTTTACCTTATTCCCTGAACATCGCTAGCCACCTGAAACATTATCAACATCTCCGAACACCCCTACGCATTGCCGAGAGATAGAAGGTGCGTAAAAATAACGCAAAAATTTAACACAAAACTTTAAGTTTGATGAGTGAAGTTGAATCGAGTAGAGCAAAAAAATAAAGCAAAAAAAAACAAGAATCGAGAACAAACCCTTTCAGGGATCAAGATGTACCTGCTGAGAGTAAAAGGAGTTGTTCAGGGAGTTGGATTCAGACCGTTTATTTACAGATTAGCCACCTCAATGGGATTAAAAGGATATGTTAAGAACACTGGAGACGGAATGGTTGAGATTCTTATCGACAGAGACGTTGAGGAATTTATCCACAGAATGAAGAAAGAGAAACCACCCATATCCCAAATACATGAGATTAGTGTGAGAAAAATAGACGGAAAAAAAATAAAGACCAATTTCAGACCTGACAGCTTCCACATCGAAAAGAGCGGGGGGCAAAGTGGGGAGCTATCCTTACCACCACCGGATGTGGCAATTTGTGATAGATGTCTCGAAGAGATTTTCGATGAGAACGATAGAAGATACAGATACTCCTTCACATCATGTACCGATTGCGGGGCAAGATTCTCCGTTGCGGTTAGGCTACCCTATGACAGAGAGAACACAACTTTTTCCGAGTTTCCCCTTTGTAAGGATTGTACGAAAGAGTACGAAAACATAAGTGATAGGAGATATTATGCACAATCAATTGCCTGTCCGATGTGCGGTCCAGAATACACTTTACTAAGCTCAAAGAAGGAGGTAGTTGGAAAAGGCTATCCCGCAATACAAAAAACCGCACATCTCCTTGATAGTGGAAAGTACATCGCGATAAAGGGTATCGGGGGATACCACATAGCATGCATAACGGAGGACGATGTTGTTAAAGGGTTAAGAGAACTTTTGAGGAGGGTACAACAACCCTTTGCGATAATGGTGAGGAACGAGGATGTGTTGAAAGAGATAGCACATGTCTCAGAAGAAGAGATGAAAGAGATGAGAAGTTATGTTAAGCCCATAACCATACTCAGGAAAAAGAACGAGTTTTTTGAGGTTTCCCCCCACCTTAACACACTCGGCATAATGCTTCCGTATACACCACTTCACCACCTCCTTTTCGAGAACCTTAGATCCGACTTTCTCGTGATGACCTCCGCAAATCTTCCCGGAGAACCGATGTTCATAGATGACGGAGTTTTTGAACTCCCTGTTGACTTCGTACTAAAACATAATCTGAGGCTCTACAACAGAGTTGATGATTCTGTTGTCAAATTCATAAACGGGAGAAAAATGATAATCAGAAGATCCAGAGGGTATGTACCCATCTCATTTAAGCTCGATTCCCCATTAACCTCTATATCTGTAGGAGCGGAACTATACAACTCAGTATGTTTCCTTAAAGATAAGCAGGTGATTCAGAGCCAGTACATAGGCAACACATCGAATTTCAGAACATTTAACGAATTTTTCAAGAAGGCTATCGACTTCTTCTCATCCTTCCTTAAAATGGAGAGGGTGGATGTGATATTCTGTGATCTGCACCCGCAATACAACACCACAATATTTGCAGAAAAGCTATCAAGAAGTATCAAGGCGAGGTTGATCAGGGTTCAACACCACTTCGCACATGGTTTCTCCGTTATGGCCGAGAGAGAACTCAACCGAGCAATTGCAATATCCGTTGATGGTGTAGGCTACGGGTTCGATGGGAAAGTGTGGGGAGGAGAGGTCCTCCTTATAGATCTTGAGGACATGAACTTCAAAAGGTTGGGAAGACTGGAAGAGTTTAAATTGCTTGGTGGCGATCTTGCTGGAAAATATCCGTTAAGGGTTCTTTTCTCGCTCATATACGAGCATACGGGTGATTACGAAATGCTCAAAGGATATGAAAAATACTTACGAAAAGGAGAGAGCTTTGAAGTATTTGAAATGCAATTCAACAAAGATATTTCAACAATAAGATCCACTTCTACCGGAAGAATGATGGATGCAATATCCTCCATGCTCGAAATTTGTATGGAGAGAACATATGAGGGTGAACCAGCCATGAAGCTCGAAGCCGTTGCAGAATTCGTAGATGGACATGTATCTGAACCTGAAATCGAAAAAGTCCGAGAACCATCAATATTCCCACCATATGTTGAAGAGGGATTCGGAACGAAAAAAGGAGAAGTTGAAGTTGTAAAAACCAAAAAGTTAGTTTCGGAGTTGCTTGAAAGGTACATAGCAGGTGAGAACAAAAAAACTATTGCGGGAGAGTTCATAACATACATTGCAAAAGGTCTTTCAAGCATTGCTGGAAAATATGCGGATAGATACAACGTCCCCGTGGTTTTAAGCGGTGGAGTTGCGTACAACACAATATTCACGACCGTCATAGAGAGAGAACTACTAAAAAGAAATTTGAAGCTGTATACTAACGAAATCACTGCTTCAGGTGATAACGGCATCAGCTTCGGTCAGATATACCTCTCCAAGTTTTTGGAGTAGAAAATTTGATAACTCTGATAATCAAGATCGCGTGGTGAGATGAAAAAGGGGTGATCGAACTGAGAGTTAGAAAAGAGGATGGTGCGGGCGGAAAATACATGATGGAGTTCATAAGAGACCATATTCTATCGAGATTTAACTCCAAGATCAGAGAGATCTCCCTTGGGGACCTTGAAGATTCAACGGACTTCGACGATGAGTATATCCTGACAACCGATTCGTATGTCGTTCATCCTCCGATCTTTCCCGGCGGTAGCATAGGGAGTCTCGCCATATGCGGAACTGCAAACGATATAGCTGTAAAAGGTGGAAAACCATCTTTCCTCACCCTATCTTTGGTCATTCAGGAAGGGTTCGAGATAGAAGTGCTCGAAACCATCTTGAAAGATATAGAAAGATGGTTGAGAGAGATTTCCGCGGAGATAATAACCGGAGACACGAAGGTCGTGGAATCAAATATCGACATTATAGCAAACACATCGGGCATCGGAACGAGAAATAAATATCTCCAGAAAAACCTTGAGATACTCAGAGAGTATAGAGAGTACCCATACAACTGGATCAGAGACAGGGGAATTCAAGAGGGTGATCTAATACTCATAAACGGCCCAATTGCAGAGCATGGAACCGCAATAATGTCTGCACGAGAGGGTTTGGAATTTCAAATAGATGTGAAATCGGATGTCTATCCCGTCTGGCTCTTCCTCAAGCATGCCCTCGAAAAGGGTGGCATAAGTGCGATGAAAGACCCAACGAGAGGTGGGTTATCCGCATGCCTTAATGAGATGGCTGAGAAAAGTGAGGTAGGGATAATAATCGAGGAGGAGAGGGTGCCTTTGAGAGAAGATGTAAAAAGTTTCTGCGATGTACTCGGGCTAGATCCATTCACGATGGCAAATGAAGGAAAGGTCGTGATGGCGGTTCATCCAGAAACCGCGGATGATGTGTTAAAATCCATGAGAAAGTCAGGACAAAAAAATGCTGAGGTAATCGGATACGCCACTTCAGATTTCAAAGAAGTCGTGCTTGAAACATCTATTGGAACGAGAAGGGTTATTCCTCCTCCGACCGCTGACCCAATTCCGAGAGTTTGTTAATTTTTAATAATTTATTATTAAAGATTTCCTCCATTATCATTATTATATATTTTCTTAGAATTTATCATCTACAAAAATTTGTCCAACCGGGAAATTTATAATTGATTAAATTTGAATTGGTAAATATTTGATAAAATAATCATAAATATGCTAAAAATTATTGACTAAAGTTATAAAGCCCATTAAGATAACAAAACTGAAAAAATCAGTATTTTTTAGCTGACAAACGAATTAACATTGAATAATTTTCATCCAGCATTAAATCAGAGGGAAAAATTTTTAAATGAGATAAATTAATGGGATGATGAATAAGAAAATTTTGAAAAGGAAAGGGGGTTGATTAATGGAGTTTAAGCCCAAGTTGACGAGAAGGAATTTTATGAAATTAGCGGCAGCAATGGGTGCAACAGCTTTTCTGACAACTTACAAATCCGATATCGTTAAAGCAGTCAACGAGGCAAAAGATTACTGGCACATAAACTGGATTAACGCAGCTGCATGCACAGGGTGCACGGTATCCTTTGCCCAAGCAAGTGAACCGGACTTGGTGCAGATTTTGACGGAAATAACCGTTGGTAACTCCGGATTGCCCATTGCACTACCGGACTACATGGAAACAGTACATCCCGCATCAGGAAGTCTTGCTGAGAGTCTAAAAGAAAGGTGGAAGAACGGAACTCCTGGAAAGAGAGTTTTGATTGTTGAGGGTGCGATGCAGGCTGAAGGGTTCTGTACGGTTGCAGGAAAGGATATGAGAGAGCACGTGAAGGAGGCTGCGGAGGTTGCGGATGCAATTATTGCGGTAGGTCAATGCGCCACATATGGTGGTATTCCCGCAGCAAAGCCCCAGAACGGTCAGCCAAACCCAACTGGGGCAATGGGTCTTAGTGATTTTCTCAAAGAGGTTGGTATCGATAAGACTGTGATTAACATACCNCTATGTCCCGTCCATCCTGACCATCTCGTCTTAACCATTGCAGCGGTCATGATTGGTGCAACTCCCGAACTCGATGATTATGGCAGACCTAAGGCTTTCTTTGGCAGAAACATGCATGACGAAATCTGTCCATACAGACCGTATTATGACAGAGGTGTATTCACAAGGAAGCCGGGAGAAGAGGGATGCAGATATGTTATGGGTTGCAAAGGTCCAATTACATGGACTGACTGTGCAATAAGGAAGTGGAACGATCATGTGAGCTACTGTGTACAAACAAACATGTGTATTGGCTGTTCTGAACCCGGATGGCCAGATAAGTTCTCTCCATTCTACAAGCCAGTTGCATCACTGCCTGCTGTACTTGGAGTTGACTTCGGCACACTTGGACAGGGTCTCCTCGGAGCTGCAGCTGCTGGAATAGTGATACATGGTGTTAAAAGAGCTCTAACCTCAGGAAAGAAGGAGGAGAAAAAGGAGGAGTGATATAGATGGCAAAAGTCGTGATGGACCCAGTAACAAGAATTGAAGGTCACCTCGGAGTGACGATGGAAACGAAGGATGTTACAACTTCTACCGGCACATGGACTGTTGTTGACAAAGCATACAGCCACACAAACCTGTTTAGAGGATGGGAAATCATACTGAGGGGGAGAGACCCAAGAGATGCTTTCTTCCTAACCCAGAGAATCTGTGGTGTATGTCCCGCCCCCCATGGTGAGACCGCTATCCAAGCCTTGGATCACGCCTACGGAGCGGTTCCTCCTCCAACAGCAATACTCATAAGGAACATTTTGCACGGAGCTTATTATGTCTACGACCACATGATACACACCTATCTGTTGATCGGTCCAGAACTCGGTGTTCTCGCCAAATACCCGCCGATGGTTCCACCAGCTCTCGGCAAAGATGGTATAAGAGCGCTTGGACTTGGTTCAAGCTATGCTGCATGCATAGAAATGCAGAGAAAAGCAAACAAAGTTGTAGCTCTGTGGGGTGGAAAGTTCCCGCATCATACATCCGAGTACCCCACGGGAGTTACAGTAAAGCCAACCCTCGACAGAATCGCAAACACTCTCAGCAACATGACCGAACTCTGGGATTTCGCGGTAAATGTGATGGTGCCAGACCTGATGGCTATCGTCAGCAAGAACGACCACATCGCGGAAACGGTTAGCAGCCTGCTCGACATCGACTTCAACGGACTGCAAGACCTCGGTCCAACATACGGTAATTTCCTCTCCTACGGACTGTTCCCAGACTACAACGACTACGATAAGTGGGTTGCGGTGCAGGATGGTGAGGAGGGCTACAGAGATAACGCCCTGATAAAGGCTGGTGCATGGGATGGCGACTTTAAGAAGTTTACCCATACGAAGATTAAGGAGTATGTCAAATACTCAAGATACGACGACAGCATAACCGGCAGACATCCATCACAGGGCGATGTGATTGTTGTGAAAGATAAACCCGGAGCGTACGCGTGGATGAAGGCTCCGAGGTACGAAGACAAGGTGTACGAGGTTGGACCCTTAGCAAGAATGATCAACACATACGGTCTAAACTGGAAGATCGATGTTACAAACCCCGTAACAGGAGAGAGCTTTACATTCAAGTGGAAGGTTCTCAATCCGAAGGGTTCCGTTATTGACAGAGTTGCTGCAAGAGTTGCACAGACAGTCCTCTTTGCAACGAAGACGATGGAGTGGGCGATTGAGTTGAAGCAGTTCCTCAACGGAGATATTGTTAGTACAAAGATCCCGGACTACAGATATGTGCCCGACAACGCAGAGGGGATCGGTCTGTGGGATGCACCGAGAGGTGCTCTACTGCACTACACAAAGATAAGAGGAAAGAAGATCGAGAATTATCAGTGCATCGTCCCGAGTACATGGAACCTCGGTCCAAGAGATGATATGGACCAGCCGGGTCCAGTTGAAAAGGCATTGGAGGGAGCATGGCTTCCAGAACTAGATGTCCCGACCATTGCAAATGCATTGTATCCTGACAAGGATATTGATGCATCCGCTTTCGGACTCGGGATGGTTTCATGGGGTGATGCTCTCGCGGTAGCATTGAAGCCACTCGGACTTGCCCCACTGAACATGGAGAAGAGCGACAATGGAAAGACCTACAACACATCCCTTGCAATAACCGTTGTGAGAAGCTTCGATCCATGTATTGCCTGCGGTGTCCACTTCATCATCAAATAAGGGTGAGCCTATGAAGAAAATGGAAGTAGAGAGACACTCAGTTTTTACAAGGGTCGTTCACTGGAGCATAGCAATAACCGGAATAATCCTCGGACTGACAGGGTTGGAGATTGGTGGACACTACGGGGTTAGATTTCTCGGAGACAATGTAACCTCAACCCATGTTTATGTAGGAATCGTTTTCGGAGTGCTATGGGTTCTTTTCACATACTACATGCTCACAAAGGAGTGGAAGTGGGTAGGACTGCACAGAGTCGCATATAGCCTGAGATTCCTGTGGGCGGAGACAAAAGCATGGTTCGGTGGGCCCCATATTGAAGACCCAAGAGCCTACGATCCCAAAAAGGGAGACTATGTCGAGAAGATAATGCCCACCCAAGTGATGGTGTGGTGGGGGTACTGGATTCTCGCAGTGATTATCGGATTCACCGGATTGGCGATGTACTTCAAAGACTTCTTCGCATGGGTATTTGATATAGGCTCAGCAATTGGACCGATATTCGGTGCAGAGAGTGGCTACGCATTCGTTAGGGGAGTGCATCTGCTCTTCATGTATCTATTCGCCGTCGTACTGATAATGCACATGTACGCTGTGCTGATCTTCGGAGTTCTTAAATCAATGATTACTGGGAAGAGAGAGGAGAAAGTAGCCGAGTAGCCCAAAAATTTTTATCTTCTTTTTTTAGCCTGATTTTATGGGAAAAGAGGGCAGAATTGTAGTCATAGGTATTGGTAACATCCTTCTAAGAGATGAAGGCGTTGGAGTTAGGGTTGTTGAGAGGCTAAAGGAATTTGATCTTCCTGAGAATGTTGAGATCTACGATGGAGCTACCCTTGGACTATCTCTGCTGAACATTTTGAGTGATTGCAAAAAGGCGATAATCGTTGATGCGGTGCTTGCGGGTGGAAAACCGGGAGAGGTTTACAAATTTGACCTCAGAGAGGTTTTAGACAAAAACCTGAACACGGGTATTCTATCAATGCACGATATCGACTTTATCACCGCCTTCAAGATGGGTAGGGAGTTTCTCAACCTTCCTGAAAAAATTATAGTGGTGGGTATTGAACCATCCACATTTGAAGAGGGGCTTGAACTGAGCAAAGAAGTAGAGGCGGGAATACCAAAAGCAATCGAAAAAATAATGGAAGAGCTAAGGTTAGAGTGAGCCATGGATTGTACAAGGGAGATCAAAGGTTAAAATGTATAAAAGTCCAAAGGTTAAAATGTATAAAATATGAAGAATTCTGAAGGNGAAGATGTAAAGAAAAAAAGTTTTAGAAAACCGTNCCTTGTAATCTCAACCTATCTCCTTCAACGAGATTGCTGAAACCGGACAGTTTTCAGCACAAACACCGCACATAGTGCACATCTCCGTGGAGATTACCTCCCCTCTCCCATCTACTATTTGGAATGTTCTTCCCTCCTTTATCAGTGAGCAAATAGAGCTACAAAGACCGCATCCAAAGCATGACTCGTCAATTACTATCTCCTTTGTTACCCTCTCTCCTCTAAGCTTTCTTCTGTCCCTCACATCCAACGGTATAGGTAGCTCATTCAACACATCAATCATATCTCTTTCAATTTCTATCGCATTTGCGGGACAGAATACCTCACACGCTCCACAAAAATTACATCTGCTATTGAAAACAACCTCCTTTTCGGGGAGATACCTATACTCCACCGCAAGATTCGGACATACTTCCCTGCATATCTGGCAGTCCACACCAAAGCATTTATCCAAATCCACTTTATGCACACCTTTCAGTATCTTGACTACACTTATCGCGTTTTCAGGACAAACTTCCGCACATATACCGCACTGAGAACACATACTCTCTTCTACAACAACCTCCCCTCGGACAAAATCCTTCCGGGAGGTTCGTATTCTGCACGAGTTGCACTCCACCTCCAATGCATCCTTCGGGCATATCTTCGAACAAATCTCGCAATAAACGCACTTACTCTCATCTATCTCCGGTCTTCCTCCAACTTTTATAGCCTTTGTTGGACAGTAAACAACACACAACCTGCATTCAATACATCTCTCCACGAAAATATTGATTGTTCCACCTCTTAATTTCCTTAAATCGATTTCTCGTTTTACCTTAATGGCGTTATTGGGACATGCGGACATGCACAAACCACACAGAGTGCAATTATCATCAACTACAACCTTGCTAAGATTGTTAAGCTCAAACTCTTCTCGAATTATCTCAGAAAAAGCATTATCATCTATACTCAAAGCTCCGTAAAAGCAGAAAACTGAACATAACCCACACTCAGAACAATCCCCATTTTCCACCAAAATGAAGCTTTTTCCGTCCCTCAAGATGTTTATTGCATTGTTTGGACAGACTCTTTCGCACAAACCGCACCCCTTACACAACTCAGGATTAAAAGCCTGCTTCATGCGAACACCTCACCTTCTTGAACAATTGAGCAACTTATAAATCTTTTCGTAGAAGTTAAGAAAAAATGCGAATGAATTATTAAAATTTCATAAGTAATAATAAATATAAGTTATAAAAAATTAATTCAAAGGCTATATTAAAAAGACAAAAATTATTAGAGCTACGAGAGGCTACTTAGACAGCTGTTGTACAACCTTCTCGTAAACACTTAAGAGTTCATCGATGTACTCCACATTGATAAAATAATATTTCTCCGGTGGTTTTTCTTCGTAATTAAGGATGCCAAGATCGTACAACAGCTTCAGATGTTTTGATGCAGATGACTCGCTGATCTCCAATTCCTTGGCAATTTCGTGAACTGATGCCCTTTTCCTTTTGCAGAGAATTTTCAAAATTTTTCTCCTAACTCTCGGTCTTATAGCTCTCGCTAAGTCCTCATCAGGCACATTCAAATAATGGGTCTTAAAATTATTTAAACCTTTCAGAGAGTAAATTATTTATCCGATTAAACAAAACATCTACCATGGATGTGATAGTCTATCTCGCACTACTGCTGTTTGCACTCTCATGGATAGCCTTATTGGCAAGCTAAGTAAGAAGCAGGTTCGGATTACTAAATTCAATCAAATTTATTTTTTATTGATAATTATTGGTTAGTGTTGCTCACAATCCACATCCACCTGACACACATCCTTTTGACATTTTTGGCATCACCACACTACACCACATTAAAATGTCTGGTGTTCCCCGGAATCTAACACCGCATTTCATAGCATTGCAAGTGCAGTCTCCTGCAGTTGACCCTTCCGGGGGCTGTTCCATGCATGGGTTGTCCCGAAATCATCGTAAGCACTTGCTCACTCATCCGGGGACCTAAATGCATGGATTCTTGTACCCCCACACATGCAGAAAGCATCATCGAGTGCCTTGCATATCAGCACACTCAGCCTCCTCCCCGGTGGGGGATGTAAACATATTAGACGCCTTTGTTAATAACATTTTTCAATGATTTTTAAAACCCTATTTTTCACCAAGTTCGGGCCAAGTGGGTAAATTTTTATGTGAAAAACCAAAAAAACAAACATGAGGTGTGAAAAGAGTAAAATCTCAGAAACCATAAAAAAAATCTCCGAGTCACTGAAGCTTGTAAGCATAGGAGCTATAAACCATTTCATAATTTCGGAAAAAATTCTGTTCGAAGCGGGGACAACATGTTCCGCAAGGAGACTTTTCGGAAAAGATTGTGCGAAGGATGTTCAAACGGTCATAATCTCTCACGGACATTTCGACCACATTGCAGGTGTTAAGGAGATGAGCAAAAGCTTAAGCCTTTTTGCCCACGAAGGCATTATAAAACTTTTAAGAAAGGAGAAAGTTACAAGAAACTGGGAACTGGAAGATGAGCAGTTTTGCATAAACCATGGAGAGGAGACCTCCGCCTCAGCGGTTAGTTTCAGTAGTTTGAGAATTAGAGCTATTGATGAATTTCAAGAGAAGTACTTGGAAGTAATAAAGATTCCCGGACATTCCCCAGACTCAATCTGTCTTTTCAATTCCGAAGAGAGATACGCCTTAGTTTCAGACTCCTTAGGATTTCCTCTCAAATCCGGATCCATCAACATTCCCATGTTCTTCTCCGGTTTCAACGATTACATCAAAAGCATCGAAAAAATAAAAGAACTTGAACCAAGAATTATTTGCACAGGGCATAATGGGTTTGTAACGGACCTGAGCTACTGTGATGTCGCAATAGAATCGGCTTACAACCTAAGAGAGGAGATTGAGGATGGGTTAAAGGAAGAGGATCTGTTCGAAAGGATCTACATCAATGAACTAAGATACTATCCTGAAAGCACAATAAAGGGAGTTGCAAAAATCTTGATAAAAAGAGTTACCGGAGCTTAACCAACCAGAGAGTTACTGAAGTTTAACCAATCCGATGCCCAAAATATTGGGACAGCAGAAGTCCAAGTAGTTTCAACTTTATTTTGCCCCTTCAACATCACTCACCTATCTCTAACCCGCTTCCAGCGTATTCCTCGAGAAGCTTGAACGCATCAGATGGCTCCGATTGGTATGCATATATCACCGAGGACACCCTCTTGAAATCAGATATGTCATTCTCAACCATGAAGTCCAAGACAAACATCCTCCTCTTCAGCTCCTCTTCCAACTCCCTCATACTCCAGCCTCTCATCTTCCGTATATCTTCAAGTGCCTTAGATGTGCCCACCATATGATGGGTGTCTTCAAGATTGTCGTACTGGAAAACGGTTGATGTTCTTAGCATTTTTGTATTTGGATCGAGTCCGACGATTTCTGCGATTTCAATGTTCCTCCTGACCCTCTTCTCATCCACATACGTCTGCGTTTGAATGCTGATGATGTCGAGAGCCTCAATCATAGCCCTCGGAACATTGATCGGTGGGTTCTCAAGTCTATGAATCGCACTGTTCACACTATCCGCATGAAGGGTGGAGTAAGTTGTATGTCCAGTGCTCATAGCCTGAAAGAGTGTGGTTGCTTCCTTTCCTCTGACTTCTCCCACTATAATGTATTCGGGTCTCTGTCTTAACGCAGCTCTCAGCAAGTCATACATTTCAATCGGCTTTGCGTTCTCCTGAAATGCATCTCTTGTGACTCCGGGAATCCAGTTCTTGTGTGGCAGAGTTAACTCTCTCGTATCCTCTATCGTAACAATCTTGGCTTTTCTCGGAATGAACAGTGCTATGGCATTTGTTGATGTGGTTTTACCGCTCGCAGTACCGCCGGCAAAAATTAGGCTCTTCTTGTTCTCTATGCAGAGCCAGAGATAAGCCATCTGCTCTGAAGAGAAAGTTCCCCACTGGATGAGCGATACGGGAGTAATCGGTTCCTGTCTGAACTTCCTAACAGTAAAAGTAGAGCCGTGATCTGTCACTTCTCTGCCTAGGGTCATCTGGATTCTGCTCCCATCCGGCATTGTTGCATCGACCATCGGTTCTGCTATGGAGATGTGCTTCCCACACCTCTGAGCGAGTTTGATTACGAATCGATCGAGTTTATCGGGGTCGTCGAACATCAGGTTGGTTTTGAGATTGGTATATTTTCGATGGAAAATGTAAATAGGCTTGTTATGTCCATTGCATGAGATGTCCTCGATGTTGGGATCGTACATGAGGGGAGTTATCTTATCATAGAGCACGGTTTTTTTGAGAATGTGATAGAAAACTTTGAAGAAGTCCGCACCTTCCAGATTTATTCTGTAATCACTCAGAACCTTGTCCACCTCGTCCCTCAAAAGATCTTCACTCGATCTCCCAAACATCTGATCCGATTTTAGAACAACATAACCAAGTTTATCTATTATCTCATCCACGAGTAGTCTTTCTTCATCATTTAGGTCTGGCTCATGAACATAATACAGGTACTCATCCTCCTCAGGATTGTAAAGGATGTGAACACTCGCATAGGCATATTTTCCAGATAAGGGATAACTCTCAACCTGTGTCCAGCCCTCAGGAACCTCAAAACTCCTCTCAAGCTTTTTTGCAAGAACAGAGAAAGTCTCCTCCTCTAACCAATCCTCTCTTGCAGTTTTTTTCAGTTCTTCAAATATCCTTCTCTGAGTTTGCTTTTTGTCCTTTCTTCTCAAAAAGAATACCATCAATGATACCTCAATCTTTCATGTAAAAAGCTTTCTGTTTGGTTATGATGATGGGTGTTGTGGGTTTGCCCTGATCAGGGGGCTTTTACCCTCCAACAACTCACATCACTTATGGAATGAGAATATTTCAAACTTTAAATTCTCATCTGTGAGGCTCGTTAAAAGACTATCAAGCATACTTTCGGTGCAGACCACAATCACACCACAGCCATGATGCGATGCTTCGATGCAAACCTCTTTTGAACCGAAAAAAATTGGCTCCACCCTAACCTTTCTGCACGCTACAAGAGCTTCCACCCCTATTGCAACCACAATCTTCTTTGGGTTATCCTCTATTAGCTTTTTAAGAGCTGTATGATTCACTTTCCTGCTACCACCCTCACCAATGTCGGGAACCTTCACTATAAGAATGCTACCCTTCCCTGGAGGTTGAAATCCTTCCACCGGCTTGATAAGAACATCCTCTCCATCATCCGCGGAGGTTAACGCGATCCCATTACCTTTGCCATCCTTCTTTGCAAGGATGAATCCATCCTCAAACCAGTAGCGAACTCTCGAATTTTCTTTAATTTTACCCTTTGCAATGGCTACTAGGGACTTCGAGTACAATTTTTTCACAAGCTCCTCTGAGAAAACATGAAGATCGAAAAGGTTCTTCGTCAACCACTCAACTCCCTTCTCCGTAACTTCGTAAAACCCCTTGTGGACTATCCTAACGAAGCCATCACCAACAAGCTCTTTAAAGTATTCAGAGATAGCTTGTGGTGTTAGATCGAGTTTTCTTGCTATCTCTCTCTGGTTTGTCTCCTTTTTCGATACGAGTTCTGACAATATCAGAAGCCTGATCGTTTCTTTTCTGCTCAAAAGCACATTCATTAATTCAAGTATGCATCCTAACTCTTATTTTACTTTATCGTTAATCGAGTGAACCAAGTGCTTGAAGATAGTGGTGAATGATGCAGAGAAAATGAATCAGGGGGAAACGGATTCAGATTATTCTGAATAGAACATCCTCCACATCTGCTCCCTTCAAAACCTCCACAATTCCGATAAGAAACGGAAAATCTTTTGAGTTTAGCTTATTCTCTTTCTCAAGATTTTTCAGGAGAGTGTAAGCTCTTTTAGAATTGTTGTACCCTTCTACAACCCCGACACCCCTCCTTTTCAACTCATCCAACGCAGAATTAATCGAGTACCCTTTCCCTAATAGCTCCCCGAGCATGCCATTTCTCCCTCCTCTAAAAGTTGCAATAAGATCTCCGAAACCCGACAATCCATAAACAGTCTCTTTTCTTCCACCCATAGCCTGAACGAACCTTGATATTTCATCTATCGCCATCGCTGCTATAACTCCCTTTAAATTGCTCATTTCTATACCTCCTTTCCTCTCCTCATACCCCCGTATCCATGCTATGCCGATAGAGTAAACATTCTTTAAGGCTGAAGTTACCTCAGTACCGATAATATCATCAGAGGTCGTTATTCGATAGTAGTTTGTCTCAAAAATTTCTTTCAACAACTCTACCTTATTAGAACTCTTTGAACTAAACACAACCCTTGTAGGATTTTTTACCGCTACTTCTCTCGCAATAGAGGGGCCTGTTATAGCAACAATATCTATTTTACTGTTTTTACTTTCCATAAACTGTGGAATGGTTACTACCTCTCCATTATATTCAAGAAAACCCTTGGAAATAGTAACTACAATCTTTCCATCTAGATCTTGATTAATTCTTGAGAATACACTCTCCACTCCATCCGTACTGACAGCGAGAAGGACTACATCATGATCCGCAACCGCTTCACTCATCATCTCCGGGTAGAGAATGTTTATCCCTTCCAACCCCACTCCTATTCTCGGATGTTTTTCCCCTTTCCTCAACAGATCGAGGATTTCAATGTCGTATTCAGTACCGCATATCGAAACATTTATACCGTTATCCATGAGGGGTATTGATAGTGCTGAACCCATTGCACCTGCCCCAATTATCAAAACATTCATAAATACTAAATAAAAAATAATGATTAAATATGTATCGGAATAACAGTGAAAATTAGTATAAATATCTGTGCCAATGAATACCTACTTATCGTATATTTAATCTCCAACCAATAAATTTTTTTACCATTTATGCGAGTTTATTACGGGTGGGGGATTCTCCATGCATAAAGAAGAGCTTGTATTTTTACATCTGACACTGTTCCACATGAAAAGATTTTTCGAAGAGGCAGGGATAGCTAACGGGCATTTTGCATCCTATGACAAGCTCGGCATACAACCCGTGCACATCCACAAGAGCAAGGCTGACCACAAAAAGGCAATACTGACTCTCTGTAAGGGGATAACAGACATCTTTAAAGAGAGCCAACCAGAAGATGTCATAAAAAATCCGAGGGTTAGAGAGCTATTAGAGGTCATCGAAGAGGTTCAGAGCCATTAGGTAAGCGGATTCACCGTCTCTGTAGTAGCCATGGATTACATCAACAACCTTAAATCCCTTTTTTTTATAGAGGTTTTGTGCTCTGAGATTGCTAACCCTGACCTCAAGTAGAACGGACCTCTTTCCTCTCAACCTTATCCTCTCTATCGCCCTATCCAATAGAAGCGATCCAATACCATATCCCTGAAACTCTTTTTTAACCGCAAAGGATATGATTTTTGAGGAGTCGTTCATGTCCATTACCGCTATGTATCCAACCACCTTCCCACCTATGTCCGCTACGAGAAGGTCGTTGCTGTGAGAGAGATAAACGAATAGATCGTAAGCTGGATTCTTGGGACTAAATGCTTCTTCTTCTATCTTGAGGATGTCCTTAAAATCCCTCACACTATACTCCCTTACCATCACCGAAAGCACAATTTTAAATTCTGATGTTGAGTATTTAATGAATATGGTTCTCGAGGGGTTGGTCGACTTCATCCGAAAAAACTACAATGGAAAGATAGTTGAAGTTGGTTGCGGGACGATGTTTCGAGTTGCGGAGAAGCTGAGGGATTCTGGGTTCGAAGTTGTATGTGTGGATGTAAAAGCTATGAATGCTCCGAGAGGGATAATATTCTATCAGGATGATGTCAACAACCCTAAAATCGAGATATACAAAAATGCAAGTGTTATTTACTCTATAAGACCACCGTATGAACTATACACGCCCCTAATGACACTATCAAAAAAGGTGTGTGCAGACTGCATAATTAAACCACTTTACGGAGAGATTCCCGAGAATTTCAGACTCGTAAACAATAGAGGTGACTATTTTTACATAATGAGAGTAAATTATTAAAATGTTTGAGATAATTATACCACATGCCAAAAATCCTTACTATCAGAGATATTGAGAAGTGCGTTGGCTGTGGGCTATGCATGTACGCCTGTGCGAGAAGGTTGCCAAAGAAGCCTTTCATCGGCTATGACCATTCCGGAATCCTATCCGTGAGCTTAAGTGGATTTGAAAGAGGTGCAACGATAATAGTCTGCAGAGCGTGTCCCGATCCTCCATGCTCTCAGGTTTGTCCAACCTCTGCACTAACACCAAAGAAAGGGGGAGGAGTAACATACAAGGAGAAGCTTTGTACGGGCTGTGGGAATTGCATCGATGCCTGTACAATCAGTGCTATTTTCATGAGAGATGATGGAAAAGTCGCCCTATGCGTACATTGTGGCTATTGTGCAAAATATTGTCCCCATGGTGTTTTGGAGTTCAAAGATGTTAAAGAGATGGAGGAGGGATTTTAATGGACGAACACAACTTTGAGAGAAAAAATATCCTCCACATAAACCTGTCAGACTACACCTATTTTGTTGAAGAAAGGGACGACTTAGCAGAGTACATCGGTGGAGTTGGAGTGGGAGTTAAACTCCTCCAAGAGAACCTAAAACCAGATGCAGATCCACTTGGGGAGGAAAATGTGATTATCTTCTCCACCGGACCTTTCACTCCTGCGTATCCCTTCGCTTCAAAGACTGTAGCCCTCTTTAAAAGTCCTCTCACAGGAAATCTCGGAGAAAGCCATGCAGGAGGGAGAAGTGCAACAAGCATTACCTCTGCAGGCTATGATGCCATCGTTATAAAAGGCAAGAGTGAGAAACCTGTGTACCTCGTAATCGAAAACAATCGAGTTCACTTTAAGGATGCACGGGTGTTGTGGGGAATAGAGGACTCATTGATTACGGGAAGAATAATCGCAGAAAAGGAGGGTGGAAGAGGAATTAGAAGCATAATGAGAATTGGAGGAGCGGGAGAGAGGCTTGTTAGATATGCATGCGTAATGACAGAAACCTACCGCCACTTTGGAAGACTCGGACTCGGAGCAGTTTTTGGTAGCAAATTGTTGAAAGCTATTGTTGTAATCGGAAGAAAGGATAGAAAGCCCGTAAAACTCAAAGAATATCGAGAAGTTTATGACGAAATTTTTAAGAAAGCTGTAGAATCAGATGTAATGCAGAAATATCACTTAATTGGTACCCCAGTCAACATATTACCACTAAATGAGCTCCAATCACTACCTACAAGAAATCTCGAGTCCGGATACTTCGAAAGAGCTGAGGAAATTAGTGGTGAAGCATTTGCAGAGACTTTGCTCGCAAGAAGGATTGCTTGTAACCACTGTCCTACTGCGTGCATCCACATTTCCGCTCTTAAATGGCCGTTTGAGGAAGAGGCTTATTTCTACAAAACAATAATGATCTCCTATGATTACGAGCTTATCTACGCCTTAGGATCGATGCTCGGCATAGGAAACAAGGAAGAGATCTTAAAATTGATTTACAAAGTGGAAATGTATGGCCTGGATGCGATGTCCACGGGTGTCGTCCTTGCATGGGCGACCGAGGCTTTAAGAAGAGGGATCGTTGGAGAGAGAGACACCCTCGTTCCCTTGCAGTTCGGTGACTTTAGATCCTACTTCAAGGCTATTGAGTACATATATCTGCAACCCAACGAGTTCTACAAAAACATAGCCAAAGGAGCTGAGTACGCATCGGACATCTATGGAGGGAAAGACTTTGCTCTCACATTCGGAAAAAACGAGATGGCTGGCTACCATACCGGAGAGGGGGCATATATCGGTTACTTAATTGGATTGAGACACAGTCATCTGGATAATGCTGGATACTCTGTTGACCAGAAGATGAAAGATGAAATTGAGCCCGAAAACCTCGTTGACAAGCTCGTTAAAGAGGAGATCTGGAGGCAAGTCCTCTCGAGTCTCGTTGTATGCTTTTTCGCAAGGGGATTATACACTCCAGAACTGATCTCAAAAGCCTTTGTTCCACTCGGAATTGAATTAAAAGAGGACGAGCTGATAAATGTCGGTGAAAGAATATACAGAGAGAAGATCAAAGTGAAAAAATCTATGGGTTTCAAAATCAAGCACCTCAGAATTCCGGAGAAGATATTCAAGGTTAGAAACTTCAGAGGAGAACTTAACAGAGATTACATCGAGAGAGCTCTGAAATATTTTGAGAAAAAGTACATGTGAGTGTTGACTTGCTGTCGGTTTCCAGAGAGCTACTTGTCACTCCTCCTGAGGCTTAGAAAGATGAGTATAGCACCTAGAATTAAGAAAACATCTACTGGTGGTAGCAAGGATCCTAAGAATCCAACGGATGCTCCCAACAACACACTCTTTTCTGATTGCTCACTCTTAGAGAGAAAGTAGGACACTACCGCAAGAAATAATCCCGTCAGGAAGATTATGAAGCCAAAAGTAGTAAGGAGGAAGTCATGGCTCACAAGAAAAGAGGGTAGGGAGATCACACCTATAGAGCCCATAATAAAATATCCCACAGTACTTATCAACCTCAAAGCAATGGAGACTATAAGCAGAATAAGCCCGATTTCACGAATTAAATTCACTTCCGAGATCCTTTCAATCGCTTGATCTATTTGATCTAAATGATTCAAATCATTTTGATCACTTTTCCCTTCCATGAAGTTCACCCGCCTGAAAATTATTTTAGGTAATTAAAAAAGGTTTGGTTTTGAATTAGTAGATGTATTTGAAAGAAAATGTAAAAATATGGTGATCGATGAATCTTTGAATTTAATATTGAGTTTTAACTTCATCTTTTTTGCCATTCCGATTTTCACTATTTTTACCTAAACCACAACTGTCCTATTCTCTTGAATAGAAAAACACCAAACACCAAAAAATCAGAAGTAATAATAATACTCTCCTTTCGCCTTCTGTTCTCTATCAAGTCTTGAATCAAGTTTATTAACCCTCGGTCTTTTTGTTTCTTCATCCCTTCTGAAGGTAATCCCGAGATTGGAGAGGAATCTATTCATTCCGTCCTTCATGCTCAAGGGTTTGCTCGACTTACCTTCCTTTCCGGGATTTCCTTCAAAAACTATCAACCTATCAGAAATCATATCGATGAGATATATGTCATGATCCACAACAAACACACTCTTCTTGGAATTCAGAGCAAATCTTCGAATTATTCTTGCAACCTCGGTTCTCTGCTCAACATCAAGGTGTGCGGATGGTTCATCAAGCAAATATATGTCCGCCTCCCTCATCAAACAGGCTATAACCGCAACCCTCTGCAGTTCACCACCACTCAGATCGGTTAAACTTCTATCCATTAGCTCTTCAATCCTTAAAGGCTTTAGAAACTCAGTTTTATAATAGGATGATGTTATTAAAGGATTAATTGATGTTAAAAACGATTTTACAGTTATTTCACTATCCGCTTTTATGTACTGAGGCTTATACGAAGTTTTCAGCTTGAACTCTATCTTCTTGTCATCATCCTCCAGCACTCCCGCGATTATTTTTACAAATGTGGACTTCCCAGTTGCATTTGGTCCAACAACCCCAAGAACCTCTGAACTTTTTATCTCACCTTTCTCAGCCCTTAGAGTAAATCCATCCAGTGTTTTCTTAAATGATGGATACTCTAGAACCACATTTTCTAGCTCCGTCTCTCTTGGCTGAAACACCTCGAACTCAATCGGTTTCTCTCTTATCCTTATGTTCTCATCCGGGAGATAACCCTTCAGGTACTGGTTTATTCCAACCCTGACTCCCTTAGGGTTTGTCACAACACCATAAACGGAAGGTTCGCCGTATGTGATGTGAATGTAGTCAGCCAACATATCGAGAATTGCTATATCATGCTCCACTATAAGCACTGGCTTTTTTTCAGCCTTCTCTCTTATGAATTTTGCCACAGAGGTTCTCTGATAGATGTCGAGATACGATGTGACCTCATCGAGGAAGTAAAAGTCCGCATCTCTCAGCAACGCTCCCGCAATTGCAAGCCTCTGCAGTTCACCACCGCTGAGGTTCTTTATCTCCCTATCTATGGAGTTCTTTAAATCAAGTTTNTCAACCACCTCATCCATCTGCCCAGTTTCATCTACCTTTTCAAGTAAATCTCTCGCCTTCCCTTTGTAAATCTTAGGTATCGCCTCGATGTACTGTGGCTTTACACTCGTCCTTATTCCATCGACCAGATTTTTCAGATAGTCCAACAGCTCAGTACCAGCAAATCTTTCAAAAATCTCATCCCACTCAGCACTTTCCTTGCCGAGATTTGGCTTGAGTTGTCCAGAGAGTATCTTGACCGCGGTTGTTTTTCCGGTACCGTTCGGTCCGAGCAAACCAACAACATGTCCCTTCCTCGGGATTGGCAGGTTGTAAAGAACGAATCCATTCTGACCGTATCTATGAACCTCTCTCCCTTCCAGTTCATGCGGTAGTCCAACTATCCAGAGAGCAGAAAAAGGACATTTCTTCACGCATATCCCACATCCTACACACAGCTCCTCCGAGATTACCGCCTTTTTGTCGATTATTACAGCCTCTCCACCCGTTCTGACTACTGGACAGTATTTATAGCACTCCTGACTGCATTTGTCTGGTTTACATCTATCCCTATCTACAACAGCGATTCTGTAGTCTTCCATGAGTATCACCCGAACTAAATGTTAAGAAGAAGAGTCCACGAGATATACCATGTCGTGAATGTGAGAAATCCTATTCCCGCCCAATCCTTCCCCTGAAGTTCTATATCAAAATTGGGCATGATAAACTTATTAATATATATCGTGAGAACAAGCACAACAATACTCAAAGGATCCCGAGTTCTTAAATCTCCCGTAACAAAAAAGGAAATTATTCCCGCAATAACTCCAAAAATCAAGGGCAAAAATGTTTTTATTACTTCCTGCTGGTAAGTTAACTCCTTTACCGGCTCAGATGTGGGTTTAGCGATCCCTATTTTTTCCACTTCAGATTTCATATCATTCTCTTCTCTTTCTTTATGCTTTCCCTTTCCCCTACCCTCTCTATCCTTCCAATCCTTCTCTCTCGAATCTTTCTTCCTTTTCTTGGATTTTTTTGCCATTCGATCACCTTCGCTCATCTAAACGACGGTCTTTCAGAGAGAAACATCGGAAGCGGTAGCTGTTTAAATGGTTTTCCTCTGCACTCATTCTTTATCCTATTCACCAATTCCTCCACACCCATCATTACTTTCCTCTGCTCTCTTAGAGTGCTCTCAGCTCTCACTGTTACCGATAATTTCCCTTCCTTCACTTCCTTCTCCCCTATCACAACGACATAGGGTATCCACTCCGTTCCAGCATCCCTGATCTTCTTGCCGAGGGTTTCATCCCTGTCATCAACATCCACCCTTATGTTGTTGCTCTTCATCAACATTGCTATATCTTTCGCATTATCAAGGTACTTCTCTGATATGGGTATAATCCTAACCTGAGTTGGAGAAAGCCACACCGGAAGCATCGGGAGTTCTCCCTTCTCCTTAAGGATGTACGCTTTTTCGAGCAAAGCATACATGCATCTCTCGACAGCACCGCTCACAGAGGTGTGGAGAATTAGAGGTATCTCCCTCTCTCCGTTATCGTTCACATAGCTTATACCATATCTTTCAGCATTTTCAACATCGATTTGTACTGTACTCAAAGCCGATGCCTTATCCATTGAATCGACAAAATTAAATTCAAATTTAAGCACAAAGTAGAAAAATCTGCTGTCCCACATCTCTATCAGGATAGGTCTATTAAGAATCTCCACAAGGCTATTCACAAAATCTCTGTTCTCCTCGTAAAAGTCCTTCGTAACCCTGACTGCAGTTTCATAATCCTCTGGATACAGCCCAATCTCCCTCAACACCTCCACCGATAATTTATACTGATTCATAAACTCCTGCTTCGCTTCCTCCATGTTCTTAACAACTGTATGCATATCCGGCATCGTAAATGCCCTCAATCTTCTAAGTCCAACGAGTTCGCCTCTCTGCTCCTTTCTGAATGAGTAACGTGTAAGTTCATACATCTTAAGAGGGAGGTTTTTGTAGGTTATAACCGCGTCATGCTTCATCAGGAACTGCCCAAAACATGCGGCAAATCTGAGAAAGAACTCTCTCTTATCTCCGCTGATTATATACTGTCTCGCTGGGAATCTTTCAAGATACTTGCGTAGAGTTGGATGCTCCCTGTCGTACATCAGGGGTGTTTCAACCTCCATCGCTCCATACTCTACACACTTCTCCGTTATGTAAAGCTCAAGTAAGCTTTTAATCAGCCTTCCCTTGGGGTAGTATCTCATATGTCCGGAATCGCTCGCAGGCTCGTAGTCTGCGATCTGCAGTCTTTGCATGTATTCAACATGAGGTGGTATTCGGTCTACAGCCCTCTTTTTCGCAATTTCGTAGTTTACAAACTTTCTCAGATTTTCATGCCCCGTAAAATCAAATTTTTCCACCTCTACAAGTTCTTTTTCAGGTGTTAGAATGTACCAGTAGCTCTTCGCCTTTTCCTCCGCTCTCAAAGCTTCGGTATACTCTTTCTCTTCCGCAGAAACAGAGGTTATCTCTCTCGAAAGTTCGCTGAGCGGATGACCTTTGCACGATAGTGTAAATGCTTTGTACCATCCAAATGGTGCTCTATGCACCTCATAACCATCCAACAGCTTATTTGCAAGCATTTTTAAGATTTTCACACCCTTCTTCGGTTCAGCAAGATTTGAAGAAAGGTGAGCATAGGGATATACAAGAATTCTGTTACAATTTATCTTTTCCGCCACTTCTTTTATGTCGTTTACCGCTATATCAACCACACTTTCATTATCGTCTTTTTCAACTGATGTGAACACAACAAGAACTTCATCAATCCTCTTCTTTCCGGAATCTTCAACATCTTCAGCGACGGATGTTTTTTTCTTTAACTCATACTCCATGAAATCCGCATGAATTAGGAGAAGTTTCATGAAACTCCGATTCACAATAGTGGTATTAAACTTTTCTATTAGTTAGTTAACTATTTAGCTAATTATTAGCTAACTCGAAAAATGTTGGTACAATGTTCGGTTGAATTGAAAAAGCTTAGCTATCTCACATCCCACAATTCTTTCCAAAATTGGTGTTACGATTCGTGATCTATCCCAAGACCCTTAGCAAATCCCACAACATCCCCTACTACTATAAGAGTCGGACCTTTGATCTGCCTCTTTCTGACCTTCTCCGCTATGGTGGATAAAGTTCCAAGAATCGTTCTCTGGGAATCGAGAGTCCCATCTACAATCACAGCAACGGGAGTTTCAGGATCTCTTCCCTCCGAAATAAGATTTTCACATATTCTCTCAATTTTATCCCGACCCATCAAAATGACTATCGTTCCCTCGATGAATGCCTTGGACCATCTCCTAACATCCTCTCTCCCAGTAACAACGAGAACGAGTGATGAGAGTTCTGGATGCGTGAGGGGTATTCCCGCAGATGTTGGAACCGCACTTATAGATGAGACGCCCGGAATTACCTCATAAGGTATGCCCTCTTTTTTCAAAAATTCTGCTTCTATACAACCTCTACCAAAAACAAAAGGATCTCCACCCTTCAATCTAACAACAACCTTCCCCTCCTCGGCATATTTTTTCATCAATTTATTTATCTCTGCTTGTCTGACTTCCCCTTTCTCACAACTATCCTTCCCAGCATAAATCAATAATTTTCCCTCATTCTTAATGAAGTCAACGATTTTGTCTCCAACAAGCTTATCGTACAGTATAACATCAGCCTTATTGATTACTTTGAGTGCCTTCAATGTTAAAAGCTCAGGATCTCCTGTACCTGCCCCTACAAGGTACACGAAACCTAATTTTCCATTCTCTCTCTCCATTCGAAAAAAGGGATGTGAGCAATCAAATAAAACTTTTGGTAAACCTTAGCCAATCAAAGTAAAAATTGGGAAAAAATTAAATTATTAAAAATTTCAATTAAGGACTCATAGGAAACTAAAGGGATTCTGTTCGAAAGACTTATATATTCTTAAAAAGAAGCAGAATCCGTATAAGGGGGGTGAATTAATTTGAGCGATGAAGAATTTCCATTGCTTAGTGAGCTGAAAAAGGGTCCATGGCCCTCTTTCGTAAAAGAAATCGAAAAGACAGCGGAGAAAAAGCCAGAGATGAGAGATCTTTTGAGACAGCTCGAGAGAAGCTACGAAGACAAAATCACATACTGGAAACATGGAGGTATAGTTTCTGTCAAAGGGTATGGTGGTGGAGTTATAGGTAGATACTCATTCCTTGCAAAAGAGTGCCCCGGAGTTGCAGAATTCCACACGATGAGAGTTAACCAGCCCGCAGGATGGTTCTACACGACTGAGGCACTGAGAACTCTCTGTGACATCTGGGAGAAGTACGGAAGCGGACTCACAAACATGCATGGTTCAACCGGAGACATAATCTTCCTCGGTACAACAACACCGAATCTCCAGCCATGCTTCAACGAGCTTGCAAAGAATGGCTGGGATCTTGGAGGTTCGGGATCCGCCCTCAGAACCCCAAGTGCCTGTGTAGGACCCGCAAGATGTGAGTTTGCATGTATCGATACCCTTGATATCTGCTATGAACTGACAATAACATATCAGGATGAACTGCACAGACCAATGTGGCCATATAAATTCAAGTTTAAGATTGCAGGATGCCCCAACGACTGCGTCGCTTCAAAAGCAAGATCCGACTTCGCAATAGTTGGAACATGGAGAGACGAGATAAAGATCAATCAGGAGGAAGTAAAGAAGTATGCAGAAGCCGGTGTAGATATAAAGGGACAGGTAGTTGACAACTGCCCAACAAAGTGCATTGAGTACGATGAAGAGAAGAAGGAGATCAAGATAGATAACTCCAACTGTGTAAGGTGCATGCACTGCATAAACGTACTGCCGAAAGCCCTGAAACCGGGAGATGACAGAGGGGCTACAATCCTCATGGGTGGTAAGGCTCCAATTCTCGAAGGTCCAGTAATGAGCTGGGTGATCGTGCCGTTCATGAAGATGGAGCCACCATATGATGAGCTCAAAGAGCTTGCAGAAGCGGTATGGGACTTCTGGGATGAGAACGGTAAGTTCAGAGAGAGACTTGCAGAGCTTATCGAGAGAGTTGGAATGATGAAGTTCCTCGAAGCCATTGGTGTAGAACCAGATCCAAGACAGATCAAAGAGCCGAGAGCAAATCCGTTCTACTTCTGGAGAGAAGAGGATCTCAAGCCAAGAACCGATCCATGGGAGATTTGGAGAAAAGCAGAAAGCGAGATGTGAGGAGGTGTGTTAAATGGCAAGCGAGCCTGTTGAGGAATATATTAGTGATATCGGACCGCCGAAATATGATAAGTTTCTCCCGCCAGTGATTAAGAACAACTACGGAAAGTGGGCATATCATGAAGTCCTAAAGCCCGGTGTTCTCGTGCATGTTGCAGAGAGTGGTGACAAAATCTACTCGGTAAGAGTCGGTTCACCGAGACTGCTCAGCATTTACACAATAAGAGAACTCTGCGATATCGCAGACAAGTACTGTGATGGCTATCTCAGATTCACAAGCAGAAACAACATCGAGTTCCTGCTAACAGATGAGAGCAAAATCGACCCCCTCATCGAGGAAGTTGAGAAGTTGGGATTCCCCGTTGGCGGAACATGGGATGCTACCAAAGCAAAATACGCACTCTCAAACATAGTCCATACACAGGGGTGGATCCATTGCCACACCCCAGCTATCGATGCTTCAGGACCTGTTAAGGCGTTGATGGATGCACTATTTGATCACTTCAAGAACATGGATCTCCCCGGGTTGTGCAGAATCTCACTCGCATGCTGTTTGAACATGTGCGGTGCGGTGCATGCATCAGACATATCACTGGTTGGAATCCACAGAACACCGCCGGTAGTTGATGATGATGCTGTTAGAAGGACTTGTGAGATTCCATCCACTGTTGCTTCATGCCCAACTGGTGCTCTCAGACCGGATATGAAGAAGAAGACCGTCAAGGTCGATGAGAGCAAGTGTATGTACTGTGGTAACTGTTACACAATGTGCCCCGGTATGCCACTATTCGACCCCGAGAACGGTGGTGTAGCTATCCTCGCCGGAGGAAAGCTATCTGATGCGAGATCACCAGCCAGACTATCAAAGGTTGTTGTACCATACTTACCAAACAACCCGCCGAGATGGCCAGAGGTTGTCGATGTGATAAAGACAATCCTCGAAGCATGGGCTTCTGAAGCAAAGCCACATGAGAGGATTGCTGAGTGGATCGATAGAATCGGCTGGGAGAAGTTCTTCGAGAAGACGGGCATTGAGTTCAAAGTTCAGCTCATCGATGACTTCAGACAGCCAAGACACACATTCAGAACGACAACCCAGTTCAGATGGTGAAATTTAAATAACTTCTTATTTTATTTTTAACAGGGTGAAAAGTATGGGAGAATTTGATGAGGAAACAAAGCAAAAAGTTCTTGAAAAACTTGCACAAAAGCCATGGTCAACGAGAGATCTTGCAAAAGTATTGCAGATGAAAAAGAGAGAGGTTGATAAAATCTGTAAAGAACTTATCGAGGAAGGGAAAGCCACATACTGGAGTTCTGGTTCAACAGCATATGTAACAACCAAGGAAAAAGCTGAAGAGATGGAGGCAAAAAGAAAAGGTTAATCCTCGATTTTTATTTTTTGTAAGAAAATTTTTCAGTCGTTATAAGAAAAGTTGCCATTAGCTTTTTTATCCATTCAATGAATCTATAATGTTCCTTTTCACTGTGAAAGAAGTGATTATAAATAACAAAAAAGTTAAATATCCCTTAAATTATTCTGACATCATCTTTTGGAGGTGATGATCTTGGCGGAAATAGTCGTGGACAAAGAAACTTGTGATGGATGTGGAGAGTGCATAGCAGTCTGTCCCGAAAGCGTGTATGAGTTCGATGATGATGGCAAGTCCGAGCCCGTCAACATGGAAGACTGCTCTGAATGTTGTTCATGTATAGAAGTTTGTCCAACCGGTGCGATAACAATCGATGCCTGCGAGTAAAGCAGGCTTTCGTTTTAAATTTTTATTTAAATTTTTAACTCCAAGATTCGTTTCTATTTTTTGATGGTCTCTACACTCAGTTTGAGCGCCTTTATAACCTTTCAACCCTTATAAAAATGTTAGCTTATAAAAATGTTAGCCCATCTATTCCAAAATACAGAAACTTAAAAAAACCCAAAGCTAAAAAACTTAACCGAACGACAGAATTAAAAAAGTAAGAAAGGTTACTTTTTCTCGAGCAGTTCTGGATATACATGACAGTCCCAGCAGTTTGGCTTTACACCCGTGTACTCATGGCACTTATCACAGAACTCCGCTTTGCTTGTGTGGCACTCAAAGCATGTGTAGGTGGAGATGTTGTACTCCGTGCCATAGGTATCGCTGACATAAGTTCTTATACCCTTTCTGATGACACTATCTCGCCATTCCTTCAAGAGAACCATATGATTCTCGCTCATCCACTGTGGATCTTCAACACACTGATCGCCTTTTGCCTTTTGAAGCTCTGGAAGTTGTGCTCCAAGCTCACCTACTGCGGTATTGTAGAAATATGGGAAGAAAAAGAACCCCACAAATACCAGCAATACCGCAATTAGTGGAGCCTTCATACCTCCACCTCCAGATACTCTCCAAGTGGATTTCCTCTCAGATCTGTGTCACGCTCTTTTTCACCACTCATGACCATTGCATTTGCGACAAGCTCCGTCACACCACCCATTTGAACCGGAAGCTTCCAGTACTGCAGTAAGGTTGGTATCGCTGCCCTGTCAATTGCACATGCTGCGGTGACATGGTTTACACCATACTTCTCGTGCACATACTTTACCGCCATTGCTCTCGGCATTCCACCTCTCATCCTGAGTTCAAACAGTTCGTCTGCAAGCAATCCCGCACCGCTACCACAGCAATAGCTCTTCTCCCTTATTGCATGATCGGGCATGTCATAGTAGTAATTGCAGACCGATTTTATCACAAACCTCGGCTCTTCAAGCAATCCCATTCCCCTTGCAATGTTACACGAGTCGTGATGGGTTACCCTCAGATGGTCGTTTCTGCTCTTATCAATCTTAAGCTTCTTGTGTTTGAGTACATCTGCCAAGAACTCAAGCACATGCACCATTTTCGTGCTACTTGCATTCTCAAATACCGTTCCGGTCACGGGATTCACGGGATCCTCTAAGACCTTCAATGCATCCTCGTATGTATCATCTGCAAATGTAGCCATGTACTGATGCTTTATCCTCCACATGTGGCCACATTCTCCTCCAAGGATCCACTTAACCCCGAGCCTTTTCGCCTCCTTGTAGATCTTCTGATTTATCTTCTTAGCAACCTCGAACGAGTGGAAGAAGCCGAAGTTTCCTCCCTCCGCAGCGTATGTACTCATCGTATAATCAAGACCGAGTTCATGGAACACCATCAGATAGCCTATGAATGTGAACCAGTGTGGCTGAGCGAAGTAATCTCCAGATGGTGTTACGAAGAGGATTTCCGCCCCCTTCTTATTAACCGGTACTTCAATGTCAATCCCCGTGATCTCTTTGATGTCATCCACAGCATACTGAATTGAATTCACAACACCGCCGGGATTTAAGCCGAGATGGTTTCCAGTTCTGACACACGCAGCTGCGGAGATCAAAGTAAATCTCTGGCTGATACCGATGGAGTTCAGAAGCTCTCTTGCAAGCATCGTTATCTCAGCAGTATCAATACCATACGGACAGAAAACCGAACACCTTCTGCACTCCGAACACTGGAAGTAATACAGGAACCACTCCTTGATTACATCCTCTGTTAGCTCCCTTGCCCCTGCATATTCCCCAAATACCTTGCCAGAAGTTGTAAAGTACTTCCTGTATATGGATCTTAACAGTTCCGCTCTCACAACGGGCATGTTTTTCGGATCACCTGTGCCTATGTAGTAATGACACTTATCCGCACATGCTCCGCATCTCACACAGATGTCCATGAACACCTGAAATGATCTGTACTTCCTCCTCAATTCATCCATTTTATTGATTATTATCTCCTTCCAATTGGGCGGAAGTTTCCAGTCCTCATCAAGAGTGTTCCATTCCCTCGGATAAGGTAAGCCTAAGTACTCCTGATCCCTGAGCAGTGCTGCATAGCTGTAATATCCTTTCCTCATCTCGGTTGTTGGTTTAAGCAGTTCTTTCCAGTTGCTGAACTGCTGTCTGATCTCAAACTTTTCGAGATCCTCAAACTTTTGTTCGCTCATTTTCACACCTCCTCTGGTTTAACCACATATCCCATTTGCTCTATCTCATCAAGGTCATCCTTGAAATTCTCATAGAACTCATCGTAATCAACGCCCTTAACTGGATAATTCCATGGGTTTATGTGTCTCTTTGCTCTCGGATTGTTAGGCATGTTCCTTGTTGGGCTGAAGAATATTCCAGCTGAGTGCATCAACTTGCTGAATGGGAAGTAAGCTAACAATGCTGAGACGAAGAGTATGTGTAGCATAAACATCCAGTGCAACTCAGGACTTGCAGGTGGTCTGAATGCAAGAAGCCCCTGTGCCAGCTCCTTTATGTGTGCAACATCAACAGGGATGACATACCTCATGAGCAGTCCCGTTATCACCACTCCAAGGAGCAGGAATAGAGCTATGTAGTCTGAGGGAAGAGAGAAGGTTCTTTCCTTCGGGAATGCAATCCTTCTGTATAGGAGGTACAGCAACGCTATCAACAATGTCAGTCCGGTAACCATGATGTGCACAACATGTGGCTGGAACCACCCCAAATGAACCTCTATGAATCCATCAAGGCTTTGAATCATGTTCACGAAATCCGGAACTGGCTGTAGGAAGAACCTGAAGTGCCTTATAAGGACTATCAGCAAGCTCCAGTGGAATACCAAGCCGAACAACCAGAGCCATTTCGTGCTTACCGCATTCTGTGCTGGCAGTTCGTATCTTACATTCTTCCAGAGACTTCTGAAGAGAAATATCTCCATTAACACCCTCACAGCTGTCTCCCATCGGGTGTATGGGCTATCAAACCTGTCCATGAACGTTCTTCTCAGGAAAGGCAGAGAATACTGCTGTCCAGAGGTTGTGGTTATATTGAACGGTACTGCACTCCTTGACCATTGAAATATCCTGTAAAGAACGCCAATAACGAATATGAAGCCCGCCAAGTATGGAATTACAACACCTACAAGAAAGCCCAATTGACTCATTCTTCATCCACCTCCACACACGCCATATCGCATGATGCCTTTGCTATCTTGTGCTCTTTCTCTGCATGTTCACAGCATTCATCTACATTATCAAATATCGCGTCGCAAAGCTCACATTTGTACTGTTTCGCAGTTGGTTCAGCCTCAACACACGCCATATCGCATGATGCCTTTGCTATCTTGTGCTCTTTCTCTGCATGTTCACAGCATTCATCTATGTTCTTGAACACCGCGTCGCAAAGCTCACACCTGTATTCTTTCTCCTCAACAACTTCCTCAAGCTCCTCCTCAAGTTCCTCAACTTCCTCCTCTTCAACTTCCTCTTCCTCAACAACACCTTCCGTAAGCACACCAATTGCGACCTTAGCAAGAAGTGTGAACATCAGCATTCCTCCAGCCCATACACCGAGAGATATGAATGACTCTGGAATTGTGGGCCAGTACTCCACGACTGTCCCAACCTGAGACGGGATGTAGCCCGGTACGATCAATCCAATTCCTTTTTCCATCCAGATGGATATGAAAACAAGCCCACAAGCAATCGCAAGATATCTTGGTGTGTTTCTGACCTTTGGGATGATTAGCATTATCGCAGATACAATCCCAAGAATCAGAGATGTCCATATCCACGGAACGAATTTGCCGTAGTACATCGCCCCTTCCTTGAGTCCGAAAAGCAGATACACGAAGTACTCGAGATGGTGCGGTTGTGCAGAATAGAACACCGTAAAGAGTTCCGCTCCAATCATGAACAAGTTGGTGACCATCGCGAATGCAACAATCTCAGATATCTTCTTGATGGCATCGTAACCGGGATCAAAATTCGTGAACCTTCTTATCACAAGCAGAGACAGAATCAGAAGAGAAGGTCCTGAAGCAAAAGCTCCCGCAAGGAATCTCGGTGCCATTAACGCGGTATTCCAGAATGCCCTTCCAACAAGACCACCATATAGGAAAGCGGTAACAGTATGAATGCTTATAGCCCAAGGTATGGCGATGTATATCAGGATTTTAAGCCAAGTTGAGTAACCCTTACTTTTCTCCTTCGCTGCGAGAACGCTCCAAGCGATGANGATGTTAAGCAGGAAGTAACCAGACAGAACAATGAAATCGTAGAACATCACCGAATTGGGTCTCGGGTTAAGAACCACATTCAAAACCCTGTCCGGTCTACCGAGATCGACAAATATGAACAAGATACACATAACAACCGCAGACGCTCCGAGGAACTCACCGATAGCTGTAACATTCTTGAAACGCTTGTAATCATACAGATAAGCGGGTAAGACAACTATAACCGCTGATGCCGCAACTCCAACCAAGAATGTGAAGTTACCGATGTACAACCCCCATGACACTTCCTTGCTCATCCCCGTCACAGTCAGACCATTCTGGTACTGGTAATAGTAAGATGCCCCTCCTACCGCGATTACCGCAATCAGAATTGCGATCCATGTCCAGTAATATCTCCCACCTCTCAACGCATACTCAATCATGCAATCACCTCACAGCAGATAGTATAACTTCGGCTCTGTTCCAAGCTCCACTTTTCTCCTGAGGAAGAAGTGTTCCCTGAGAATCTTTGAGACCTCCGACTCCATTGCTTTAAGGTTACCAAACATGAATGTACCCTCGGATGCTTCAACGCATGCAGGTTCCATCCCCTTCTCAAGCCTCTCAACACAGAACGTGCACTTCTCCACCACACCTTTCGTTCTTGTGTGGTATGTCGTGTTGATCTTCTTGATATATGGTCTCGGATCCCTCCAGTTGAAGCTTCTCATCCCGTAGGGACATGCTGCCATACAATATCTGCAACCGATGCATCTGTGGTAATCCATCGTGACTATGCCGTCTTCCCTCTTCCATGTCGCATTTGTTGGACAAACCTTGGTACACGGTGGGTTTTCACAATGGTTGCAGAGAACCGGCACCTCCAGCCACTTGAATTGCTCCTCAAAGTACTCATTGAATTGCTCTGGGAAAGTATGCTCAAAATCAGATGCCCATATCCATTCCACCCTGTCCTTCGGATTCGGAAACACTGGAATGTTATGGATCTCCTTACAAACCTCGTAAACCCTCCTTCTCTTCCTCTGTGGCAGTTCGTTGAACTTTCTGAGATCTATCACCATCCCCCACTTAACATTTTTCTGATCTATTGCAGGCTGAGCGAACGCAGCAAGAACCTTCTCAGCCTGAGTTGCGGTCAGTGCAATTGCTGATAACGCTGAACCAGCCATAATTAAAAATCTCCTTCTTGTAATCATACTCTATCTACCTCCTTCAGGTGGTAGGGGGCAGAAGAAAGGTTTTCTGAGTCTCTGTGTTTATTCAAAACCATAGTGTATTCATTGAATGGTGCTGTCTGCCCCATCTTTTCAATTCCCCCCTCCAAGTTTAACAGCATTCAATGTTAACCTTGGATTGACTTAATTCCTTAGAATATTAAGTTTTTGGTTTAGATTTTTTCATAATTACCGGGAAAATAAAAAATTATTAATTATGATAATAAACAAAATTCTTTTAATCTATTACATCCAAAACCGTTTCCCCGACAATTTTATCAGCACACAAATTTTTAATGAGGAAGCATAATACCACAAAAGCGTAATTTTAAAAAATCCACCGGTCAGATGTCACATAAATTATAAATAGAATTTTATTATTTAAAATTCCACCGAAAAACTTAATTGAAATACCGTAAATTATATATTCGAAGAGCACAAGCAAAGGCTAACAAAAGGGGGGTGAATAAAGTATGCCTGAAATCGAAGTTAAGGGTAAGAAATTATTGCTTGATGAGGATGGATTCCTCCAGGACTGGGAGGAATGGGACGAGGAAGTAGCCAAGGCACTCGCTGCAGATGACAGATGGACCGGTGCCAAAGTGGAGCTCACCGATGAGCACTGGGAAATTATCAGATTCCTAAGACAGTATTATGAGAAATATGGTGTTGCTCCCCCAATCAGAATCCTTGTTAAAGAAGTTAAGAAGGCATTCGGTCCGGAAAAAGGCAACCTTAAGTATCTGTACAAGCTGTTCCCACAGGGTCCAGCGAAGGATGCTTGCAGAATTGCAGGTCTGCCTAAGCCAACAGGTTGTGTCTAATCCTATTTTATAAATCTAAAAAATTTTTTTGTTTTTTGAATAGATCTCTCATCCTTCTGGTTCTTCTTTACTTGGTTTTTAATGATGTTGGAAAAATCAGTAAAATATTTATATTATAACCAATAACATAGAAACTATGAGTGTTGTAATTGAGAAAGAATCGGAAAAAACGGAACAAAAACAGAAAAAGAAAGTAAATCTGATTTGCTCAAGAAATACGATTGATGGAGTTTATCCACCCTTAATTCTCGCCATAAATGCTGCGAGAGAGGGAGCGGATGCCAAGGTATTCTTCACTTTCGGGGGAATCGAGATATTGCTTAAAAAGAACTACGAAAACGACTACAAGAATGTCAAATACCACATGCCCGGCTTTATTGGGGCAATTCCGGGGATGACAAAACTTGCAACATGGATGATCAAAAAGAAGATAGGAGAGGCAAATATACCTGATGTGAAAGAGCTGATAGAGATGGCCCAGTTGGAGGGCGTGAAGTTCATCGCATGTCTCATGACCATGGACATGATGGGACTGACGGAGAAGGACCTCATAGAAGATGTAGAGGTAATGGATGCGAACCAGTTCATGAAGTTGGCCCTCGCTTCAGATTTGAACATGTTTACATAACTTTTAATTTATTTTTTTAAAGTTTTAGGCTAATCGATATTTACATTTTCAAAGATATTTTTCACAAAATCGGGATAGCTCAGAACATTCAGGTGCTGATAACAAGCAAGAGTTGAGTTCTTGACTATCCCATCGTAGCCGTTTATTCCCCTGCCCCTCAGAACCCTGAAAGCAAATTCAATATCGCCAAGAGGTATCAATCTGGAATAATGGAACTCGTGCCCCTTTAAAACATCTCCCCTTCTGCTGATTATAGTATCTCTAAGGGATTCATAGACAGTGTATCCCAAAGCATGGAATCTTCTATTCATCTCAGTTTTGAACGGGAGAAAACCGACCATCTCGTATTCTCCGTTCTCAGTTATTATGCTCTCCCCAAGATACATCAACCCACCGCATTCAGCATAAACAGGTTTCCCTGAATCACAAAACTCGTAGATCTGCTCCCTAATCGCAGAATTCTTCTCAAGCTCCTCAGCAAAAACTTCAGGAAAACCTCCACCAATGTACAGAAAATCAACCTCGGGTATTTTCCTATCCTTCAGCGAGTCCACATAGACTATCTCAAAACCACCACATGAAAAAGCATCAAGATTATCTTGATAGTAGAATGAAAAGGGTTTATCCATCAGAACCCCCATTCTCACCATGGACTCTCTCTGATTAAAAATCGGATTCGGTTCAACCATCTCCATTCTCTCAGCCTTATATGCAATCTCAATGAGGCTATCCACATCAATGTACTTTTCCACTACGCGTGCCAACTTGTCAAATAAAATTTCATACTCCTTCTCATGTGCGGGAACCAAGCCGAGATGCCTGTACGGCATATCTATATTCTCTCTCGGAATCGTCCCAAAAACCTTCACTCCAGTAAGCTTTTCAACAGCCATTTTCACTCTTTCCGCATGTCTTGGATTTCCAATTTTGTTCAAAATCACACCTTTTATGTCCACATCTCTATCAAAAACCTTATACCCATAGATCATCGCCGCAGCGGTTCTTGACATCCTCTCCACATCAGCAACAAGCATAACTGGAGCTTTCAGGATTTTGCAAACATGGGCTGTACTTCCCTCTTCCTCCACAGCATCGTGTGAATCAAACAGCCCAGTTTTTCCTTCTATAACCGCGATGTCCGCATCCTTGGAATTTCGCTGGAATGTTTCCAGAATACTGTACGAGTCCATCATGAAGCTGTCGATATTCCTTGATTTTCTGCCCGTCGCAAAATAGTGAAAACCTGGATCGATGAAGTCGGGACCCACCTTAAAAGGTTGGACAGAGTAGCCTCTATTCCTCAGGGCCCTCATGATACCTATGGAGACCATAGTCTTTCCAACCTTGCTCTTAATTCCAGCAATCGCAATCCTCGGGATGTCGAGGTACATCACAAAAAACTTTCAGAGTGGGGTTCAAAAAACTTCCCTTTCAGAAGCCTTAGCTCAAAAACATCTCGAATCTCGAATTACCTCAAAATGACAGAAAAAGGAAGGGGTAAATTTTTCATGCTACTCATAAACAAGAGCGTTTGCAATGAGCTCAGCAATTCCTTTCCATTCCACATCGAGTTTATGCCAGTTAATAATTTCTCTGAACTGTCCCTTACAGTTGGAGCACGCTAAAGCCACTATTTCCGCTCCCGTTTCCCTTATCTGATTTGCCTTTATCTTCCCATAGGTCTCCATCCTAAATGTCATGAAGTCGTCCTTATGCATGATGGCAAATCCACCTCCTCCACCACAGCAGACACTCATGTCTCTGTTCGGCTCCATCTCTCTGAAATCCTTGCAAACCGCATTTAGAATTCTCCTTGGTTCATCGTAAAGTCCACCGAGCCTTCCGAGTTTGCACGGATCGTGGTAGGTGACAGGCATCGGATTCTTTTCAGGATCTACCTTTATTTTCCCCGTCCTGATCAGTTCATCGAATAGCTCAAGGACGCTTATAACCCTAACATTCCTCCATTCCGGATAGATATCCTTGTACAGGAACTTCAGTGCTTCATATGCATGTCCACATTCTCCAACAACCACCGTTTTGGGTTTCAGCTTTTTAACAACTTCCAGATGTAGTCTACCTATATCGGTAAGCTCCTTATCGCTGAAGAACAAACCATAGTTAACGACATCATTCGTCCCGTTTTCGATCGGTGTGTTATATGTCCAGTCAAGTCCCGCTGCATTCAGTACTTCCACCTGCCCTATTATGGTGTCGAGGAAAGCATAGTAGTCTCCCGCATTGTTTATGACAAGGTAATCCGCCCCGACTTTATCAACGGGAATTTCAACCTCAATTCCTTTTTCATCCTCCAAATCCTCTTTTATGAACTCGAGAGTATTTAGAAAAGCCTCTGATGGTGTTTTTGTAGCATTTCCGTACTCTTTTTGATAGAGTGTGCCCTTATGGTATATCTCATCTGGAGCTATCCCAAGCTCATACAGAATCTTCCTTGTCTCCCTCGTTATAAGTCCGTTGTCCACTCCAATAGGACAGACATAGGCACATCTCCTACAAACAGAGCACCTATATGCGGACTCAGCCAATGCATTGATGTCTTCCTCGCTGACATCCTTCGCTCCAACCAACCCTCCAAAAATCTTTCCCGTTAGTGTGAAGTGCTTTTTGTAAATTCTTCTCAGCAAATCAGAGCGATATACCGGATGATATATCTCTTTCCTACCGCTCGCAACATAAAACGGGCAAGCTTCAGCACATGTGTTGCACTTGACGCATAAATCGAGAGAGGTCAGCAGAGGTAACCAGAAAGTCCAGTTTTCTTCCCTGCTGAGCATTTTCTTGAAAGCCTGAATAAACCTCTCCTTCTTGGGTTCATCCGGCTTTAATATTTCATCCGATAAGGCTCTATATTCATCAAAAACCCTTCTCATCTTATCTTCCATAGAAACCACCTCAGTGTACACCCCATCTTATTTTATCCCATGTGAAGTACTTTGCAAAGAAGTGAACCATCGAACTCAGGGGGAGATAGATTACAAACACCTCCACCAAGAGCAGTGCATAGAAGAACTCAGTACCGAACATCCATGGATTCGGAGATAGGTAGATTATGCTCAGAAGGTAATCCCTTATTTTGTAACTGAAGAAGTCGGAGTAAAGTGCCACTGCAGAAGTCGCAAGTAGTAGGAGGAGGTTGAAGTATTGCACCGCATTGGAGATCAACCTCATCTCAGAACTCGAGAGTCTCGTCAGTAAAAGCAAAACGGATCCTACTAAAACACCCAACGCTCCGAGAATCCCAAGATAATAAGCATTAACACCTATCACTGTTAACAAAAGCCACAAACCGAGAGCATACAAGCCATAATGCAAAAGCAGTGATTGAAACCACAATTTCCTGTTATAATTTAAAACCTGATACAATACGATGATCTCCCTCAACATCTCTGCGATCTGTTTTCCTCGAGTTTCTGGAACCGGAAAAAGTTCCCAATCAAGATTTCTCGGAGCGGTAGCCCATTTCAAGCCCCTAACAATGACTGCAATTATGAATACACCTATTGCGATGTACGGCATTACAATTCCTACGAAATATTCCCAACCATCCATTCAGAACACCTCAGTTATACTCCATAAAATTAGTTATTTAAATATTTTGTTTTCATGAAAAATTTTGTATTTTTATTTATTTGGCTAATGAATTAAATTAGAAAAAATTATAATTATTTCTTATTAAAAAAAGGACAAAAATTATAGAATATAAAAATTTACAAAAATTAAAATAAAAATAGGAAAATTACTTCAGCGATTTGCCGAGAGCTTTAAGAATAGAGAATATCGCTCCCATTCCCCTCTGCACATCCTCATCTCTCATTGCAGAGAACATACCAAACGCAGAAACCTTCTTGATCTCCTCTTCATCAAGCTTTCGGAAGCCTTCAACCACTCCACTCATCATTTTCTGAAATGCTGGTTGCTTCAGAATTGCTGTTAGCTCAGCGAGGACTTCGAATGTTCTTTCCATCTCTTCTGTATTGATTTTGCCCTCTCCATCAACCACCATCGACTCTACGAGCTTTGTTAAGGGTTTTTTGAGAACGAGCGTGTACTCCAAAAGCTTCCATGTTTCATCATCGTCGAGCAACTCTCTGAGCCTGTTTATCTTCGGTGCAAGTTCCTCTGAGAGTTCCTTGAACTTGGGTACCGCTTCGTCCATGAATACCTTTCCTGCTTCCATTAGGTTGAGCAATTGCAGAAGGGAGTCGATGTTTTG
>Ga0180935_1025_pt1 | contig 98509 bp, 114 predicted proteins | sample Deesub1362A_J573_FD_124196 | JGI IMG/M metagenome (GOLD analysis project Ga0180935, IMG submission 124196) | Archaeoglobus sp. JdFR-31
AAGATGGTAGTGACGATGAGGAAAATGAAAAATAAAAGGAGGTGGAATGATGGATGACCTTACCGCGGTTTTCGTTTCATCGGTTGTCGTGTTGGTTTTTCTGTTGGCTCTGTTTCTCACAACATTCATGAAGGTCAGAGACCTCGAAAAAAGGCTCAAAAATGTTTAAAAATTCAACCTTAAACTACTTACTTACCTCCTATATTTATTGATCTTCTCGATCAGCTCAGCCTTTCTAAACGGCTTCTCGATTACCTCAACCGCTCCAGCTTGAAGAATTAACTCCTTATTCTTTCTCGGGAATGCCGTTATGGCGATAATTACTGCCTCTGGATCGAAAGATATTATCTCTTTCGTTGCATCAATACCGCTCTTGTCCGGCAACACGATGTCCATGATAACTACATCCGGTCTCTCCTTTTTGTAGATCTCAACAGCGGACTCTCCATCCCTTGTGGGAATCACCTCGAAATCCTCGAGCATCATCTGGAAGATACTCAGAACATCCTCGTCGTCTTCAACAAGCAAAACTCTCATCCACAACCACCAACACTCTTGTGAGTCTACTAAATTCGGATGAGTTTAATTTTGACTCAATTTTTGTTGATTGCCACAATCATATTTCTTGTTTGGGTAATTTAGTAAATTATAGCAACTTAATTTAAATTTTAATATTTTTAACCAACTCATCATCATGAGTTTTGAATTCGAAAAATTAAGGTTTTCTATGATGCGAGAGAATGGAATGGCTACAACCCGAAATTAAATTAGCAATTGGAGAGCGAGATAGTTTCTAATTCTGTTTTTTCTAATCCATAAATTGTGGATTAGCTAATTGTCACCATGAAACATCACCAACCTTCGCCCTTCTATGTTCCACATGGAACAAGTTGGAACATACTCTGAATCAACACTAAGGAATCTTCAACCAGAAATCGGGTTTTCAGAGACTATAGATAGGCCATTGACTTCTTTTAGGACTGGTGAACCCGTAGAAATTCAGACTCTGAAAATAAATGGGCTCGGCCGGATTCGAACCGGCGACCTTCGCCTCGTCAAGGCGACGTCATAACCACTAGACTACGAGCCCCTGCACGAGATATGCGATGTAGTTGTTTATGAATTTTATGGTTAAAGTTGGTTTTGCAGTTTACTTTAAACCCAGCTTATTCGAGAGGCTTATTTCAAAAGCGAATGTACCCATATTTTTCGATACTAACATTGAAAGCAATACTCAAAGCTGTAAATCCATCAATCCCCCGGAAAACCTAACCAATTTTAAACCAATGAAAAACTGATGAAAATCGAAAATAGCAGGAAAAAATTAAATTCCAATAAATTTAATTAGTGATGATGGCAGAAGTGAAACTACCAAACCTCAAAGCCAACATACTCCTACGCATACTCCCTGTAACTCTGACGATCATTCTATTCACCCAAATCACCTCCGCTTTGATAGTGGAAGTAGATATCAAGGGAGAAATAAACGAAGGAACAGTAATAAAAGTGGAGAGAGCGTTCGAGATTGCTAAGGAAAAGAAGGCAAGTTCAATCCTAATAGTGCTGAACACCCCCGGTGGACTCGTATCATCTACGGAAAGAATCGTATCTTTGATTTTGAACAGTGATATACCTGTAATAACATATGTTCACCCTCAGGGAGCTTTTTCCGCATCCGCTGGTTCGTTTATACTGTTATCTGGACATGTTTCAGCTATGTCCAACGGCACATCCGTTGGTGCTGCAACACCAATAGCCATCACATTCGGAGAAGTTAATGCGGTGGAAGAAAAAACCATAAACTACATAGCGGGATACGCCAGAAGTATTGCAGAAAAAAGAGGGAGACCTGTAGACATCGCTGAAAAATTCGTTACGGAGAGTTTAACACTCACATCAAACGAGGCGTACAAGTTGAAAGTCATAGATATCCTCTCGGATTCGAAAGAGGATCTCATAGAGAAAGTGAACAGTGGGAACTTCATGTTGAACCACAAACCGATCAAAATGGAAGGGGAAATAGTAATTGTAGAAGAACCGCTCCAATCAAGAATCCTTGGTGTTCTATCAAACCCTCAGATCGCAACAATCCTTTTTCTAATAGGACTGTACGGCTTGATTTTTGGTTTGACATCTCCGGGAATTCTACCCGAGACTATTGGTGTTATCGCACTGATCCTGTCCCTTATAGGATTCGGGGCACTAAAAATAGATGTTGTCGGGATAATACTGATAATCCTCGGAATCATTCTCCTAATTGCGGAGCTACTAACACCCACATACGGCATACTCGGTTCCGCATCCGTTGTTTCAATAACACTTGGAGCTCTCCTCCTCTTAGATGAGCCCCTAATGCCGAAGGGATTTTACGAGTCATTTACAACCCTTATTGTGGGTGTAGGTATAGGCCTAGGAGCTTTAATGACATTCCTCCTGATAAAAGTACTGCAACTAAAGAGAGAAAGGAAAAAAGTTGGTAGAGAGGCATTGATAAACCAAGAAGGTGTTGTAGTGGAGTTTGATAACGGAGAAGGATTTGCAAAAGTGAGAGGCGAGTTGTGGAAAATCGTAAGCGATGATGAGCTCAAAAAAGGAGACAGAATAATAGTTGAGGGTGTAAACGGGTTAACAGCAAGGGTTAGATTAAAGGTGAGATAATATGACCTTGGAAAAAGAGCTAACCGACGAAACTCTGAAATGGCTTAAAAAAATCGAAGACAAACTAAGAAACTTAAAAGCTTCAGATGATGATTATCTTAAGAACATTCGAGCTTACATTTTGGACTCAAAATACTTTCTAGAGAGAAAAGATCTCATTAGGGCATTCGAGTGCGTTGTGTGGGCTTGGGCATGGCTCGAAATCGGAGAAATCGAAGGAAAGTTGAAGTTTTTGGAGTAACCTCCGAATAAATTAGAGTCGGACGGATTTAGCTTGTGTGAGTTAAAGGTGGCATATGCTCTTCGTCATTTTCCTGCCAAGTTCACCCTTAAACTTCAGTGATATTTCTCCGTTCTCCGTTTTAAGTATAATTTCGGTCTCCTCATTGTACACACAAACTTTGAGGTGATTTATCCTTTCTTCAAAAACGCTATGCCCCTTTCTCAGCTCAAGCTTACCACAGCAGGAGTCTTCAAAGAACGATTTTGTCCTCAAAAACCTTTCAAAATCTTTTAACGCTTCATATTGCTCGGATAACTCGATATATCCATCAAAAATCCGTTTTAGTCTTCTCACCGCTTCATCTGCGGTGTAGTTGTATTTGTATATGAGGTAAGCCCCAAGGATGCAGCCAGTCTTGCTCTTCCCGAACTGGCAATGTACTGCAACCGCACCGTTAACAGAATCTATGAACTCTACAGCCTCAGCCATCTGATCAAGAAAAGGTGCTTTAAACTCATATAAAGGAATGTGGAAATAATCGAAGTACTTCAGTTCATCGTAGCAAAGTGGCTCTTTCGTTAATGTGAGGATGCCCTTAAAACCCAAATTTTTTAACTGAAGAAGTGCCTCTCTGTCGGGCATACCCATGCCCGCAAGCTTGTTATCGACGACAATTCTGAAATTCGTAAGTGCCATGTTTTAACAAAAATAGATGATTAAATAAATTTTTCTCCCGATTCTCCCGGTTTGAATACCCGGTAATAAAATCAGACCCTTTTACATACTTAACAGTGTTTAATAAGCAATCTTGGACGATTTTAATTAAATACATCCAACCACAAGTTTAGGAGGATATTATCAAAAATGATTAAGTTACACCGAGTCATTCAAAGACTCCTTTTGACTCATGATGAATAAAAGAGAAAGATATAAATACCTGAAAATATAATGATTAATACGGAAAGATGCCCCCACCCCCCTTTCCGCCAGCCACCGAAAGGTGGCTACTATTCTCTTTTCTCCCTAAAATTAAATTTGGTGGGTTTAAAAAAATTTAAAAAAATTTAAAACATTTTCAATATGTTTCTCGCTATTATCAACTTCTCTATCTCCTTTGTACCTTCGTAGATCTCCGTAATCTTCGCATCTCTGTAAAATTCATTAACAGCATACTCATCGATGTAACCATAACCTCCATGGAACTGCAAAGCCCAATCGCATGTCTCAACCGCTACCTCTCCAGCATACCACTTCGCCATTGAAGACAGAGTGGAATCTGGTTTGCCTCTCTCCACCATAACCGCTCCCGCTCTGTAGGTCAATGTCCTTGCCGCTTCAATTTTCGTAGCAAGTTCCGCAAGCTTGAACTGAATGAACTGGAAGTTCGCTATTGGCATACCGAAAGCTTTCCTCTGTTTTACATAATCTACTGCCAGTTTTAAGGCACCCTTGGCGATTCCAACAGCCTGTGATGCCACCCACGCTCTTGTTCTGTCAAAGAACTCCATCATATAGTAGAACCCTTTTCCTTCCTCACCAACTAAATTATCCTTGGGAACCCTAACATTAGATAGAGATATTTCTGCAGTATCACTCGCTCTGATTCCGAGCTTGCCTGTTATCTTCGTTGCCTTGAAACCTTCTCTATCTGTTTCAACAATAAAGTAGCTCATTCCCTTGTGTCGATCCTTCCAATCCAACTCTCTCGTTTTTGCAGTAACAAGAAGAAAATCTGCAACTGTTCCATTAGTTATGAACTGTTTTGTGCCGTTTATAACCCATTCATCACCATCAAGAACCGCTTTGGTCTTGATGCTCGCAGAGTCGCTTCCGCAATCCGGTTCTGTGTTAGCCATGCCCATTATCGCATCCCCAGAACAAAGCTTAGGTATCCACCTCTCCTTTTGCTCCTCAGATCCGTGATAAAGGAGGATTTCAATGCCGAAAACCGGAGTCAGGCAGGCAATGGCAAGTCCGGGATTCACAGCAGAGAACTCCTCCATTACAATCATCTGCTCTATAGGTCCATAACCTCCTCCTCCGTACTCCTCGGGAATCGATACCGCATGGAAACCGAGTTCAGCACACTTTTTAACCAGCTCTCTCGGATACTTCTCCTCCCTGTCGCATTCCATCGCAAGTTCGGGTGTAAACTCCTTTTCAGCAAACTCCCTCGCAGCCTTTCTAATGTCCTCTTGCTCCTCGGTAAAAGTAAAGTCCACCATTTATACCACCTCCCCTAATTTACATAAAACAGTATAAAATTCTTTTGTTTTAAATAATATTCCTACAAAACTTAGATAAGAAAAGAAAAGCTTAAATACTTTTAATCTCGAATTGATTAAAAATAATGACTAATTTCTTATTTTTTAATTTTTTCGAAATTCTATTTCACCATTCAAGCCACATAAATCGAGAAAGACTTATATAACGAAAAATGAGTATAAAGTATATGTCTGAAAATGTAGCTGTTATTGGAGTGGGGCATTCCAAATTCGGAACAAGAAAAGATGTCAACATTCCTGAACTTGCTTGGGAGTCAATCAAGCCAGCTCTCGATTCTGCTAATATCGAGCAGAAAGATATCGACTTCTTTGTTGTTGGTACCGCAGGAATCTGGAGCAGTGAGGCAGCAGTTCCGGCTTTAATGGCTGAATACGCCGATCTTGCACCCAAAGGATCTATGAGGGTTGAGGCTGCCTGTGCAACTGGAAACGCAGCAATACGCGTTGGATATACCGCAATAAAAAGTGGCGAGGCGGATGTGGTTCTAGTCCTCGGTGTTGAAAAGATGCAGGAGTCACCGAATCCAACAGTTATCGAACTGATTGGAAGATTCGGAAGTTACTTCTGGGAATTCGAGAATTTCGGGCTCACATTCCCCGGATACTATGCTCTACACGGAACCGCATACATGATGAAGTACGGAGCTACTGAAGAGGATTTTGCGAGAGTTGCAGTTAAAAACCACTACTACGGAGCCAAAAACCCGTACGCACAGTTCCAAAAAGAGATAACCCTTGAGAAGGTCATGGAACCAAAATACATCGCTTGGCCATTCAAGCTTTTCGATTGCTCACCCATAACCGATGGAAGTGCATGCGTGATATTAGCAAGCGAGGAATTTGCAAAGGATGTTGAGGACAAAATCTGGATTCACAGTCAGGGTGTGGGAACCGGTACCGCAAATCTAAGCAGAAGAGAGGACTTTACATCACTCGAGTCTGCAAGGTATGCTGCTGAGATTGCCTACAAGAAGGCTGGAATAGATATATCCGCCCCATACAAGTACTTAGATGGTGCTAATGTACACGACTGCTTTACAGCCCCAGAGATTATCGCATACGAGGACTTGAGATTTGCAAAGAGAGGAGAAGGTGTACAGCTGATAAGAGACGAGCAGACCTACATCGGAGGAAGAATTCCGGTGAATGTGGACGGTGGACTGAAAGCAAAGGGACATCCAATAGGTGCTACAGGTGTAAGTCAGGCGGTTGAAGCATACAAACAACTATTAGGAAAAGCCGAACCCGGACGGCAGGCGGATATTGAGAAGGGAAGATGGTTAGCACACAATGTAGGTGGTACGGGTCACTACACATATGTAACAATTTACGGACTGGATAAGCTGTGAGGTGTTTTTATGAAAGAAGAGGTTGAAAAAAATATCAAAGAATTTGGTTTTCCTGTGGTTACCGATGAAAAAACCGGGGCCCTCCAATGGGTGGACATGAGAGAGCTAAATGTAAGATACATCATGAGCGTAGAGAACACTAAACCGTTTTTTGAGGGGCTCAGAGAGAACAAGCTCGTTACCACAAAATGCAGGAAGTGTGGAAGGTTGTTTTTCCCACCACAAAAAGATTGCCCCTCATGCAGAGATAGCGACATGGAGTGGGTTGAGCTGTCGAAAGAGGGTGTGCTTGAAACACTAACCGTTCTTTTCGTTAGACCACCATCCTTTGCAAAATACAACCCGTACACGGTCGCAATAGCAAAACTCGATAGCGGTGTAAGAATAACCGCATGGCTCAAAATGGATCCAACAAAAGCCAAACCGGGAATGAGGGTCAGAGTGGAGATTTCAAGAAGGGAAGAAGAAGGATACTACATGTACGAACTCGTACCAAGTGAATAAAGATGTCCGAAGGTTGTTAGATGTCGAATAAAAATGTAAAAATTTTTAAAATTTTCAATATTTTATCTTAAGGAGGGGATAGGTATGAAGAAAATTGCTGTTCTGGGTGCTGGAGCAATGGGTCATGGAATAGCATATGTAAGTGCCTTAGCAGGATATGAGGTTTGGGTGAGAGATATAGATCAAAAGTTCCTTGATAAGGCTTTAGATAACATAAAGAGAATGCTCGATAAGGCTGTCGCAAAAGGCAAGATGAAAGAAGATAAAGCAAAGGGTGTTTTAGACAGACTGCACTTCACATTGGACATGAAGGAAGCTGTTGAGGGCGCTGAATTAGTTATAGAGGCTGTTCCTGAGATTTTAGATCTCAAAAAGAAGGTTTTTGAGGAGGTTCAGCAGTACGCAAGCAAAGATTGCATATTTGCAACGAATACATCAGGCTTAAGTATCACAGAGATAGCAGGTGTAACCGATCGACCAGAGAAGTTCATGGGTTTGCACTTCTTCAATCCAGTCCCAATTATGCAGTTGGTTGAAGTAATAAAAGGTGAAAAGACCGCAGATTCAACAATAGAGTACGGTGTGAACTTCGTAAAGAGTATCGGCAAAACACCAGTTGTGGTTAAGAAGGATGTTGAGGGATTCATCGTCAACAGATGCTTGGTTCCGTACCTCGCCTTAGCGATAGATGATGTTGGGAGAGGTGTAGCAACAAAGGAAGAGATCGATGCAACAATGAAATTCAACTACGCCTTTCCAATGGGTCCAATCGAGCTTGGAGACTTTGTAGGACTGGATATCCTATACTACGGCGGTGAACAGTGGAGTCTCGTTCCAAATGCGGATGTTCTCAAAGAGAAAATCGAAAAGAAGGAACTCGGAATGAAAACCGGGAAAGGATTCTACGACTGGAGCAAGGGAAGACCTGAGATACCGAAGGAGTCTGCAGGAAAATACGATGCCCTAAGGCTCATCGCACCCATGGTGAACATAGCATCCGGGTTAATCGAGATGGGTGTTGCAAGTGCTGAAGAAGTGGATTTAGCCATGAAACTCGGAACAAACATGCCCAAAGGTCCCTGTGAGCTGGGAGATGAAATAGGACTGGATGCCATAGTCAAGAAGCTCGAGGAATTATACGAGGAGAAACAGCTTGATGTCCTAAAACCAACAGATCTTCTCAAAAAAATGGTTGCAGAGGGCAAAGTAGGAAAGAAGAGCGGTGAAGGTTTCTACAATTACAAATCCGGCGAGGCTACATACAAGAACCTGATAATCGAGAAGGATAAGGAGAATATGATTGCAAAGATCGTCCTCAACAGACCTCACAGACTGAACGCACTATCCTTTGAATTGCTTGATGAGATAGAAATGGCACTAAAAGAGCTTGCAAAGGATGATGAGGTTAGAGTTGTTGTGTTTACTGGAGCAGGAGATAAATCATTCTCTGCAGGTTTCGATCTCTCAGAGGCTTTAGCAGATCCAACAACATTCAAGCCCGCAAACTCTGCAATGGTTTCTGTAAGAGGTCAGGAAGTGTTCACTGCAATCGAGAAATTCCCCAAGCCTGTTATCGCAGCAATAAACGGATACGCATTTGGTGGAGGATGTGAGCTTGCTCTCGCATGTGATTTTAGAGTGATGTCGAGAGCTGGAAAAATAGGGTTGACTGAGGTTGCCATAGGGTTAATACCCGGGTGGGGCGGTACTCAGAGGATGGCTAAGCTTGTAGGACTTTCAAAAGCCAAAGAATTGATTTTCCTTGCTAAAAGACTAACCGCTGATGAGGCTGAAAAAATCGGACTTGTCAATAAGGCGGTTGATCCGGATAAATTCTGGGAGGAGGTTTCGGCTCTGGCCAAGTCCCTTGCAGAGATGCCGCCCATCACGCTCAGGCTTGCCAAGTATGCAATAAATTACGGCTACGAACTACCGGTAGAGGCTGGACAGGCTATTGAGGCAGCATACTTTGGAATCACAACATCCACAGAAGATGTTATGGAAGGTGTGAGAGCTTTCTTCGAGAGAAGGAAGCCTGAGTTCAAAGGAAAATAAACAAATATTATTTTTTCTTAAAATTTTTTTGATCAAAATTTTTTATTTCAAAAGATATAAAAGGCGAAAAGAAAAACCAAGGATGATTTTGCTGGAGGTGATGTGATGAACATAATCGTTCTAACAAAACATGCCCCTGATCCGGAGTCAGAAATCAGAATAGGAGAGGACGGAAAATCCGTTGACCAAAGAGGTTTGGTATACGACATTAACGACTGGGACAGGTATGCGGTTGAAGAGGCTATTCAGATAAAAGAGAGGTTCGGAGACGGAGAAGTAGTCGTAGTCGGTGTTGGGAGTGCCTGCGAAGATACGCTGAGGAAGTGCCTCGCTATGGGTGCAGATAGAGCAATCAAAATACCACAGGATGCCACAATGGATGCGTTCCAGACCGCAGACCTAATTAAGAATGCAATAAAAGATGAGAAATTCGACATAATTATGGCGGGATACCAATCTCAAGACCTGAACAACGCTCTTGTGGGTACATTACTTGCAGGAATGCTCGAAATACCTTTTGCAACAGCGGTAACAGCATTGGAGGTTGAGAACTCCTCCGTAAAAGTAAGAAGAGAACTCGAAGGAGGATACAATGAGGAAGTTATCCTTCCAACACCATGTCTCGTTACGATTCAGAGCGGAATAAACGAGCCGAGGTATGTCTCGATAATGGGTATAAAAAGAGCCAAAACGAAAGAACTCAAGGAAGTGGAAGTGAGATCGGATGTGTCTACCCTTGAAGTAGAGAAAATGTACTTCCCACCGGTTAAAAAGGCTGAAATGCTCGAAGGATCGCCTGAAGAAGTGGCTAAGAAATTAATCGAGCTTCTTAAGGATAGGGGGCTGATATAATGAGGATATTTGCAATTGCAGAACACAGAATGGGTGAACTGAACCCGATAACACTCGAACTGCTGAACCTTGCAAACGCTATAAAAGGTGATGGGACAAGTGAGGTTGTTTTGATCGGAAAGGATGTGAGTAATTTTGCCAATGAGCTTGTAAAATATGCTGATAAGGTGTGGATTGCGGAGCACGAATCCCTCGAATACTTCAACCCAGAAACTTATCTCGATGTTCTAAACAGAATCTTCGAAGGTAACAAACCAGACATAGTCTTAGTAGGAAACACATCTTACGGGCTTGAAATTGCCCCGCTTCTTGCAGTGAAATTAAGTGCCCCTATCGCCACAGATGTTGTCAATGTGGATGTGTCGGATGGGATCGTTGTAACAAAGTACATCTTTCAGGGTAAGCTGATGGTCGACATGAGGCTTAAACCTTCGGAAACATATGTCCTATCAATAAGACAAGGCATATTCAAAGAGGGCGAGGGAGTTTCAGGAAAGATTGAGAGAATAGACATCACTCCGTCGGAGTCCAAGAGAAAGTTTGTTCAGTACATTGAACCGGAGGTTGGAGAGGTAGATATAACTCAGGCAGACATCGTAGTGACAGTGGGAAGAGGGATAGAGGATGCTTCAAACATAGAGCTTGCAGAAGAGCTAGCAGAGAAACTTGGAGGTGTTGTTGCTGGAAGTAGACCAGTTATAGATAACGGCTGGTTACCAAAAGACAGACAAATAGGCATCTCGGGCAAAACTGTTAAGCCGAGACTCTATCTCGGACTTGCTGTTAGCGGTGCATTTCAGCATGTGATGGGTATGAAGGATAGCGAGCTAATCATAGCAATAAACAAAGACCCAGAGGCACCAATTTTCGGAGTTGCACAGTACGGAATTGTTGGAGATATCTTCGAGGTCGTTCCCGAGCTGATAGAACAGCTCAGCAAACTAAAAGGCTGATTCAATTTTTTTAATTTTTAATAGCTGACGGTTAATTTAATACAATCAAGGTTTAACTAATACAATCAAAGTTCTTCCATTTTTTAAGGTTCTATTCCTCTATCCGTTATCCTGAACCTGCATCTCCTTCCTTCCGGTATTGACCTGTGCTTTACGAGTGTTGCTACTCTCTCACCATCCGCCTTTTCAATGCCTACGATTGTCTTCGAGAGGTGGTCGAGTGTCGGACCACCGAGAGGCTTATCAACTCCGTTTTTTATATCAGTAAACATTTGATTAGTTACCACAACCGCTAAGCTGTGTTTCCTTGCCAAACCGAGTAGAAAAGTAATCTGAGATGTGAGCTCCCTCTTCATGAGCAACTGCCGATCAACATCCTCAAGCTCACTTCTGTAGAGGGCGGTTATGGAGTCTACAACTATAAGATCAATCTGTTCACTTCTACACAACCTACCCACTTCTCTTATCGTCGAACTCTGTTGCTTGAAGTCAATAACATCAAAAAGGAAAATTCTATTGAGTTTTTCCTTATCCACAAAGATCTGTCTAACCCTCTCTCGAGACAAACCTTCTGTGTCAATATAGACTGCCTTCCCTCCATTCTTAGCGGTTGTAAACGATAAAAGCAAACATATTGATGTTTTTCCCGTTCCGGAACCTCCATAGATCTGAGTGATGGTTTCTCTCTCCACTCCACCACCCAACAGTTCATCCATACACTTACTGCCCGTGGGCAATAAGTCGCGTGTACCCCTCATTCCACACCCCTACCTAAGGTTGATTATCTTTTGAGTTTGTCCTCGATTTCCCGCATCACTTTTGAGTAAACAAGAGGCAGAGGTAGATCCAACTCCTCTGCAATTTTTTTAACATCATCAAACTCGGGTTTTAACACTTCTTTCCCGGAGAGAGAAAGCTTAACCCTAATTCCGAATTCCCTACCTTCTACTCTAACACGCACCACCTCTGACTCCCTGTACGCTTTGACTCTGTGGTGCACTGGTATCACTCTAACCCCAAGCGAGTTCGTCTCCTCCATAATAATTCCCGAGACTTTATCCACATCCTCCTCCTTGCAAATAGCTTTTATGATGTATCCGGGTCTGTTCTTCTTACCGAAATAGGGAATGGCTACTACATCAAGACAGTTCTCAGACAGTCGTAATATAGCGTTACCAATCAACTCTCCGCTGATGTCATCAATATTTGTCTCTAAAACAACAATCCTGTCATGAATTTCACACTTCCCGAGAATCAGCCTCAACACATTCGGCTCACTCAGATCCCTCAATCCAGCACCGTAACTAACCCTCTCAACCGAGAAGGGATTTTTTATGTCTCCCTCGGAAAAGTAAGCCAATATTCCTGCCCCAGTTGGAGTTAAAAGCTCTCCTCCTTCTCCAAAATAAACCTTAAGCTTTGAGTTCCTGAGTACTTCTACAACCGCAGGAGGTGGAACCGGATAAACACCATGAGATGTTTTCACCTTTCCCCTCCCGAGGTTTATCGGAGTCGTGAAGATCCTGTAGCCTTTCTCTCTGAGCCTTAAAATTCCGAGAGTTGCGGAGAGAATGTCGAAAATAGCATCATCACTGCCTATCTGATGAAAATGTGCTTCTCTGTAGTCTTCATATCCATGTACTCCTGCTTCCGCGATGGCTAATTTTTTGAAAATCCCTACCGCATAATTTGAAACTGTTCTAAACTTTTCAGAGCTTTTTAGCATATCCTCAATTTCTCTGTACCTCCTTCGTACCTTCTCTTCGGTAACAATCAACTGGTTTGCTATTATGCCGGACTTATTAACTCTCCTAATCTCAAAATCGATTTTCAAGTCGAATTCCTTTATAATTTCTCTTAAATCCGACTCTTCCAGCGTAATACCGAGTAAGGACGAAACAATCATATCTCCAGACGCACCGCTAAAACAATCGAATATTGCAACCTTCAAATTACCCCTCCGATTGGTATTTCCGCTCCGATTTTTTATAATGTTTGCCTACATCTTACCGCTCCATACATTCATACATGCTCACATTTGCTTCAATATTCCGCACCACAACCCTTTTCTATATTCTATTACATAAAAAATAATTGCACGAACAAGCTGAGAACGAGCAATCATGAGGAGTTGCAAAAAGTTTTAAGCTGTTCGGGTAAAACACTACTCAAGAGGTGAAAATAATGAAACTAAACCTGAGGGTAAATCAGGCATATCCCAGTGATTCCGGGAGGGGTATCGCCAGACTCGATCCAGACTCAATGTTAAAACTCCAGATTTCACCCGGAGACATAATAGAGATAAAGGGTAAAAGAAGAACCGTTGCAAAAGTTTGGAGGGCTCCCAAAAGAGATTGGGGTAAAGGAATCATAAGAGTTGATAGATTCATAAGAGAGAATTCTGGAGTTAGTGTAGGAGATATGGTGGAGGTAAGCAAAGCTGAATACTCTCCCGCAAAGCTTGTGATCCTTGCACCTCTAAGAAAAATTGAGTTTAGAGTTTACGGAATGGATATTGGAGATTATCTCAAGCACCAGCTTCTAAAAAGACCGCTCGTTGAAGGAGACATCATCCCCCTCGTGGGGGCTCCCGCCCTAACAGGATTTGGAAAATACGGTGCACAGAATCAAGGAGCATTGCTATTTGTCGCGGTCAAAACAGATCCAAAAGAACCGGTGATAATTGACGAGACTACAAAAGTCGTCTACAGAGAGAGACCTGCAAAAGGTTTCGAGAGAATTGGAAGAGCAGGAGTTACCTACGAAGACATAGGTGGACTGAAAGAGGAACTGCAGAAAGTGAGAGAGGTTATAGAACTCCCGCTCAGATATCCAGAGATATTTCAGAGACTCGGAATTGATCCTCCAAAGGGCGTACTGTTGCATGGTCCACCGGGAACTGGTAAGACCTTGATTGCCAAGGCTGTGGCAAATGAGATCGGTGCATCGTTCTACACGATAAACGGTCCAGAGATAATGAGCAAATTCTACGGAGAATCAGAGCAGAGACTTAGGGAGATTTTTGAAGAGGCGAAGGAGAATTCCCCATCAATAATATTCATTGATGAAATCGATGCTATAGCCCCAAGAAGAGATGAAGTTACAGGAGAAGTTGAAAGGAGAGTTGTCGCACAGCTACTGACACTAATGGATGGGCTCGAGGAGAGAGGACAGGTGATAGTTATAGCTGCGACGAACAGAGTTGAAGCGGTAGATCCTGCTCTAAGAAGACCCGGAAGATTCGACAGGGAGATCGAGATAGGTGTACCGGACAGAGAGGGGAGATACGAGATCCTGCAAATACACACAAGAAATATGCCCTTGGACCCAGAGTACGACCAGTTCTTCGTCTTGGAATCCCTGAAGTCCCTCAAAAAGACATACCTGCAAGATGGAGAGATGGATGTCGTTAAGGACATAGACTATGTCCTTAAAGAGCTTAAAGGAAAAGAGAGTAAAGAAGAGATCAAGGATTTGATTTATTCGGTATTCGATGAGAGCTTCATCGCGGAACTCGAGAGAGAGATAATCAAGAACATGCTGAAACAGCTTGCTGATCAAACACATGGCTTTGTAGGTGCAGACATCGAGGCTCTATCCAAAGAGGCTGCAATGAAGGCTTTAAGAAGATACCTGCCACATATAGATTTGAATAATGACGAGATCCCGGCAGAAATACTTGAATCCATAAAAATAAAAATGGATGACTTCAAGGAGGCTTTGAAGGGAATAGAGCCTTCGGCAATGAGGGAGGTTCTTGTTGAAGTGCCTAAGGTAACATGGGAGGATGTCGGAGGGTTGGATGATGTCAAAAAAGAGATCGTAGAGGCTGTGGAATGGCCCCTCAAGTATCCTGAAAAGTTCAAGAAGTTCTCAATTAAGCCTCCGAAAGGCGTACTACTCTACGGTCCACCGGGAACCGGAAAGACCCTTATAGCCAAGGCTGTCGCTCATGAGACCGAAGCCAACTTCATAACAGTAAAGGGGAGTGAACTGCTCAGCAAATGGCTTGGAGAGAGCGAGAAAGCGGTTAGAAAGATATTCAGAAAAGCAAGACAAGTTGCTCCATGTATAGTATTCTTCGATGAAATAGATGCAATAGCACAGATGAGGGGAATCGATGAGGGAAGCAGAGCCGTTGAAAGGGTTGTTAACCAGATTTTAACGGAAATGGATGGACTCGAAGAGCTGGAAGGTGTGATTGTTATCGGTGCGACCAACAGACCAGATATATTGGATCCCGCACTCCTCAGACCGGGCAGATTTGACAGATTGGTCTATGTCAAACCTCCTGACAAGAAAAGCAGATTGGCAATATTCAGAATTCACACGAGAGGTATGCCTCTTTCGAGTGATGTGGATATAGAGGAGCTTGCAGACCTCACGGAAGGGTATGTCGGTGCAGATATAGAGGCTATTTGCAGAGAGGCTGTGATGCTCGCACTAAGAGAGGACATGGAGTCCGAAGTAGTTGAGATGAGGCATTTCTTGGAGGCACTCAAGAAGATTAAACCGAGTGTTACCGAAACTATGATAGGATTCTACGAAAGATTCGAGGAGAAAGCAAAGCAAGAAAGACCGAAGGTTGCAGCAAAAACATTCCTCGGCTACGGATAAAATTCTCTTAAAAATTTTTTGATACTTGCCTCAGCTCAGCTCAGGAAACCAAAACCTGCACCGAACATATCAATAGGAAAAATTTATTAATATGCGTATAAATAAGAGTTCTAATGGTGTTCGCAAAATCATTGGCAAAAAAAATGGTGCTACTATCAGATGGGACTGTTGTTGGAACACTATACAACATAACAGTTGATTTCAAAACTGGATCTCTGCTAGATTTGATAATAAAGCCCGGCCAGAATCCGGTTGAAGAACTTGAAAAACAAGATGGATTCTATATCGTCCCGTTCGATGCTGTTAAATCAATTAGTGACTACATAGTCCTCGACAAGCGAAAGCTTAGAAAATACTAAAAGAGAGGGATACGGTATTGAGGGACTACATATTCCCACCACTTTTGCTTCCATTTTTCCTTATCTTCATTATCTTTCCGTTTCTGCTGTTAATTTTCTTTTTTGCAACCTCTCAAGTTTTCCAAATTGTTTTTGGGCTTGAAAAACACCAAGCTATGACCGTTTTCTTCCTAATTCTGATAGGGAGCCTAATAAACATCCCCTTATACGAGAGAGAGGGCAAAACGGTGCTAAGAGAGGTAAATTTCTTCGGAATAATCTACTACATACGGGAGAGAAAGAAGGTAACGGTTGCAGTTAACTTGGGAGGATGCGTGTTTCCCTCACTTCTCGCCATTAAGCTTTTACTCGAGGTACCTTTGATTCCGTGGATTACTGCATTCGTGATCTCGTCATTCGTCATATACACATATGCCCGTCCAGTCAGAGGAGTTGGCATAGCTGTGCCGATGATTATTCCGCCATTGTTCTCTGCTATTGTCGGATATCTGATTCTGTCTTTACTCGGGTACCCCATGACAACCCTGCCCAAATTCACATACTCCTTGGGTGTTCTTTCAGCACTATTCGGTGCAGATATACTCCACCTGAAAGACATAGAGAAGATCGGAGGTGGAGTTGTTAGCATAGGTGGTGCGGGAACATTCGATGGGATTTTCCTCACGGGTGTCTTTGCAGTAGTTTTTTCGATTCTGCTGATATAGGTCTTCCCAGAAGGTATATTGCTCTATACACACCTTTAATATAATTATTAAACATTGGCTTTCTGCCCGAATTATTAAAGTTTTTAATTAATGATAAAATAGGAATTTTTTTAACCTCTCGTTCAGGATTTACCTCATGAAACTTTTTGAACCGATTGAAGTTGGTGGAATGGAGATTAAGAACAGGATCGTCATGCCCGCTGTTGGTTCTAACTTTTGGACACTTGAAGGGGAAGTAACAGATAAACTAATCGAGTTCTACCGCGAAAGAGCTAAGAACGGAGTGGGGTATGTGGTAGTTGGAGTTGCGAAGATACTCCCGCAGTTTTACGGTGGTCTGGGAATCCACGATGATAGCTGTATCCCGGGACTTAAAAGGCTTGCAGATGTTTTTCACGAGCATGATGTTAAGTGTGCTGTTCAATTGTGGCACCCGGGTAGATACGAGATTTCTCTCTCCGATAGCGAGCCTGTTTCTGCATCAGACATTCCTCCTCCTATTTTCACAAAAAGAAGACCGAAAGCTTTGACAATTGACGAAATCCAATACATCCAAGACTTATTCGCAGAATCAGCCTTAAGAGCTAAAAAAGCAGGTTTTGATGCTGTTGAACTGATATGCTCTGCTGGATACCTCATCAGTCAGTTTTTAAGCCCTGCAACGAACAAAAGAACAGACGAATATGGAGGTAGCTTAAAAAACAGAACGAGATTTGCTGTAGAGATAATAGAGAAAATTAAGGAGAAATGCGGTAAGGATTTTCCGGTNGGATGCAGAATTTCGGGTGATGAGTTCATAGAAGGCGGAAATACCCTCGAAGATATGAAAGAGATCGCTAAAATACTTGAGTCCGCTGGAGCTTGCTACTTCAATGTTACCGCTGGATGGCACGAGTCGAGGAAACCGTTAATAACGATGTTCGTACCGAGAGGAGGCTATGTTTACCTTGCAGAGGGAATAAAGAGTGTTGTTGATGTGCCCGTTATCGCATCAAATAGGATAAACACCCCGGAGCTTGCGGAGAAAATCTTGCAAGAAGGAAAAGCAGATATGATATCCATGATGAGGCCTCTGCTTGCGGATCCGGAATTTCCAAAGAAGGCAAAAGAGGGAAGATTCGATGAAATAAGAATCTGCGTTGCATGTAACCAAGGATGTATGGACTATGCTTTCCAAGGAAAGCCTATAACCTGTCTCGTGAATCCCGCGGTTGGACGGGAAAAAGAGTTCAGAGATCTTAAGGCAGAGAAAATAAAGAAGATTGTTGTGGTAGGAGGAGGACCCGCTGGATGCAAATCTGCGGAAATGCTTGCAGAGAAAGGGCATGACGTTGTGCTTTTCGAGAAAACGAACAGATTAGGAGGTCAGTTGATCCTCGCATCAAAATCTCCCTACGGAAGGGAGTTTGAGAGTGTTTCAACATACTTCCATACGGTACTGCCAAAGAAGGGAGTTAAAATCAGATTTAACACCGAAGCCGATGTGGAAACCATCCTCGAGCAAAACCCAGATGTTGTAATCATCGCTACTGGTGCGGTTCCGATAATACCACCAATACCCGGTGTTGAAAATGCAATAACCGCCTTCGAGGTGTTGGAGGGCAAAGAAACTGGAGAAAATGTCGTTGTAATAGGTGGAGGAGGAGTTGGTTGCTCCACATCAGCAATGCTGGCTGAAAGAGGAAAGAAGGTAACGATGGTGGAGATGCTCGGAAAAATTGGATCGGACATCGGAATATCTACGAGATGGAATGTCATACTCTACCTACGCCAAAAGGGTGTGAAAATACTAACAGAAACGAAGGCTGTAGAGATAAAGAAAGGTTCAATTGTGGTTGAGGGTAAGGAGGGTACATACGAGATCCCCTGCGACACATCCGTAATTGCAGTAGGAACCCGATCAAGCAACGGGTTGATGGATGAGCTTACCGGGAAGGTGAAGGAAATATACAAAGTCGGTGACTGTGAGTGCCCCGCTAAGGCACTGGATGCGATAAAGTCCGCTGCAGATCTCGCTCTAAAGATTTAGAGACTTATAAAAAATTTAAATTTTTAGTGTCAGGCCCATAACCCCAACCACTAAAGCTTTTTTACAACACAAACAACATTAGATATGGGTCATAAATTCGATCCGAAAAAAGCGGAGTTGCTGGACTCAGATAAAAGAAGGAGTATCTTTCCACCCGAACCACTGATGGAACTCGTAGCAAAACAAAACATTGATAGAGATATTGCTTTCGATATAGGAGCTGGAACTGGATACTTCACGATTCCCCTTGCAGGAATGTTTAAAAAGGTTTATGCCGTCGATCTTAGTGTTGAAATGGCTAAATTGTTAAAAAAGAGGCTTGATGAGAGAGAAATCAAAAATGTTGGCATTATTGTCTCCGAAAAACCTCCTAAAATTGACTTTCATGCAAACCTAGTTCTGTTCTCAAATGTCATACACGAATTGGATGATCCGATGGAGTACATAAAGTGGTGTGAGGGTGCAGATTGCATCGTGATAGCGGATTGGAAAATAGAAGAAGGTGTGAAACCGATAGAGCTGATAGGTCCGCCTTTGAATGAGAGAATTCCTCCTGAAAAACTTGTGGACATGCTGAAAGGTATAGGTGCCAGTGAGGGTTTCGAAGTGAAGGTGATGAATCACACCTATCCTTACCACTATGTAGTGATCGCAAGAAAGGTTGAGCCATAGGATTAGTAACTCACGATACCTAAAATTAAAAACCAAGTCCTCCCGCTATTGGAGGAAATAGAGCTATATTGTCCCCATCTTTTAGCTCTGGAATTCCCTTGATATCCTTAATATTCCTGCCGTTTATCGTTATCATCCTATCATCTCGAAAAACCCTGTTCTTCAGATCAGAGTAAACATCCTCAAGGAGTTCTCTTCCGAGCTTTTTTGATGCGGAAATGAAGAAATCGTGGATACTACCACTGAACTCCACTTCAACCTTCTTCGCACTATATTTTTCCCTCAGAGTTGCAAACAATTCGAGAGTACACCTCACAAAACATAGCTTTATTTAGAGGTAATAAAATTTTTCGAGGAGTGTTGAAGATGGGAAAAGTTATTAATGTCATCTACGAAATCCCTACTGGAGAATTTAAAAGTTTCAATTCTAATTTCAGTTTCTGGGAAAATCTTTTCTTCTTTAAAACCAATTGGTTATCACCGAAATTGTTTTACGGAAAAAAGGGATGTGATAATGTGGCTGAAAAATGCAAAACAATGGATGAAACCTCAACCAGACGAGATAAAAGAAAGGTAACGATTTTGCTATTTCATGATGAGCTTTGTCAAGTCTTCAACGCATTGATGACCGCATTAAGCCTTCTTCGATCAAACGCAGATGTGACGGTATTCTTCGGCTCAAGAGGCATTAATGTTGTGCACAGGGAGAGGATAAATGAGTTGAAATGCCTTCCAGATCAGCCAGAAGACGTGCAAAAAGAGATTATGAACAAAATGGATGAGCTTTTGCTACCATCAGTGGACGAGATGCTGTACATGCTACATGCAGAGGGTGCAAAACTCCTCGCCTGCCCACTTAACAAAGACATATTCGATTTCAAAAAAGAGGATTTCGTAGAGGGTGTGGAGATAGCCAATCCCGCAACATTCTACACGGAAGATGTTATGAATAGCGATTTCGTTCTGAGTTTCTAAAAACTTCCATAGAATAGAACAAAAGTAAAAGAAAAAACAAAAGAATTATCCATGATCGAAAACTTAGAGTTCAATCTCGAGCTCCCTCAGTTTCTCCTTAGTCGGTACTCCGTTGACCCATCCTCTCAGTTGATAGTACTCTTCCTTCATCCTCTCAAGGTTTACAGTTTGTCCCTTGGCTACACCCTCCGGCATAGGCTCTTTGAGTAGTCTTGGTGGAAGTGTATCATCTTTGGCATCAAAACCGTATTTGTTGATTACCACCCTCTCAAGGTTGTAGATTCTCTCACCCATTCTCATGAGATCGTCAGCAGATAGCTCCCATCCGGTTATAGCCGAAAGCGGTGGTGCAAAATCCTCCGCTCCAACCGCGAGCGTTGTGAAGAGGCAGTTCACAGTGGAGTTCACGACAGATGTGAAGTCTTGAAATGCCTTTACCCACATCGCCTTTCCTTCCTCTGTCAAAGGATCTATTTTTTCCGGCAGTCCCGCTATCTCCGGAGCAACAGTGTAGCCGGTAACATGGCATCCACCTCTGTTAGCGGTTGCATAATTCAATCCAATGCCTTTTATTCCCCTCGGATCGTATGCAGGCATCTCCAACCCTTTGACACTCATCGACAGCTCAGGATATCCGAACATTTCTGCGAGTCTTTTTGATCCGAGAGCGAGATACTTTCCAAACCCAGCATTATATCCGGTTCTCCAAACAGCCTCCACAAGAGCGGAAGCATTTCCAAATCTTAAATCCATTCCCTGAAGTAGATCTTCTGGGATTGCTCCCTTCTCGTTAAGCTCCATGGCACATGCTATTGTCGCTCCCATTGAGATAGTGTCTAAACCGAGTTCATCGCAAAGATGATTTGCTTTAATTACCGCTTCGAGGTCCGTGACTCCCGTATCATTTCCAAGAGACCAGATAGATTCGTATTCTGGACCCTCAGTATAGAGAATCTGATACGGACCTTTCTCCACCTTTGAGATTCTTCCACATGTTATCGTACAGCCCCAGCATGCATGGTTTCTTATCAAATACTTCTCTGCCAGTGTTTCTCCGCTAATCTTCTCCGCCTCCGGGTTGTAGCCAGTTTGCCAATTCCTGAACGGTAAGCTACCAGCATTATTTATGACATTCACAAGGATAGCTGTACCAAACTTCGTGAGCCCTTCTCCAGTAAGGGGGTTCTGCCTTATCTTATCGTTGACCTCTTTCGAGGTCTCTTTAAATCTTTCCGGATCAGATACTTCAGGTTTTTCGCTTCCCGCACATACGACTGCCTTTAATTTCTTAGACCCCATTACCGCTCCGACTCCAGTTCTTCCCGCGGCTCTATGCTCTTCATTTATTATACATGCAAATCTAACCAAATTTTCTCCCGCAGGTCCGATGCATGCAACACTGCACCTTCCTATCCTATCCGTCAATATTTTGGTTGTGTCGAAGGTATTCTTGCCCCAGAGTTCCTCTGCAGACTTTAATTCAGCTTCTCCATCGATTACCTCAAGATAAACTGGGTCAGGTGATCTGCCCTCGACTATGATCATATCAAACCCCGAGAACTTGATGTACGGTCCGAACTTCCCTCCAGAGTTTGCACTGCCGATCGAACCTGTTAGGGGAGACCTGATCGTCATCACATGATATCTTCCCGGCTCAGGAAAGCCCGTAACTCCAGTAGCAGGACCAGTAGCAAAAATCAGGTCGTTATACTCTCCAAAAGGATCTATGTCTCCTGCATAGATTCCTTCCTTCTCAAGTTCCTTCAGTCTTTGATAGATGAGGTAAACAGAATATCCTTTTCCTCCGAGATATTTCTTAGCCACCTCTTCATCCGTCTTTTCCTTTTTTATCGTTCCATCGGAGAGATTTACTCTCAATATTTTACCCATATATCCGCCCATAACATCACCAGAATTAAATTTGAAGATAGCTATATTTATGTTTTTTTGCATTTTTAAAAAATAATTTTATATCGATATGAATTATTATACATAACGGTTAAAAATGATAGTTCTCCAGTAGGAGCAGTAGAGCACTTTGTAACAGACCGATGATTAACCCAATTACCGCTCCAGAAAATTTTATGAACTGTAGCTCCTTTCTCGCAAACCTTTTAAATAAATACTCTATCTGCTCATCACTAACCTCCTCCGCCTTTTTTAGAATGAACTCTTGCACATCAACATTTTTGGATATGTTCTTCGTAAGGAGGTCTTTGAAATACGGCACAATTGCGGAATGTAGCCACTCCTCAATCTTTTTGCTAACACTGAAATAATTCAAATAAGAGAGAGATTTGCTAACTTTCTCCTTTAAAGAGTCGTTATACGCCTTTGTTAAAGCCCTATCAATGAGGAACTCGAAATCATCCTCATTCAAGATTTCATTCAAGGAGTCCATAAATCTTTGGATGATATCTTTGCTTCTGGCAGGAACCAATCCCTGAATTTTTAATCCAAGAATGTTAACTGGTTTTTTAGGATGAAACAACAGCTCTACCGCAATCACATTCGTTATGAAGCCAACAAACGCACCAACTAAGGGAGGTATTATGTATATTGCTACAGGCATGATTCTCTCTCGATCGGAAACTTTAAAATAAATTTTGCTCCTTCTCCCCCATCATCAAGATATATCTCTCCATCGTGCATTTCAACAACTTTTTTAGCGATAAAAAGCCCCATTCCACTACCATCTCCGGTTGTGAATCCCTTATCGAATATATACTCTCTTATTCCCTCCTCGATACCTCTCCCATTATCCGAAAACTCGACCACAGCTTTACCACCAATCTCACTGACCTTTATCATCACCTTAAGATTGTCAACTCTCCCGTGCTTTATGGAGTTCTGAATTAGATTGGAAAAAACCGATTTTAACCCTTCATTTCCTGCTATAAAGACATCCTGAAGCTGACATTCTATCCTAACCAAGCTCTTAAAAGATTCCACTACCTCAAGTATGATGTCTTTTATATTTATCGTGCTTTTCCTCTCCTCAGCCTTCTCCAGTGCTCTGATCTCGTCTATTAAGTCAATAATTCTATATGCTCTTTGTAATGCCTTTTTTGATAGTTCGTCATCCCTCGTTTCGAGTACCGCGATGATTATGTTGAGATCGTTGATTATATCATGCCTCAGAAGGTGGTTCAACAGCTTCAAGTATTCGTTTCTTCTCGATAGCTCTTCATTCAGCCTGTGAATGTCAGTGGTGTCAACAACGGATGCACTCACCGCTGGCTTTCCGTTCAAAAATATGACTTGAGGTTTAGCTGTTACCCATCTCTCATTCCCGTATTTGTCAATGATTTTCCAGCTGTAAACATCTTTATCTCCCTTTCCTTCCATGTACTTCTCATAAACCGCATTTCTGTGAGAAGGATGTATTAACTCTATTGGATCCATTTCAAGAAGTTCTTCCTTTGAATACTGGGTGATTCGAGAGGTTGCAGAATTGACATAGATAAACCTCCCATCCTGAATGACATAAACAGGTGAAAGTGACTCCTCGATAAGTGTTCTGAAGAACTCCTCACTTTCCTTCAGCTTGTTCTCAAGTCTCTTAGCTTTTGTAACATCAATTAATATGCCGAGGATTGCATTATCTCCGTTTAACTCGATAGGCTTCAAAAACCCCCAACACCACCTTAATCTTCCATCCTTTCTCAGATATCTGAATTCATAGAATGACTTTCCTCTATGATATGCTTCCTTCAACGCTTTTTCAACCTTCGGAATGTCTTCATCATAGATCGCTTCTCTAAAAGACTCCATCGAATAGAATTCTTCCTTTGAGTATCCAGTTGCTGACTCTGCACTGTTGTTTACATACACGAATCTCTCATCTTTTAAAATGAATACTCCAGCTAAGGATTCTTCAACTATTTCGTCCCATTTGTATTCAAAATCCATCTACAATAACATTCTCCCTTAGCAATATTAATTTTTTTTAATCGTCCATGATGAGTTCTTGAAATTAGGATAATACAAAATAAAAAATAAAAATAGACCATGAAAAATAAGATGATGAAAAATTATTTAAAATATCTGCGGTGCTTGGTACTCTCCAAACACTTCTCTAAGAGCATCCGTGATCTCTCCAAGAGTTGCCTTAGCCTTAACACACTCCAGTATGTATGGCATCAAATTCTCATCTTTTTCTGCTCGCTTTTTAAGATTCTCAAGCATTTCATTGACCTTGCTATTGTCTCTGTTCTGCCTAAATTCTCTAAGTCTGTCAATCTGCTTTTTAACAATGTTCTCGTCGATTCTGAGTATATCAAGTTGTATGTCTTCTTCAATCTGGTATTTATTCACACCCACAACAGTTATCTCACCTTCATCAATTCTCCTCTGCTTTTCGTATGCAGACTTTTGAATCTCCCTCTGAATATATCCCGCTTCGATTGCCTTCACCATTCCACCCATCTCATCGATTCTCTCGATGTACTTCATCGCCTCCTCCTCGATTCTGTCGGTCAGCCACTCAACATAATAGCTACCACCCAAGGGATCGACCACATCCGCGACACCACTCTCTTCCGCGATTATCTGCTGAGTTCTTAGGGCTATCCTAACCGCCTTTTCCGTTGGGAGGCTTAAAGCTTCATCGAAGCTGTTTGTATGCAAGCTTTGAGTTCCTCCGAGAACCGCCGCAAGTGCCTGAATTGTAACCCTAACTATATTGTTCTCCGGTTGCTGAGCGGTTAATGTGCATCCAGCAGTTTGGGTATGAAATCTCAGCATCATTGATCTCGGATCCTTTGCATTGAATCTTTCCTTCATGATTTTGGCCCATAGTCTTCTTGCAGCTCTGAATTTTGCCACCTCCTCAAGGAGGTTGTTACCCGCTGCGAAGAAGAAGCTGAGTCTCGGTGCAAATGCGTCAACATCCATCCCTCGCTCGATTACCCTCTCAACATATGTTATACCATCAGCCAGTGTGAAGGCAACCTCCTGAACCGGTGTTGCTCCTGCTTCCTCCATGTGATACCCTGAAATTGAGATGGAGTTCCACTTCGGCACCTCTTTAGCACAGTACATTATAATGTCAGTTGCCAACCTCAGTGAGGGCTCTGGAGGGAATATGTATGTTCCTCTGGCTATGTACTCCTTGAGCATGTCGTTCTGAACCGTGCCCCTCAACTGTCCCTTACCTACCCCCTGAGATTCCGCAATAGCGATGTACATTGACAGAATTTGGGCACATGTAGAGTTGATTGTCATGGATGTTGAAACCTTATCGAGAGGTATTCCGCTAAACAAGATCTCCATATCCTCTATTGTGTCTATCGCAACTCCAACCTTCCCTACCTCACCGAGTGCCATAGGGTGATCCGAATCGTAACCTATTTGGGTTGGGAGATCGAAAGCAACACTCAAACCTGTTTGCCCCTGTTCGAGGAGGTATCTGTACCTCCTGTTTGTCTCTTCAGCCGTTCCAAAGCCCGCATACTGCCTCATAGTCCACAGTCTACCCCTATACATTGTTGGATATACTCCCCTCGTGAAAGGATAAGTTCCGGGGAAAGATAGCTTGTTCTCATAATCGATCTCTATGTCCTCCGGCGTGTAAACNCTATCAACAAAGAATCCAGATGTCGTTACGAATTCTTTTTTCCTCTCTCCNGCTTTTTCAAGAAACGGTTTTAGATATTTATTCTCCCACTCCTCTTTCTTCATAAAAATCACCTTCTAAACAACAAACGCCAAAATATCACCCGCAGACACCCTATCTCCTTGGTTTACAACGATTTTACTAACTTTTCCTGAAACAGGAGAATTTACAGCATTTTCCATTTTCATTGCCTCTATCACCATTATCTCATCGCCAGCTTTTACCTCGTCACCCTCTTTAACGAGTATTTTCACGATTACTCCAGCCATTGCGGATTTAACTGGAGTTCCCTCACCTTCAACCTCCGCTTTCATTGTCTCCTCAGCCCCTTCAGTTTCCCTGACCTCCACTACATCAGTTTCAGCAAGAGGTTCGAATTTTTGGATCTCTGTCACCTTCAACCTTGCTTCCTTGCCCTCTATTCTCACAATATATGTATCAACTCCATCCTCCTCAACTTCAACCCTGTACTTCTTCCCGTTAAAAGTCACTTCGTATTCCGCCATTTTTTCCTCACCTCAGAACGTTCTTGCACTCATCTTCCAGTAGCTGAATCCTCTCCTAATCTCAGGTGGTTTCTCCGCCTTTTCCGAGACATACTTGTGAATTGCGGAAACCGCAACAACAAATTCTTCAGGAGTCATACCCTCACCTCAAAGAGGTATGTTTCCATGTTTCTTCGGTGGTAGCTTCTCTCTTTTCGTCTCAATGATTCGTAATGCAGAGATTATCTTGCTCCTTGTGAATTTGGGATCAATCACATCATCAATATATCCTCTCGAGGCTGCTCTGTACGGATTTGCAAACTTCTCTCGGTACTCTGCAATTTTCTGAATCCTTGTTTCCTCTGGATTCTCAGAGGACTTTATTTCCTTTCTAAAAACAATTTCAGCTGCTCCCTCAGGACCCATCACAGCTATNTCNGCTGTTGGGTAGGCATAAACTATGTCCGCTCCAAGATGCTTGCTTCCCATGGCGATGTAAGCTCCTCCATACGCTTTTCGTAAGATTATCGTTACAAGCGGAACCGTCGCCTCACTGTAAGCAAACAGAATCTTTGCCCCATGCCTTATAATACCACCATACTCCTGATCGACACCCGGAAGATATCCGGGGACATCCATAAAGGTCACTATCGGAATGTTGAAGGCATCGCAGAACCTCACAAACCTTGCAATCTTGTCACTCGAGTTAATATCGAGGGTTCCAGCATAGAACCTCGGGTTGTTCGCAACAATACCTACAGTTCTGCCATCCATCCTTGCAAACCCAACCGTTGCATTCTGGGCGTAATAGGGATGCACCTCAAGAAAGTCACCATTATCGACAACTAGCCTAATGATGTCTCTAACATCATAGGGTTTCTGAGGATCATCTGGCAGAATGTCATAAATCTGTGGTGTGGTTCTTGCGGGATCGTCTCCAGTGTTAACAACCGGTGGATCGTCGAGGTTGTTCAAAGGAAGGAAGTCGATCAGCTTTCTCACAAGCTTTAACGCACTCACATCATCTTCAGCGACCAAGTGGCAGTTTCCACTCCTTATGGAGTGTGCTTCCCAACCACCGAGAACCTGTGGTGTAACTTCCTCCCCGGTAACAGTTTTTATAACACCCGGTCCGGTTATGAACATGTAGCATCCNGGATTTTTCGTCATCACGATGAAATCTCCAATCGCCGGGCTGTAAACCGCTCCTCCAGCACANGGACCCATAATAACACTTATCTGAGGTACAACTCCGCTTGCAAGTGTGTTCCTGTAAAATATGTCACCGTACCCTTTCAACGCATCCACACCCTCTTGTATTCTCGCCCCACCGGAGTCGTTCAAACCGATGATGGGTATGCCCATCTTCATAGCGAAATCCATTATGTATGCTATCTTGTAGCCGTGCATCTCACCGAGACTTCCACCCATCACCGTAAAATCCTGAGCGAATACAGCTACCGGACGACCGTTTATCGTACCATACCCCGTTACAACACCATCTCCGGGTAAATCAAGCTTGTCCAATCCAAAATCGGTATTTCTTTTCTCAACGAATGGATTTATTTCATTAAAACTTCCTTTATCGAGCAAAATTTCTATTCTCTCCCTTGCGGTTAGCTTACCCGCAGAGTGTTGTTTATCAATCCTTTCATCTCCACCCATCCTCTTGATTTTCTCTTTTCGTTCATAAACCTCATTAACAAGCTCCTTCATCCTCTTCATTCAATCCCTCCACACACACCTAATCCTGAACGAATTCGAGAAGAACTCCCTTCGTACTTTTTGGATGTACAAAGGCGACTTTTTTACCACCCGCTCCTATCCTCGGTTTTTCATCTATCAGCTTTAAACCGTTTTCCTTTGCTTTCTCAAGAGCTTTCTCAATATCCTCCACATTCACAGCAATGTGATGAATTCCCTCGCCCTTCCTTTCAATGAATCTCGCTATAGCACTATCAGAAGAGGTTGATTCAAGAAGCTCTATCTTGCTTTCCCCAACAGGAAGCATTGCAACCCTAACTTTTTGCTCTTTAACTTCTTCAATCTCTTTTAACTCAAATCCAAGATTTTTATAGACCTCAATCGCAGAATCCAGATTGCTCACCGCAATACCAATATGATCAATCTTCTTTATCATCCACAACACCTCCCCAAAACTTTTAAGAGCCTTTCTTAAGCTTTCCAGCTCTTTCCCGTATGAACGAGATTATCACTTCCAGCGGAGTTCCCGGACCAAAGATTCCGGAAAAACCGAGATTTTTCAACTTCTCTATATCTTCCTTGGGAATTATTCCTCCTATCATCAAAATTACATCCTTATTAGGTTCAAGTCCTCTTCTCCTCAACTCCTCAACAATTGCTGGTGTTAACTCCAAGTGTGCTCCGCTCAGTATACTAACCCCAACAACATCCACATCTTCCTGCAGTGCGGTTTCCGCAATCTCAGATGGTGTTCTTCTTATGCCTGTGTATATCACCTCAAAACCCGCATCCATTAAGGCTCTTGCCACAACCTTGGCACCGCGATCATGTCCATCTAAACCGGGTTTGGCAATCAGAACCCTGATTTTCCTCTCCAAGATTCCACCTCCTATGAGAATGATTGTTAATTTTAATTTTGAGACAACGGATAAATATCTTTCGAAATGCTCTATGTAAGAGATATCCACTCGACACAAGGTGTAAAAATTCTCAAAACCAAAGTAAACCTGATTAATTCTCAATTATTATTTCTAACAATTCGAGAAATTGTGAGAAATATTATTTCCTTTTTTAATTTTTTCTAACAAATTAAAAAGATATTTAATCCTACAACCTAAGATAAAAAATATGATTCCTAAGAAAAGATTCATCTACCCTATAATGTTAGTTGTTATAGCAATATCCATGGTAGCCTGTGTTCAGGATGGCAAGCCCGTTGGAACCACACCAACAACCCCGACTCCGACTTCATCACCTGTATCCATCAAATCAAAATTCACAAACTTTTCATCAGAGGAAGAGTTAAGAGAGTACATCTCCTCAACGGAATTTTACGAATTGTACAGCATGCCGTTTTTAAGAGTTGCTTTTGATGCTGTAGTTGAGAAGTCTACCAAATCTCTGGGAGAAGCTTCAAGTCAAATTCCAACTTCGACACCGAGTCCAATACCCATGCCAACATCAACTCCGGGAAGAGTTTCAACTACGAATGTACAGGTTGTGGGAATTGATGAGCCAGACATAGTGAAGACCGACGGCAACAACATCTACATCTCCAACTTCTGGTACTATCCCCTCCGTTTTATACCAGAGGTGGAGAGAGGAACAAAGATAATCAGAGCATTCCCACCGGAGGAACTGGAAGAGGTAGATGATCTGAAGGAGAGTGGCAATCTACTCCTCTACAACAACACCCTGATAATCTTCAGCCATGACAAAATAACCGCATACGATGTCTCCGAGAAGCCGAATAAGGTTTGGAAGATAGACCTGAACAGCAACTATGTTTCCGCAAGGTTGTACAACGGGAAAATATACCTGATCACAAAGACTTGGTTAGATTACTACGAACCATGCCCAATTAAGCCTGTAGCGATTAACGGAAATGAAGTAAAGATTGCATGCACAGAAATATACCACCCACCAGAACCCATCTACTCAGACATAACATACAACATAATGGTCATAAACCCCGAAAACGGTGAAGTTACCGATAAGATATCTTTCGTAGGCTCCTCAGAATACTCCATTATCTACATGTCCCAAAACGCAATTTACATCACCTACATGAAGCCCTACGATAGAGTTAAATTCATATACGAGTTTCTCAAGGAGAACGGAGATCTCGTTCCGAAAGAAGTTATCAAAGAGGTAGAAAGAATTCTAAGCTACGACATAAGCAATAGGGCAAAATCGGTAGAGCTTGATGTTATACTATCCAGATACAAGATGTCCCTCGATAGAGATGAGAGGCTGAAGTTCGAGAATGAGTACTGGAACAGGCTTAGCGACTATCAGAAGAAACATAAAAGAGAGCTAGAGAAGACGGAGATAGTAAAGGTGTCCCTCGATTTGAGACCGCTCTCAACCGGGGAGGTTCCGGGAAGGCTACTGAACCAATTCTCACTTGACGAGTACAATGGATATCTGAGGGTTGCAACAACGGTGTCAGACACGAATGATTTATACATACTGAACGGGAACTTGAAAATTGTTGGAAAAATTCTCGACTACGGAGAGAGCGAGAGAATATACGCTGTAAGATTTATCGGAGACAAGGGATACATCGTAACATTCAGACAGACAGATCCACTGTTTGTCATGGATCTCTCGAACCCAACAAAACCGGAAATAAAAGGAGAGCTTAAAATACCCGGCTATTCCTCATACCTACATCCAATATCGAATGATCTACTGCTTGGAGTTGGGAAAGAGGGAGCATATGTCAAAATATCACTCTTCGATGTATCCAACCCAGAAAACCCCGTCGAAAAAGACAAATACACTCTGAAAGAGTATTGGAGCGACATACTCAACACGCATCATGCATTCCTCCTCGACTCAAAACACGAGGTGTTCTTCTTACCGGGCGGGAATGGTGGATACATATTTTCATATGCAGATGGCATTGAGCTAGTTAAAGCGGTGGAAAACCCGGCAATAAGAGCAATATACATAGACGACTACATGTACATAATCGGAGAGAAAATAGTAGTCATAGATGAGAATACCTGGAAGACAGAAAACGAGCTGGATCTAACCTAACCAAAATCCTCCAAAGATTGATCAATTTTCATCTTTTTTTATCGTCAGGTACTCTCTAACGATGTCGTTAAGTCTTTTCCTCGTTATCGGCTTGGTTATTATGTCCATAGCTCCTGCTTCGAGCATTTCATTTCCCCTTATGGGTGCAAATGCGGTAATGGCAAGAACTTTTGCCTTCGGGTTTTCTTTGAGTATTTGCTTCGTCGCCTCCACACCATCCATAACGGGCATCATAACATCCATAAGAACCAGATCCGGTTTGTACTTCTTATACAATTCAACCGCGGTTCTACCGTTATCTGCCTCAATAACCTCATAATCAGGAAGCATGGAAGCGAGAATCCCCCTTAACAACTCATCATCATCAACAAGAAGTATCTTTGCTTTCATGCAGAATCACCCGTGCATTGAAAGTACTTTAAACTTTTCATTTTGTTAACATTATTAAAATTTTCGTTAATCATTTTAGGAAGGCCCGAATCGACTAACCCGATACAAGCCAGATCTGGAAAACAAAGATTTTCGGATAGCATAGTGGGATAATAAAAAAGATGAATTTAACCTTTTTCAATCTCTCATGATGTCTTTACTTTTTAGTTTGTTTATATTTCCCCCTAAAAATTTTCAGATGCTTTTCAAAAACACCTCGTATCTCCTCAGGAGTCTCGATTACAAAAACACCATCCATTTTCCTTAACCTCTCAACATGCTCAACATCTTCCTTCCTAACCCTAACTCTTAGTAATCTTCCGTTAGGTAGCTTAGTTAACACCTCTCCAACCTTGTAATCAGTAGGCAGGATATAGAGGGGTACATAAGCTTTAAGACCCATCAGGGCTGAGTTTGTGAGGAGGGTGTCCGCTATTCCAAGGGAGATCTTTGCGGTCGTATTTGCTGTTGAGGGGGCAATGATCATAAACTCAAACTTTCCAGTTTGTATCTGACCCGCTAAGAAGGGTGAATTTGCATTTTTTTCCACATAAACCCTTTCGAAAGAATTTTTTAAATCTTCGTAAATTCTATAGAACTTTACTACCTGTTCCCCAGCTCTCGAGAGATATACTCTAATCTCTAGATCCTCATTCTTCTCGTTTATCTCCTTCATTATCGATAGTATCTCCTCAATTCTATCCCCAGCACCGCTAATTCCCCATGCAACCCTCATCATCTCCATAAACTCCGTACGCAGGAAAAGAATTTAAACCTTTACATAGTTATAAAAATATTTTATCTAATAAAAAAATTGCTGTCTTTACTGCTTCAACCGAAAAATTTATTAATGATGATGATTATGACAAATATTACTGTAATGATGGTGATGAGGATGGAGAGGTATGTGATAGTTCAGACCCAGCTTTCGGATGAAACCATAAAGAGGCTTAAGGAGGTTACCGGAGAGAACACAGTTAAAGAGGCTCTTGCAAAAGCAATAATGCACTACATCGGGTGTGACAAAGCAAAAACACATGTTGGTGAGATCAAAAAAGCAAAAAGAAGAGGTGGAGGTAGATATCCAGTATATCTCGCCAATCTAATAGCAATGGCAAAATCAGAAGGAAAACTTTGAACCAGAAACGAAAGTATTTTATTAATCACACCTTACTTAATTTGAAATGAAAAAGAATTCATTACTTCTAATTGCAGATAGAGGAGTTGAAAGCCCATTACTTTTACTCGATATTGCTACCTCAATCGCAGATACGGTTATCTGGGTAGCATCCGAGCCTCCAGATCTGATAAATGCTATACTTAGCTCATCACAAGTTGAAGATAGGGTTAGCGTACTATCATTCATCCAGAGCTCCAAGTATAGACATGTAAGTGCAAACAACCTGAGTGAGATAGGGATCCTCATCTCGAAATTAAGTGAGGGGATGGAAGACTTCGTTGTTATAATGAGTGCCATCCCCGAACTGCTTTTGATTCACGGTCTTGAAAAGACATACATGTTTCTCGTAAATGTAATAGGTAAAACAACATCTCAGAACAGAAAATTCTTTGGCTCCCTAATTCACGGAGCTCAAACCGAAAGGGATGAGATAATGATTTCAAGACTCTTCTCGATAATCTTAAGATACAAGAAGTTCCTCGAAAACAACCTGTGGAGGAGGAACCTGATATTCGAAACCCCATTGAAAGGTTTGGACTCGGATGTAGTTGAGTTGTACTTCGATGGAGACAAATTGAGGATGCCCAGACTCATAAAGAACACGATTCTTGAAGAGATGTCAAACGAAAAAGAAATTTAAAAAATAGATACTCAGGAATTAAGACCTCTCTCCGTAAATCACCTCTTTTTCCTGAAGTTTGGTACTCTTTTCTCCACAAACGCTGAGAAACCTTCCTTAGCATCAGGAGACGAGAATGCCAATGCGAATAAATCTCGCTCGTAAGCTATACCGTCCTTCAAACTCATTTTGAATCCTCTGTTCACAGCTTGCTTAACGAGAGCTACAGCGGTAGGTGGTTTCTCTTTTATTTTACTGGCAAGACTTCTAACTTCCTCATCAAGTTTATCCGGAGGCACTATCTTATTCACCAATCCAAGCTCGTAGGCTTCCTTTGCAGATAGCCTATCGCCAGTTAAACACAACTCCATTGCCCTTTTCCATCCTATCAACCTCGCAAGTCTTTGCGTTCCACCCGCTCCGGGTATCACTCCGATGTTTATCTCTGGTTGTCCGAAAAAGGCGTTTTCACTTGCGATGATGATGTCGCAAGCCATAGCCATCTCACAACCACCACCAAGAGCAAAACCATTGATGCAGGCAATAATCGGAACATCCAGATCCTCAAAGCTCTCAAGTGCCTTTCCGAGCCTCTCTATGATCTCTCTCGCGGTAAAGGTATCACTCCGTAGGAACATTTTTATGTCCGCTCCCGCACAGAAGGCTTTGCCCTCTCCCTTTATCACTGCAACTCTGATGTCCTTCTCATTCCTTATTTTTTCAACCATTTTTTCAAGTCCTTCCACAACTTCCTCGTTAATTGCATTCAAAGCATCAGGACGATTTAACCTAACCCAGAGAATTCCATCCTCCTTTTCAAATTCCACCGCAGACATAACCAAAAAAACATTAAGATCGGTAATAAACTTTGCGAAAAATCATTAAAGTTGATGTACAAAGCTGAGTGTACAGATGTTTCAAAACATCATTTCAGCAATTCTTCCACCGCTGAGACGATCTTTGACTTCCTTAACGGTTTTTCAAGAATTTTATCCGTTCCAGCATTAAGTATCTCGTCTCGTTTTCCCTCTGCAAATGCGGTAAGAACTATAATTTTGGAATTCGGATCGATCTCTTTTATCTTTCTTACCGCTTCAATTCCACTCATTCTCGGCATTCGAATGTCCATGATAACGAGATCGGGTCTTTCTTTCTCAAACACGGTTATGGCTTCAACTCCGTCTCGTGCATCGAGATATTTGTGACGATATCCTAAGAATATCTTCAGAATATCTCTTATAGCTTCCTCATCATCCACAATCAGGATTTTCGCCATTTAATCCACCTTTTACTGTTATGATTTTCTCAACCGATAAAACATCCAACCCCACCCACACCAAAACTCACTCACCTGACTTCCATGATTTCGGATAAACACTTCTATCCATTATCACCCGTTCCGTCTCAACCACTATACCGCTCTTTGCTTTCAGCATCGTCTCCGAATCAACAAGAGATTTTCCAATTGCAACGATCTCATTCTTCAGTGTAAAAATTGCTACCGTATCCTTCGGCTTTATTCCATCCTGCAAGTAGCTTACCCCTCTTGCAGACAGATCTGCTCCGTGGCATACAGCAGAGACTGCTGTGTCCTTTATGACAATCTTCTTGAGGTTCGCCACCGCAGTTTCCATAGGTTTTATTACTTCCCTCAGATACTTCTCCTCTCCGTGCTCCTGATAAATCCTAAACGCGTCGTGAAGTTCTTGCAGAGTGTAACAAGAGTTTTCATCAAAAACTCCGGTTCCTACTCTTCTCAACTCCTGCATATGGGCTCCACAACCAATGACCTCTCCTATATCAGTGCACAGCTTCCTTATGTATGTTCCAGCCTCAGTCCTAACCCTGAAGAGGATATCTCTGCCATCAATCTCAATTATTTCCGAGTCATAAATCTCCCTTATCCTGATCCTCTTCCTGACCGCGGATTTTACGGGTGGTCGTTGGTATATTCTTCCCTTGAAAAGATCGAACACAGACCTTACTCTTTTCTCATCAACATCTTTGTGAAGCCTCATTAGTGCAATGTATTCCTTTCCCGAAGTTTGCAAGAACTTAACAAGCTTCGTCGCATTCTCGATTAGAACCGGCAGAACTCCGGTAACTTTCGGATCGAGAGTTCCCGCATGACCTGTCTTATTAACACCAAGAATTTTTCTAACCCAAACTACAACCTCGTGGCTCGTAGGTCCAGAGGGTTTATCAATGCACACTAGACCGTTTCGGATATACTCCCGGATAGGTCTATTGTACGGATAAAACCCGTAGTTCTCATCTGTTTCCGCCTCTTCCTTCTTCAGAAATTTGGTCTTGTTTTTATTTAAATTGCCTAAGCCTCCTTCCATATTTTCCACTCACTAAATTTCCCCATCATTTCCAAACCTAACCATCACCCTTAAAGCTCAGTGCGGAAATAATTATCGAAACAATCTCTTCGGGATGAAACCTGTCCGAATTTATTATCAGATCATAGATGCTCCAATCATCGATATTTATGCTGTAATATTTCATGTATCTTTCCTTTTCAATTTCTTCTCTATTGATTGTCTCCATTTTTGCTACTTCGAACGATTTATTTTCTCTTTTTGCTATTCTACGATACCTCACATCATCTTTTGCAAATATCAGAACCTTTAAGCTTGCATTTTCCACCATCCACCCAGATAACCTTCCTTCAACAACACAGCTTTCACACGAGTCCGCAGTTTGTTTTTGCATTTTATCAATGAGGAGGTCTATCTCCGAATTTGACTCCGCATATCTGCCGAACTCATCAACAGTCATGCCTCTTTCTCTTGCAAGCTTTCTAAACATCTCACCCGCGGAGATCAATGGGATGTTGAGTTTTTGTGAGAGGATTTTTGCAACGGTCGTTGTACCACTACCCGGTGGACCAGATATCGTTATCTTAAGACTCCTCGAACCTCCATCTCCTCCCGCAGTTTCAGACATCGTATCCCATAAACCTCTTTGAGAATTTAAATCCTTATCTTTTATTATCCTTCTCTATCCTTTGATCACCTTCTATTTTATGAAACCTGCCTTTTTACTTATTAAGATCATACCGCTCTTTTTAAGATTTCTTCCAAGCTTTAACTCCGAAAACATCTCTCAGATCCGACGCCAGTCAAGAACATTGTCTACATCCTTGCAAGTTTTCGAATAACCTGCCCAACCGCTATCGAGCAGAGAAGATACCAAAATATCCACCACGGGAAGATTAGAACAGGATCTGCAATATGAATCTCTCCGGAGAAGGGGACAGTTATCATGATGTTCTGGGATTTTGCAAGAGCGTACAACCACATGAATATGGGCAAGGTCACGACCATGGTATAGAACATTGGTTTGAACTGCATACCCATCATTTCACTCTGTAGCTGGTTTATCTCGTTCTTTTGCTCTTCCAGTTGCTTTAATCTGAATTTATTCTCCTGCTTCACAGCTTCCATATACTCTTTGTTGAACTCCATAACCTTCTTCTGGATTTCCTTCAGTCTCCTCGTATCCACCGTAAATTTCTGGATGAGGGTAGAATAAGTCGCTGTTACAATAGCAAGAATGAGGATGACCTGATAGACCGGTAATGCCCTAGCAAGTGGGTCGAGAACCGGTGAGACAAGTCTGGCAAGCTCATCTCTGAACTCGGGACTTATGAATATTCCTATGAAAAACACGATCCCAAGGCTCAAGAAAAATCTTGAGATGAATCTTTTCGGCATTTAATCACCTTTCTCTATTCATTCCCCTCTACTTCCTTCCACTTCTCTCTATTCCTCACCCAGAAATCTTCTCAACATCGGATGCATCTCTGTCATCTGCTCCTTGGCTAAATCCTCGTACAGCCTATAAGCTATGCTAACCGCAAGCAATAGTCCCGTTCCGCTAACATTTCCAACAGTTCCGAGCATATTAGCGATCAGAGTAAGGATTCCTATTGCCGCTCCGCCCAACACAGTAACCTTCGGGATGTATCTATTCAGAACTCTAACGAGAGTTTGGGGATTCTTTCTGAAACCGGGAACCTGCATACCGCTCCTTGCTATCTGATTCGCTACAGTTTTGGCATCCATTCCGCTCGTTTGAACCCAGAAGACCGCGAAGAGGATACCTCCAGCTATCAATATCACCGCATCCACCAGCAAATGCAGGCCTATCGCCCATGTAGGCAGGTCGGCGAAGTACGGGTTTTGCCTCACAAGTGATGGAATCCAATCATATGGGCTTTTTATGGGAGATATGAAGTACATCAAACCGCTTATGGGTTTGGTTCCAACATACTCGCCGAATATCGTTATCCCTTTATTGTAAAGTAGCATACCTATAATCTGGAAGTTGGCCTGCAAAGCTCTGACGAATATCATCGGAAGGACGCTCGCATAGATTAATTTTATCGGAAACTTTCCTCTCGCTCCTCTAACGAGAGAATGCGCCAATGGAATTTCCACTCTCGTTCCTTCCGCATAAACAACCAAGAATATTATGATTATCGTGGTTATTAAAGCCAGCACCCCTCCGTTAATTAGCAGATACCAGAACCCAGAAAGCGTGAGTAGCTGGTCAGCAGGTATATTCTGTGCGATCCATATCCACCTTGGAATTATGCCCGGAGGCATTTCACCAGTTGGAGAAATCCAGTTGAAAAGACCGATTATTATCGACTGGGATATTCCCGCAAGGATGAACAATGAAACACCGCTACCTATACCCCACTTTGACACGACCTCATCCATATACACGATCAGAACTCCACCAACGAATAGCTGAAGGAAGATCAGGAAACTCAAAAATCCCGGAGAAACACCCAGTGAACTCGCTATATCGAGATTCGGTTTTAAGAACCCTCCAACTATCTGGGGTATTGATTCCACCGCAATCATAACAAAAACAAGGAACCTCTGGAAATCCTGATACGCTGCTCTATCCTCTGGATTCGTCAGATCGAGTCTGATTATCCCTGCTCCAACAAGTAGCTGTAGGATGATCGATGCGGTAACGATAGGTCCTATACCAAGGGTTAAAATAGATCCAGTAGCTCCAGCAAAGAAGGCTCTGTATTGCTCGAAAATGTCAATTGAGTCTGGAGATAATCCAAATACTGGTATGCTTGAGAGGAAGAAATATAGAAGCAGAATACCAACAGTCCATGAGAATTTTGATCTGAATGGAACATGCTGTGTTGGTCTTTCCACACTCGGTATTCTTTCAAAATAAGGCTGGAGGGCTCTTAATACCTGATCTACCATTTCTTCCACCTACTCAAAATGCTATTAGCGAAAAGTTGAGCGAAAGGATATAAAAATTCTGTGGAAAACACATTCATACCTCATTCCTCAGAGTTGTTCCACAGTTCCCCCTGCAGACTCGATTTTGTTGACCGCCAAAGGAGTTGCATACTCTACCTTAACATTAATCTTCTTATCGGTGCTTCCTCTACCAAGTAGCTTATAGTACCCAATTCTCGCGAGGTCAACTATGTAGCTATCGCCCTCTTTCACAGCAAGTCCAAGATTTACAAGGTTATCTAAGATACAGTCCAGATCCTGAACATTCAACTCCGGTCTTGATTTCAGGTATTTGTAGGTGTAGTCATCCATCTTCCCCTCAGCTTTCAGAGTCTTTAGTGTCTCAAAAAGGTCTTTTCTCAGCTTATATTCTACTCTGAGGTTGTAAGGTCTTGTAAATCCGTGTTTTCCGATCTCGTACCCTTCTTTTATCGTTCTGAGATACTTGTGTTTCAGAGAACCAGCATTCCCCGAACCACCTCTGTTTCCTCTTCCCCTCCTGTTCTTGTGAGAGCCTCCACCGCAGGTTCTCGTTCCTCTGATCTTTTTAATTCTCTTCTTCGGCATTAAAAATCACCTCATTTTGTAAATCAACTTGTTGATGTTCTCACCCTGATAACCGAGTTCCCCCATCGGATAGTGCCACTTTATATTCTTCAAGCCTCCCCTCGGAGGGTGTAAGCGGAAAACCGGCTTTATGCCGAGATCTGAAATCTTGGCTTTTCCTTCCAAAACCGCTTTTGCAAACTCATCAATACCCATACCCGTTTTTTCTTTAACATAATTTTCATCTAACCTTTTGTTCCCGGGGAGTCTTGCTCTTTTTCTGAGAAGTTCTGCAAGGACCTCAGAACTAATCTCTCCGTAGGCGACATAATCTTTTACCTTCTGCAGCATTCCTCTGAACGAGTCGTTCTCTGGCACTATAACACAATGATACTTTTTATGGAGTCTCAGCATTTCGAGGGTGTCTCTGATCTCCTTATGGATATCATGTCTGCCCCTCAACCTCACCACAGCATAGTACTTCATCTCCCAATCACCTCTTCATGTACATGGTTCTTTTCAGAGCTTCAAAAGTCGCTTTTGCGAAATTGACTGTTGTTCTTGTGTTCCCCTTAGTGAATGTCCACACATCGTTTACTCCTGCAAGCTCAAGAACCTTTCTCGCAACATCTCCTGCAACAATCCCGAGACCCTTGGGACCAGGGATGAGGGTAACCCTCACGCTCCCTGCACTTCCGGTAACCTTAAAGGGTATGGAATGGTTTCCGCCACATCCACACTCCCATGAACCACACCCTCTGTTAACCTTGAATATGTTTAGTTTAGCATTCGTAATGGCTTTCTGAATTGCTGGAGCAACCTGAGATGCTTTTCCAGTTCCAATCCCCACATATCCATCCCGATTTCCTACTATCGCTGTAACCCTGAAATTGGTTCTCCTTCCGCTATCCGTCATTCTCTGAACAAGGGTGATTTCTATAACCTCGTCCTCAAGCTCAGGTAGCAAGACATCGACTATCTCTGGCTCTTTAAGAGGGAGTCCGCTCGCTATCGCCTCATCGATTGTTCTGATTTTCTCCTCTGCTACGAGTTTCCCGAGCCTTGTTCTGGGAACCCACTCCGTTACATTCATTCAACCATCTCCATTATTCTGGATTTTATTTCATCAACATGATCGGGAAGTTCCGACGGTTTAATTCCTCTTTTCTCATACTCACCAAATCCACCAGTCCTCTCGTAGTACTCAGCAATATGCTCTCCTCTAACTCGTGAGTCATCCGGGAATACTTCCTCAGAATGAGGGACATCGAGCCCAGATTCTACCGCTCCTCTGAGCACAGCAAAAACTCTTGAACCCTTTGATGGTGTTTTCAACCCGATATCGAGAACCGCTGACTGGATTCCTTTTTGGAGGGCTTTTTTACCGATTAAGATACCCGTAAGATATGCTGCAGGCGTGTTATTAAGATCTCCTTTATATCCCAGATCTCTGAGCTTGGTAGAATCTATCGATACGAGTACTCTATCACCTTCAGGGGAGTACTCTATAATCTGAGCTATCACCCTCCTGTTCGTTATCCTCACAACAAGTCTCGGCTTCTTGGAAACCAGCAACCTCAATCTTTTTCGATAATTCGTTCTTCCTTCCCTTCTTCTTCTATAAGGAACTCTGTATCGAGGACCCTTAGCCATTTGATCACCTCAACTCTCTTCTTTTATTAGCTTATTCGCAATTATGTACGATTCCAGATGAGCAATACTTCTGAACTCTCCACCCTTTGCCTTTCTATAGAGCATTCTGTATGTTCTTCGTTCTATTTTTCCAGAATCTCTTAGCTCCCTGAGTTTTCTTCTCAATGCTCTTATTCTCATCATCCATCTCTCTTTCTTCGGCATTCTTGCGGTCTTCTTACCTTTTCTTCTACCATGTCCTCTCCTTCTGCCTTTCTTCCTTTGCATTCTTCTCTTCCTTATTCTCGCTCTGCTAACACCCTTAACGGGTTTTCTTCTGATTATTCCTTCCTCGATCAACCCTCTAACGTCCTCCTTCGTCACCGCTTCAGCTATTGTCTCAAGCTCATCAGGATCCATCCACACTGAATTCTCTCCAACCTTCAATATTTCCGCTGCAAGTCTTCTTTGAAGTTTCAAATTCATGCTTTCACCTTTGCACAGGATTTAATATTTTTATACCCCTTTCTTTCGCCTTTTCTTCTATAGCAAGCCTCTTTCTAAGTCCAACCGCTGAAGCGATTCTAATCGCCTGTCTCTTCGGATCGATGCCATCAAGCTCAGCCGGATTCGTCACGAGCACTTCCACGAATCCACTTGGATGAAGACCTCTCACAGCCGATGGTGCTCCAAATCCAACCATTACAGGTTTTTTACCGGCTATTCTTTTCCTCATTTTATTATCCATACCTCTCGGTCTTCTCCAGCTTTTATTCCTTAATCTGAGTTTTTTATGAGCTTCATATCTTCTGAACTCAGGTTTCTTAAGTTTCTGTCTAAATCTAACCTTAAGAAGTCTTTTAGTCTCACCATCAAGCTCTGGCTTCTGATTTTCTGAAACTTTCTCTTCACCCATTTTGCCACCTCATCAAGGTTTTTCCACAATGTAAATTCCATCTTGGAAAATTCTCGTGTCGAGATTTTTTATCCTCGTAGTTTGTTCAAGATTTGCAGCGGTTTGACCACATTCTTCCTTGTCAATTCCAGAAACGATTATATCACTGCCCTCTATCCTAACCTGTGTTCTCCCAACAATTTTTGATCTTCTCGGATGCTTCTCTCCGAGAAAGTTCTCAATAACTACCTCATCTCCTTCAACTCTAAGCTTAACGGGAAAGTGTGCATAAACCACCTTCAGCCTATACTCAAACCCCTCATTCACACCCTTTAGCAAGTTTCTTATATGTGAAGCAAAGGTTCCAACCATCGCTTTCATTCTTGTTTTGTCTTCCTTAGAGTAAACAAGAATCTTTGAATCTTTTTTCTCAATAATAATTCCTCTAAACTTGAGTTTTCTCGTATTTTCGCCTTTTGGACCCTTGGCTGTTATTGTGTATCCCTCAACATCATTACCCTCAACATCCACCTCAACTCCTTCCGGGATTTCTACGACTCTCTCATTTTCCGCCACAGCGACCACCTCAGTAAACATAAGCAAGCAGTACTCCACCCAATCCTTTCTCTATTGCCTCTTTCTGAGACATTACGCCCTTCACAGTTGAGACCACGAGAATTCCAAAATCTTTTCCGGGAAGGAATCGTGATTCGAACTTTTCATATTCTGTATGCTTTACACTCATCCTTGGCCTTATCGCACCACAATCATTGATTCTCTTCATCAGGGTTATCTTGAACGCCCCACCCTGATTATCATCGAGGTACTCGAACTCTCTAATGTAGCCGTAGTCTTTCATAACCTTCAATACATTTCCCACAAGCTTTGACGCGGGTCTTACTATGCAGTACTCATATCCCGCATTCTCCGCATTCTTTATTGCTATCATTGTATTTGAGAGAGTATCACTTAAGCTCATAATCCTTCACCTACCAGTACTTTTTAAATCCAAGCTCTGAAGCTACTTCCCTAAAACACTGCCTGCACAGATAAAGCCCGTACTTTCTGATGAGTCCTGCCTTTCTCCCACATCTTCTGCATTCGTTTGCTCCTCTGCCGAATATCTTTCCGCTTCTCTCCATTTTATTCAACCTCCACACCAAGTTTCTTCAAAAATTCAATTGTCTCCTCTTTGGTGATTACATGATTCTTACCTATCTTCGATCTTGCAACTCTTCTTCTTTTGACCCTATACCCTCTTCTCCTGAGCGAGACATTGACATCCATACCGTAAATTCCAACATCCGGATCGTAATCAACCCCGGGAAGGTCTATGTGCTCATGAATTCCAAATGAGAAGTTGCCGGGGTTGATTTGTCTTCTTCTTAACCTATATTCAACCACACTAAGTGCATTTTTCAAGAATTCCTCAGCCTTTTCCCCTCTGAGTGTTACCTTAGCTCCTATTGCCTCACCTTTCCTGATGCCAAAGTTCTTTATCGTTTTTTCCGCATAAGTTGTTGCGGGTTTTTGATTCGTTAAGTTCTCCAACAACTGAATTGCCTTCTGAAGCCTCTCACCGCTCGTTCCAACACCCATATTTATGACGACTTTGTCAATCAAAAGCTCCCTCATGTCCATTTTTTCACACTCCCAAATCAATTATAGGTTTCTCAGCTTCTTTATCTCCCACAACAAATATATAATCCTCAATTGTCGTGATATCTCTCGTCTCACCTTCTACCGTTACAAGGTTGGGTGCGGAACCTCTAACAACCTTATACTCTTTTATCCTCCCGATTTCTCCTGCATGAGTGCCTCCGATGATCATCACGAGCGCTCCTTCCTCAAATCTTATATGGTTGAGGATTTCCTTCTCCGGTATTTTGAGGACGAGCGTATCTTTTGTTGATATCTCGTTGCTTCCAAGAATGTTAGTTCCATCGAAAAGGTTCAGCTGGATCTTTCCACCCTTGAGAAGTGTCTTGCCGATTACCTTATAGATTTTCTTGTCCGCCTCCTCCGTCTCCTTCGGGATGTATCTACCTCTCTCGTCGAAAACTATCCTGTAGCTCTTCTCAATCTCCGGAATGGTTACTACATCAAACAATCCCACGGGGAACTTGTAGTTCTTAACAACCCTTCCATCCACGAGTATTTTGCCTGCGGAGATGATCCTTCTTGCCTCTCTCCCCGTATCCGCAAGTCCGAGAAAATCTCGAACAAGGATCAGGAGAGGCATTGCTCGTCCATCGTGTGGACCGGGAGATGTCTTTATAACCCACTTATCTGTTTTTCTCGGTATCTTGAGGGTTTTTGGTGCAGATAATCTTTTTTGGTGCATTATATCACCCCTGCTCCTTTAGTTTTTTCTTTCTAACCGAATCCACTTCACCAAGACTCGTTATCATGACATTGGACGGATGAATTGGAACTGAAACCTCCGTTCCATCCATTTTCGTTGTTGTTACTCCCTCCACGAGGATTCTTGCCTTTTTCAGGTCAACCTCCAGAACCTTTCCTTCCGTCCCCGCAAATTCTCCTCTCATAATCTTTACCTTATCTCCCTTTCTTACTCTCAGACTTCTTCTACCGTATTTCTTCCTTAAATCTTTTGAAAGAGTGGCATTAAGCAATCTGTGCTTCTCATGAAGCTTTGATGTCTTATACAGCCACCTTCTCTGTTTTCTTGGTTGTTTTGATTTCGGAACCATAATACAACCTCCCTAAACTATTGCGGATGCTATAGTACCTATCTTGGAGAACCTCTCCGCTGCTTCTCTTGCAACCGCACCCCTTATCTCACTACCCTTCGGATTTCCATTTGGATCTGTTATTACTGCTGCGTTGTCCTCAAACTTAACTCTCGTGCCATCAGGTCTTCTGAACTCTTTTCTCTGCCTCACGATTACCGCATAATGAACCTGCTTTCGGATTTCCGGCGTGCCCTTCTTCACGCTCACCACGACTATATCACCAACCCCTGCAGAGGGATACCTCCTTCTAACTCCCTTATATCCCTTGACCGAGATGATTTCAAGTTCCCTCGCTCCCGTGTTGTCTGCACAAACCAGCCTCGCACCGGTTGGGAGCGGTCTTGGAACCTTAGATTTTCTCGCCCTCATTCCGTCACCTCAGATGATTTTTCAACGATTACAAAGGATTTCGTTTTGCTTAACGGTCTGCATTCAATTATTGTAACCTCATCACCTTCTTTCGCATCTATACAGGGTGGATTGTGAGCGTGAAGCTTGGATATCTTCTTTATGTACCTCTCATATTTTGGTACATACCTCAGCAACTCTCTTACGATTACCGCAGATTTTTTGTAAGTTTTCACCACCCTTCCTCTGAAAACCTGTCCTCTCACCGGAAGTTTTCCATGGAACGGACAGTTCTCATCCTCGCATTCGTTCTCAGGAGGTTTAACATCATAACCTATGTCCCTCATCTAATCACCTTCTTCATCCTTTCTCAACTACCTTTTCAGCCTTTTCGCACCACACACAGCACATTTTCTTCCTTTACTCCTTTTAATGATTAAAAGTCCCTTCTTTATTCTTTCCTCTGGGCGAGCGATGATTAAATCACCACTCAACCTCAACAACTTCCTACGATACCTTATCTTAAACACCCTACCTTTTTTTTGAATCATTTTCATTCCGCTATCCGTCTGAATCGTGATCGTTTTCATAGTTTCATCTATTATCTCTCCAGATAATCCTATCTCCGACTTATTCGGAGATTCAAGTACCTCGCATTCGAGCCCTATAAGTTCATGAGCGATTATCTGATCCAAGCTATTCTCCCTCAAACCTTATATCCCTCCTCACCGAGTGCTAACTTTATTCTGGCAATGTCTTTTTTGATAGCTTTCACCATCCCCGGATTTTCGATAGCTCCACCAGATCTTATCAGTGTTCTAACCCTCAAAAGCTCGTTTTCGAGTTCCAATAGCTTTTTCAGTTTTTCCTCTCTCGACATCTTCCTTATATCGCTCATTTTCATTCAAACCACCTTCACTCAGCCTTAGCTTCCCCTTCCTCAGACTCCTCCTCTTCAGATTTCCCCTCATCTTCCTCTTCGGATTCCTCTGCATCCCCAGACACAGGTTCATCCTCAGAGTCCTTAGACTCATGTACTTCCGTCTCCGCAGGAGTTTCTTTTTCTTCCCTCTCAGCTTCACTCGCCTGTTCCTGTTCATCCTTTGCCAGCACATCCTTTACTTCGAATTCATCCGGAAGCTCCGCATCGGGAGGTATTATCCTCACTTTTACACCGAGAACGCCGAGCTTTTTGATGGCGATGTCGTAGCCAGTTACAACACAGCTATTTGCAGGCTCACCGGTATGAACAATCGTTCCTGCGACAAACTTCTCTGTTCTTGCTCTCTCACCGGTCAGCTTTCCACTGATTTCGATCTCACATCCCTTTGCTCCTGCTTCCATTATTCTGTACAAGAACCTGTATCCAGCCTTTCTGAAATACCAACCCCTCTCAAGGGCTCTTGCAAGCAGTGATGCCATCAACTTGGCATTGAACTCCGGTTTCTTGATTTCGTCAACACTAACCTGCGGATTCTCTATTCCGAATTCTTTGAGTTTTTCCGTGAGTGTTCTGATTCTCCTCCCTCCTTTTCCAATTACAAGCCCGGGTCTTTCAACGAACAGAGTTATCTGTGTACCAAGGGGGGTTCTTGTTATATCCACACCACCAAAGCCCGCGTTCCTTACTTCCTGTGCCATCCATTCCTTCACCCTAAGTTTCCTTACTCTGTCTTCGACAAACTTCCTCTCAACCGCCATTATCGCACCTCTGCAACAAATTCAACTGTCGTGAGAACCTTAAACTTGGGTGTAGCTCTACCATATGCTCTCGGCATATACCTCTTCAGAACTCTACCCTTCTTAGCCTGAGCATGAGTTATGATTAACCTCTCCTTCTCGATACCCTTGTAATCCGCATTCGCTTCCAGATTCCTAATCACCTTTAAGATATTCTTGGCTGCTTTCTGTGGATATCTGCCAGCATACCACTTCTCCAGTCCTCTTTTATGGGAGACTTTTTTCTTGTGGTTTTTAAAGGGTACCGCTCTTTTCATCTCTACTACTTCCTCCAAGTACCTCTTTGCCTGCTCGAGCTTTTTGCCCTTAAGCTCCCTGCAAAGCTCTACCGCATGTTTAAAGCTGATGTCCATCTCATATCCCATTGCTTTGGCGGATTTCGTCACATCCTCTGGTTCATAAGCATAATTAACCCTTGCCATCCTACCACCTACTTGAGTGGAACGAACTTACTACTCCTCGTCGCTCCAACACCCGGACCGCTGTGTTTGATGAATGTTCTTGTCTGAGCGAACTCACCGAGCCTGTGTCCGATCATCTCCGGCTTGACTTCAACCCTGACGAAGTCCTTACCGTTGTGAACCATGATGATCTTCCCGACCATTTCAGGAAGGACCACCATATCTCTGCAATGCGTTTTAACCAAATCCTTCTTCCTCAACTTCCGTAGGAGTTTTTCCTCCTGCTCCGTAAATCCTCTCAATACTTTCCTTCTCTCCCGCGATGGCAATAATTTTGCAAACTGCTCAAGAGTCATATTCTTAAGCTCTTCAAGTGTATATCCCCTATATTTGAAATCTCTCGGTCTAACAACCTTGCTTTTAAGTGCCATAAACATCACCTCTTGGCTCCTGTTCTTCTTGCAGCAATACTACCAACCTTTCTTCCTGGTGGTGCGTTTCTGCTAACCGTCTTTGGCTTTCCTGTATGCTGATGCTTTCCACCACCGAACGGATGGTCTACAGCATTCATCGCTACACCTCTAACTCTGGGCCATTTGGTCGCCTTACTCCTATACCTGTAATACTTCTTACCCGCTTTCACGAATGGCTTGTCCGTTCTTCCCCCTCCAGCAACAACTCCGATCATCGCTCTGCACTCAGGATTGAACCACTTCAAAACACCAGAAGGCATCTGAATAAGCGTTCTCTCTTCCTCGTGAGACACCACTAAGGCGAATGTTCCACTCGCTCTAACAAACTTTCCGCCATCACCCGGATGCGACTCAATGTTGCAGACCGGTGTACCTTCGGGGATGTTCCTCAACTTGGTTATGTTACCGGGTTTTAGCGTGACATTCTCACCAGCTTCAACAATATCCCCCGTGCCGATCCCTTCAACAGCAATTATGTACTTCTCCTCACCACTTGGAAGTTTTACAAGTGCAATAGGAGCATTTCTCGCTGGATCATGTTCGATATCAATCACCCTCGCTTCAACATCACCGTATATATGCTTCAATTTAGCCTTATACCTGTGTGAAGGTGCCCTATAAGTTGGTGTTCCTTTTCCTCTATTTTGAGATATTATTCTTTTACCCATCTAAATCACCTCATCAGAACACTCCGAGCCTTGAAAGTACTTCCTCAGCGGAGTAATCACTTTTAAGCTTGATGTAGGCTTTTTTCTCACCTTTTGGAGTGATCAGAGTATTGATTTTCTCAACCTCAACCTCGAATCTCTTCTCTATGTCCCTCTTTATGTCCTCCTTTCTCGCCCTTTTATCGACTATGGCAGTTAAAATGTTCTTCTCAACCTCTGCGGTAGTTTTTTCGGTAACTAGGAAGCACTTTATCAGCATAACCATCCCTCCAATGCCCGTACTCCGGACTTGGTCCAAANGGTCAATCTACCGGGTTTTGTTCCGGGAGCCAAAAGTTCAACATTCAAGTTTCTTGCGTAAACCACATCCACCCCCGGAAGATTTCTCGCAGATCTGTGGAGGGGGCAGTGCTTTCCGGTAATTATGAGGATACTCTTCTTGCTTACATATCTCCTTCCTCTCATTTTTCCTCTTCCCGCACGATACCTCTTCCTCGATTTAGCATACTCCACATCCTCATAAACTCCTATTGCTTTCAAAACCGCTATAACATCTTTTGTTTTCTCTAAATCTTCAAAATCATCGGAAACGATTTTCGGAAGTTCTCCTTCAAACTTATGCGGTCTTTCAGAAACGATTTCCGGATTAATCGTTGCAGAAATTGCAGAACATAGAGCTTTTCTCATCTCCTTCTTATTGATTTTTTCCTTCCATACCTTCTGAACCTTAGGTGGATGTGGTGCTCTGCCCTTTACCGCCTGAGGGACTATTGCTGCCCTTCTTCCGGTTTTAAGTCTCGGCACTCTTGCATACCCATGTCCTGGGCCCCAGTTTTCAGCAGAGTAATCTATTCCCGAAAGGGGGTTCGGTCCGTAAGGCTGTCTTCTCTTACTCTGTATCGCCAACACCGCTTTTTTGATTAGGTCCGGTCTGAATTCTGTCTCAAATACTTTCGGAAGTTCAATTTCTTCCACGACTTCACCTTTTAGATCGCAAACCTTAGCCTTCACAAAAATCACCTGCCCTGCTTGGATGTTGTGCTCACATATATTACATTCACACCCTCAAACACCTTAGATGGAGGTCTCAAGGCATATCTGAACCTAACTAATCTCTTAACACTTCCCGGCACACTTCCAGAAACGAGGACATAATCTCCTCTCAACACACCGTAGTGCACAAATCCGCCATTAGGTGTGATCTCCTCTCCATTCTCACCCATCTTGATTATCCTCTTGTTGAACTCGGTTCTCTGATGGAAGCCCATCTGACCTGCTTGAGGCACGGTTGGTCTAACATGGTGGGGATTCCACGGACCGAGGTTACCTACCCTCCTGTGCTTACTGCTCCTCGCATGCTTAGCATTCAATGTTATTACTCCCCACCTCTTAACAGGGCCCTGAAATCCCTTGCCCTTCGTAATTGAAGTTACATCAATAATAGCCCCCTCTTCAAAGGCCTCAAAAACTCTAATCTCCTCACCAAGTTTTTCTTTTACATAATCAAAAGCGGAGTTTCCTCCTCCAACCTTCTGCTCCATTATGTCCGGGGCTTTCTTTGGAACTCCGGTTATCTTGTAGGGTTGGGTGTAGGTTACAAGTCTGAAATGATCGACCTTGTCGACATCTATGTCATTTATATTCGTGGTCTTCTTCGGTAGATTAATTCTCTTCTCAAGATGCTCATCAAGGTTCTCCGCCCAGACTTCACCAATTATCTTCAAACCATAAGGAGTTCTTGCATAAGCCCTTACTCCCGCAACCCTAAGCGGAGGTGTCTCAAGAACAGTTACGGGAATAACAATCTCCTCTCCGTATGTTGGAGAGTTCCTCCTATCATCAACCATCACAACATGCGTCATGCCAGCCTTATAGCCGGCAAAACCGAGTGGCTTTGCTTCACTGATTTCGGGCCAAGCCCTTATCCTTGGTACGATACTCTTGGCTCTCTTTCTCGGGGAAAATGCCATCGAACCTCTTCTCGGTCTGTGTTCTTTCATTACTTACCACCTTCTTTTTCTAATCCAAATTTTTAATTTAATGCTTTCAACCTAATCTCCAAATTTTTTAATTTACCTCAAACTCTATACCTCAACCTCAGATCTGATGCCATTCATTCTCTATCGAGCTTATTGGAGCATATTTCTTATCGCAAGGGTTGAAATTATCGCTTCTTCCACCCTCACGGTTTCAGTTCCCTGATTCGGTATCGTGTTTATCGATTTTATATTCGGAGGGATCTCAATCCCCAGTTTCTCCGCAATGCTATGAACTCCCTCACCGGGACTTCCGAAGAGGAAAATCTTCCTCTTCAGGAGTTCATCTGTATTATTCCTCACATCCTCTCCGTTCCTCGAGAGTATCACCGCATCTCCACTTAGGAGATTCCTTAGACTCGTTTTTTCAACTCTGAATCCCCAGTAGGACTCAGGTTCACTTTCCTCTACCACCAACGGTTGTCTCGAACAGACCCTGACGGTCACGCGGGCTCCCCTCTCTTTTTTCGCCTTGAGGAGAGCCAGGGCGGGTAGACCAATATCGACCCAGCACGTCCCGTCAGGACCAACTTTTCTTACGACTCCCTCCCTCGACTCACCGATTTTTAAATGTTTCGGGCGATGAGATGGAATGGCAAGAGGAGGTAGTGCTCCAACAAACCTCAATGTTTTTTTGATAGGGAAAAGATGCTTTCGGAGATACTGTGGTGTCTCGAGATACTCTAAAACCTCCTTGATGTAGTCAGTTTCATCTTTCGCCGGGTCTCTGTAGATGTATATCCTCTCAACTCTGTAAATCGCACATGCTCTTGCAATCTGCCATACCTTATACGCCTTGATCTTATTATCCATTTCATTCGAAAGTGTGGAGGAAGGAATGGCAATGGAGAACACAGATTCCATAACGAAAGAAAACCAAACGGGAATATATAATTAATGAGGAGCTCTGCAAGAGGGGATCCCCAGCTGAGCTATGCTTGGTTTGACTGATGGCATAGTTTACAACTACGCTCTGTACCTCTCTCTCCAAATGCTCAGGAACTCTTCCCTACATCGCTCATAGGACATCTCAGATACCTCACGAGTGATCGTGTATTCCTCAAGCAGGTGCGGAAACTTATTATCCTCGTCAGGCATCATCTCCTCAGGAGATATCTTGGAGATGTAAACCAGACTCCTCGCAGAGAGTAACCTAAGTTTTTCATCTACACCTACATTCTTCCTATTGATGAATAGCTCGGTAAGCTGTGTACCCGGATTTTTTACCTCCTCTATTCCGATAATTTCTGATGCTTTGCTTTTCAGATTGATTGTTGTGACATAATCTCTATGGAGCAACTTGTCCAACCTCTCAGGTATTTTTGTGTGGATCGACCCCGCCTCTATTATCACCTTAATCTCCGAATCTTCTCTCTCTACCTCCTCCAGCAACTTCAATATTGCCTCAAGCCTCAACGAATCCCTCAAAACGAACCTTTCTGCATCAGCCTTCGAGAACTTGATTGTTGCTAAAACAAGTTTATCAAAATCACCCGACATAAAAGTCTCCTGATAGTCGATAAAAGCTCCAAAAGCTTTTTTTTCTACATCTCTAATCTTCTCAATTTTCTTATCCTTCACCACCTCATCGAATGTGCCGTTCTGGATTGCAGATTGGATTCTCTGAATCGTTTCGAGATACGGCTCAATCTGAAAAATCTTCTTCCCCATCGTGTGGAGATGCTTGAGCATGTCTGAGAGAAAGTAAGTGTACAGGGGGAAGGATGTGTCAAGTCCCCGAACATACTCCTCGTTACTTAGCCTGTTGTCAAAAAACTGGAATAATCTATCGTTCGGTGGCTCTTCAAGAATTATCACATCCGCGGTGATGGCTTCATCTCTGAAAAGGGGTAAGAATTCAACCCTATGGGATGATAACACCACATTAATCTCCATGCATATCCTCAAGGAAAATTTCGCAACCCAATATTAAACTTTTATGGGTGCAAGGATTGAAACTGAGAAGAATGTTAAATGAACGGACATTCCAACAGACACACCAATCAACCGGAGTAATCTATCAGCCCCGCTTTCGACATCACTTCTCTCCGAAAACAGCCTTATGTATTAACTCCATCACATCCATAACCTTCATCTCGGAATTCAAAGATTTTACTCCGTCGTTCAGCATGTTCATACACAGTGGGCAGGAAACAGCAAGAATTTCTGCGGAAGTTCTTATAGCTTCCTTTGCTCTCTGAACATTGGGCTTCGATCCCGTCCTCATAAAATTACCACTACCCCCTCCACAGCAAAAACTGTTCTCTCTTGTTCTCTGCATTTCGATGATCTCGATATTGTAAATAGCTTTAAGAACTTCCCTTGGCTTCTCATACACACCGTTATACCTCCCGAGAAAACAGGGGTCGTGGTAGGTCACAGAATATGTGACATCGTATTTAAATTTCAGCTCCTCATCCAGTATTGCGGAGTGAACTATGTCTACGGGCGTGTAAACTTGAAGTGAGGAGTAGTAATTCTTAAAAGCATTGTAGCAGTGAGGGGAGGTTGTTATAATCTTCCTAATTCCGTTTTCCCTGAGGAACTTTGTATTCTCCTCCTTCAGCAATTCGAATAACCCCTCTTCACCCATAGCATACACATCGTTCCCACAACATCCTTCCGATTCACTAATCCCGTAGTTGATCCCGATCTCATTAAATATGTCCGCAACTTTCTCCACAACCATTCTACTTCTCGGATCAACGGAGTTGAAGCAACCGATAAACCAAAAATACTCAACCCCATCCGAAATATCCGGAATCCCTTTTTCAACCTTAAGCTTCCTCAACCAAGACTTTCTCTCCTGAGACGGTACTCCGAAGGGGTTTCTGAATTTCTGGATTGAAATGAAGATGTCCCGCACCTCTGGAGGAGTTCTACCACTTTCCACGAGTTTTCTTCTTGAATCCACTATCACATCCGTTAAAGGGATTTCCCTCGGACATCTCGTTTGACATGCAAAGCAAGTGGTACAATCCCAAATAGAGCTATCAAAATCCTTACCGTCTAGAACAAAATCCATAACTATCTTCCTCAGATTGAAAGATGACTTTGACACACAACTTGCAGAACAGGTTCCACACTGCAAGCATGCGGTGAGTGTTTTCACCACAGCGTTCATCGTTCCCACCCTTTCCATCGTTTCCATCATTTCCGTCACCGCTCCTGTTATCGGCTTTGTCATGATCACACCACAGGGTTCACATCAGTCACACATGGTTTTACAGGGGTTTTACACTGATGACACATACCATCCCCTTGTCTTCCCAAGTTTATTTAAACCTTTTACTTTTAGTTTTTTGATTGAACTCCGATTTCCAAGCCAGATCGGGTTCAACCGAACAGCCTCTGTACACCGCATGAGTTCACCCAATACAAACCCCTCAACCATCCAACCCCAAACTCGAACCCAACACCAATAAAAATTAAAACACAGCCCACAATTTATAATCGGATGAGGAAATGCCCTGTATGTGGAAGGGACACGAAGTTTGAGATCTGTGCTGAATGCTATATCGAGAGAAAGGAGATCGTAAGCTTCCACCCGTATGTGGAGATAAGGCACTGTCCAAAATGTGGTAGATTTTTTGATGAAAAGTGGAAGGATATCGAGGAGATCTCCGCAATATACTCCTCCTCGATAAAACAGATATATCACGATCCCCTTTATGAGATCGAATCTGTTGAGATCATCCAAACAGGTATGAACAACGCTATTCTTAAGATTAATGGCAAAATACTTGGGGAAACCGTAACAAAAGAGATTCCATTCGAGATCAGAAGAAGAAACGAGGTTTGCGAAAGATGTAGTAGATTCTACGGAGGTTATTTCGAATCCATAATCCAGATAAGAGCAGATGGAAGAAATATTGAAAGTTACGAACTTGAAAGAGCTAAGAAGATAGTCAACGAGGAGGTGTCAAGAGAGAAGGACAATCCAACAGCATTCGTTTCAAAAATAGAGAAGAGAAAAGAGGGTATCGATTTCTATATCGGGGATCGAAACCTTGCCAAAAAAATTTCCAGAAAAATTGCTGAGGAGCTTGGAGGGACTATCAAAGAGAGTAAAAAGATCTCAGGAAGAAAGGATGGGAGAGATATTTACAGAACCACCTACTCCATCAGATTCAAGGCATACAGAGAAGGAGATGTTGTAAAGGATGATGACAGGATTTTGGTCGTAACCAATCCCGCAAAAGACAAGGCGATCGACTCGAGAGGAAGAACGCACAGGCTGAGAAACCCCGTTGTTATAAAAAGGAGGGAGGATGTCGAGTGGAGTGTGGTCGTTAACGCAGATGAGGATGTGGTTGAGGTTCTAAGACCCTACGATCAGGCGATAGTTCAGGCAAGAAACCCTTCCAACCTAAGAATAGGTGAAAAAGTGATGTACATTGAGGATGGACGGGAGATACATGTATTCCCGAGTTTGGAAGAATAAATGTAGAAGTAAGATAAATGGGATAATGGATAGAGGATATGGATATGAACAGAAATGTGAGGTTTCCCGCGATTAAAGTTAAAAAAGAGGGGGCGGAAGAGGTAAGAAAATTTCTTGAATCTAGAGGAGTAAAGGATAGGAAGAGGCTAATCAGCGTTGACGGAGATCATGTAATAATTCCAATCAAAGAAGAGTATGCTGATAGAGACCTACTCGAGCTATCTAAACTTAGGATGGATTTCGAGATCGTATCTCAGGACAAGCCAGTGTTCGCAAGGGAGAGAAATCTCAAAGATGTTCTGAAAGAGGTTATACCTACACACCTTCAAAAGTTTGTACCGAAATCGTACAAGATCATAGGCGATATAATCCTCGTAAAAATCCCAAGCGAGTTGGATGATTTTGAATCACAAATAGGAAAAGCAATAATTAAGTTGCATCCGAATTGCAGATCCGTGTGGAGAGACTTCGGGAAAGAGGGTGAGCTTAGAAAACCAAACTTACGATTTCTTGCGGGAGATAAGAGCCACACAGAAACGATTAAGCTCGAGAACGGTTGTTTGTTCAAGCTTGATGTGAAAAAGGTGATGTACAGCACTGGAAATCAGCATGAGAAGATGAGAATTGCAAAATTAATTGATGATGAGGTTGTTGTAGATATGTTTGCCGGGATAGGGTACTTCTCAATTCCGATCTCAGTTCATTCAAATGCAAGGAGAATATACTCGATAGAGATAAATCCTGACTCCTACTTCTACCTGCTGGAAAACATAAAGCTGAATAAAGCGGAAAATATAGTACCCATACTCGGAGATTCGATGTACATCACTCCTGAAAGAGTTGCTGATAGAGTCATAATGGGACACATCTTTTCCCATGAGTTCATAGAGGTAGGCATGAAGGCGATCAGAGAGGACGGGTACATACACTACCACGAGTCCGTTCCACTTGCGATCAGAGAGAGGCCCATAAAAAGGCTCGTGACTACTGCGGAAAAACTCGGGAAGAAAGTTGAAATACTCGAATACAGAAAGGTAAAAAACTACTCCCCCGGCGTTATTCATGCAGTAGTTGATGCATATGTCCATTAGCATGCAGATGAACTTTTCTAAAACACAAAATTTCAAAAAATTTCAAAGTCATACACGATCGATGAACGATATCTCCCGATAGAGTTCATCAATCGCTGATTCAAAATCGAGTTCTCCCCGCTCTATCCTGTCCATCTTATCTTCCATAGCTCTCGTCCTCTCCTCGGATATAAATGTTCGAAAATTGGATAGAAAATTGAATACGGAAATCCCTAATCTCGTAGGGAATACCCTACCACCCCTTTCCCTTACATAGCCCCTAATGAATAACTTCTCGATTATTCCCGCATATGTCGATGGTCTCCCTATACCCCTCTCCTTCATCATTTGGATGATGTCCGATTGAGACAGTAGATCTCTCTCCGGTACCCTGATGAGTTTTGCCTTAACCTTATGTCTTCCCTCGGGTAACCTTCTCCTTACCACTTCACTCCCATACAATTCGTACGCTCTACCTTCCACACCCACCGTTCTCTCAGCATCGATATACTTACCGTCAAAAGTGATACGATATTTTGCAACCTCCACAACATAGTTTCTGCACTGACTCGCCATAAATCTCCTGAATATTAGATCATAAACCGCAAGATGCTTTTTATCCAGTTTTATCTGAAGTATTCCTTCATATATCAGCCTCTGCAAGGTTGTTTTATCAAAGGGTCTTGTAGGTCTGATGCATTCGTGTGCACCTTCCTGCATCCACCCTCTGGCAGCGAAATCACCTCCAAGATACTCCTTAGCCACCTTCAGCCCAACAGCACTAACTCTTGTAGAATCCGTTCTGTGGTAGGTTATCAAACCGCTCTCGAACAAATGTTGGGCTATTTCCATACATTGCTTTGTTCCAAGCTTCAGCACCCTATTCGCATCACTCAACAGAGTATCGGTGGTGTAAGGTGGCAATGGTGTTCTTTCTACCTTTTTCTCCTCTATTAGGTGTATCTCAACATCAAATTCGCTTTTATCATGTTCCAATGCTAAATCCATCTCCTCAACTATTGCGATGATCTTTTTCCTTCTGTGCTGTCTTGCCCTCTCTATGATCCATCCGAGCACGGGAGTTTGAGCCCTTCCAGCAGACAAATGTTTATTTCCGAACTCTCTCCATAACTTCTGGCTTAAAACGAATCCAATCCACCTATCTTCAATTCTCCTTGCCATCTGTGCCTTAACCAAATTCTCATCAATTTCTCTTAAATTCTCCAAGGCTGTAACAAACGCTTTTTTAGTTATCTCATGAAACTCAGCTCTTTTTACATTTCCACACCCTTTTAAAAGATTTTTCAGATCCCATGCAATTTTTTCTCCCTCACTATCAGGATCCGTTGCGATAATGATGTTACCAGTCTCTTTTGCAAGTTTTCTAAGAGCACCAATAATTTTTGCTGAATCTATAATCTCAGAACCGCATTTTGGACACGCATCTACAGGAAATGTCACCTGATTACCACAACTCACACATCTTTTGATTGAGGAGTAAACTGGCACAAACCCTAACGATCGTGATTTTGACTCATGAAGCCTAAGCCCGTCGCTATGCTTATTGAACTCGAGCTCAACTCCGTGAAATCCACGATTCGTTATTAGATCTGTTACATGCCCCATACAAGCGGATACAAGCAGAACATAGCTGGATGTTGCGGTTTCGTAAACAACCATGTTGTCAACAACTCTAACTCCCGGCTTACCGAAGAACCTTGAGATTTGTTTCGCCTTGGTTGGGCTCTCAACAATCAGTAACGCGGGCCTTATAAGCTCAATTTCATTCCTTTTTCTGTAAGTATCCCTGCTATCGTCAATCTCCCTGTTCAATACTTCGAAATCAATATTCTCCAGATCTTTTTCCTCAAATTCGATATCATAGTATCTCGCTCTCTTTATAAAGGCATTCATCACATTCCTGTCATCCTCGAGAAGGAAGCTAACACCCTTTGTTATGCCTCCCGAAAAAAGTCTTGATGTTCTTCCGGATCCTTGAATATATGTTCTCACATCAGGGAACACTATTTCCTCCCCTTCAACTGCAAAATCAAAAAACCCATGTACTTTCGCATGTCTTATCTCCCTCAGTAGCAGAAAAATCTTTTCTCTTAAATTATCCGTATTTCTCTCAAATTTTTCGATTTCAGAGGTTATTTCAGGTTCTTCTAGCTTCAGCCAATCTCTAAGACCCGTACTCAGCCTGTACAGTATTGATCTCAAAAGAGAGATGCTCATGTTATGGATGCTGATTTTGAATGCTGGAGCCCCGTAAAAAACAACGAATCTGATCCTCTCCGGGAGATCTACTCCCCTAACAAGCGTGCCATAATAATGGGATGTGCCGATTAGAAAATCAATTTCTCCTTTCTTGAATTTCTCGAAGTTCCTTTCTTTTTTTCGTCCTTTCTCCACCAGCCCAATCCTGAACTCCTTCTTCAAATTCTCATAAATTCTTTCAGCTTCTTCCGTAGATTTTGTGTAGATTACACCTCCTCTCCCCATTCTCTCAAGCAACTCTCTTAAAACTTCAACCTTCTTGGAATTGATGGCGATATCCTCAACATTTCGAATGGTGGGGGACTCCGCGATATCAAAATTCAGAAGCTTCCTGAAGAGGTTTATGTTCCTCCCCAAGCTACCTGTAGCAGTGGAGACCATCAAGCAACCCCTTGCATCACCCTTCCAGCCTCCATCATACCGAAATCCCAAAAGATTGAGAATCCTGCTCACATTTTTCGAGTTTTTAAGCACAGAATCTACATCATCAACGAAAATAAAATCAAAATTTCCTTTGATTCTACTAAAGTGCTTTATCAAGAATTGAGAGGTTGTGATCAAAATACTCGATTTATTGAGGGCTTCAAAAAACCTCTCCCTCTCCCTCTTGGTCAAACCAGAGTGATAGTACGAGATTGCAATCCCGTCTCCAATTCCGATTCCAACTTCAACCTCTCCTCCCTCCACTTGATTCAGTAGAAGTCTTATCCCTGCTACCGAAGCGTACTCCTTTAATCTCTCAACAACTTGGGTAACGAGAAGTGTTGTTGGTAGCAGAACATAGCACCTCCTCGACTCGCGAGCAAGAAAAAGAGACATGACTATACCAAATGTTGTTTTACCAACCCCCGTTGGAGCGATAGCAGAGAAGCTCTCTCCGTTAAAAACCCTCCTCGCCCACATCACCTGTATTTCTCTGGGCTTCCCAACCACCTTCCTGAAAAAATCAAGGAACTGCTCTAGTACGGTGTCAGACCGATGCTGACAAAGTGGCTTACCCTCCCTTCTGCACAACCCGTTCAACAGCTCCTCAAAGCTCAAATCCTTTCCACACACCGGGCACAGTTCCGAATAAACTACCTCCGCCATCCCCATTGCTCTTAAAAAATCTTCCAAAAATGATTAAAAAATTGTTGTTTAAGTGCGTCAGAGGTCTGAGCTGAAGGGTAAGGTCAAAAGGGTTAAATGCTGAACGGGTTAATGACTAAACCATGTTGAGGGTTATTGTTTTTCCTAACTCCACATCCTCATCCGTTAAACTAATGGTTCGTGACAGATTGCCGGCGATAATCGTGTATGGGGATACCTTCACCGGGTACTTCGTATCCTGAGCGTATGGGACAGTAAACTCATAAGTCCCATTTTCAACCTTGGCTGTTTGGAAGTAAACAAATGTTCTGTTCTGGTTCGTGGTTACATTCGCCTTCAGCACAACCTTCTTAACATCCTCAGCAACCCTTCCAGTTATTTTCGCTCCCCTCACATATTCAAAAACCTTAACATATCCCGTCGATTTTACCGGAACAAAATCTCCTTTCGCGTAGGCTGAATCGTATATGTAGCGGTAGAGCATCTCGAGTGTCAACCTTTTTTCAGACTCAAATCCACTTTCGTAAACCATTCTGTAGTTTTTCAAGCTCCTACCATCCATTATGTGAAGTTTTGCCTCCATTGTTCTGTAGTAGTTCTCACTCGGCACATTTATCCTAAGAATCACATTCGCATCCTTGGGAATCCTTATTTCCGACATAGCTATGCCAAGCTGACCCTGAGGAGTTATGTAAACATATCCCGGACCGATGTAGTACATCCTTCCCGCTTTTTCGAGAGTCCCCTCCGCCCATGTTGCCATCGCATAGAATTTGCCCGTAGCCATCTCGACATCGGTGATAACATACCTGACCCCAAGCTTTTCAGCGATTTCATTTGCCTTCGACTCGTTGAACGCTGTAAAGAATGAGGATGCCCCCGGAACATCCCTGTACTTATTCCCTATGCCCTGCTGGAAAGGATTGGCATTGGGTATGCGGTGGGCTATCGATGTTATCCAGTGACCGTAGTCCCACCAGCTCATAACACTGTATGTGTCCTCTGGATACGCGTATGGTTTGTTATCCGAGGGTGGAGAGTACAACTTGTAGTAGAACTCCTCATAAAATTCCTTATTGGGTGTGTTATCCCTCATCCAGACCAATGTGTCATACCACTGCTTGTTTATTCCGCCAGCGGAGTACTTGGACTGTATGTTCGCATCTGCAAGCGTAGGATATATGGCTGTTGCAATTGGCAGCAGCAACAGAACAATCGAAACAACCGCAACACTGCTAAAGCCCTTCACTTTGAGTCTATCCACCTCAAGCTTTTCAAAAGAGTTTGGAAAATTGAACAGTACATCTACAATAACCGGAAGCAGTATTACAAGGCTTAGAACATGAGCGGAGCTGGGTACATAGTACTGCTCCACAGTAAGGTAGTAGTGCACAAGCACAGACAACGCTACGAGCCACAGGGTTATATGTATATACATCCTCGTCATCGCCCTCCTATTTATGAAACCAAAGTAAATCCTGAGTATCGCTGAAACCATAACTCCCGCAAATATGGCTGATACCGCTCCAAAGTAATATGCAAATCTATTTTGCCCAGCTAAGGCGATGAGCATCGCAAATCCCCAAACCAATGTCAGCAAATACAGGCTTTTTCGCTCTTTGAGCAAAAGGTATGCTGTGTAAAGCATACCTGGCATCGCGAAGAAAAATGCCATGCTGAAGTGTCTCCAAGCAGGTGAAAGACTGAATTCCCCATTCTCATTGAAAAACGGCTGAACTTCAGCTATTGTTAAAGCTCCACCCTTCGGTTGAACTACCCTCGTGATATACTGGATATTGCTCATGAAGTCAGGGGAGGTTAATGAAACGAGCCCCATAACAATACCCGCAGAAAGGATGATCGTTATCGGAAACGCATACCTTTCCATGCGTCCAAGCTTTGAGTAGTATCCTTTCCTCTGCAGAATCTCAATCAGATAGAACATCGAGACAACAACCAAGGAGCCTACAAGCACGAGTGCCTGAAACGGAGAGTAGTACTGGGTATTAAACTTCGGATAAACGAATGAGAACGGAAGATACACGATCGTGCCTACTACAAACATTATACCAGACACAACAACCAAGTTATCTGTTTCCCAGCCCGTCCACTGCTTAATCAGGAAAAACAGGAATACGAAGAAGAGGATGATTAAAGCGATCACAAATCCCGGAGACCAAGTGTTCAGATACATTCCAAGAGAGATGCCAGTGAGAATGGCAAGCAAAAGGTTGTATTTGTTCCGTATATTCTCCTGGTAGTCTTTTCCGTACCACTTGGAGAATGTTGTGGAGAACAGAGAGAGAGTCATTAGCATCCAGAATACCTCCCAGATGTGATGGTCATTGAAGCTCAGCACGCTTCTGTGCAATAGCTGTCCGGGGATGACCACTATGAGTGTCGCAGAGATTAACGCAGGTATCTTTCCAAAAACACTTCTCGTGAAAAGGTAGGTTGGGAAAATTAGAAGGATGCCACCTACAGCGGGGATGAAGGATATTACTGTTTTTATGGATGCTGGATCGTTTGCAGATGCAAGCTTGGAGACGAAATACCCCAGATACACCAAGAAGGGTCCGAAGTGTATGTATGTGCCGTGAGGATAGTGTGTGAAGGCATCAAACCAAATCCTGTTCGGAAAGTTTTTGTGAAGAGAATCGATCAACCTGAAGTAATACCATGGATCGTTACCGCTCAACCTCGCTCCATCCATCCACGGTACAAACACGGACTCCCACGGATTGATTACCCTTATGTAAATTCCAATTATTACCGGAATAATAAGCAGGATTATGTGCCATTTTTCCCAATTTTGCAAACTAAGTAATCTTGAGGACATTGGACTTAGGACATGCGGATGAGATTTAAATTTTTTGTTAATTGCCAACGGATTTCATATCGTTGAAGACAACATCAATTATTAGCTACACCACCAAAACTTAATACCGGGTGCTGAAATACCGATCCATCAAAAAGCAAAAGTTGAAAACGATAAGTAGTAACCTTATACATCCAAAAGCAAAATCAGCCCAGATCCGCAAAACCCATAAAACAATAATGTTAAAACAAGTTAAAAATCGAATAGGGCGAGAAAGCAATATAATCCAACTAGATATCGGAGTCAACATTCACCTCCGTCAACCAACCCCAAAAACCAACTTCCGAGACCCAACAAAAATGAGAGGAACAGAAAATGAGGAGAAGAAAGATTGCGATTATTGGACTCAGGGGAATACCGGGGAAGTACGGTGGTACCGAGACATTCATAGAGGAGTTAACCGATAGGCTCAAAAGCAAGTATTCTTTCTATGTCATGCACGAGGACTCCAGGTTCTACGAGGACTCGTTCAACGATATTGTCAGAGTTCATACACCGTCCATAGAAAGCAAAAGCACGAGCATACCAACGATCAACGATCTGATATCCACCGTATACATGGTAGGGAAGCACAAGGACATAGACACATACCTTCTACTCGGACCTGATAGCTCCGTAGCAGGAATAATAGCAAAATTAGCCGGTAAAAGAATTATTATAAACCCAGATGGTATAGAATGGAGGAGACTTCTGAAAAGGAGCTTTTTTACACCGCTCTACCTATTTCCGGTATACTTCTTGACGCTGATATACATGTATCTGATGGAGTTTCTATCATGCAGGATTTCAGATACCGTGGTTGCGGATTCGAAGGGAATCATGGAGCATTTAAAAAGGCACAAACCCAAAAAAGCGGTGTACATTGCGTATGGAGCAAGAAAACTTATCCGCAAATCTCCAAGGAGGGGTGAGGTCCTGAAAAAATACGAGCTCGAACCAAACGGTTACTACCTAACCGTTGCGAGAATAGTTGCAGAAAACAATATCCACCTCGAAGTTGAAGGGTTCAGAATGTCCAACTCGAACAAAAAGCTCGTGATCGTAGGGAACTTCAATCCGAGGGACAGCTACAACAAGTATTTGATTAGAGTAAAGGGAGATAGAGAAGACATACTATTCCTAAGTCCGATATACGATAGAGAAGAGTTAGGGGTACTGAGGGAGAACTGCTTTGCGTACATTCACGCTTATGAAGTAGGTGGAACCAACCCATCATTGCTCGAGCAAATGCTGTTCAAAAAACCCATCTTAGCATATGATGTGCCATTCCACAGAGAGGTGCTGGAAGAAGGAGGAATTTACTTCAGAGATGCAGATGATTTGGCTAAGAAAATCAATATGCTCGAAAGAGGGGAGTTCGATCTAAGGAATATGAAGAAAGTGCAGATAAAGAGGATTAAAAGACAATACAACTGGAGAAAGGTTGCTAAGGAGTACGATAGGCTATTCGAAATTGAGGTGAATTACTAAGAGTTGCCTACCAAGCCTTAAGTACTATCTCTCCCGTAACAACTTTAAGAATCCTTTTAGGTATGGTATCGGTCCGAGCTTGTTTTTTCCAGTAATCCAGTCCGCAGAATAGGTTATGAAATAATGCATCAGCAACGGTACCAAAAGCATTTTTTGGGTGGCACTTCCGTGTCGCAGTATGGTTCTTATGACATTGCGGGTACAAAACTCCGATGTAAATCCAGAAGTCTCCTTGTTTTTTCTTGTTGAGACACTTTTACCGTGATACACCACCGCTGAAGGGACATACTTAGCCCTCCATCCGTTCACATAAGCCCTCCATGAAAGCTCCGCATCTTCATAACACAAAAAGTAATCCTCATCAAACAAACCTATACTCCTCAACATTTCCGTCCTGTATAGAACCGTAGCAGCCATGAATCCGACTACATTCGTCTCCGAATCATACTGCCCTCTGTCCACCTCTCCCTCTCCTCTATCAACAATTCTTCCCAGTTTGAACACATGTCCGGTTGAATCGATAATATTAGGGTTCTCCTTCCTCAAAATCTTAGGTCCAACGATACCCACCTTCATATCCTTCTCAGCAAACTCAACCAAGTAACCCAAGAAATTTCGCTCAACGACCACATCGTTGTTGAGAAGGAGAATATACCTCGGTTCAAAAACACTCATAGCGAATCTAATGGCGATGTTGTTGCCGGAAGCAAATCCATAATTAGCCATGTTTTTTATCAGTATAAGCCTTCGATTCGACTCATATTTTTCATAAAGGTTCAGATTAAAAGCCCCCTTTCTGGCTTTGTCTTCATCCAACTCAAAAACTTTGATAGGTTTGTTATCATCAACATACTCAAAAAACATCGAATTTACCTTGAGGTCTCCATTGCAATACTCCAATATTCTCTGTATTGAATCATCTTCTGAGTTGTTATCGACAACAATTACATCGTAACTCGGGTAAGTTATTCGGTAAAGCGACTCTAAACACTCTATTGTATCTCTCCAACCATTCCAGTTCAAGATTACTATTGGTACTCTCGGGAATTCCATATCTGTAGTGGGTTTGATTAGAATTTATACTTTCTTGAAATTTTAGAAATTGTAAGGGTACAGATGTTTTCAAACACTATTGCTTTATGTTTGCGTTTATCAAGATTTTAAACTATTCTTAACTATTCTACCCTCTGATCAAGTTTAAGATTGTTCTAAAATATAGTGATCCATCAGCTATGTTTCTCAAAGACATGTTTCTGAACATATAGTAACATAATTCCGTAGCAAAAAGAAGTTTTTGTAAAACAAAAGGGTAAAAAGTATACCAATTTCCGCAAGTTGTGTTTACATGCTGGTAATTTTTTTTATGCTTTTTAAGTAGTTTTCTCAGACTTTTGAAATAATCTGTAGGAATAGGATCACCTGTGGACCTATGATGGATTTTCAATGGGAGTACATACACATTAAAACCTAATTTTTTCACACTTAGTGCGTAATCTACAGCATACAAATGCCATGTGTCGATATTCTCTTCATCAAATTGAAGCATATCAAAAACACGCTTAGGTATGACAAATAAACACTCATCAAGTGTTTGAACTTTTTCTGGATTGTGAATTTTGATGTTACCGGCAAATTTTGGTGGAATCCCATGAACGATATTGCTAATAATCCGTCTACTCTCTATAAACCCCCTAATATCTCTCTTCCCAGCAACACCCGCAATTCCAACATCGGGAAGAGAGTTCAACATGTTTACCGCATCTTTCAACCATGTGTTCGAGCTAAATCTCACATCTTGATGAACGAACATAATATATTTCCCCTTAGCTTTTTTCCCACCATAATTCAACGCTTTAGTTGCTGATTTAAATTTATTATCGGTATTATCAATAAGAATGAGCTCGTAACGAGCAGTTTGATTCTCTAAGCTTCTTAAGAGCCATTCATTCAGTATTTTCTTGTTGTTGTATACACATATGATTGAGATCATTGCATGCACCCCATTAACCTCATTAATTTAATATTAATATTATTTATTCTCCAATTGAATTAAACTAAAAAATTTTTCATGTTCATTTGATGTCTTATAACAACCCATCTCATGAAACAACATTTTTCCNAGTACTTTACTTAATCTAGATACCCATCNCCATTATCAAATTGCATAACACATTTCTTTGCATCTCTTATAACTGAATCCATGTTGAGATACTTCCATCTACCAAACCTCCCCACTAACTTAATCCCAATTTTATCTAAGTAATTATATAATATACCTACATTTTTATCATAATTTAGATCATGAAGGACATAAGCATAATCGAACCTCCAAGCTATTGTAAAAATAACTTCATTTTTGTTGATAATTCTAAGTTTATCCAAATCNTCTACAGTCCTCTCAATAATTTCTTTATCATTCATTTTACTTATTTCATCTCCGTCATGATATGTAATTTCTGCTAAAACAGAAGATTTACCTTTAGAAGCCACATAAGGAGAATAATTCGAGGGAAAACTAACCCTGTGTGTCAAAATATCTTTGTCTGGGATGTAAAGCCAAGAAAAATCATTAATTTTTGGTTGGTCAATCCCAATTCCAACTGTAATGAGAGAATTGAACTTAAGGTTACGTACACTACTAACTACTTCTTTAGGAGTATTGTCTAAGGCACTAACTAACTCTTGGAGTGGAATCGTAGAAATCAGCCTATCAAACTCAAACTCCTTCTTTCCACATGAAACGATCCATTTATTATCCTCTCTTATAATCTTCTCGACTTTAAAATCAGTAACAATCCTATGTTTTATTGGCCTTTCAAAAGCTCTCGCCAAACTTTGTATCCCACCAAATTTTGGGTAATAAAAATATAGCTGATGCGTGTATCCTTCTGTTGGGATTCCAAGAGAAGATTTTACTATATCTTCTATTGGGGGATTCGGAATTCTTTCAACCCATACTGTGCTAATTTTTTCGAGTGGATACTTCCAAATCTTCTCATTATAGGGAATTAGATACTTTTCAGCAATCCCCTTGCCAAATGTATAATAAAACCACTCTTTCATAGTAGTCGGTGGCTTTAGTTCGCCCCTCTCCTTCGCAATCAGGTTTTGAATAAAATAATACAAGCACTCAAAGTTATCTTTCTTGGGTAAATCTACCAAACCATTCTCAAAGGGATATTTCACATAACGCCCTTTATAAAGGATTTTTGTATTTCTACGATTTTTAACAACATTATCGCCAAGCAGAGAAACCATAAAGTTTAGAATCTTTTCATCTTTTGAAAAAATTATATGAGAGCCTCCAACATCAAAAGTAAAACCATTAACAACTACAGACTTAAGCAATCCCGAAGTTTCTTCATTTTTCTCTAAAATTAAAAAATCATATTCTTTTTGATTTAGAAAATAACCTAAGGAAAGACCTGTTAAACCGCCACCTAAGATGCCAATTTTCATTACATTTTCCCCCTAAGAGCTTCTTTGAATAATTTTTCTACCTTATCTACAGTTTTGTCCCATCTAAATTGTTTTGCTGTTCTTGGGCCTTCTTTCCTAAAATGTTCTCTTAAGTCTTCATCATTTAACAGTCTTAATATTGCTTCAGCTAATGCTTTGGGGTCTTTTGGTGGAACTACTAACGCGTTTTGCTCGTGAAAAGCATAATCTTCCGTCCCATATCTTGTAGTTACAACAGGAGCTCCACAAGCCATAGCTTCTATGGGTGGCAATGGGAAGCTTTCATACCAAGAAGCTGAAACAACAACATCAGCTGAAGAATATAGCTTAGCCAATTCCTCATCAGAAGGTCCTTGGATAAAGGTGTACGGTACCTTCGATTCATAAGTCGGTCTTTTAACACCATAAACTATAAGTTCCACATCATTGCGATGTTTCATCACTATCTCCATTGCTTCAAGTAGCTCTGGAAATCCTTTCCATCTTGTCTGTTTTCCAAACGCAACTACTCTTAACTTGTCACTGTCTTTTTCAACTTCCTTTGGATAAAAGACATTGTGATCAATAGCAGGATTCACTATAGGAGTTTCGGCCCCATACTTTTCTTTCATTATGTTATGGAGCCATATTGAATTTGAAATTTTATTTAAGGGCAGATAATAAGTTCCTTCAGCTAGTTTCTTCAAAAATAGATCATCAAAGAATAAAGGTTCATAATGTTGCATATGATAAAAAGAGATCCCTTTTTCACTTGTAAATACTGGATAAGCTGTAAAACAAAAAGTAGCTACATTTATGTCTATATCCTCTGGAATTGTGTCTGTAAGCTTCTTTATTTCAAATTGAGGATACGAGTCAAACCAATCATTTTTAAGGTACTTTTTTAGCCTATACCTTATCCCAAGTACATATTTCGGTATTTTGACATAAATTATTTTGGCTTTTAGTGGAAACCACTTATGATCGTTTTCACTTCCAAGAGATGTTATCGTCACTTCATGTCCTCTCTCTACTAATCGATTTGCTATCTCCAGTAATACTCTGACCCCTCCAGTTAAACCTGTTCCAAACATTGTGTAGTTAATTTTCATTTGATTTCCCCCATTTAATACTAGCTCCTCCTGATGGCTTTTGCCACTTTAGCAAATTGAGCAAAAATATTATAAGGTTTACTGAATTTCTTTGGTATTGGGGAAGAGTATGTCGGAGTATCCCAATGTGATTCTTATTGTTATTGACACTCTTAGAGAAGACTATGCTAAACCTTTAGAAGAGGTGTTAAAAAAGTTAGGATTCATTTCTTATGAAAACGTCATTGCTCCTGCTTCTTGGACCATGCCAAGTCATGCATCAATGTTTACAGGGTTGTACCCTGCATTGCATGAAGCCCATGAGACAAGAGAAAAAAAGCATATAAATGTAAAATTTAGTAAAGGTGAGGAACTCCTATTGAGTACTCAGTTAGGAAACTTAGGATACGAAACATACTTGCTAACGGCTAATATCTTTATAACACCAAAATTTGGATTCAGAGGATTTAATTGGTATTACTGTACTCCTTTTTTTACTCCTTCTTTTTCCGAAAATGAAAGAAAAATTATAGAAGCTATTTCAACAAAATATACACCAAAAAATCGCTTTGAGAGTGTAAAAGCATTTCTAAATGAAAAACAATACCAGTTATTATTTAGAATTATTACAGACCATTTGTATAAGAATATTTACTATAGAATCACAGGATGGCCAAAAGATAAAGGTGCTAAATTAATTAAAATGAAATTACGCAAGTTGAATATAAATCACACTGAGCCAACTTTTATTTTTATTAACCTTATGGAAACACATAATCCATATTTAGTTAACGAAAAGTTGACGATAAAAGACATGCTTTTGGGGAATGTAAATAAAAGCTTTATTAGGATATGGAAAGATAAATATAGAGAAGAGATTATATATGTAACTAAACGAATACTAGAAATACTGAAAATACTTAAAGAAAAAAAAGTTTTCGATAATTCCTTAATCATAATTACAAGTGACCATGGGCAGTTACTTGGAGAACACAATAACAAACTAGAACATGGGACATTTTTGTACGATGAACTGCTAAAAGTTCCGCTATTTATAAAATATCCTAATGAAAATAAATCTTCCAAGGTAGATACCACAATAAGAGGAGATAAATATTTTAGCTTGACCAAAATAAAATCGCTCATTAAACAAGTGATTAAAAGGAATTTTGAAATTAATAATCGCCTATATTCTGAGGTCGTTTTTGCTGAATCCTATGGACTACATGTTGATATAACTCCAGAGACAGAGGCAGAGAACGAGATTATATCGAACATAGAAAAATATCGTATAGCTATCTATTATAAAAACTTCAAAGGTATTTTCAACGTTACTGATTGGAAATTTGAAGAGATAATTTCATACGATTCTAAAATAGAAGTTACAGAAGATATTGTAAAGCTCATGAAAAAAGAGATGATAAGATTCCTAAATACAGCTACTGCTACTAAGGTTCCAAAAATAAAGCTGTAACATGCCAAAATCTACGATATCGCCCCAACAATCCTCCACATATTCGGCTTACCTATTCCAAATGACATGGATGGCAGAGTTTTGATGGAAATATTCGAACCTGAATCAGAATTTGCAAAAAGAAAACCTATTTATGTTGATCCAGGATATTACGACAAGAAAAGCGAGAAAGAGAAACTAAAAACCAGAATTAAAGAATTGAAACAGAAAAGAAAGATCTAAACTCAAGTGATTTAACAACTAATTTAACAACTATTTTAACGAATGATTGTGCCTGAATTGTAAAACTTTGTAGGAAAGGCAACAAAAAAGGACAGGTTATAATCCCTGAAGGGATTAGAGACTTAATGTTGTCAATAGTAATATGACCATCGAAACTTAGTACCTCGTTAAACCTTTCCTGCATCTATCCAGACTCTCCTTACCCACTCAACTTTATCAAAATCAGGATCTTCAGACACAACATGCTCTACTCCAGCTTTCCTCATACTTGCAACATGTATTGCATCCGATGGCTTCAATCCATACCTTAGCATGATTTCTTTCGCTATTTCATAATCCTCACCGCTGAGAGGGATAAATGCTACAAAATTAAGAACCTTGTCGAGGAACTCAAATACCTCATTTAACTCTATTCTGTATTTCTTATTCAGAATCCAGATAACCTCATCTACCACAATGCTGTTTGTTAGAGGTTCATGATCTTCCAGTTTTTTGAATATAACTATACAGTAATCGAAGATTTCATCGTCATGCGAGTATTTGAGGTATATAAGATAGTTTGCATCGATGAAAATCTTCAAAATTCATCCTCCAGGCTGAATTTATAAACATCCTTAGCAATCTTCTTCCTGCTCGACCTAAGCCAGTTTATAACCTCACCCACATCTAATTTCTCGATCAGAATCTTTCCATCTTTTTCATCAATCAAGAGATATTTACCAGGTTCAATGCTTAGTTTATCCCTGATAGCCTTCGGAATAACTATCTGACCTTTTGTACCTACCTTAACCTTTAGTTTAATCATTGGTATAACTTAGTATAATTAAAAATTTAACCTTCTCTGCTTGGATAACTCGCTTTAATAACACCCGAAAATGCAAAACTAAAAAATAGCGGAAGAAACGGGATTAAAAAGCCATTCAGCTCAAAAACATCAACTCAAGATCTAAACAAACCTCCTCAATACCTTCTTCACAACCTCTAGCTCAATTCCCAGTTTCCTCTCCACAGCCAGAAACAACTCCACATCTTCCCTATCAACACTCCTACTCAACAATACAAGGAAGAAGTAGATTGTAAGGAAAACAATCAAAATTGGAATTGCATGCCATATACTTGGCACACTTAAGCGAAGCATCTGGATCACTAAAAGCAAAACGAAACTGATTAACAGAGGTTTAACATAATTCAAGCTGAATGGGTGAATTTTTGTTTTTCTGTATAATTTGAGAGAGACCATAGTATTGCCAACAATATACGAAAATGCTGTTGCAACGCTTGCTCCTTCCATTCCATAAATCGGTATTAGTACAATGTTCAAAACGATATTAATAATTGTTACTAAAACATTGGACACTAAAATAAAATTACTCTCACCTATAACAATTAAACTCAAGCCATTCAATCCCAGAAAGGTGTGAAACATAAAGCCAAGACTTAAAATCCTTAAAGCTGTTCCAGCCCATATGTATTTCTCACCAAAAAAGAAGTTAATAACCGCCTCTGGAAAAAGAAACATTATGCTGAAGATGGGTAGTGTAAACAAAAATATCCACTTCGTGAGGATTTGATACGTCCTTTTCATTTCCGATAGCTTCTCTCCTGCATATAGACTGGATGCTATAGGCATATATATGTATCCTGCAGAGTTAAGAAAGAGAGGAACTAACTGGGCTAAGGGAACCGCTGAATTGTATAGCCCAACCATTTCAGCATCTTTAAAGTATCCAAGCATAAGAGTATCAGCCCAAGTTATCAAAAACGCCAGAATTGAGGATATAAAAAGAGGAAAAGAGAAAAATAGCAATCTTTTTGCTATCCTAAAGTCAACCTTAGCTATTTTTATGAGATCAGATTTTACAGAATACATGAGCAGTATGATGGATGTTACAATCCCTGCCAAAACATAGGCATAGAAGATCGCTATAAAGTCATGAGTTAGAACAACCAAACAAATAATAGCAACAAGATACAAAACCGGATTTAGCAGATTTTGGAAGTAAAATTGCTCCTTAACACGCCCGTATCCTCTCGAGACAGATATTGCCACTCCGCTCATACTTAAGAACGGGAGTGCAACAGCCATAATTCTAAGGGAATACTCCAACTCCTTCTCACCAAAAAGTATCGAAATTTCCTCTGCATTAAAGAACAAGAGTGAGAACAGAAATATACTCGAAAATGATACTAAAAGAAAGGCTGAAGACACAATGTACTCAACCTTTCTTTTATCCTTTTGAAGATAATATGCAATTTCTCTCGGCAATCCCGCAGGAATGCCGATTGTTGCAATCGCCACAGCTATATTTAAGATCGTCAAAGATAGAGCATATATTCCGTACTCTGAAGTAAGAAAATATCTCGCTATAATCGCCCTGCTAAGAAATCCGAGAAATAGCGAGACTATCGTTCCGAAAAATATTATTCCCGTTCCTCTCGCAATCCCTTGTAGAGCTTTGTTAACCTCATCCAAGACTGGTCACCATCTTGATTTATGTCTATTATATTTACCTCCTTCTTTCACCGCACCCTTATTATTCTTGTGCTGTACCACAAACATCCTACAAGCTTTTATCCCTTTTAGTATCAAACCATCAACTCTAACCTCCGAGAGCAAAATAAATCAAAAATAGTTTTTATTCCCCAGCCAACCTACTTTCTAATTTCCTCTCCGTGCTCAAACCTTACTTCAGTGGAATCCTACTTATGTGGTGGATGCATCCAATCCCACGGCTTGTTACATCGAGGATCATCGCTTCTACCGTTTATCACCTTGGGCACTATCGTTTCATCGTTCCAAGGTCTTCTCAGCTCATCTGGATTTTTGTAATCGTAAAGCTTGTTCACAAAGTAGATGAGCATTGCCGGTTCAACCCCCACAGCCTTTATTCCATGCCAATAGTGTCCAGGAATTCTCACAACCTGCAGGTTCTCACCCGTTGAAACTATCTCATTCAGCTCCTCTGTTTCATCATCATAGGCACATATTTTAAGGGCACCTCTAACAACAACAAAGTAATCCACCTGTCCCCTCTCGTGTTTGTGCCAGGCTCTAACAATACCGGGGTAGGTTATGGATAAGTTCGCCTGCACTATCTCATCCCTAAACACATCCCAATCCTTCCTCATAATCTCTGTAAAGAATCCTCTCTCGTCCGCAAACCTTTTCAAAGGTTTTATCTCAACTCCTTCCAACATTAAAACACCCCCTAATGCTTTGGATTTTGAATCAATTACTCATTTTTATTTTTATTTATTTTATTCTCTCTACTTTATTCTCTTTAACTCCCACCACCTTTACCTCCACAACTTTCTTCGCTTCTCTCGTTTCCTTCATTATCCTCATTTACGAATACCCCGCCTACCTTCAACCACAGTGAGAGTGTAGATAGATAAAATGATTTAACGATCCACCGGGCGTGGGAGTACAGGAAGTTGTACAACTCATTTCCTTCCCTAACCCTGCTTATCATCGATGGAATATCAACCCCCACAGGACAGCTCTTTTTACACCTTTTACAGGAGAGGCATAACTTTAAATCGGAGTTATTATTGTACAGAGCATGATATAAAGCAAATCTACCACCTTTAAATTCCTTACCATGTACACTATACGCTGGACAATTTATAACACAGTTACCACACCCTATGCAATAAAACAACTCTTTGAATCCATTCCGGATGAGGTAACTTCTGCCGTTGTCAACAACCACAACGACTGCTTCTCTCGGGTTGTGGATGCCTTTGTACAACCTCTTCTCTATGTCCGCGGTCTTGCTGACACCACTTATTACCTCTATGAATGAGGGGACTGGATTTCCAGTTGCATAAAAGCTCTGAATTTTGGCAGAGTTTATAGCCTCCTCCAAATCAGGATATATCTTGTCAATCCCAACAACAACTATGAGCTTCTCACTTCCCCTGATTATCTCATGTATGTTTCCTTCATTGTGAAGGATTAAAATTGATCCCTCAGCGGTTATCGCATTTGCCCCTGTTACACCTACTCTGGCTCTACTTATGGATTCCTTAATGTCCTCTAAGAGAAAATTTATTATGTCATAGGGGGTCCTATCTAAATCGTTTCTGATTCTCTTCAGCTTGTGGTAAATTTCCTCAACCGAGAGGTGGGATGCAGGTCCCGTCGGGTGAGATGGTTCTTCTCCAAGAAGCTGAATCAATCTATCTCCGATGTCTGTCTCAACAACTTCTACACCTCTTTCAACGAGTTTATCGGTTAAGCTGATTTCTTTTGTAAGGTTTGACTTCGATTTTACAACCAACTCCGAATCACCGATCTCCTCAAGCACTATTTCAACTGCAGAGTCACCATCCTCTGCAAACCTAACCCTAAATCCATTACTCTCCAAGCTTTCAATTACCGTCTTCAATAACTCAGAATTTCCAACAGAAGATTCTCTAACCTTTTTCAATCTATTAACTCTCTCATCTAAGTCAGGTATTTTACACCGATTCTTTTTTTGCCTATCCTTAACCGTTTTAAAAATCCTGTTCATCGAGATTAGCCTTTTAGCATCTGATGTATCCATGCTCATATGTGTCCCTTCTCCTCAAGGTAGGATCTTAGAGCGGATTTCCAGTGTCTGATCTCTACCCCCATCTTCCTCAGTTTCTCTACACTCAATGATGAATTCCTCGGTCTTCTCGCTTTGGTAGGATACTCATCAGATGTTATCGGTTTCAGACTTGCATCCATACCCGTGATCTCAAATATTGCTTTGGCGAACTCATACCAACTGCAATATCCGTTGTTGGATATGTGATATGTGCCGTAATCCAGCTCATTCTCAAGTACCTTGAGCATAGCCATGGATGCATCCTTCGTATATGTAGGGGACATCACAATATCGTCCACAACCTTCAACTCCACGCCATTTTTGGCGTTCTTTATCATAGTCTCAACAAAGTTTCCACCCTTCCCTCTCGCTCCTGCAACACCGAACAGACTCGAAACCCTGAAAATGTAGTATCTGCTGGAGATGTTTCTCGTAAATATCTCCCCGGCATATTTACTGACTCCATACACATTTACAGGATTTGGTACATCCGATTCGCTATAAGGCACATCTTTTTCACCGTCAAATACATAGTCTGTACTTATGTATATGTTAACAGCACCCACTTCTTCACACACCTTGGCAATATTCCTCGCTCCAAGGGCGTTTACGGAGAATGTTTTCTCCGGAAAGTCCTCACACTCATCTGTTTTGTGATATGCTGCTGTATTAATGACCACATCCGGCTTCAAACCCTTCAGCACCTCGCAACTTTTATAATCGGAAACCTCAATATCGGAATGAGCTAAAGGGATGACTTCGTACTCCTCTTCAAAAGACTTTACTATGTCGCTCCCCAGCTGACCCACGCCGATCACGACCACCTTCAAGATACCACCCTACAGAATCACACCGTTGATTTCAACTTCCTTCAGGATCTTCTGAGCTTCTAGCAGATACTTGTACCACTCGACAGTTCTCGTTTTGATGCTGTCCGTGATTTTCCCTGAGACCAAAGCATCATATACCTCCTTAGCACCTTCCCTTGGTGTGTAGGATGTTTTATATCCCAGCTTCTCTTTTATCTTGCTGAAGTCAACTTTGTAAGACCTCGTGTCCGGTGAGCCATACCATTCAAAGTTGAAGGGAAGATTTATGGCTTCAGCAATTAACTTTGCAAGAGGTAAAATCTGCATATTCTGATCGTTACTACCAACATTGAATATCTCCCCATCTACAAGATCCTTCTCACTTTCCATTACTGTTATGAAGGCGTTTGAGGTATCTTTAACATGTACAAAGGGTCTCCATTGCGTTCCATCCCTCATGATCGGTATCTTCCCATTCTTGTAGAATCCGAGAACCATACCATTTATAGCGAGATCGAACCTCATACGAGGGGATAGCCCGTAAACGGTAGCCTGTCTCAGAACAGTAACTGTGAAATTTTTATCCGAGAGCGGTAGAACATCCTTCTCAGCCAGCAAATTTGCTTTGGCATATGTTGTCAGGGGATTCGTCGAAGATGTTTCGTTTACAACCCCATCTTGAAATCCATAGACACTGCACGACGATGCCAAGATGTATCTTTCCACACCATGCTTCTTAGCCAGATTTGCAACCCTAACCCTTCCTTTGTAGTTTATCTCCATGGTTTTTGATGGGTCAAGTTCTCCGCTCGGATCATTGGAGAGAGCTGCAAGATCCATCACAACATCAACACCCTTTATATTGCTTGGATCGAACCACCTGATGTCGTCTTTTATTGTTGTGAGGTTCGGATTTCCGATCAGATCGGACAACACCTGCTCCCCGAAGAAGAATCTGTCTATGCACTTAACCTTGTACCCTCTATCAAGGAGCAGTTCGATAAGTATGGAACCTATGTAGCCTCCTCCACCAGTAACAAGCACCTGCATTTTTTCCCTCCTCTTTGTTCTTTGTCTTCATCCAGTCCCACTTTAAACTCCAACTTTGACACTCTAACTTAAAACTTAAAGTATTTAACTCACAGTATCATTTCCGAGTTGTCTCCTATAACGAATCTGTGTCCCTTGGGCATCATACCTACTTCTTTTATCTTGACATTTTTGCCGATCAGACTCTCCACAATTCTTCCTGCATTTAAAATTTGGCTTCCATCCATCACAACACTGTCTTCGATTTCTGTGCCGAAGATCTTGCAGTTATTACCGATCGATGTAAAGGGACCTATGTACGAATCAACTATCTCGCATTCCTCACCGATTATGCACGGTCCTTTAACGGTTGAGTTTTTGACGGTTGTGGTTTCCGGGACTATCACTCTTCCCATTATCTTAGAGTTGACAGCTTTTCCCTCAACCCTCGATTTTATTCCGTCAAGAATCAGTCTGTTGGCTTCAAGAATGTCCTCAGGCTTGCCCGTATCCTTCCACCAACCTTCCACTATGGATGCCTCAACCCTGTATCCGTTATCTATCAGCCACTGAATCGCATCAGTTATCTCAAGCTCATTCCTCCACGAGGGTTTAATGCTCTTGCATGCCTCAAGGATTATCGGCTTGAAAAAGTATATTCCCGCTAAGGCAAAGTTGGATGGTGGAACCTTAGGTTTCTCAACCAGTTTTTTAACCCTTCCACTCTCATCGAGATCCGCAACTCCGAAGCGTTGTGGCTCTTCAACCTCAGTTAAAAGGATTAAGGAGTCGGGATTCAGGGTGCTGAACTTCTCGGTATGATCCACGATGCCGTCTCTCAGGATGTTATCCCCCAAGTACATCACGAAATCATCATCACCAAGGAAGCTTTCAGCAACCAGAATGGCATGAGCGAGTCCCAACGGCTCACCCTGATAGATGAACTCTATCTCAGCCTGCCACTCAACAGAATTCACTGCAGACATCACCTGCTCCTTATTTGGTCCGACTATGATTCCAATCTCTTTAACCCCTGCCTCGATTACATCCTCTATCGCGTAAAATAACACCGGTTTATTTGCTACCGGGATGAGTTGCTTCTGTTGAGAGTAAGTTAGCGGTCTTAACCGAGTCCCGTGTCCTCCGGAAAGTATCAGTGCCTTCATGCTTAAAAATAAGTTCTTTTGTTAATAAACATATCTAAACCATAATGATGACTTGCCGATGGACTCGGGTGTTTTCTCATCGAACCCTAACAGCCCGCTCATTCTGAGGGTACGAGAAGTGAGGGTTGAAGATAATGTGTGTTCTCTTAAAGTTTCATCTCAACTTCCTCTGGGTTGATAAATGCATCTTGGCTCCTCAGCCAGATAATCACCGTTCATGGCATAGGCTCTCGCTCTTGATCCACCACAAATTCTTCTAAACTCACACATACCACACTTGCCCTTCAGCATGTCTGGATTTTTTAGCTCCCGAAAGATCTTCGATTCGTTGTATATCTTAGAAAGGGTTGTCTCTTTGATGTTTCCCGCAACCAAGGGAAGAAAACCGCTCGGATAGACCTCACCAACATGACTTATGAAAAGCATGCCTCTTCCATCGGTTACACCCATCATCCTCCTTATCCCATCTCTCACCAGACTTCTGCCTCTACCTCCGCTGACTATAATGCCTTCCTCATCTCTACTCCGTTCGAGTTCCTTTAACTCATCGCGTAGAGTGTGGTAGAGGTCTGATACATTCTTTATCCCCTTCTCCCTCTGCAATTCAATTCTCCTGAAATGAGTTGCTGCTGAGCTTTTAACATTCAAACCGAGTTTTGTGACATCATACAACCAGTTAAGAATGTCCTCAAACTCCTGTGACGAGGGCATAAACTCTGCTTTAGCCCTTCCCGTTGGGACTACGAAGAAGACATCCCATAATGCAACATTATACCTCAACGCAAGTTTTGCTATATCTGGCAAATCACGAATGTTTCGGGTTGTCACGGTTGTATTTATCTGAACCGGTATTCCGACATCCATGGAAGCCTTTAAAATCTCAATAGACACATCAAAAGTTCCTCTAACACCTCTAAAAGAGTCATGAATCTCTGCAGTGGATGCATCGAGGCTGATCGCAATTCTCGATATGCCAGCAGATTTAAGCTTTTCTATACTCTTCCTACCAATATCAGTTCCGCTGAATGCAATAGCTGTTCTGACCCCTCTGCTAACAGCGTACTCTATGATGTCAAAGACATCATCCCTCATCAATGGATCTCCACCGGTGATTACAATCAAGGGATATGGATCCCCAAAGCTCCTTACTTGTTCAACTACATCATATGCCTGCTCGGTCGTAAGCTCCTCCGGATGCCTGTCCCTCTGGGCTTTTGCTCTGCAGTGCTTACATGCAAGCTTGCATGCCCTCGTCAACTCCCAGAAGATTATGAACGGTTTTTTAGCGATGTCGAACATTGGCATAGGGTTAAGCTTTTGATGAGGGGTGCTCCTACCGCTTGTCTTCGTGTTCACTCCTCGAACTGTGTCGCTACCACCCGCTCTACCGCTCATTCCAAACCTCCTCACTCACTTAAAACATCGAAATAGATTACAGTCACGATATCATCCTCATCAACGCTACCGTAAATTCTCCTTAGATCCTTTAACAACTCATCCTTTGAACTAAACCCATCGAGCTTGGCTTCTTCCTCATTAAGCTCTGATATCCTCTTTACAATAGCTTTTCTAACTATGGCTTTTCCGAATTCTCCACCATCAGTGGTTAAAACAACTTCCGAGTTCGGTTCCACAATCTTTATACCTTTTCGTATCGTTGTTCTTTTCTCCCCACTTAGAATTCTCCGAACATACTTTGCATCAAAATTGATACTCTTCATGTTTTTCATTCTTTATTCACCCTCCGAAGAAGCGTCCTGAATAGAGCCTTGAATAGAGTCCCGAGTTGAGGTTTGAGTTGAATTCTGAATAAACCAGTTCCAGAGTTTTGATATTGCGGAGTGAAGTATGGAGTACGCTCTCCCCTCTCTGAGCAGTTCTCCGAACTCCCACCATCCTCTAAGTTGCAGACACTTCGTAACCAGTACCCTCTCCTCAAGATCATCAAGACCCACTTTCTCATTTTTGAGGTAGTAGTACCTAACGATCGGTCTAACAATGTCAGAAACATACTCATAAAGGCTTATACCATCCACATACTTCTCCATTCTCAACCTATCAACTTCAGAAATATGAGGCTTCTGGGGTGAATTTTCACCCTTCAACCTGAGAAGTTTTATAGCGACATCATACTCGAGCTCTCTCAACTCATCCGACAGATATTCGACGATTCTCTTGACGAGGTTGAAGTTGAGAGAGGAAACCAGCTTGGTGATGTCCTTTCTTAAGCCCCTGACAACAACAACCGTAAATTCTCCAGATACCTCATTCCTTTGAGGGGTGATGTGAATCGGTACAAACCCGGATTTTTCCCAGAAAGATAGTAATTCAGGGGATACACCAAAACCGGACCCCACCCAGTGATATCCGTTCCTCTTAGCCCACTTAAGAAGCTCTTCTAATGCGAAAGTTCCGATGCCCATCCCCATCACATCGGGATGGGTTGCAATCCTGACTATCCTCAATCCTTTGGTTTTCGGAAAGCTGAGGTTCCAGTGGTGCTTTAGAACCATGTCCGGAATTATCTGCCCCTTGGGCTTGTATCCTGTGGACATCTTTTCTATCAACTCATCATTTATCCCACCTTCAATTGCAACATGAAGTGAGCAAACAGTCTTCTCTTCAACTTTTACCCTAAATGCAATGTGGTTTGGCATATCAAAGAGAATTACGAGGTCAGATGGTCTATTCCTGTAGTGAGCGAGCACATAAATTCCGAAGAACTCATAGAGAAGGGTTTCATCCGATAGTAAGCGTTCTTTGTCAAGATATTCAAAGTTCAGTCTGCCCTCATTTATCATCTCGATATCCCTTTCATCAAGTTTGACCGGCTTGGAGTCAAGAAGCAATGTTTTGTAAAGCCACTTCTCGATGGGATCTCCCCTTCCATATCTTATCGGCTCCTCCAACTGCAATCTTACAACCTCAACCCTGTCATCTCTCTCAAGCCTCTTGAGGAATCTAACACTGAATCCCCTCCCCGAACCCTCATATCCGTGTATTGTGGATGAGAAGATTGCATACTTCACCTCCTCTATTATCTTAAACAGGGTTGAGACATCGATTCCCGCTGCTTCATCCACTATTACAACATCCGCATACTTCCCTTCCACCACCGCCCTTCTCGGCACAACATACTCTACCCTGAGGTGTCTCCCAGTTACAACCGTAACCATCCCTCCAGACTCCTTGAACTTGCAGTCTGAAAATCCCTGCCTCGTTAAAGCAAGCTTCAGGAACCTGAAGTAAGTTTGTACCGACTGAAGAGTGTTCGCAACGATCATTACCCTCACAGGTCTTTTCAAAACCCTTTGCATTCTCGAGATTATGAAGGGTGTGAGTATGCCAAGAACTGCGGTCTTTCCCCTTCCTCTATCCGCTGTTATAACCGCAACCTTTTTCTCCTTCCTCTCATCCTTCCAGTCGAAAAATGTCTCAAAAGCTCTGAGGACCTCTATCTGATCCTGAGTTGCACACAACTTGTAAAGTTTCCGCTTAATTCTCTTTGCCTCGGGTATTTCGAGTTCAACCTTCTCTTCGTAGAACTCGGACGGCTTGAATTCCTTAATTACCTTCGACCCATCAACATCGTAAATAATTATTCCATCCATCTCCATAGTCTTTTCAATGAACCTTCTGTAAAATCTCGGAACCACATCCTCCTTTGAGTAGGGCTCGCTCACAAGCTCTTCATGCCACTTGCTGAGCTTGAAATTCCAGTGATCAATTGGTGGAGAGAGTACGAGGATCATCCCTCCCTCCTCAACAGTCTCAATCAGTATCCCCAGATCATTGGGACTAAAACCCTCAAACAAATCGAGAATTAACGAGCTGTAAGTTTCTCCTAACACCTTCTCGGAGTCTTTAAAGTGTATTCTCCTCGAAAAGATATTTAAGTCAAGTACTCCTGTTCCTTCGAGAAATTCTAAAAATTTCGTTCTTCCAGCAAGTAACAATCCTTTAAAGCTCTTTTTATTCTTTAAAGCCTGATAGGTTTGATAATACATCTCAAAAATATCCCGGGATAGCTTCAGCAGATTCTTATCGAATTCCTTGGAGCAGAGGAATAAAACGAACCTATGCCGACTCTTTAAAGACCTGTCCACCGCAAACATCACACTATCTCTCAATTCCTTGGTGAGCATTCAAACACCATAATAGGGATTTGAATATATAATTTTGGAATGGGGTCAGAGTGCTGAATGGGTTGGAGTGCTACCACCGACAGATGAACACAGAAAGTAGGCAACAGAGGTTCGGCGAGAATGTAGCCATGCAAGAGAGAGCAGAGAAGAAGCACAAATATTATGGAAGAGCATAAATTCCACAAAACTCTGAAACATAACCAAAAATTCGACAATAAATTTAGTGAAAAATTTATTTTCGGGTTGTTAGTTTATCATAAAACGAAACATATGCAGGGGTGTAAATTAAATGTGGTTTGTATTTAACCGAAAAAATTTTAAATTAGACGATATAGTTTTGTTGTGGAGATTTCAATCCACCTCCGGGAAATGAAAGACGACGAGGTTGAAGATGTAATCGACCTCGAATACGAAATTCTTGGATTGAGCGTTTTCGTCAATATCTCAACCAAACCATACCATAAGAAAGTTTTTTTAGCAGAGGTCAATGGAGAGATTGCAGGATTAAGTGTAGCTTACTGGAATGATGAGTTCAAAATAGGATCCGTTGCGGTTAAAGAGGAGTACAGAAACCAAGGAATCGGTAGGAGTCTTGTAAAAAAGTGTATTGAGTTTGCTAGGAGCATCGGTTTTGACAGTGTATGGCTCGAGGTTGCGGTAAACCAAGCGAGGCTCGTTTCATACTACAAAACAATGGGTTTCAGAATCCATGATGTTATAAAGCACTACTACGGCATAGGAAAGCACGCGTACAGTATGGTTTACCGCATGTAGTTCGGATTGAATTCTCTGTTCTTTTAGCCTTTAACAGCTTTTTAGATTCTGTATCCAATCCCTTCCAGTCCTTCCCAAACCCTCCCTCAACTCCCTTCTCTTCCAAGCCCAAGTAACCCGTTGGAACTCTAAAATCCAAAAAACCAAATATTTTTAAATACTCGCTGAGAACTTAGGCTAATGAAGGCATCCGCCCCCGGGAAGATATTCCTTTTTGGAGAGCATGCAGTTGTCTATGGGAAGAAGGCTTTGGTAACCGCAATCGATTTGAGGTGCTTTGCAGATGTGAAGAAGAGGGATGATTTTAGAATATCCTCCCCGATTGGTATCACCGGGCTTGACTTTGAAAAACACCCTTACATCAGCTACGCAATTAAAAGATTTATGGAGATTAAAGAGATAAAGGGCGCGGATATCGAGATTAAAAGTCAAATTCCGGTTGCATCAGGACTTGGAAGCTCTTCTGCAGTTACAGTGTCGGTTTTAAAGGCACTTGATGCAGAATTTGAGGCATCTCTGACGAACGAGGAAATATATGAGATTGCAAGAAAGGTGGAGTTGGATGTCCAAGGAATCGGAAGTGGAACAGATCCCTTCATCTCAACTTATGGTGGATGCTGGTTGATCCCCGATAGAAAGCCCGTAAACATAGGGAAGGTTTACTTCTTGGTTATAAATACGGAAGAGAAATCAATAACCGGAGACATGGTCAAAAAAGTTGCAAGCCTTAGAAAAGAGTTCCCAGATGTGGTTGACAGTATAATGTCCGCAATAGGAGGCATCACAAGTGTTGCGATACCACATCTCGAGAATCTCAACAACGATAAAATTTCAAAGTTGATAAGGATGAACCAATGCCTCTTAAAGTCCATAGGGGTAAGCAGTGAGAAAATCGACGAGATAGTCATGAAGCTGAACAGCCTCGGCATTCCCTCAAAGCTAACAGGAGCGGGAGGAGGGGGGTGTGTGATTGCAATAGGAGACCTCGAGAAGCTAACGGAGGTAACCAAAGTATTTCCAAATGCATTTTTCGTAAAGCCCGAGAAGGAAGGTGCAAAGGTTGAGTGAAGATTTAATTATCCTGAAGATCGGTGGATCGGTCATAACAGAAAAAAGAAAAGGTGTGTTCGAAAAGCCACTCTTAGGGGACATAAGGAGAGTCTCAAAGGAGGTAGGCGAGTGGAAAAAGAGATCAGCCAAAGGAAACTTAATCATAGTCCATGGTGCGGGTTCATTCGGGCATCCTTATGTGGAAAAGTACCGCCTGCTCAACACAAAGGACTTGGAAGGGGTTGTTAGAACCCATCTGTCGTGCAAAAAACTGAACACGATCCTTTGCGAGGCATTAATTAATAGCAACTTAAAGCCCTACCCAATACACCCGTTTTCAAGCTTCACTATTGGGAAAGAGAACGAACTCGAATTCGATTTGAACAGGATCATATACTCACTTGAAGAGGGGATGATTCCCATCACTCATGGAGATATGGTTTACAACCCAGATAAGAAATTCTTCGAGGTTGTTTCAGGGGACAAGATCGTTTCCGAATTGTTGGAATCTTTGAGATCCACGGGTAGATACAGAATTAGAGTGGGGTTCGCAACCGACATGGATGGAGTGATAATAGATGGAGAGGTTGAGAGAACTATCGACACGGAGAAGTTCAGCAAACTTATGAACTCGAAGTCTCGAGACGATAGCAAATCCGATGTAACCGGAGGTATGATCGGGAAACTATCTGAGATCTTCCACAAATCCAAATATGCGGAAGTTAGAATATTTAACGGCAGAAGAGATGGAGAAACAATGAAATTTCTCAACGGAGAGGCTGTGGGAACCCTCCTAAAAGCCGATTAGAGAGGATATAAAAAGAGCTATCAAACAAAAAACTATCAATCGGAAATCATATAAAACTTATAGAACTGAAGAAAATGTCCTTGTGAGGACTCATGAGGACTTGCAAGGACTTGCAAGTCAGGTGAAATGATGAGTTCAAAAAAATTGAACCTAACTTCAAACAGAAAACTCGACCACATAAGAATATGCTTGGAGGAGGAGGTTGAATCCGAATATTCGGGATTCTCGGACATATCGTTCATAAACGATTCGATTCCAGAGATGGATTTTCATGATATAAAAACCGAAACAGAGTTTTTGGGTAAGAAACTGTCGTTCCCATTCCTAATAGCGTCGATGACTGGTGGACACCCAGAAACCAAAGAGATTAACAAAAACCTCGCAATTGCGGTGGAAGAATCCGGAATTGGTATGGGTGTCGGAAGCCAGAGAGCTGGTTTGGAGGATGGGGATGTTGTAGACACATTTACAGTTGTTAGGGATTTTGCCCCTAAGGCGTTCGTTTACGCAAACATCGGATTGCCTCAAATCATCGAGCATGGAGTCGAATACGCAGAAAAAGCTGTAGAGATGATTGATGCAGATGCGATAGCAATACATCTAAACTTTATGCAGGAAGTAGTCCAACCAGAAGGAGATGTGAACAGTTCAGGGGGATATCAAGCAATAAGAGATGTTGTGGATGGTTTAAAAGTCCCAGTTATTGTAAAGGAGACCGGCGGAGGCATATCGGAAAGAGTTGCCAAAAAGCTGAGGGATTGTGATGTTTCGGCCATAGATGTTGGAGGTGCAGGCGGTACGAGTTGGACTGGAGTAGAGTACTACAGAGCAAGAGATGATATCACAAAAAACATCGGTGTTGATTTTTGGGATTGGGGGATTCCTACAGCATTTTCGATAGTTGAGTGTAGGAACACCTTGCCGATAATCGCAACCGGTGGTATCAGAAGCGGACTTGATGTTGCCAAAGCATTAGCAATAGGAGCGGAAATAGGTAGCTCCGCACTCCCCTTCCTCCATCCGGCAACGGTATCATCAGACGAGGTGCTGAGAACGATAAGGTATTTTGAGAAAGGTTTAAAAGTTGCAATGTTTTTGACTGCCAGCAGAAAAATTAAAGACTTGAGAAATAAACGGATCATAGTTTATGGAAAATTCAAGGACTACCTTGAATCAAAAGGAATCAGTCTACCGGAATTCTGTAGGAAGAGGTGAAAGATCCGAGAGATGTCGATAAGAGAGGCAAGAGAGGTAAGAGATGATGAAACAACAGATAATAAGAGGCTTCAGATGATGAGTTCCAAGAGAGAGGAGGTTTAAAGATGGCTAACAAGACCATGGAAATGAAATCAAAAATAAAGGAGGAGGTTTCAAAAAGAGCGGAGATTGTCGATTCAGCAATAAAGGAGCTTTTACCACTAAAGGAGCCTGAAGGACTGTACAAAGCTACAAGACATCTCTTCAAAGCTGGTGGAAAAAGACTTAGACCGGTTATGTCCATGATCGTTTGTGAGGCTATTGGGCAGGACTACCGTAAAATTATTCCCGCAATAGTTGCAATTGAGACAATCCACAACTTCACACTAATTCACGATGATATAATGGACAGAGATGAAACGAGAAGAGGTGTTAAAACCGTTCACACACTGTGGGGTGAGCCTACCGCAATTCTTGCAGGAGATACGCTGTTCTCGGAAGCATTCTACATCATGACATTCTGCAATGTGGATAGTGAGAGCCTCATCAAAGGCATGAGGTTGCTTGCAGATGTCTGCGTGAAGATCTGTGAGGGGCAGTACATGGATATGAGCTTTGAAGAGAGGGATATGGTCAGCGAAGAGGAGTACATCGAGATGGTCAAGAAAAAGACTTCTGTGCTCATAGCTGCATCATGTTCCCTTCCCGCTATTCTCTTTGGTGAGAAAGAAGAGGTTGTAAGCGCACTCTGGGACTTCGGAGTTCTCTCAGGAATAGGATTTCAAATCCATGATGATGTGCTCGATTTGGTTGGAAAGGAAAAAACCGGTAAGGATTGGGGTAGCGACATAGTGGAAGGTAAAAAAACTTTAATCGCCATAAAAGCTTACGAAAAAGGTTGTATACCAGAAATATTTGGGAAAGGAAAGGCATCTAAGGATGAAATTGAGAGGGCTGTAAGAATGCTTGAAGAGAACGGTGCAATAGCCTATGCATCTCAAAAAGCAATGGAGTTTGTGAACAGGGGAAAGGAGAGGCTGAACATACTCCCACCATCCCCAGCAAAAGATTTGCTGATCTCTATTGCGGATTATCTCGTTACAAGAGAGTATTAAAGCATGATTAGAATTTCAATTTGCCAATTGAAGAGCACTAAATCTCCGATCAGTTAGAAAAATAGTAGAGGTGTAACGATGAACGGAGGTTCTGCAGAAGAGGATCTCAGAGAAGTTATTCTTAAATACACTGCCATTAACGCATCAAAATATGGAAAAGCTGATTTAAAATCAGTAATGGGAAAAATACTGTCTGAAAAACCAGAATTGAAGAGAAGAGCTAAGGAGCTCGTTTCTGTAGTTAGAGAGGTGATCGATGAGTTCGAAAGACTCGACGAGAGTGAGAAGCTGAAGCTATTTGAAAGATACAAAGAGGAGCGAAAAGAGGAGAAAAAGGAGATTTCGCTACCTCCATTACCGAATGCAGAAAAGGGAAAAGTTGTGATGAGATTTGCTCCAAACCCAAACGGTCCCCCAACTCTTGGTTCGGTTAGAGGAATGATCGTAAATGGAGAGTACGCAAAGATGTATGAGGGGAGGCTCATCTTAAGATTTGATGATACCGATCCAAGAACAAAAAGACCTTTGCTTTCCGCATACGAGTGGTACATTGAAAACTACGAGTGGCTGGGTTACAAGCCAGATAAGATCATCTACGCTTCCAAAAGAATCCCAATATACTATGATTACATAAAAAAACTTATAGAGATGGGATGTGCTTACGCATGCTTTTGTCGTAGAGACGAATTCAGGGAATTCAAGTCGAAGGGTATTGACTGTCCCCACAGAAGTTTACCTCCAGAGGAATCCTTGGAGATCTGGGATAAAATGCTCAATGGTGAATACGATGAAGGAGAGGTGGTTATAAGGATAAAAACAGATATGGGACATAAAGATCCGGCTATAAGAGATTGGGTTGCTTTTAGAATAATTTATGAGAGCCATCCTCTGACAGGAGACAAATATTGTGTATATCCAACACTAGACTTCGAATCCGCAATTGAGGATCACCTCAATGGCATAACCCACATAATAAGAGGGAAAGACCTGATAGACAGCGAGAAAAGGCAGAAGTATGTATACAAGTATTTTAATTGGAAGTACCCTGTAACCAAACACTGGGGGAGAGTCAAGATCCATGAGTTCGGAAAGCTATCCACGAGTTCGATAAAGAAGGAGATAGAGAAGGGAATCTTTCAGGGATGGGACGACTTCAAGGTTCCCACCTTACTGGCTTTGAGGAGGCGAGGTTTCCATAAGACCGCAATTAAGAGATTCTTTCTATCACTCGGTGTTGGAGAGAACGATGTTTCGGTAAGCTTGAAAAATCTGTATGCTGAGAACAGAAAAATTATCGATAAAATAGCAAATCGCTACTTCTTCGTTGAGGATCCAATATTAATCACGATCTCGGGCATAGATGATGCAAACACAAAAGTTGAACTACCTCTGAACCCAGAAAAAGGAACCAAAAGATCTCTTGAGGGTGGAAGTAGAGTATACATCTCTCAAGATGATTTCAACAAACTGAGAGAAGGAGACCTCCTCAGACTGAAAGACTTCTGCAATTTAAAAGCTATAGACTTGAATGAGAGATTGTTTGAGTTCCAAGGATTTGAGATGTCTGAAGAGGTTAAAAAAGGAAAAAACATCATCCACTGGCTACCCGAAAAAAATAACTTTGAATGCATTGTCATATCTGATAAAGAGCACAAAGGATTGGTTGAACCAAATGTAAAAAATGATGTTGGAAATGTGGTTCAATTCGAGAGATTCGGATTCTGCAGAATTGAAAAAATCGAAAACAGGGTAGTGCATGCTATATTCACGCATCCGTAGCTGTTCGGTAACAACTAACCATTGTGGAATTCCTTTATCTCTCTTATCTCTTTAATCATCTCCTTGCAGAAAAACGGAAGATCAGATGGCATTCGTGATGTGATTATGTTCTTATCCCTCACAACCTCTCTGTCCTCATAAATTCCACCACATGCTTTTAAATCATCTCTTATCCCTATCCAGCCAGTCACCTTTGTTCCTTTTATTAAACCTGCAGAAATCAAAAGCTGGGGACCATGGCAAATAGCAAAAATCATCTTTCCACTCTTATAAAATTCTTTTACAATCTCTACAGCTCTTTCGTGAATCCTTACCCGCTCGGGTGATCTGCCTCCGGGCAAAACGAGAATGTCAAAATCTTCAACCCTGACTTCCCCGTAGGTCAGGTCCGGAGTTACCGCATAGCCGTGTTTCCCTGTCCTCGACTCTTTACTCGAAGATGCAATCCTTACTTTAACACCTTCCTCCTGTAGCCTATAGAGAGGATAGAAGAGTTCTAAATCCTCAAAATCATTTTCCACTAGAAAAAGTGCTTTCAACGACATGAAAATAAATAATAAAGGGAGTGTGATAACTCTTTCGCTTACATGCAGTTCAACACTAACTCACATTAAAATTTATGTTCTCAAGCTCATTAAGCTCATTCAGAAGTTGTTCAATCTCCTGCATCTCGTTCGCTATGCTCTCCAGATCGTTCTGTTCTTCATAAGCTATTTCAGAAATTTGTGAGGTTTTCGTCTCCGTACTCTGGTCTGTCTGAGAGCTCGATGAGGTTTGAGTGGTTGTTGATTCAGAAGGTGTTTCAGTCGTCTCTTTTTTTGCACACCCCAGCACCAAGACCGCCATCAAGATTAGCAGAACTGCCAGAACCTTTGCCTTTGTCCTCATGACATCACCTCTACATTATCTATCGCACCCAACATCTCCCAGTCCCTCAGCAAACTCCGAAACACACCTCTGTTGTTTCATTGTATTCCTGCTGAGTCATTTCCTCCTCGGGAAGTTTTTTAACCCTGTACACCCCTTCTCCGTCAAGCATTAGAGTGCCCTTACCCTTTGCAAACAGCGAAATATTGTTTCCTGATATAACCACGATGACATTTTCCCCTCTTACAACCGCTCTTCCTTCACCACTGAAAATCGCTGTTCCATTCTCCTCTTCCGAAGTTCCGAATCCTACCACTGTAATAATCGCTTCTGAAGGTGAAACTGTAAGTGTTCCGTTACCCCTCACATTAACAACCACACTGCCCCTGATCTCGGCAGTTCCATTTCCGTACGCCCAGACCTCACCACTCTCGTAACCGTAGAAGACACTGCCCGCTTTAACCTTCTGCAGTTCCTTCATGAACTCTCGAATTACCTTGAATGCTTCTTTTATTTCCTTGGTAGCCTTCCTAAGCTCTTTATTTCCTTCAGCTATATTTCCGCTCTCAAACAAGTCTATCGAGTTCTGTAGATATTCTCTCGCATCATCCAAATGTTCATTGTACTCTTCAAGGAGGTTTTCAAACGGGGTTGTGTCAACTCCGTAGCTTGCAATTATTGCTATTTTGTTTTCCAACCTGAGACTGACGTTTTCCGCTTTCTCTATTATGTTTTCAACTCTGTATGCGGCAACCTCTCCCACCATTGCCCTCAACTTTACTCTCATTTCGATCCAAGCCTGATTCATCTCTCTTGCAGTATTTCTAAGCTCTTCAGGTGTCTCCGATTCGTTTATCTTTGCTCTGTACTCCTCAATTGTTGCCATGTAGTCATCTATCTCAGACATAAACTCCTCTTTTTTACCCTCATCTATCTTCGATCTCTCAAGGAAGTTCTTGAACCTCTCGAGCCATCTCTCTGCAACATTACATCCACCGTTTAGGAATTTCTTTGCATTGTTGAATGTATGCTGATTTCTCATATCTCTATACTTCTCCTTTGACTCTAAGAACTTCTCTCGAGCCTCCATGTACTTCTCCTTCTCCTCCTCATACTTCTCCTTTATATTCATACCCATAGGTTGGACGAAGTTTGGTTGTGCCACCACCTTTGGTACTACCACCACTACCGTTCCCGCCAGAAACATAACCATCAGCAGTAACAACACACCTCCTCTTTTCATTTGACTCACCTCACACTCCCCTTCTATCTCTTTATTTTATAAGCATTCTTTTCAAAAAGCTCATTATGAGAGGGTAAAAATGCAATAAAATTGGGTGGGATACTTTACAAAGCTTTATAATCCTTTAACAAGCTTTAAAAAGCAGTTCCGATTCGCCAATCCGGTAACCTATGCTCGATGTCGCTTACCACAGTACTACCAACAACCATCCTCCGACATCAGTACAGAATCGACACATAACACAACAGATTACAACAATCAGTCAACAAAATCTGCTCCCTTTAACATTAGCTCCACCGCATTCTGAAGGAACTTGCCGTTATCGCTACCCCTCATGACATCGTTAGAGAAGATATCACACGAGAAAACCATCAAATTGTCCTTCTTCAGCACTAAGTGTACATCCCTCCCCGCTCTTGTTATCAGTTCCCCAGCCATAGCCTTCGTATTCTTAGTACCATGCAGGACTACTTCCCATCCCCTTGATGAAATGTGATACGCATTTTTGGCAATTATCCTCCCAACATCCTCGAAAAATGCGGTATTCTTCATCGAGTCTGTGTGAATCGTTATGAAGGTGTCTCCATCTTTACTCTCATCGTCCACCACATAAAAGATGTCATCAATATGGACTCCTTTCGCATTCAGCCAGTGAAGAGATTTCTTGGATTTGGATTGCAGAAAGTGTGGATCCGGTTGAATGAACATGACCTTCATCTTGGAGAGGCTTGAGACAGCAGGAAGCTCGTTTTCAGTTGGTTCTTTAAGCAGAAAGAACACATCATACTTGAACTCGGAGTTACTTATCCACGAGAGGTCCGATTCCAATTCGTTGATGAATTCAACCTGAAAATCAATCGATAACAGAGCTTCCTCGAGTTCCCTATAATAAAACGGTTCTTTCTCAGAAATTACAAGTGCGGTGAATTCCATAATCAACGAATCTCCAATAAATATAAAAATGTTTGTTTATGTTTGCTCATGTTCTGTTCAACTCCTAAGCCCGTTTGTTGGATTCCTTAGCTCGGTTCTTTGATTGCTGGGCCACTCAAATTGATTCTCAGGATTGTGTGGACAGTCAGTACATCCCGAACATCTCAAAACCGTACTAAGATTCGGGGGAGAGTGCTCCGGCCGGGATTTGAACCCGGGTCACGGAATCGAGAGTCCCGTATGATTGGCCGGGCTACACCACTCTCCGCAGTTTTTTCTTGGTTTTCTCTTCTCTCATTCAATATTTTAACTTCAAAATAACTAATATCATATTTATCCACTTCATTTAATTTCTTTTCATCGTCAAAATATTCTTTGAGCTTTTCTTCTAAAAATCTTGATAAATTTATTTTGTTCTGTTTAGCTTTATTCAACAAACCCTTATCAATATACAAAGAAGTCCTAACCTTGCTCTGTTTCATTTTTATCCACTCTAAAAAATTTATATAAAGTTATATTTATGACTCACAACCAATTCCATCTTTATCCCTATCAAATTTATGGGGGTCTGGTGGAAGAACTTGAAAATTCCTATAAGGAATATCTCCGCAATCTAGATCTGGTGGTGGTGGCGGAATACATACAGTAGGATAAGCATCGTCGCAGTTCTGTAATGTTTGTGTAGGAGTTGGTGTTGCCAAAACTCTACAGATCCATAACCCTAAATTACCATTCATAGCTGAGTTCTGATAACTCAAGTACTCGGATTCCTTCTGGCATTCTCCTTCCTCATAAACTCGTGCATAACCTTGTTTGATGAGTTCAGCTGTAAAATCCTGTCCGTTTTCAGTGTAAACATAGGCGAGCAATCGCCCATAGTAACCCCTGAAACCTGCAGTCGAATCAAATTCGATGTAAGCGTATTTTCCCTCAAGCATCGATTTTGCAAAGTTTTTTGCTTGGATGCCCCAGTATGCGAGACATTCAAGGTCAGTTATTCCATCGTACTCATTTGGTTTGTTTTTCTCTGCAGTTGTTTCGGGAGTATCAACTCCAAGCATCCTAACTCGCTCTTTGGATCCATCAGGCAGTATAATATCTATGGTGTCTCCATCAACCACATCTACAACCTCGACCTTGTATTTCACACTGTATTGAAGCTCAAACGGTATAGGTGTTGGAGTAGCCGCTGCAGTCGGTGTTGAAGTTGACATTGAGACTGGAGTTGATGTGGGAGTAATGGTTGAAGTTGGAGTAGGAGTCTGCTGTGGAGTTTGCACTTCCTGACTCGAGCATCCGATAAGAATTAATGAAAATAGGATCAACAATATCAATTTTGATCTCATCAAACCACCTCAAAAATCAGGCTCAATCAACATATCGTTCATCTCAACAAGCCCTAATTCGTATTTGACCCTATCCAAAATTAAGTCAATGAACTTCTCAGGGATCCCATAACTGATTGCAATTTGCTCCTTCAACTCATCAATCGAGTGCCCTTCATCCAGCCATGTTATAACGCTCCTTCTGATGTCATCAACAAGTTTTTCCTCATCAACTACTTCAACGATCTCAGCGTTCTTGATAACATAAGTGTAGAACTCCCCGAACTCATCAAACCATCTATTCTCGACTGCCCTTATCACAATACGCATCCACTTTCGAGGGTTGGATCCGATAATTGGGAGAAGCACCATTTTTGATTCAAATTTTATCCAACAAAGCTCTCTTCTTTTCCTCAAATTCTTCATCTGTCAGAATTCTAGCCTCATGTAGCTCCTTAAGTTTCTTTAATTTATCGAGGGGATCTTCAGATTCCATAGATCCACTAATTGTTTTCTCTACCACAGTGGTCATGGGTAGAGTTCTAGTTACAATCTCTTTTGGCTTAGCTATGCTCATTTTCTCTCCGATCAGACCCTTCTTTTTCTTTATACTCACCGGTTCAACAGCAATAGCATTTAGGGCGTCTTTAATTGCTTCTATAGCTTCGGTTGCCTCTTTTCTATCCATCCAACTCAATTTTAATTTCGAGCCGTCTTCTCTCTTTATATCAAATTCAGCTCCTATCTTACCCTTCTTGTAGTGGACAAATTCCAATTTCTCATAAGGAATATCTTCGAGATCGTATCTGCCCAGTAATTTTTGATCTAAGTACAGAACTCTCCTATCCGTTACTGCTAGAAATTTTGGCTTTAGATCTGTTCTCAATTTCTTTTTTATACAATAGAGGACTTTCTCCTCAGGATACAAATTCTCAGATATTTCTGGGGGGACTTCCAAACAAACCACCTCCAAGACCTAATCAACCTCAACTTCCTTACTTCCTGCATAAGTTGCATTTTTCACTCGTTCCTCTGCGGTCTCTGGTGGTTTTTTGGGTTTGAGTTTTCCTTCTGCCCTGAATTTAGCGAGCATGTCGTGGATTGCATATCTCACCGCATCTGATACATTAGAGAAATATCCTTGATTAACTAATTGTTCGAGTTCGCTTTTCAATATAGGTGAAAGAGAGACATTGATGTAGACTGATTTTCGTTCGTATTCTGTTTTTTGTAATGGTTTTGTCATGCAATAGTAAAACGATAGTGTAGTATTTAAAATTACTGCGGTTTTTCAAGGAGTATTTTTGGGCTTTTTATTCCTATATTTTTTAGAATAACCTCACGATAGCTTCATGATTGTATCACTATTCCAGTAATAATGTAACAATAACAGCACAATAGCAAAATTTAAATATAATGAGCTATTACATCACAATAACAAAGAAATAACGAGGTGATAAAACAGTGGTTGATGACAAGTATGTGAATGTGAGGATCTCCGAGGGCGATCTTAAGGCTCTTCAGAGGCTAACCAAAGAGGGTTATTTTATGAATGTTAGTGACGCAGTTAGAACAGCGATTAGAAAGCTCATTGAGGAATATAAATCTGTTTTGGTTGTCGAACACCCCCACGGGGGAGATAAAAAAGAAACCGTCACCAAGGAGGTCTAATCATGGACCGGAAAGTCTTCTCCTGCGAGGTCTGCAACCCAGACGAGCCATGCTTCCTGATCGTCAGGACGATTGACAACCCAACTCAATGCCCGTAGGGCCGATCGATGCAGAGTGGGAAGAGCTGGTCAACCTGAGCAAGGAAGTAGAGAAGTTTCAGCAGGAGGTCGAGGCACATGCCTGAGAGCGAACTCCATCCTAAACTCAACATAACGGATACAACGGATTCAGATATACCTCCTCAACTCCCGCAGATCAACATCTCTTCAAACCTTATCCCCAGCCAAACAATCCGCCACGATCACTACACCCACCCAAAGCAGCCGGAGCTCAAGATCGAGGTATCGAGAGGCCAGAAGGGAAGCTACGGCTGGACCATAACCTACAACGGCACAGACCTCGATGCTATCATCGAGAAGATCAGGGAAGCTGACACAAAGCTGAGGGAGTTTTTCTTGACGGAGGGTTAAAATGAGGTGCGGCATCTGTGGCAAACCGCTTAGCAACCCCGACAGCGTCCGCAAGGGCATCGGGCCCGTATGCTACCGCAAGTATGTTACAAACCTTGATTTCAGGGAAAAGCTGAACTCACGGATAGAAAAACTCAGGCTTAAAGCCCACAGAGAATACAACAAGAACCTGAAGAAGTATCCAACGCTGCGAGAAGGAGAGGTCCGCTGTAAGAACTGTGGTAGACCTGTTTTCTATCATTCAGACGATGGTTGCCCTGATGCTTACTGCTGTTCTCCTTGCTGTCCTTATGCAACGATCTCGCCTTGCCCTAGAGAGCAGAAGATGGGTTCTCTTGTCGATGCGTTAGCTACAGCGAGCAAGCAGGCAACTCTGGAGGTGTTTCCATGATCGACTCTCGAAAGATGATAGTAGCTGCTGAGGCATTAAAGCTCCTCGTCGATGCCCAGACAAAGCTCGCTGCTCTGGAAATGGACCATGAACGAGAGGTCATTGAGGCTATCAAGGATTCCATCATGAAGGAGATCTGCAGGATCAGTAACGGAGGTGGAGAATGAAGATCGGTTTTACGATCAACCTCGGCAACTACGAGTCCATGAGGATAGAGAGCAGCGAATTTCCTGCTGGATCTTTGTGCCTGGCAGAGATAAGAAACTTCCTTGAGAGTAACTTCAGCAATGTTCCAGCGATCAAGAATTTTTTAGACAATTATTTGAGGAGGGAGGAGCTGTGATTCCGCCTAACTTCAAGCCTGCCAATTGCTGTGGATCCTGCCAGTTCTTCAAGGGCTCTTTCTGCCTGAAACACAGCTATCCTACAACCGCCGTGATGTACTGCGACGATTATACGAGGTGAGGGAGTTGCGTAGAGGATCAGGATCGTTTGACATAGTGGTATGGGTGAGAAGCTGGTATGTGACTGCCAAAGTGATTTCTATGGCGATTACAGCATGGGGTGTTTTAAATGGAACTTTCGGCTGAAACGATGAAATATACCTATGTTATTGCTGTTATGATTGACGAGAAGGCTTACGACATAGCAAAACAGTTCATCGATCATCTGCAGCGGAAAAATGAGCCATCAGAACGAACGGAAAAGATTAAAGAAAACATAGAGGAAAACAAAACTGAGATCCAGGAGACAACAGAAACAGAAGTAAAAGAAACCAGACGGGAGCGAAAGAAACACATAAAGAAAACTGACCTTGAGCCTGTAGTAGACACTCATAATAATTACGAATACATCGTGGACAAAAAGAACGACCAGATTATAGTAAAATACAAACTCAATAGCTCCACTTTCCACTTCCCATTCTCCAAAGTCAAGGAACTATACGATGCTTTACCAGAAGAGTTCACGACAAAAGACTTGGTTGAGAAGGCTGAAGAGTTTGGTTTACAGCTTACATCTAATCAAGCTGCAGGTCTTATCAGGGTTTTCGCTCATGTTGAATTCGATGCAGAGATTCGTAGAATAGGAAGACAGCTCATAGCTGTGAAGATGTCAGACGGTTATCTGAGGGAAGAGAACAGAAACAAGCTCAGAATTGAAGCTGAAACAATCGGCAAACCATGGAAGGTGGAGGGCTGATGTACTGCCTGAGATTCTTTTCTGGGCAGAGAAAATTCTGGATCCTCAATCACCTCAGAAGAGACGAGATGAAGATCTGCGATGTCAGGCATCAATGGAGAAGTAGAAGGCGATTTCAGAGGTTTGCACGAGCATGGATCTATGGAGAAGCTGAACACCCATGGACTCATGGAGAGAACTTGATGCACCCGGCAGCTGGCGGGAGTTCTGCTCAAATTTCTGCTCAATCACCCCCCTTTCCGTCTGCCGTCACCGCTCACTCACCCCACCCGAAACCAGCTTGCTGGGTTGAAGGGAGATAGGTGACATCATGTGCCCAAGATGCGGTTCTGTCTGTTTTGAACACATGCAGGATTTCAAAGTTTGCTGTAATTGCGGTGAGATTCTGGATCCGGAGTGATAGCATGGAGATCGATGAGATTTCAGTTGAAGACATCGAACTCGAATTGAAGCAGATAGAAGAGCTGCTCAGAGAGATAGATGAGTTTCTGGAAAAGATGGGTATTGCTGTTGAGGATCATGAGGGCTGATTCCGATGCCTGAACCAGTAAGCATCCCTGTAACCGACAAGTTCATCCAGGATGCAGCTTACTACGCTGGCAAGACTGTTTTTGCATCGTTCAGCAATGGAATGAAGTCAAGATTCGGCAACGGTGGGCTTGTAAAGCACATGCAGGGGAAGATGGGTGAACTCGCTTTCTTCCGCTTCTGCCTCGACAACGGAATCCCGGTTAAGCATGTACCCTTCCGGGATGACTATTCAACTCTCGATGAGCAGGATGATTTCATAATAATCCTAAAATCGAGGCAGATTCCCGTAGAGGTTAAAACTGCCACCCTCAAGGATCCTATAAGCATGAAAACACCGAATCTATTTTACAACAAGAATCAGTACGATCAGAAAGAGGATTACAATTATATTGTTGTTTTCGCTGCTACCAACTTCGAGCTCACTCAGGTTGTTTTAATCGGATGGATTCATGCGAAGAAGATTGCAAATTACACTGTGAGGAGGGACATCAAAAGTCCTGCTTATGTGATTCCTGTTAAGGATCTGAAGCCGATGTCTGATTTTTTAAAATTTTAAGGAGGTGATGTTATGGAGGTTGTAATCAAGGCTAAGCTTCTCAAATCGATATTAAAAGCCCTGAACCCCTTCGTTAACGAAGCGAGGTTCAGGTTTGGAGAAGATGGTTTGAGTGTTAGGGTTGTAGATCAGGCGAACATTTGCATGTGCATAATTGAAATTCCATCCTCAAGCTTCGAGAGTTATGATTTGCCGCTGGGAGCAACCGGTCCAGGAGCAGAAAATGTGTATGGTATCGATGTTCCAAGGCTGTTCGACTTCTCTAAAATGCTGAAGAACGATGATACGGTAAGCATCGATTCGAGAGATGGTGAATTCATTCTTGAATCAGGGAAATTAGAGTATGCCCTCTCTTTAATCGACCTTAACGCAATCAGGAAGGAACCCAAGGAGCCCAACCTGAATTTACCAGTTGAAGTTGAGCTTAACCTCAAAGAGTTCAGCAACTTCATAAAAGCTGCGAACAAACTAACAGAACACATCTCTCTCGAGACGAACAAGAAGTTTCTTGCCATTGCAGAGGGTGACCTGGAAAAGCTTGTTTACGACTCAGGGATAGAGGTTGGATCCAAGGCGAGGAGTCTCTTCTCCTTAGAGTATGTAGCAGAATTCGTCAAGGTTGGTGGAGATATTGTAACGATAGATCTGGGCACGAACTATCCTGGGAAGTTTACCTTCTTCCTCGACGAGGATGATGGCTCCGGCGATGCCTATGTTACATACATCCTAGCTCCGAGGATTGAAGCGGAGGGATAAGGAGGGGTAACATGTATCTAACCTTGAAATCTCTGTCAGCAGAAGATTCTTTGAAGGGAAGAAAGCTCAAAGCTAAACTGGAAGGAAACGGCTCGGCAAAATTCACGCTTACCATCACAGCAAAGAGCAAGGATGCCTTAAAAGAGGTCCTGAAAACTCTGAAGAAGGGATCTGTTTTCGAGATTAACTTGGATCCAGTGGGACACCTCAACGAATCTCTTGATGAATTTTTTGAGGAGGAGGTGTAAGGTTATGGAGGATTTAGTTGTTGAGAATGGGGAGTTTGAGGAGATAGGGGAAGAAGTGGAAGAAGTTGATGGGAGAGTTAAGGTAGAGATCTTTGGATGTAACAACTGCAAATATTTCGGCATCGCTAATATGAATGGAGACAAAGAGGTTTGTCTCGCTACTGGGGAGATAATCCTGATCGAGTTTTTAGAAGGCTGCCCGCTCAAAGAGGAACCATTACAGAAAGAGACAACATATGAAGAGATAACGAGATACGGCTCAATGGTAGAGGAGGCTGTCCAGATCTTGCGGAAAATAAGCGATGAGCTAACGAAGATA
>Ga0180935_1018_pt1 | contig 58036 bp, 57 predicted proteins | sample Deesub1362A_J573_FD_124196 | JGI IMG/M metagenome (GOLD analysis project Ga0180935, IMG submission 124196) | Archaeoglobus sp. JdFR-31
AAACATCATCAAAAACTATTCTCAAACACTATAAATAACTATACGGGATTTTAAGAGTTTAGGGAGCGCCCGGGCCGGGATTTGAACCCGAGGCGAGGGCTTTCCGCTTGGCTATCAAGCCACTCGACAGGCCCCCATGTTAGGCCGGACTACACCACCCGGGCATTGGGTGTTCTCAAGGTGTTAGATGTAAATAATGTGTTTAAGTTATTTATTGTAAGTGTCTTTAAGAAATCTGGTGCAAAATTTAAATCTTACGCTAAAGCACCCGCTACTTGTGTTCGATGTCGATCCTTATGTCCTCTACAAAAACGCCTTCCCCCTTTTCAACCCTACCAACAACTTTAAACTCCCTGCTCTCCTTTAGGATTTCTGAATCTTCATCCACAATAATCGCAAAACCCATACCCATGTTGAATGTCCTATACATCTCATCCAGATCTACATTTCCTATCTCCTGAATGAAACTGAAAATCTTATGAGGCTTCAGGGGTTTATCGATTACATACTTCATGTTTTTCAATCTTCTAAGCTTTAGGAGTCCGCTACCGGTTATGTGTGCCATCCCGTGGATGTCGTACTTTTCCCACAAACCAACAATCTCGGAGTATATCCTCGTAGGTGTCAAAAGCTCCTCACCTATGGTTTTGCCACCAAAATATCCACCAAGATCATCAGAGTAGCTGTAGCCAGCAGACTCAACAGCTTTCCTTGCAAGAGTTAAACCGTTGCTATGAATGCCGCTACTCGGAACCCCCACTATCACATCTCCATCCTTTATTCGCTCCCCCGTTATTATTTTGTCCTTTCTAAGCACACCTATTGCGGTTCCCGCAAGATCAAAACCTTTTACAATTTCTGGAAGAGTTGCAGTTTCTCCACCAACCAGCGTGATGTTGGCGATCCTGCAACCCTCTTCAAGCCCTATCGCTATCTGTTCCATCACGCTTTCATCCGGCTTTTCTATGGCAATGTAATCTACAAAAGCAATTGGTTCTGCTCCTATCGCTATCAGGTCGTTTACATTCATTGCAACACAGTCTATACCCACCGTATCGAATTTGTTCATCTTCTCCGCGACAAGAATTTTCGAACCAACACCATCAGTGGTTATAGCAATGCCAAACTCACCGAAGTCCACCACACCTGCATAGTGAGATGTGAGTATCGGCTTACCAAACCCCTCCCTTCTGAACTTTATTCTACTCGCAAGAGATTTTATTGCTCTCTCCTCCTCGAAGATATCCACTCCTGCCGAAGAATATGTCAGCTTTTTCGATCTAAGTTTTTCCTGTTTGGGTTCGTTATTAAATTCCTCTTTCAACTCCTCTTTTGATCCTTTTTTCAACTCCTCTCTCAACACCATTCCCTCCTCAAACTACCATCACTAACCCACTCCCTCTTTGAGCTTCTGATAAAGTTGTGGAACAAACAACCCAACATCAGTAACGACCCCTATTGCCTGAGCGGTGCCCCTATCAATCAATTTAGTAACAGTTGCGGGATTTATATCAACACAAATCGTCTTAACCGTTGAGGGTAGAAGGTTGCCAACCGCTATGCTGTGGAGCATGGTTGAAAGCATGATAACCATGTCTATGTCCTTCAACGCCCTCTTCATAACCTTCTTAGCCTCCATAACATCTGTGATTACCTCGGGGAGCGGTCCATCATCTCTGATAGATCCCGCAAGAACGAAGGGAACATTGTTTTTCACACACTCATACATTATCCCATCTTTCACAATACCCATCTCAACAGCCTTATTTATACCACCAACAGAGATTATCTTGCTTATCGTCCTCAAATGATGTCTATTACCCCCCGGAACTGGTTTTCCTGTCTCTATATCCATCCCCAAGGAAGTACCAAATATCGATAGCTCAAGATCGTGAACCGCAAGGGCGTTTCCAGAAAGTAACAAATCCACAAATCCATCCCTTATCATTCCCGCAAGTGCATCTCTCGCTCCCGTGTGATCTACTGCGGGTCCGGCTACTACAGCTATTTTACCACCGTTCCTCTTCAACGCAAGAATTTCGTCCGCAATCGCCTCGATTAGTTCATCTGTGGGTCTTTCACTGCTAACACTCCCGCCCATAAACTGAAAATGGGATGATTTTCTCGGTCTTTCGGGTGGAAAGATTCTGACCCCTTTTTCTCCTACAACAACCATATCACCCTTCCTTACTTCATCTATCGCAACACATTCCGCTCTACCATCCCTTATGACGATTAACCTGTCCATCCCTATATTATCGACCGGTAGCCAGTTACCTCTGTAATGAACAAATGTTGGGTGGTTCGTTGTGACATAGAAGTCATCCGGAAGTACTTTATCATCGGGAGCGGGTTTTAGCTCCACCTCCTCCGCTTCTGGAATTTTTGCACCGAGTTTATGAAGCTCGTGCAGAATCTTGGTCAGATGATCCTGATCTCTACCAATGACGACTATCCTCGCATAGCTGTAATCCGTTTTCTTTTTCCCTATCCGAAACTCAACTATCTCAAACTCCCCTTCCAGATCGAGTATGGTATCGAGAACCTTCGGGAATATCATTGAGTCAATCAGATGTCCTTCAAACTCGAGTTCCTTGACATTAGCATTTACATTCAGGTTTCTGTTCACATTCATGTCCATATCCATACCCATATTTCCCCCTCCATCTCCTTTAAAGGTTTAGGATTTCAGCGTGGTTATTGGGATTTAAGTTTGGCTTCAGCTACACTTACTCCCCAACATAAAGAGGTTCACACACCCCATTCATAATCCTATGAGCACTCATAATCTCATGAAGTGCTCCTCAAGATACCTTTTCGACTCAATTATCGCATTCTCCTCCCGCAACTCAAGAGTAACAAACCCTCCATAGTTCGCGAAATCTATTCTCCTAAGATCGACATTTCCCCTTCCAAGGGGCAGATGATTATCATAGTCTCCTTTATTGTCGTGGAGATGTATGTTCGCAACCCTGTCGAAGTTCTCCCAGAACACTTCATGCCCCCTGATGTTACTATGCCCTACATCGAGGGTTAGTTTTAGATCAGTCTCATTCAGGATTTCGATAATCGCTTTTTTCATAACATCATCTATCTGAATTGTGTTCTCCATTGCAAGACTCTCTGAATTGACTGCTCTTAGATACGGCAACATTTCTTCAAGCAAAACCCGATAGTTGTGCTCCACATACCATCTGCTATCATATACGAACCCTTTCGAGGTTATGAACCCCGGATTCCACCCGAGATGAAATGTCACTAACTCTGCTTCACACTTTCTTGCAAAGTTCAGTGTCTTTTCGAGTTCCCTATAACTTGCCTTTCTCATCTCCCCGCTAATGGATAGAAAATTCGTGGAGGTGGAGGATGCGTGAATCAAAACCTCAACATCATACATCCCCTTAAACTCAAGAACCTCTGCGGGACTTAGTGATTCGTAGTGAAACGATGGGTGATCCATCAGTATCTCAACATGCTCAAAACCGTTTTCCCTCGCAAACTCAAATGCTTTCCTCGGAGAATGTGTTATGTCCGGCTGTATCCCAATCTTAAACTTTTTTTCAAATCCTTCAAATCCAGATCCACCAGATTTATTCAATCTATCCCCTCATCATTCCTCTTCTGCTCCGTTCCTGTTGCATTTTTCAAACTAATTCCCTTTAGTGCTCGACCATCGTACCGATACCCTTCTTGGTGAACAACTCAATCAATATTGAGTGTTCCTTGGAGCCATCAATTATATGTGCTTTTTCCACCCCGCTCTTCATTGCTATAATTACAGATTCAACCTTAGGAATCATACCACCCTGAATCGTTCCCCTATCCACCATTTTTTCAAGCTCGGATAGTTTTATTCTCGATATCAGGCTTTCTGGATTGTCCGGTTCGGATAAAAGACCGGGTACATCAGTAAGCATTATGAGTTTCTTCGCCCTCAGTGCTCCTGCAATATGTCCAGCCACAACATCCGCGTTCAGATTGAACACCCTACCCTCCCTATCCGCCGCGATAGGAGAGATGACAGGAATGAAACTATTTTCAACAAGAATTTCCAATATCTCAGGATTTACTATCTCCGATTCCCCCACATATCCCAAATCAAGCTCTACCTCTTTATCACCCATTTTCTTCCTAATCGTCTTCTTCTTCGCTACAACAAGTAAACCATCCTTTGCAGATATGCCTACTGCCTTACCTCCATTCTTTATAAATGTCGACACAATCTTGGAGTTTATTTTTCCGTCGAGAACCATCTGAACTACCTCAAGAGTATCTTCATCGGTTATCCTCAACCCGTCTACGAACTTGGGTTGCAAACCAAATTTCTCCATTTTCTCAGATATCTCGGGACCTCCACCATGAACAACCACCGGCTTTATTCCGACAAAATAAAGTAGAAGGATGTCTTTTATCGTTTTTTCCATTATCTCCTCATTAACCATTGCATGTCCACCAAACTTTATGACCATGGTTGAACCGTGAAAATCTCTGATGTAGGGTAGAGCTTCAACCAGAACCTTTACATTCTCCATACCGGGAAATAAACCGGAGATTAAAAAAGTTTTCCTAAATTCCCAAAAAACCTCCGATATTTTTTAAGATTCCATAAAGCTTTTTTTATATCCATTCAAGCATTTATCAATCTAAATTCCCAAGTTTCTCAAACCTTAGGCACTTTTCTGGTGAATGCTTTTGATCCTCGTGAACAGTTAACAATATGGAGTATGAAAATATAAACAATATTAAGCATTAAAAAATAATAATAGAACTCACATTAGATTTCTTCAAGGTTCTTCTTGTTTTTCTTTATCTTGAAGTTTGCGAGTTTCTCAACACCCGTAAGACTCGCGTCTCCAAACTCCGCATAGCCCTGCTCCTTGATGTAATCGAGTATTTCCTTTCCGATTTTATTCCTCACGATCACAGTGGAATAGCCCGGTTCGCTTCCGACACTTCCAACACTAATATCGCTCTCCACTCCAGTAAAATCAATGCAGAACTTGCACCCAGATGGAATGATTTCGTCAAGCTCTTTTACGGAGAAACTTACCTCTTCCCCACCCTCAAAGGTAACAATGAACTTTCCTTTAGTGATGTCTGTCTTAACAGCCCTTCTCAGGTCTATATCCTTACCCGCAAGAAAATCCCTAAGCTGATGCCAGTAAAAGTTCTCCGTGCAGAAAAGGGCAACCGCAAGTTTAACCCGCTCTCCAAAGCTCGCAACCTCCGATTGTATCTTTCTCAACCCCGACACCATACACGGTGTACCAACCATGCCAACCCCTTTTCTAGCTCTAAAAACCGCTTTCCTCATCTCTGGTATTACATCTGCAAAGCTGTATTTCGTTCCGCTTGCGGTTCCTTTTTCAAGCTGTTTTGGCTTTCTTATCGTTACAATTTTCGTTCTCCACTCCTCATCCCTATCAACAAAAAGAGATGCATCGATTATCCCCATTTCAAGTGCGGATGCCATTATTTCTGTGACCATACCTCCATCTTGCCCGCTGAACCTATTGGATCTCCCCGCAACTATCTCTAAATACTCACCTACACCACTTAACGGCTTGTAATCCCATCTTGGACATACCATCACACAGCTACCACAATCAATGCACTCATCCTCCCAATTCGGGAACTCTATAGGTTTGTCTCCTGCTTGAATTCCGTAAACAGGGCAAATTGTTGTGCATGTACCGCAATGACTGCATAAGCCAGAATCTATCACCTTGGTTTTCAGATTAGCGAAGTACTTTCCCTCTATGATCTTATCAGGTAGCTGAACCGTATTCGTGAACATCAATCCCACCCCCTGTAGTCAGTAAATCCGAGAGCCAGTGCAGGACAATTTCTTATACACTCCCCACAGCCCCCACACAAATCCGGATTTATGTTTATAGTCACCTCTTTCTCATTCCTTACCACGGAAATAGCACTCACGGGACATGTCAAAACACACAGTTGGCAACCGATACAGTTATCGGGGTTTTCAAAGTGAGATACCTTGTAATCCCTCAACCTCAATTCTTTCTTCAACTCTATGAACTTGGAGATATCATAGACCTCCGAACCTACGATTTCCTCCATCTTCCCGAAATCCTCCACCATTATGATTGTATCATTTGGACACTTTTTCGCACACTCACCACAGTAGTTGCATTTACCGAAATCAAGGATATACGATCTCAGCATCTTCCTCCCATCACTCTTTGCATCCACATCAATGATAATTGCCTCCTGCTTGCAAGCTCTCTGACAAGCTTTACACGATGTGCAGTTTTCCATTGTGTACAGTGGATGCCCGTTATAGTTTTCAGGAACCTTTGAGCTGACCTTAACCTTCAATCTATCGACCCCCATCACCTTGTGAGAAACTTCATCAGCATGAATTTAAATAATTTGGGGTCACCCCGTTTTTTATTTAAAATATTGCTGGTACATGATTTTCTTTTTTTAGTTAAATGAAAGTCTTTCAATCATCTATAGATTGAACGAATAATTTACAAAAGTCAACCAAATCATCAAAACCGTTAGGATTGTTATTTTTAGAAAAAACGAATAAAAAACTCTTTTTAGATTTCACTAATTTAAAATGATCCATCATAAAAACATTTATCAACAAAATTTATAAATACACTTAATCCTAATCCTCCATATTCCACCCCAAATCAGCTAAAACAGTTTTCTGCAGAGATATTTCGAAAAAAAAGGTTTTTTCTAATTTTCAAAAGAAAAAAAAGAAACTGAATTAAAATTAACCTGATTAATACTCAAATTATTCGTAAAAATGACGAAAACTTTAAAAATCAATGTGATTAATAGATCTGCGTCACGATAATCAGGTGGGTTTGGTGGTATGTACATTCAAAAATTAAAGGTGGTGAAAAAAATGGGTGATAGCGATGATAGTGGGGAAGCACATAATTGCGGAATTTTATGGTGTTCCAGAGGAGCTAATTTCCAGAGAGGAGACTGTGAGGGCCATAGTAGAGGAGGTGGTGGATAAGGCTGAGCTTACAAGGGTTGGCTCAGTTTACAAGCAGTTTAATCCTCATGGAGTAACTGGAATTGTTTTAATTGCTGAATCCCATGTTTCGATACACACTTGGCCCGAATACGGGCTTGTTAATCTCGACATTTTTACATGCGGTGATACTTCCAAAACAGAAAAGGCTTTTAAGTTGTTTATTGAAAAATTCAAACCCAAATCCTATCGACACTATATCCTTGACAGGGGCTAAGGTGGTATTGTGGACACTAAAAGGATTCAAAACCAGATACTCCACCTCCTCAACCGGGAGAGGAGTATCTATGAAATTCTTTTTTATCAGGATGCGAGCCTTCCTGAAATATTCAACCTCTTGAAGGAAATGGTAAACTCCGGAATAATAAGAATACACGACGGAAGGGTTAGCCTTACCGAAAAAGGCAGAGAAATTTCCGAAGAACTGCGAACGGTTGACATGGGGAATGTCTATTGTGAACACTGTGAGGGTACCGGGCTCAGAATAACTGAGAAGTTCTCAAAAATACTTGCAGAATACAAGGAGATATGTATGCAAAGACCGGAGGCAATAGAGGTCTACGATCAGGGATTCGTTAGCATTGAGGGAGTTATAAGGAGAGTCGAGTTTATCTACGACAGAGGTGAGCTTGCCAATTCGAAAATCTTCGTTGTTGGGGATGATGATCTATTCAGCATAGCTTCAGCACTGACAGGATTGCCGAAAGAGATAGTCGTGGTGGACATTGACGAGAGGTTGATTGATTTTATCAATAGAACCAGTGAGGAGAGAGGCTTGAATGTGCGGGCGATGGTGTACGATGTTCAGCAGGCTTTCCCAGATGAGTTGAAGAGGAAGTTCGACCTGTTCGTAACAGATCCGGTTGAAACTATACCGGGGTTGAGGTTGTTCTTATCGAGAGGTGTCTCAACCCTCAGAGGTGTCGGATGTTCGGGATACTTCGGCATAACAACTCTTGAAGCGTCAAGGAGAAAGTGGTACGAAATCCAGAAGATGATACTCGATATGGGCTTCGTTATCACGGACTTACGAAGACACTTCAATGTCTACCCACAAGAGGATAAAAACTTCTTCAGATTTCAGGAAAAACTACCGATAGTTGAAAAACTCGGATATAAGGTGGACTACAACTGGTACAACTCAACATTTTTCAGAATAGAGGCTGTGAAGGATCCGAAGCCTGTTGTTGAGGGTGAGATGATAATAAACGAGAAAGTTTACAAGGATGATGAGAGCTGGGCAACCCCGTACTGAAACTAAAAACAACAAAAATTATAACCTCAATAATTTTCTCGAGAACAAAAGTGAGATTACTCCCAAAACGAAATAAACCAAGGAAAACTCTATTCCAAACTCGGATCCTGCAGAAATTCTTGTTATTAGTGATGCAGGCATAAAGGGATTAGAGAAAAGCAGAGGCATAATTCCAACAGTTATTACGGAAAACACAAGCTGTGATCTCTCCCTGTCTTTGAAAACCGATACAATTAAGGCTGATGTAGAGATCATTATGAACGAAAAAGCATATGAAATCGCCATAACCAAGAGAAAGTTGCTTATCTCCACCCCATTCAACATTAAAAGCACCAACCACAGGGGGGTTAAAACCACTGGTAGAGTAACGGATGCGATTATCTTCCCATTAACTATTTCCTCCTTGCTGATGGCGGTGAATAGCGGAACAATCGTTCCTGTTTCAATTTCTTCAGTTACCAAGTCTATGAACAAGCCGGATGCAATCACTGCTGTTGTTATCATCATCAGCGGTATTATAACGACATAGATAAACTTAAAAACCATAGAAACTCCCTCGGGTACAGATATTTCCTTGTTAGACACGAAAACCCTAATCTCACCTCCCTCCGGAATGCCTCTTAGCTTCCTTAGATAGTTCTGATACTCTATTAGCTTGTTCTTTACGAAGATCGATGCCTGAATGGATTTTACCTCATCTCTTGGAAGAAAAACCTGAACGAAGTTTTCCCCGCTTATATCCTCGTAGGGAAGCCACAGTATCACATCTATCTCCCCTCGATAAAAATCCTCTATAGCAGTATTGAGGGAGTCGTAGTGCTTCGCATTGAACACCGATTCAAGAACCGGTGCTGATCCAGAAACACCCACTTTTATATCCTCCTGAAAAATTATGCTCATATATGTGGGGTTATAGAGTATCAAAAGTCCGAAAGTCAGAACCGAAGTGAACGATGCAACGAAGATTAAAAGTAGAATTACGCTCATGAATGTTCTCTCCCTCAACATCGATTTTAGATCTTTTCCTGCGATAACAATCGAGTTTCTGAGGCTGGAGTTGAGTTTAGCAATCTCAGTGATTTTCATCTAAACACCTCCGCTTATCCCAATAGCGAACAGAATCGAATAATCGTACGCAAAGTGAACCACTACAGCGGTAAGATACGCAACAGTGTATGAGTGCCTCTTAATCATGAAAGTAAACACCAGAAGAGCCAAAATATGAAGGGAGAGTGGTAAAAGAAGATATCCCGTTAGCAAAAGAGTGGTGTAATTTCTACCGAGCTCAATTAGCGATAGTGTCTTCTCTCCAGCAAAAAATCCGAACGCTGTAACAACCGATGCTCTTACTATCCCATCCGAATCCCGAAAATTCCGGAAGTAAGCATAGACGATTGATGTTTTGAATAGCTCCTCGATTAAAGCAATAAGAAAAACGAAAACAGGAATGGAGTACTGAAACGGCATCGTAAATATTACGGAGATTATCATAAACTCAGATATGAAAACAAACGGTATTGACAGCAATGATGCAAAGAAGCAGGCTTTTAATGATTTTATCCACCTGACAAGAGTTGAAAAAACCTTTGTCTCTATTCCCCGCGGAGAATGCATGATCTCTGGACTCATCATTTTAACGGAATTGAACATCAGAACCAAAAATAAAAGATAGAACTGTGATGTGGATAACACACAATACTCAACGGAGAGTTCTCCAGTCTCAAAAAAAGCAAGCATGTTCGTTATTGGAGATATCTTAGAGACCGGTATAGTTCCAGAGAATATTGCAGGAATAAAGAGATAAGCCGTCATAAGGAAGGATACGACCATTATCAGGAATGTCATTTCCTTATAACTCCTCGAAATCAGAACTATAAAAGCTTGAATTGAGAATGCAAAAAGAATGAACGGATAAACAAAGAGTATAGCCAAAAAGCTCTCATTCAAGACATACGACACGAATAAAATCATCAACGCTGAGATAATCATGTAAGGGAGCATTTTTCCGAGTAGAATCTCAAGCGGAGTTACGGGAGTGGAAAGAAGTACATCTAGCCTTCTCGTGACCTTATCTTCCAACATAGATGCAGAAAATAGCTGAATTACAAAGTAGGATGGAATTATAAAGAAGAATGCAATAAACATTTTTCTCAATAAGCTTTGAGGATTGAAGTCCTCTGGAATCGTATAATCTGATTCGGGCTTAATGGAAATTTTGTTCTGAAAAGACTCACTTACTATTTCCACCGCTTTCTCCTCTCTTCTCTTTTCCTCTATAGCATTAAGGTTAGTTTCCCCAACTCCTAAATCTAAATTCCTCAGAGCGGATACATTCGGGGAGAATTCCGTTACCACTTTCCTCTCCAAAAAAACAGCCTTAACAAAAACCGGGAAGGCTTTTATGCCATATCTCCCGTACAACTCCGCCTCATAATTTTCTTTCACAATCTTCCTGAACTCATCAACAGCGGACAACGATTTATCACTTCCAGTCACAAAGACATCATAACCGACACCAGTCCTTCTTACGACTATATCGGGGTTATCGCTGTAAACGAATCTATAATCGTTTATTTCCATCGATACCTCATAAAGATACGCATCTGACTTGACTCCGGTACTTAAAGCAAAAAACATCAAGAAAAGAGCTAAAACACCTATGGTAAGAAGCAAAAGAAAAGATGAGCGGGAGTACTTCCTCCTCGATTTCCTTAACTCTATTGCAGAGATTCTAAGCACAGATGCAATGTATTTCACCGCTTTGTGGTTCGCTGTTTTCCCATCAGCTCTGACAGACCTCCCAATGTTCATCATCACATAATTCAGGAAGTATCAAATATATTGGTATCTTAATTCCCATGATGTTGAATGACATTCTGAGAGCGAGCAATATCAGAAAAAGCTACGGCGATTTCATCGCGCTCAAAGATATAAGCATGAATCTGAGAAAAGGAGAAATAATCGGATTGATAGGTGAAAACGGTGCGGGAAAATCAACATTTTTAAAGATATTGTCCGGACTCCTTGACCCAGACCGAGGAAAGATAGAATACTTTGGAATGAATTTCTTTTCCAATAAAGAGAGAATAAAGAAAAGGATTGGTTACCTGCCGGAAACCGACTCCCTGTACAACAACATGACCGCGATAGATTACTTGAGATTTTTTGCAAGTCTTTATTCGGTGCAAGATGGAGAAGAGAGGGCACATGAGCTTCTTGAAATGCTGAAACTTCCGCACAACAAGACTATTGAGGGGTTTTCAAAAGGAATGAAGAGAAAATTATCAATAGCAAGAACACTAATACACGATCCGGATATACTGATATACGACGAGCCCACTGGAGGGCTTGATCCCACCACATCCCTCTTCATTTCAAATCTTCTAAGAGAGCTAAAAAAGAGGGGAAAATCCATCCTGTTCTCAGCCCATAACATGTACTATGTCGAATCCACATGCGACAAGGTGATAATTCTCAGAAGAGGAGAAGTTCTCTACAACGGCGATATAAATGATTTGCTCCAATTCTCAACGAAGTATGTGATAAGCTACACGGATAACCGCTCCGAGAACGGAAAAAAGAAAGTTGTAGCTGAAAATTCTGAGGAGCTGGATAAGATTTTAAAGGAGATTGGAGAAGCTGGAAGGATTATCGATGTCGTAAAAGAGATTCCAAGGCTTGAGGATATTTACTTCCAAATTATGGACTCGGGATAGCAGATCACTCAGGTTCATACGGTGTGGTGAGGATTTCCCTTATTTTCCTCGCAGTTTTTTTACCAACCTTTGGTACCTTAACAAGCTCCTCCTCACTTGCAGTTACGATTCTCTCTATGGTTCCAAAATGCTTCAGGAGATTCCTTGCTATAACAGTTCCAATATTGGATATAGATGACACGATATACTCCTGCTGTTCCTTTAGACCTTTCTTTGTCTTACCGGAATGGAGAACTACCTCTCTCGACCTTAGTTCCTGTTCTCTTCTTGCTATTGCTAGTAGCATCTCAGCGGTATCATCTGGATTTTTCGTTTGGATAATGGGGATTCCGAGATCGACCGCTATGGTTGCAAGTGCACCCCTTATCACATTCGGATGGAGTCCGTAAAGCTCCCCCTCTACAACCAGTATGGGTTTTAAGTAGGATTTCTTCAGGTTTAAGAGTTGTGAGAAGAGATTTTTATCTCCCCTCACAATGCTCTCCACGAAATCCTCAGCAGTTTTTCTCTCAACAGCAACTCTATCGCTTAGAACATAATCTGCGGTCTCCAAACTCTGAACTTTAACCTCAGCATATTGGAAAAGGGATTTTACAACACCGCTTCTCATCTCTCTCGAATCCACATAGATTACGATGTTCTTCGGTTTCGCTTGGAAAAGCTCATGCTCGATCACACTATCTTTATCAAACCTGGCTCTCAACCTTTCCTTAACTCTGCGTATTTGATCGTACATCATCTTCTCCTTCCTGATGCTACTCCAGTAGTAAGCTTCATCCCTCGTACCCTTGGTAACAAGAACCACAATTTTACCCTTTCTTGATCTTCCAGTTCTTCCTTTTCTCTGAATTGCTCTTATCTCCGAAGGTACTGCTTCGTAAAAAATGACGAGGTCTGTAGATGGTACATCCAAGCCCTCTTCACCGACAGATGTCGCAACAAGAACATTAACCTCTCCTTCCCTAAACTTGGAGAGGATCTCAACCTGTTCCTTCTGCCTCATTCCCCTCTCATCAACCCTGTTCGATTGTCCTATGAACTTTACCGCTCTCACCCCTTCGATTCCATTAAGCTCCTTAAAGAGGTAGTCCGCGGTATCCCTATAACTGCAGAAAACGATTATTCTTTCAGCTCCACCCCTCACTTCCTTGCTTACGATTTCCTTAAGTTTCTCAAGCTTTGGATGCTCTACATCACACTTTAAAGCCCTTAACATTGCAGTTCGGAAAACAGGATCGTTCAGAAGATTCCTCGTAGCTTTGCTTCCTCCTCTCGATGCAGTTTCTCTCGCAATTCTTCTCAAATAATTCTTCAACGCAGAGAGCCCTTGCGTTTCGATTAGCTCTATTCCATGCTGAATCTTCAAAATTTCCGCGAGAACCGAGATAGCCTCAAAAATATCTGGATTCTTGCTCTCCATAGACTCCGCATGAAGGGCTTCCTGCAACGCCAAAAGTTCCTTCTTGGATAGATCCTTAGCCTTGGAATTCGTGATACCAAGCTTTTCAAGCTTGTTGAACCTCAGCTCCAGAGCTTTGTAGAAATTCTCCCTGACTTCCTTCAGTTCCTCCGGAATACCAACCCTGATCCACTCAATCTTTCTCTCGTGGATGTAGGGCTTCACATCCCTATCAAATTCGGTTCTGACTTCGATCTCATCAATCGAGAGATTCTCCACTACCTCCATTATCCTATTGATATCACTTCCCGGAGACGCTGTTATGCCAAGAATTAGAGGATTCCTTGCCTGTCTTAAGTACTCCTTCGCTATGAAAACATAGGAGTAGCTTCCAACCGCTCTATGTGCTTCATCAAATGTGATGTGTACAACATCCTCCACACTCAATTTTCCAGAGACAATATCATTTTCAATAACTTGAGGAGTTGAGACAATGATTCTCGCATTTCCGTACAACTCCTCCCTCCTATCTGGACTTACCTCACCCGAAAGAGTTATTATTCGCTCCGGATTTATCCTGAGATTTTTCCTCAAAAAATTCGCATGTTGTTCCACCAATGGTTTTGTTGGAGCGAGAAAAATAGCTTTTCCATCCAAATTATGAAGCCTCGACGCTATGACATAAAGAGCTATAACGGTTTTCCCTAACCCAGTGGGTAAAACCACCAATGTATTCTTCATCAACGCGGTTGCGGAAATTGAAATTTGATAGCTTCTCCTCTCAATCGACTTTTCTTTGATGAGGGGGTGACTGACGTACTCTTTCTCCACAAAAAAGTCGAGGGTCGTTGTCTTAGACTTGGGCACCATTTCCTCCTTCACAATAAAAAAACAACCACTGTATTTATAACTTTTAAGGAGTTATCAAATCCTACTCCAGCTTTTTTAGTTCATTATAAGAATGGAGAATTCGATGAACGGTCGTAAGGAAACCGAGAACCGCTACTAAAGCCAAGGTCAGGTAGTATTGTCCAAGAAGGAGACCAANCATAATGACTGCAATCCTTGTATCCCTCCCGCCTACACCAACCTTGCATTCAATCATATACGCCTCAGCCATTGCCCTCGATATGCTAACCCCAAATGAGCCGATTATAGCCAGAACACCAACAAGCCAAAGAGATTCGGGACTCAAGGAGATTATACCGATGACAATGGCTCCGTCAACGAACCTATCAAGAACTCTATCGAGATAGCCCCCCGAACGGGTTACTTTTTCCGAGATTCTTGCCAAGTCACCATCAACACAATCAAGAATTTGAGATACCAGAATTATAACGATTCCCTCATATATTCTTCCCAAGAATATAATGAAACCCGCTAAGACACCTATGATTCCAGCCATGATGGTGATGAGATTAGGATTTATGTTATAACGGGATAGAAACTTTGCTAAAGGCTTAGAAAACCTTCGATAGACTATTTCGGTTAGAAAATACTCCCATTTGATGAAAATCACCTCCAGTGAGTAAATTTTAAATAATCTTGGATTTAATATTTTCTATGGAAGCTGTTATTCTCGCTGCTGGTTACGGTTCAAGACTTGGTTCCATCACAAGTGAAATACCAAAATCCTTGCTATCATTCGGTGGAATCACATTACTGGATAGAACATTAAGAATTCTAAGAAAATATAATGTAAGAGATGTTGTTATCATTACCGGATATAAGAAAGAAAAGATTCAAAATCATGTTAGTGGCAGATATGATATGAGGGCGAAATTCATCCATAACCACAAATACGATACCACTAACAACATATTCAGCCTTTATCTTTCAAAAGATGTGTTATCGGGTAATGATTTCTATATAATCAACTCAGATGTTCTGTTTCACGAAAGAATCTTCCAAGCACTTCACCACTCCAGAAAAAAAGGGTTGATTCTATCAGTCGATACAACCAAAGAGCTGAATGAAGAGGCTATGAAGGTTGTGATAATCGGAGACAAAGTCATATGGATCAGCAAGGCCATCCCCGTGGAAAAAGCACATGGAGAGTACATCGGAATTGCCAAAGTTCATGCCAATGAGTTCAAAAGGCTTTTCAAGAGCATTAAACATGTCTTGAGAAGGCAGGGTATGGGTGTTTTTTACGAGGAAGCATTTCAGCGAATGATTGATTCCGGAAGCAATGTCACATACGAGCCTACAAGAGGACTGCCGTGGATAGAAATAGACACGGTGGAAGATCTAAGAATGGCAAGAGAAAAAGTATACCCGAGAATTATAAGAGCCAAATACGCCTAATCATCTAATTTTCAACCACAATCAGCTTTCGGTAGTACTCTTTGATGTCCGCGTTAATCTTCAGAGCTTCAAAAACACCCCTTAAGAATGCCTCAAGTATCTTCTGTTCACTTTTTGCCGATAAAACCAAGGTATAGGTTCTGTCCGAGTTGACCTTAAGTCTGAACCAATTCTCATATTCCATGTACTTCAAAATCTCCTCAACACTTCTCAGTCCCTTCTCCCTGTACTGTATTCCGTGCTCATAACCCACATTCCTCACGAGTTCAAAAAAGGAGTCCTTCTTGCGTTCATCGATTATCTCAAGTATTGCAGACCAGATTTCGATGTCAACAATGACATGTTCCCTACAATTCAGAAGTTCACTGTAAACGATAGCACTTCTGAGAGCGTCCAAGCCACCGTTTTCCACAACCAGAGAAAACATACTAATTGAATTCCGAACAACCTCGCTAATCGACTTATTCTCCCTTCTAACAACCTTCTCCAAAATCTTGTATGTTTTATCATCAACTGCGATGGATAATCTCCTTGTTTTTATTGACATTGATTAAATTTTAATCAAACTACATAAATACTTTTCCCATCGAGTTAGAAAAATTAAATTTTAGTGAAATTTAGGTTTTGGGAGAGAATATGAAAAGTAGTATCAGCAGAACCAGAAAGCCCGCCATCATGAATAGCATGAAATTCCTCTGCTTCTTTCTTTCTTTTTCGAGGGTTTCCTGACACTCATCACTGCATGTAACCTCATCCGATTCGATAGCCTTACCACATATAACACAATGCCTGTGAGGAACTATACCTGGCATACCACCACCTTTTCAAAAATACAAATAGGAGTTAATAACACTTTCTCAAAAAATTAAAATTAAGGTTGTCCTAATCGGGAAGGTAAACCCTATCAGAACTTATCCTCAAATCGTCTTCAAGATCGTATTTCCTTACAAAATACCTCCACCTCTCAGGATCAGAATTCCTCATCGAGTCGAGAACCGCAAAAATGAAATCTCTGACACTCGATTGTAATTCGATGAGAATGTATTTCTCCTTAGCCTCACCAATCAATCCCTTATACTCAGTATATTCCTCCAAAAATTTCTGCCACCTCTTGGGGATAAAAATGCTGATCCATGTACCTTCATCTTCACGAACATATTCTATCTTTTCAGTACACATGCCCACCACCCCATCATTGATTAATTTTGATTAATTCTTAATTTACATTATCACTTTTTAAGCAATATCACTACTTTTCAATATTATTTATTCTTTTCGAATTAATCTTTAATTAATAATCATTTAAATTACAGATAAAATTCAGATAATGGTGCTAAAAAATTAGAAGATGGTTGATTCCACAATCCTCCGAGAATTTGGATTTCTTAGATACCTCTTTTCAAGCTCTTCAATACTTAGCTCGTTTATTGGCTCAAACAGATTAATCTGTTCAGGTGGTTCCAGAAAATCAGCCAACTTGTCCCAATCGAACAGATCCTTCACTATTCTTGGTATGAACAATTATTCCACCCCCCTATTTAACAATAAATAGTAGTGACTTTTAATATTTAATAATTTCGAGAATTAACATTTCACAAAAAATATTTTAATTTCAAAAAATCAAGAAGAGGTATGGAGATTGAAATAGTCTATTGGAGAGACAAAATCGGAGGAGAAGTATCAAAAGAATCGATAGATGTTGAACCTTATGGTTTCCAATTAAGTCCGGTTGCGGAATGGAAGATAATCAAATCAAACGAGAGAAAAGCTGTTAAAAGAAACGAGGTTTGCATTATAGATGTCGAACCGATAGATATTCCCGAGAACTCGATAGTATCCACCCTCCCCATAATGAGGCACGCCCTCGGGGTTGTGGTGGATGTCTTTTCACCGGGAAAGGTTAGGAGAGTTGAGGAGAGCAAAAAAATTTCTCAGGTGATATTCCTTCCGATAAGAGATGGAGAAATAGGAGAAAACGAGCTTCTCGGTGTACTTAACATAAACTATGTGAAAATCGGAACACTGAGCAAGATATCAAAAATGATCTCCGAGTGGGCTGAAAAGGCGAAGTGGGTCGAGGATGTGGGTGGAATAAGAATGGATTGAGCNGGTTAGAAATCCAAAAATCTAAAAAGTTCAATCCTGACCAACTTCAAAGCCTCAATGTCCAAGATTGATCAGTCCAAGAGCACTTGCGGTCAGAATTAACGCAGTTACTACCGCAAACACAAAGAACAGCTTCTCATTATCTCTAAACAGAAAAATTGCGGACATCCAAACTCCTACCACTGCAGATACGCTCGCAAGCACGATTCCAACCATCCCAATTCCATCTCCCGTGTTCAGCTTACCGAAGAACCAGTACTTTTCTGGATGACTTTTCGCACATTCATCCCAAATCACGGATTCGTTCTTTCCTCCCCAGAGGTTGTTCAGAAGGCATGCAGAGTTTATGTAGTTACTCTCGGTTGTGAGGATCATGGCGACTCCCGCAATTGAGATGATCATGCCGATAAACACCATCCAGTACACGATCTCCCCGTAAATCACCCCAGATAGAGGAGGTTTTGGTTTACTCTCACCTAACTCCCTGCTTCTATCAACTTCTTGCATATAAACCACCTCATAAAAATCCAAGCATTGTCAATGCCTGTTGTATCAATCTCACTCCAGAGATGAACATGATTCCGATTATCAAATACCTCACAAATCCCGCTTTTATTCTGAGCATTATCTTAGCACCTATGATTGTTCCAAGGATTAAGCCAATCATACAAGGCACCGCAAACAGAGGGAATATCGTTCCCTGAAGAATGTAAGGCCATATAGCAGCGGTATCTCCTATCCCTATCAGCACCTTGCTACTTGCTGCTGCAACCTTCAACGGCGTCATCATAACAAGATTGAACACTGGCACCATTGCCCATCCCGCACCAAGTCCAAATAAACCGGAAACTAAGCCTACTCCCGCAAACAGAATGACTCCAACCCAAGCTCTCGTAACCTGATACTGAACCACACTACCCAACGATTCCTCCCAATATGCCATTGACAAACCAACTCTTCTTGTAAATGAATCCACACTTTTCACTTCAGGATATTCAATTCTATTTCCCGCAAAAAGAAACAGCAATGCAATTAATATAACGAGCGAACCGAGAGACAATCTGACATACGCTTCCCCCACCACACCCATCGTCTCCTTTATATAAACCGCAAGAAGTGCTCCTATAACAGCAAAAGTTGCATAAGGAACCGCTGAAAAATAGAGTAGCCTTATATTAGCCAATCCTCTTTTGAGGAATGGTCTTGCTGCAACCAATGCCCCAGTCATTGCAACGAATAACCCAGTACCTCTAATTATAAGCCCATCTATCGGCGTAAAACCCATCATCAACGGAGTAAAAATCACTCCACCTCCAACTCCAGCAAGTACGGCAATTATACCAATCACAGTAGAAATGATGAGAAATAAAACGAAAAATGTGAGTGGATCTAACCCCATTGTTGGTTCTTCAGCCAAAGCTGTTCCAGATAGTAAGAGCGAGACCAGTAAGCCTAACAGGATTTTACCAGCATTTTTTTGAGTGAGTGATCTTTTCACATAATGGATAATCATACTACCACCCCCCACTCATTAACTTATAGTCTTTCTATTTAAAATTTATGAAAATAGACTAAAAGTAATTAAAATTTAATATAATGATTTATCACAACATAACAATATAAAAAAGAGTGCTCCAGCTATACTTTTCAAAAAAAGAGATTGTAGTGGATTTTATTTTTTCCAGAGATATGGCCAGTCGGATTTTACGAAGACATCGGGATCGATTGAGATTGCTTTATCTATCCTCTTAAGAATTCTTATTATCCTTTCTACATAACCCCTTGATTCTGACGCACAAGACATGATCAATACTATATCATTTATTTATATTAATGTTGTTATGATAAATTGTTGAGACTCCATAAAGGGAATAGAAGCATCACACAGCACACTACACGATAATAAAACTAATTCATTTCAAATGAATGGTTAAATCCATAACTCAAAGCTACCTCCAGAGATATGGCCAGTCGGATTTTACGAAGACATCGGGATCGATTGAGATTGCTTTATCCACTTCCCTTAGCTTTTCAGCTATAACTTCTTTCCTACCCTTTTTGATCATCGTAGCTACCACAACACCCACGAGTTCTCCAGTATTTATCCTGCCATTCAAGATCGGATAGAACACAACATGCGTTATCTTTTTCACTTGTTCAATTTTAGCAGGCTTTCCCTCTTCACCAACAGCGAGTATAAAGCCAAAAGAGTGTCTGTATCTGTCGAGAACAGTTATAATGTGGTTATCTGGAATTTCCACCTCTTTTACTTCTAACAGCAGTGCCTCATTAGCCTTAACATCTACATCATTCTTGCAGATTAGAGTTATCAGATGTGACGCGGGACTTCTGAGATACCCTATCTCCCTATGCTCCGTTTCCTCGAAATTCATTTCAGATTGCTCCATACCCTCTGAAGTAAGATACCTAACAACAACCATAGGCTCCACCTCCTCTAAAAAATTTGTTAAAAAAGAAAAATTAGACAGTTCTTGAATCTGTCTTTGCACTCACTGATTCAGCCCAGCTTCTAAGACCATCATATCCTTCCTTTGCAATCCTTTTCGCAACTTCATCCTTCAATGCTGTAAGATTGACGAGATCAAGCAAGTTGTGGGCAAAGCTTCCATATATGATGCTCCAGTATATTGCAACCGCTATTAAACCAAGTGTAAGTACAACAGACATAAACGGACCCGCATGCGGGATTGATGTAACAAAATACGGCCATGCATTTGGATCTCTGAAGAGGAGGTAGTAGTTCACCCCGGTCAAGATGCCGAAAATTACGAGCCTTCTCAGCAATCCACCTACCTCGTGCTCCGCCTTTGCAACAGCTTTTTCCAGCACACCGTATCTTCTAAGTTCCTTCCTAACATTCAACATTGGTACAAGAACTATCGGAGTTACAGACACCATCGCGACAACCATCACTGGAAATACCAATGAGTCGAGCAGATCAATTATGCCCTGATCTACAGAGATCCATCCAAGCTTCACAAGATACCCCGGAACCGCTAAGGCTCTGCTTATGGTTACGATGCTCATAACCACAGCCATTGCAAGCTTTATGTAATACTGTCTGACATATGTTGTCCCAACCGCTCCTATCTGAACTCCAATCAACGATCCCGCAAGAATCAGAGTCGTCAACCTTAAATCAACAGCACCCATGAGATAAGCCCATGTGAATGTCCCGGTAGAACCCATAACAAATGCGATCCCGAGCTCGGTTCCACTTGCAACCGCACTTGATGCACCGATCACATATATCATCGATGGTACTCCAATGAATCCTCCAACCGCTATTGTTGCTGCAAGAAATCCTGTTGCAAATCCCAGTGGGATCGTTAGCCACAAAGATTGAGTTCTTCCAGCGACATCAAATTTTATCATAGGTGGAACCTTGAACTTCTTCTCGAGCTTCTTGGCGAATTCTGGTTCGGTGTCCTCAATACCGTATTTTCTCGCTTTAAGAATGTCTCTGATGAGGATAGCTGTAACCGTTGGCAAAACTATTAAGAATGCTATGCTAACATAAAGGTTCGTTCCTGTGGGCCCAAGAAGCTCAAGAATTCGTTTTTGAACCTGAATTCCAACCTGAACACCGAATATAGCTGAAATCGCCATTAAAAGTGCCAGTTTTACATCTAGATGCCCTACCTTCTTCCTTCTCCATGCACCTATCATCGCCTTAGGGAACTTGTGACACATATTGCTTGCAACCGCAATCGGTCCATGAACACCAATAGACATCATACCCGGAGTCAATACGAATGCTCCACCGCTACCTATGAACCCACTCAGCATTCCACCAAAGAAACCAAGAGCTAATAGAAATATAATCTCGTTGACTCCGATATGTATAAACATATCAGGAGTCATCACTGTGCCCCCTTCTGCAAAACCCCCCATCCTTTTCACCTCCAATCATTTTTTCTGAATTTTTTCAATTTTATCTCCTCTTTTTCTAACTTCTCCTAAATTTTCAGTATTTTTCATTATCAATTAATAAACTTTCAGCTTATATTCCTGATTTACTAAACCTATAACAATTTTCGAAGAAAATAAATGTTATTGTGATTATTTACTACCTATTACTTTCTATTACTATCGAATAATACTTTTTTATTCTTAAAATTCTTAAAAACACGGCAATAGATTTACTCAAATTTGAAAATATGTAAAAAAAGATTTGCTAAAATTATCTGTTTAAACAGAGTTACAAACCTGTTCAGTCCCAAATGTGATAGATTTTTATGGAAAACTTTTCTTGTTCACTACATTAGATTAAAGTAGAATAAAAATTAATACAACTTAGTGTGTTAACTTATAATTAATTATTTATTAACAAAAAGTTTTATTTAATACCCATATTAATGTTCAAATATGAGCGGAAAACTAAGAAGACTTTCAGTTGCAATAGACGAAGAAACCAACACAGTTCTTGAGGAACTTGTTGAAAAAGAAAATAGAACCGCATCCGAGATAATAAGACAGGCTATCACCCAATATTACTTATTAAGGGACATTCACCCTGACTCCATAAAAATTTACTCTGATTTGTTGTATGGACGAGAATATATCATCCTCGACATTGAACTCTGGATTGCCATGCTCGATGAACTCAACGAGAAAGCATCAGACAAGTTCTGGGAGACGGTTAAAGGTATAGCTGAAGCCCACTCATGGCAAATAAAAAATAAAGGGCTCAAAACACTGATAGATGTCATGAAATACCTCGAACATGAGAATCTGTTCAGAGTCAAGCTGAATGGAGACAAGAGCATAACATTGGTTCTTTCATCCAGAAATGAGCAGAAGTTCATAAAAATATATCTCAAAACACTGCTGGAGAAGCTTGGATTTAAAATAAGGATTGTGGAAGGTTTGAGAAAGATACTGATTTCGGAAGAATGAATTTATTTTTAATTTTTAAGTTTAGCGTTGAACATTAGCATCACCAAACAAAGTTCAACAACCCTTTTATAATCTTCCAAATCCATTTCATCTTCATGGAATTTCAGGGTACCGCATATTCTGCAGGGACGATAATAAACGCTATCGCTACAGGAAAAGGGTGTGCTTTCGGTATTGACCTCAAAACCAGAGTGGTTTTCACACCTTCAGAGGAGATGAAGGTTATAGACGGAGGCAAGACAATAAAATCCGAGGTCGTTAAGAGGATTTTCAGGGTTACCAAGGTAAGAGGTAAATTGGAAATAGAGAGCAACATTCCGAGAAAAAGCGGGCTGGGTAGCAGTAGTGCATTTGTGAACTCCATCCTCCTCTCTGTGTTCAAGTACAAAAATGAGGAGCTGGACCCACTAAAAATTCTCAGGTTAAATGCGGAGATATCTCTACAAAGCAGAATAAGTTACACCGGAGCATTTGATGATGCTTCTGCGTCCCTCCTTGGAGGGATAGTAATCACAGACAACAAAGAAATGAGAATACTCAGAAGAAAGGAGATAAACCAAGAAGTGCTGATACTCATCCCTGATCACCCCAAGAAAAAAGTGAACGTCAGCAGGGTGAGAAAAAACCCGGAGCTAATCGAAAAAGCGTTCGAGTTCGCTCTAAGTGAGAACTACATGAACGCCATGTACTACAACACAATATATTACTGCGAGAAAATTGGCTACTCTCCCAAGCCCGTAATGGATGCTAGGGAGCTTGGTCTGAGTGCGGGCTTATCGGGAAACGGTCCCACCTATGTCGCTTTTGGAAGTAAAAAAGAGATCGAAGAACTCGAGACCATATGGGAAAGATACGGAAAAACCTTGAAATCAAGAACCATTTCCAAACCTTGCGAAGAGAGTTTTAACGAATACATAAAAAAAGTAATTGAACCAGATGTAGTTGAGTAGGAGGGATTTTGGAGATACTGAGTTAATTTCTTCCACAATCCCTCAAAACACCAAGAATCAAAACATTGGTTCAAGGATGACTACCTTCTCTGATTTCAGTTTGCTCACATCCGCCTGAGTTTCCGGAAGGGTTCCGTAATGCATGGGAATGACTTTCTCAGCATCTATCTCCTCCAAAGCCCGTTTAGCTTGCTCTAAATCCATTGTATACTTTCCACCAACCGGAATTAACGCTACATCTACTTTAATTTCCTTCATTTCTGGTATGAAGTCTGTATCACCCGCATGGTAAATCCTGACTCCATCAATTTCGAGTATGTAACCTGCTCCACTACCTTTGGGGTGAAATGGCTTATCTATGTTATAGGCGGGTACTGTTTCTACACTGATGCCCTCAAAACTTTCCCGGACTCCTATTTCAAGCTCACATGTCCTGTATCCCTCAACAATACATCCTGTAGGTACAACAACCATGGTATGTTCATCCGAGAGCTTTCTTATCGATTTTATATCCTTATGATCAAAATGTTCGTGGGTAACGAGGATGTAATCCGCTTTTTCAAGGTTTGCATCCGGGAGATCATAGGGATCGATGTAAACAATCTTGTTCCCCTTTATTTTAAATCCTGCATGCTTCAAGAAGACGATTTCAACATTTTTGTACATATAGCTGGATGCCATGTTCTTAATTTAGTTTATAAAACTATAAGAAACTATCTGAGCTTTTCTACCAATTTTTCCAAAATTTTAAATATTCAATTTCAAAAATCTTAAAGGGTGGTAGTGTGGAGCTAAAATTCAGTATGCTTTTACCTTATCCAGCCCCAGAACCGATTGAAAGAGTGTTTAAGCTTGTAGAGAGGTTTGAAAAATATCCGATAGATTCAGTATGGCTTCCAGACCATCTGTTGATGTACCCTACCGGATACTGTCCAGATGTGTGGAGCTTGATCTCAGCTTTGGCTGTTAAAACCAAATTAAGGCTTGGTAGTGGTGTTACATGCCCTCACAGAAGACATCCGGCGGTTTTTGCTCAGATGATTGCGACAATAGATCACCTCTCTCGGAGCGGGGTGAGTGTTGGCATAGGGGCAGGAGAATCGATGAATCTCGATCCCTTCGGAATCGATTGGAAAAATAAACCTGTAAAGAAGATGGTTGAGTTCATCAAAGTATGCAGAATGTTGTGGAAGGAAGAAAGAGTCAACCACAGTGGAGAATTCTACGAACTAAACAATGCATTCCTCCAGATAAAGCCCAAAAGGGAGATACCATTCTACATAGGTGCCAACGGGAGGAAAACGAGGGAGATCACAGGGATGCTTGCAGAAGGGTGGTTACCGATATGCGAGAGCCCGGAAACATACAAAAACAACCTGAAAGATGTTAAAAACGGAGCGGAGAAATCTGGAAGAGATCTTAAAGAGATAGACACCGCTCTTCAAATATACACCGCAATTTCAAGCGATGAAAAGGACTTAGGGTTCGTCAAGATGTTTCCTGCGGTGATGATACTCGGATCCCTTAAAAAGCTTAAAATGGCTGGATACGACATAGACATCAAGGAAATAGGAGATGAGTTCTACTTTAAAGAGCTGATTCCCGGCACTCCATCCGAGAACAAGATTCTCGAATTCATTCCGAAAATACCGATGGAAGTTACAAAGGATTTTGCAATTATGGGAACAAAGGAGGAATGTATTTCCAAAATCGAGGAGTTTGCAAAAGCAGGTGTTAAGCACTTCGTTCTCATAAACATAGGCCCAGATCCAAAGGAGACCCTTCGAATTTACGGAGAGGAGATCATACCTTCTTTCAAATAAAATTATCAATTTTTTCGATAAAAACTAACAAAGAGGATTTCATAACCTACTATTACAAAAAATATTAATATGTGTCACACCCTATTTTAAATAATGGAACTGGTAGCAGAAGTGTTTGGTGTGTTTGCAGCACCGAGTGTAATGGGCCTATCTCCCGTTGTGGTGCTTAGAGCGGAAGACGGAAGATACCTACCAATCTACATAGGCATATCGGAAGCTATGGCTATCCATTCCGCTCTTAAAAACAAGATAATGTCCAGACCGATGACCCACGACCTTATGGCAGAAATTTTGAAAAAACTGAAGACCACCGTAAACAGAATCGTTATTGACGACCTCGTTGACAACACATTCTATGCAAGAATAATTCTAAAGCAGAACGATCATGAAATTGAGCTTGATGCGAGACCGAGCGATAGCATAGCCATGGCTGTTAGGATGGCTTGCCCCATCTACATAGACGAGAAAGTTCTCGATGAAGCGGGACAGGAGGATGAACTCTCTCCCGATTTTGTTGAGTTCGATCAAATTATTCAATAAATTGTATTAATAAATTGTATTAATGTATCGAGATATAAGATGTGTAACCGAACTGTTGAGAACTGTTGAGAAAAAATATTATATGTTTTCTGGTATCTTGAAACTCAATGAGTTTGGACAGTGAGTATTTGGATATAAGGTTCCTCCCAGATAATGGTTATGTCAGAAAGAAGTGCCCATCGTGTGGCAAATACTTCTGGACTGCAGATGAAAGCAGAGAGATCTGCGGAGACCCCCCCTGTGGCTCATACACATTCATCGGAAACCCGGCATTTAAGAAAAAGTTCGAGCTTAACGAGATGAGGGAGTACTATCTAAGCTTTTTTGAAAAAAGAGAGCATGAGAGGATTGAAAGGTACCCGGTTATAGCGAGATGGAGAGATGATATATACCTCACAATTGCATCAATCGCCGACTTTCAGCCATTCGTAACATCAGGTGTTGTTCCCCCTCCCGCAAACCCTCTCACAATCTCTCAACCATGCATACGAATGGATGATCTCGACTCAGTTGGGAGGACAGGAAGGCACCTAACTCTCTTCGAAATGATGGCTCATCACGCCTTCAACAATCAGGAAAGAGAAATTTACTGGAAGAGTGAGACCGTAGAATACTGCACAGAACTTTTAGGTGAGTTAGGTGTTAGAAAAGAGGACATAGTTTACAAAGAGGAGCCGTGGGCAGGAGGAGGGAACGCGGGACCCTGCCTTGAGGGAATAGTTGGTGGATTAGAGGTTGCAACACTTGTTTTTATGAATCTCGAGCTACACCCAGAAGGAAATATCGAAATAAAAGGAGAAAGATACAGAAAGATGCCGAACTACATTGTAGACACCGGTTACGGACTTGAAAGATTCACTTGGGCGAGCAAAGGTACACCAACAGTTTACGATGCTATATTTCCGGATGTTCTTGAGCTGATAGTCGGAAACAGCNGTGTGAAGCATTTTACAGACGATGATGATGTCTCGAGGATAATCGGAGAGAGCTCNAAGATAGCGGGTGTTATGGGATCACTGAGAGGGAGTGCCCTCCAAGAGCTTAGGAAAAGTGTTGCGAAGAAGATCGGCATAAGCGTCGAAAGACTTGAGAAAATTGTAAGTCCTCTCGAAAAAGTTTACGCTCTTGCGGATCATACAAGAGCGATTTTATTCATGCTCGGTGATGGACTCGTACCATCCAATGCAGGAGCGGGATATTTGGGCAGATTAATGATTAGGAGGAGTTTGAGGCTCGCGGAAGAACTTGAATTCGAGCTGACGCTGTTCGACATAGTCTCCCTACACAGGAAAATTCTGAAGGACTTCCACTTCACGATCCCTCTCGAAACAATTCAGGAGGTTCTCGAGCTTGAAGAGAGCAGATATCAAAACACACTGAAGAGAGGTATTTCTCTCGTTGAAAGAACAATCACCAAAAAGAGGAAGGTTGAAAAAGATGACCTCATCGAATTTTATGATTCGCACGGCATTCCCGCAGAGGTCGTTGTAAAAATCGCTGAGGAAAAGGGCGTTGAAGTAGAAATGCCGGAGGAATTCTATGCAGAACTGGCAAGCAGACATTCAGGAAGTGAAAAGAAGAAAGAGGGCGAAATTGTGGTTGATGGATACCCTGAGACCGAGAAACTCTACTACAACTCAAAACTTCTTGAGTTCTCCGCCGAGGTTATAGGAATAGAAGGGGACTTTCTCATACTCGATAAAACTGCGTTCTATCCCGAGAGTGGTGGACAAGACAACGATACAGGATATATCGAGACGGGAGGGCACAGAATTAGGGTTGTAGATGTTATTGAGTCCAACGGAATAGTACTGCATAAAGTGGATAAAACTGATGGTATAAGGAAGGGGACGAAGATCAAAGGCTACATCGACGCAGATAGGAGATTCAGACACATGAGACACCATTCCGCAACTCACCTTATACTGTATTCCGCCAAAAAAGTTCTTGGAGAACATGTATGGCAGGCTGGAGCTAAAAAAGAGTGGGATAAGGCAAGATTGGATATCACACACTATAGAAGACCAGACGATAAAGAGATAGCGGAGATAGAGAGACTCGCTAACAGAGAGGTAATGGCAAACAAGCCCGTAAAATGGGAGTTTATGGATAGAGTAGAAGCTGAGAGGAAGTACGGCTTTACTTTGTACCAAGGTGGAGTTCCACCGGGAAAGGAGATCAGAATTGTGAGAGTGGGAGACGATGTTCAGGCTTGTGGAGGGACTCACTGCGATTACACCGGAGAAATAGGAGTGATAAAGATAGTTAGAACCGAATCCATACAGGATGGTGTTGTAAGACTGGAATACACAGCTGGAGAGTCAGCCTTGGAGTACATGACTAAGGAGGAGGAATACCTCAAAGAAGCGGGAAGGATTCTCAGAGTTGAGCCCTCAATGCTTCCAAAAACGGTTCAGAGATTCTTCGAAGAATGGAAAGATCAGAGGAAAGAGATCGAAAGGTTGCTTTCCGAGATATCATCATTGAAGGCGGAAATCCTCATCCAGAACTCCGAGAATTACAACTCCATACCCGTGGTTGCGGAAATATACAGCAACACAGATCACAAGGAGCTCGAGAAGCTCGGTTTCGCTCTCGCAGATAAAGGTGCGGTCGGATGTCTAGTAACTAAAAAGGACAGAGTCAGAATTATAACATTCAGCGGAGTGGAAGGTGTGGATGCAAGAGATCTCATAAAGGAGATCGGAAGACACATAAAAGGCGGTGGAGGTGGCAAAGCAAATCTTGCTCAGGGTGCAGGACAGATAGCCCCTGAGAAAGATGAACTGCTGAATTACATATTCAGCTTTTTGAGCAAAGTCCTGAAGAAAGATTAAAAGGGATCGGTGGATGAAGAAGGTAGAGTTCATACCCGTTTCCAACATCCCACTAATTAATTATGGAGATGATATAGGAGAGATCATCACGAACAGAATAGATATTAAAGAGAATGATATAGTTGTGATTTGCTCAACCATAGTATCGAAGGCGGAAGGAAGGACAAAAAGGCTTGATGATGTCAAACCCTCAAAAAAAGCCATAGAGATCTCAAAGAAGGTTGGAAAACCCGCCGAATTCGTTCAGGTGGTTTTGGATGAGTCTGAGGAGATCCTAATTGAGTCTCCTTTTTTACTCGTTAAAGCAAAATTCGGAAATATTTGCGTTAATGCGGGAGTGGATGGAAGCAACATCGATGCTGGATGGGTGATCTTACCCCCAAAAGACCCTGAAAAGAGTGCAGAAAGGATAAGAAAACGAATAGAGAGTATCACTGGAAAAAGGATAGGGGTTATAATAACCGATACAAATGGAAGATGCTTCAGAAAAGGTGTAATTGGCGTTTCCATAGGTTTGAGTGGAGTTTCAGCGATAAGAGACTGGGTTGGTGAAAAAGATTTGTTTGGAAACACCCTTGAAGTAACGATGGAATGTGTTGCTGATGAGATCTCCGGAATGGCAAACCTAATCATGGGTGAGGGAGATGATGGGATACCCGTGGTTATCGTTAGAGGTGTGGGTGAGAACATACTCAAAGAGGGCAGTGTAAAGGAGATATACAGAAGTGATGACGAAGACATAATAAGACAGATCATAAAAGAATCGGGGAAAAATGAGCGATCGAATAGTTATCGCAGGAAATAATGTTAGAAATGTGGTAGAGTCTGCATTCAAGTCTGGTTACAAGGTATACGCGGTAACAAAGTTTGTGGATGCAGACCTTCAGCTTTACTCGGAAAGAGTTTTTGAGATTGAAGAGGAAAATGAGAGGTGGATATCGAAAAAAATCGATGAGATTGCAGAGACCTACTCCTGCCCCGTAATTCTAACATCCGGATTGGAGGATTTAAAGATAAAATCGGAAGTGCTCGGTAGTGATCCAAGTAAACTGGAGAAGGTTGTTAACAAAGAGAAATTCTACCGAGTACTGGAGAAAAACGGGCTTCCTTACCCCGAGATTTTTGATCCAAGTTCGGATGGTCTGAACGAGGACTGCATAATAAAACCTGTAAAAGGTGGTGGAGGAGAAGATATAACAAGGTGTAAATCCGGTGATGTTCCTATAGAAAACTTTCTGATCCAGAGATTTATTGATGGGGATCCATGCTCCATTTCACTCATGGTCGGAGAGAGAATCGTGCCAATCGCTCCAAACCTCATAATTGCAGGATGGAGGGAGATGAACTCATCCGGATTCAGGTACACTGGGAACATAACTCCTCTCAACTCTCCACCTGAAATCATAAGAGAGCTTGAAAGAATCTCCGTTGAGGTTTGTGAGTTGTTCGATCTTGGTGGCTCCGTTGGAGTGGATTTTGTGGTAGATAAGGAAGGAAAACCATACATTCTCGAAATCAACCCAAGATTTCAGGGTTCTCTCGATTCAATAGAATGGAGCACGGATGTCAACCTTTTCAAACTCCATATCGATACAACAACCGGAAAAAAAATTGAAAGGCCGAAAATAAAGAGGATCGCAGGAAGATTCATCCTCTTCGCAAAAAAAAGAATTGAAATTACAAGCGAAGTCGTGGGAAACCCTTTTTTTGCAGACATACCTAAGAAGGGTGTTATTTATGAAAAAGATGATCCAATCACCTCAATTCTGGCAAGCGGTCAAAGAATAGAAGAGATCAAAAGAAAAGCTGTTGAAAGAAAAAATGTTTTCTTAAAACTTCAGCATCGGTAAATTACTTTATTACAGACTCTATCAACCTCTTAATTGAGCTGACGTCTGCACTTCCCTCAATTCCGCTTATTAGCTCACCATCTTTGAAAATAAATAGCGTAGGAAGTAGTTGTACATAAAACTTCCTTGGAATCTCGGAGTCACTCTCAACATTGAACCTGCAGATCTTTACCTTATTCTCATACTCATGGGCGAGTTTCTTAAGTACCTGTTCAACCTTTAAACAGGGTGGACACCACTCCGCATAGAAATCAACCAACACAACACCTCTGCTTATGAATTCATTCCAATTTTTTGAATCTATCTCATGAATTACTCCGTTGTTCAAAACTACCACCTTCTTCGGAGTGTTATCAGTTATCCTTACACCTATATAAATTTAACCTAATTCATAAAATGAGTGGGTTGAATGTATCGGTACAAAGAGATTATAAGAGTTATAGATATATCGTATAGATATGTCGTGAAAGATAGAGGCATCACAAAAGTGATAAAACTCCAACACCCTACAGACCACGGTAGTACATGAATAGGTCGAGCAACCTTAGGCCGTCAACAAATCCAAACCCTCCTTTCAAGCACGATTTTTCATCGAACCTCTTTACATCATCTCTTTTTCCACCGTGTATCAAAAACGGAACAATCTCCGCGGTATGAGTCTTCAAATCAACGGGAGTCGGATGATCTGGCAGTAACATTATCTTTATCTCCTCAAGGTCAAGTCTGTCAAGAAGATATCCAACAACCTTCTCATCGTAAATGTTAATTGCTTCAACTTTTTTCTCGGCGTCCCCTTCATGACCTACCTCATCTATTCCTTCAGTGTGCAGAACGACGAAATCGGATTGCTTTAGCTCCCTTAAGACCGCCCTACATAATCCTTTGTAGTTAGTGTCGATGTAGCCCGTGATTCCCTCTACCTCAACAACCCTCATTCCAAGACCCTTTCCGATACCCTGTAGAAGATCGACCTCGGAAATTATTGCTCCTTTTCTTCCAGTTCTTTCCTTAAACTTAGGGAATTTCGGCATTTTTCCTCCACCCCACAACCAGATCATGTTCGGTTTCTGTGTTACTTCCTGCAACACGGATTTTGACCATTCCATCAGATCGTTCAGTAGATTAGCTATTTCACCACCCCTCGGTAGATGTTCCTCAATTCTTCTGCCCTGAATGTCGTGAGGTGGAGTGGTTTTCACATCATTTATCCCTTCAAACACCCTATTTATCAAAAGAAGGTTTCTGTAGCTTCTACCACTGTAAAATTCGATGAAATCATATTTCTTAGCCTCATTCAGATGTGAAATTATCCTCTTAGCTTCAAAATCATCTACCCTTCTACCACTGTAGTCAACCATTATCCCATCCCTAACATAGACGAGATTGCACCTAAAGACCAATTCAGCCCTTAAATTTCTCGCAAGGGCTTCAATCGGTCCTCTACCAGTATAGTATTTATTCACATCAACTCCGAGGATTGTCAGGTTTGCTATGTCGCTTCCGGGTTCGAATCCTTCCGGAATGGTCTTGGTTATACCTGTCATTCCGTATCTGGTAAGGTAATCCATGTTTGGCTTATCAGCAACCTCAAGTGGTGTTTTACCACCGAGAGCCTTCACTTCATGATCTGCCATTCCATCCGGGATAAGCAGAAGATACTTCATCATCTCCCAAAATTGAGTATGAGTAAATAATCTTTTCCAGAAACTTCCAGAAAATTGAAATATTATCAAATTAAGTGTGACCTATGGATCTGAGAGATGCAATGAATCAAATAGAGCTTAGAGAGTTCGATAAGAATGTGCCCTACAACAAGGTCATGGAATTCATCAAGGAAGAAGGCTTGCAATCCATACCCTTTCTCGTGAATGTAGATGGAAAGAGATTTGCAGGAAATTTTGTTGCCAAAAGAGAGTATTTATGTAATTTTCTCGGAGTATGTAAAGAAGATCTCGCCAAATACCTCTCAAAAGTGTCCTACAATGGAGAAATACGCATAAATGAAGAGAATCCTCTGAGCAAGACTAACTGGACCCTTCACGATCTGCCGATACCGAAGTACTACCCGAGGGATGGCGGAAGATACATCACCGCAGGGGTCGTGATAGCTTGCAGAGATGAGGATGATCCATCAACCTACAACGCATGCATCCACAGGTTGATGGCTGTAGATGATAAAAGAATGGCGGTTAGACTCGTACCACCAAGACACACATACCTGCTGTGGAGAGACGCAATAGAAAGGGGTGAGGATCTCAACATACTGATTTCCATAGGTTGCCACCCTCTGTTTTTGTTTTCCGCGAGTACAAGGGTTCCCGAAGGAAAAGAGTTCGGATACTCTGCGGAACTAATGAAGGGGCTTGATTTATACAGGATAGACGGTATGCTAACCCCAATGGCTGAAATCGTTATTTCTGCAAAGATAACCGATAAAAAAGTTGAGGAGGGTCCTTTCGTAGACATAACCTCTACATACGACAAAATCAGAATGGAGCCAGTAGTAGAGATAAAAAGGATATATGCAAGGGAGGACGCTATCTTTTACTCCATAATACCTGGTGGTTACGAACATCAGATTCTAATGGGAGTCCCGTACGAGCCAGTGATATACAGATCCGTTTCCGGAGTTTGCAGGGTGAGAAATGTTGTCTTAACTCCGGGAAGCAAACATTACTTCCATGCCATCGTTCAAATAGAGAAGAACACCGAGGGAGACGGAAAGAATGCCATTCTTGCAACACTCTCAGCCCATCCGAGCCTGAAAGGAGTTATCGTGGTGGATGAAGACATAGACATATACAACTACGAGGATATCGAATTCGCCATAGCAACAAGATTTCAAGCGGATAAAGATTTTATAACCATCAAAGGAGCGAGGGGAAGTAGCTTAGACCCCTCAGCCAACGAAGACTCCACCACAACGAAATGGGGAATGGATGCGACAAAATACCTCCAAAGAAAAGACGAATTTGAGAAGGTTATCTAAATGCTGTGAGCACAAAAGTATCTCCAACCACAATGAACAATCTCACTACTCTAAGGTGATTGAATGTATCTCACTAAGGATGAAGAAAGACTGCTCCACGCAGATAATCCCACAATAAGAAAATGCATGGAGATTCTCGTAGCTATCGGAGAGATATTTAATGCAGATAGGCTAATTAATGTCAAATCCGTTCAGATTTCCGGAATCTCCTACCAGAACATAGGTGATGCGGGGCTCGAGTGGATTGAGGGCTTAAACGCGAAATTTGTTGTTAAAGCAATGATTAATCCCGCGGGCATGGATATCCGTAGATGGAGGGAGATGGACATAGATAAGGACTTTTACAGAAAACAGATGAGGATCATAAATGCACTAATTAGTATGGGTGCTGAATCGACCCTCACATGTACACCATACTACATTGAGAAGCCTTCGTTCGGTGATCATCTCGCATGGGCAGAATCGAATGCAGTTGTTTATGCAAACTCTCTGATCGGCGCAAGAACAAATAGAGAAAGCGGAATAAGTGCCTTAGCATCAGGCATAATAGGAAAAACTCCAAACTACGGCTTGCATGTGGATGAGAACAGAGAGCCCACGGTAATCGTGAATGTCAAAGAGAAGATAAGAAGTGAGCTTCTCGCCTCAATCCTCGGACTCGTTGTTGGAGAGAGAGTTGCTAACGAGGTGCCTTACTTTAGGTTCCCCAACACTCTGAGCGAGTGGCAGTTAAAAGTTCTCGGTGCAACACTTTCAGCCAAGGGAAACACCGCCTTGTTCCATGTGGAAGGACAAACTCCAGAATGGAGCAAGTTCGATGTAAGAAGCCTTGAAAAAATCGAAATAGATGGATTGAAACACGAATTTGATCAGGAATTGAGTAAGACTTGCGAACCGGATCTAATTGCCTTGGGATGTCCCCACCTATCTGAATGGGAGCTTGAAAAGTTATACGAACTCACAAGAGACAAAAGAGCAAAGAAAGAATTCTGGGTATTTACCTCCAGAGAGACTATGAAAAAGAGGGGGGACCTGATCAATGCTCTTGAGAGCAGGGGTATCAAGGTTTTCGGCGATACATGCATGGTGGTGTCCCCTGCGACGGAGAAGTTCGATTGTATAATGATCAATTCTGGAAAAGCATTTGTTTATCTTCCAAAGCTTAGAGGTGTTAATGCAAAAATAGCAGGGATGGAGGATTGCGTAAGGGAGGGTTTCAATAGATGAAATATAATTTATGAAGTTGACCCTGTTTTGCGATGAGTTGCAATCTAACTCCTCTACTTTCCATCCCAAGCCCTATTCACCTCACAAAAACTTGTTGATGAACAGGTTCATCAACTTTTCAGTATTCCTGTTCAAATCCGAAATATATCGCTCAGTTGCATTAATTATGCTTTCTTTCTCACCATCATCCATTTTCTCAGAGCTTAGCCACTTCTCCACGGTATCCCTGGTGACCTCAAGATGAAACTGAACCCCAATGTTCTTCCTTAAAATAAATCCTTGATTCTTTACCTTCTCTCCAGAAAAAACTAGTTTTGCGGATTCTGGTAAGTCGAATGTATCTCCATGCCACTGAAAAACCATCATCTCCTTTGGAAACTCTGTCAATCCCTCATTTATTACCTTGTACCATCCTATCTCCTTTACAAATGGATACACTCTTCCACCAAATGCTGAAGAGATCAGTTGTGAACCTAAGCAGATTCCAAGAACAGGCACACCCTCCTTATCGGCAATTCTTATCAGCTCTTCTTCCTTTCTCAGGTAAGGGTATTTCTCAGATTCATAAACACCTTGTGGTCCTCCGAGAATTATTACATGAGTGTAATCTTGAAGTAACTCCGAAAGTGACTTTGAATCAAGATCATTAATGTCCTTTTCAGCAAGAAAATAATCGTAATCCACATCCCACTTCTGGAGGATCTCTTCGATGTACTCCAAACCCTCTTTTTCTGAATTTTTTATAGCAAGAATCCGCATATTTCTGTGATTTTTTCAACAGAATATATACTTTATGCCAAAAATCTTCAGAAAAATTAAAAAAGTAAGGAGTTAAACAAACTCAACTACAAACCGATAGGTTATGCTACCGTATTCGCTACAAACCGCATACTCATCATCCGAGTTCTTGTCCATGTAACATCTGTTTTGGAGTGGATAACTTACCTCAAATTCACATACATCTCCGGAATCAGAGCACTTTTCAAGTATCGTAGAGAACCGTAGGAAGATAGATGTCGTACCTATCTCATCGTCCTCAAATGTATCTTCATCGAAAACAATTGTTTCCACATATACTCCTGCCACAACTCCACTCGATGTCGTCTTCTGTCCCTCAAATATCGTCTTTTCAATCAACCATGTGGAGCCAGAGTGAATGTCTTTATTACTATCACCATCGGGTATCCTCATAACCTCTGCCAAAGAGAATGTATTCGATTCTACTACATCCCCACCGATGTTCGTTGGTGAGATTCCCTCACCTATGACTCCTACAAAGCTATAAGTGTAGATGTCCCCAGCGTTCTTGATTGTCGTGAGATACAAGTCCGTGTCACCATCCCTATCGTTATAGATATCTATGCTTACCAAATCAACCCTTATGCTTTCTATGAGCGGTAATGCACTTATTTTCTTACCCTCAAATATTGCGGTAAGATAATTGCCCGAACTCTTAGCTGATCCAAGCTTCTTAATTCCTTTTTTCAGCTTACCCCATTTGCTCTTACCTTTGTCAAAAGTTTCCTTGAATGTTACAAATTCTTTTAGCGGTGCTTCACTTGATTCCTCTATCACCTTCTCAATCCCTTTTTTCGCGGTTGTAATGCCTTTTTCGGTTAAGCTAACGATAGATGTGACCATGTGACACAACTCACCCACATCACCGACCACATCGTACCAGTTTACAGCTTCTTTAACCTCTTCACCCTCTATAAGATAGCTCTCATTGAACCCCGTATTGAAATCAAACCTTGTAATCTCGATCTTTGCACTTCCAAATGGATCGTCCTCTCCTTCAGCAATTGCCTTAGAGGTATCAGCCACAAGATCCAAAACATAGCAGATGGAATCTATACAACTGGTTATATCTGATCCCAAGGTGGTTATGCATGAAGCTCCTTTAACACAGGCTGCCAATACATCGAAGAATATGTCGAACCATGTAGATGGATTGAGAAGGTGCATAAATGCCTCATCGTCTTCATAAGCGGTGAGTGTTAGAGATACCTTCTCCACATTGAGGTCTTCTGGCACAACTGCAACAGGAAGATTTGCATCCTCATAAGGTATTCTCTTACCTCCGTCATCTTCAGCCTCTCTGTACATGAAATACGGGTACTCCTGTCCGCTTTCAAGCAGTTGCTTCCCATCTGCGGAGTAGTATACAACCTCAGTAAAGGAGTTTATTTCTCCCTCCCAGTAGAAGGATGGTTCGGAGTCCTCAGAGGGAGATATTCCTGTAAGGAAGAGCACATCATACTGCTTCCGCACCGTATCTAATTCTAAACTTACTTTCAATTCCTCCTCTACATCTGTTGCCAAAAATAGCGGTATTTTCTCTGGATAGTTCGAATACTCCTGAACATCTAATTCGCTCTTGAAGACTCCAACTACTATCTTCCAGCTTCCGTAAGCTTCGGGCCAATCCTTCTGGAGTGTAAATTCGCTGTTCGTTGTTTTCACATCAATTATTTGATTTCCTTTCATAACAATGTATTTCACAGCATTGCCGAAACTGTGTCCGAATTTAAGTGTAAACTTCCCGTCCTTCCCGACAGATAATGTTTTTATCTTTACAGAATTGCTTTTGTCAAGTTTGACTACATCTCCACTCAATACTGGTTCGGAACTCACCTCCTCGATGCATATCTCCGGTGTCTCTAAAACCTCATATTTCTCAAGACCCAAAACACTAATTCTCAGGTGATCGACCACCTGACATACCCCTCCACTCTGGCAAAAGTTGTTATTGTATATGTAAAATACATGCTCCTTCTCCTGCCACTTGATATCAATATTCCCGTTTCTGCCATTTTCATGATCTGCAACTTCCAGAATGAGTCCTCTTGTATCCTCCGTCTTAGGTTTTACATTCAACCTCAGAGTGATTTTCAGGAAATCACCCTTCAACACCGAAACGCTGTAGCCGTTACTCAGGGCTTGGGGTGATGTTGCGACAAAACAACCACCAAGAGTTACATCCTTAGTCTCAGATTTGTCCTCTTCCTCCCTCCATGAAGATCCATCGTAAAAGATTATCGTATCTTCATTCTCTTTTTCTGGGCAGAACAATGGCTTTGCTTCAGATGCTTTTGTCACCCATACATCCAACTTCTCAGGTGGGATAACATAGTTTTCCCTCTTTGATAACCCCATAGCCTTTATCGTCTTCTCAAACTCGTAACTAAGGGCCTTCGTCATGATGGAACTGGAGAGATTTATCGATTTAAGGGAGCAGATGCTGTCAAGACCCATAGCACCCAATACCTCAATATCCGTTCCACTTAATTCATTTTCTGTGAATGCGCACCTCAATTCAGCTCTAAGAGCGAGCTTCAGTAGAGATTCTGGATTTAGATTTGTTTTTACAGCCAGATCAAATAGCTCAGTTTTCCCTTTAACATTGTTCAGCAAATCTCCTGCGGTAGCAATTCCATTCTGTTTCAGAATCTCAACCGCTTCATCCTTTGAAACAAATCCCAATGCAGATATCAAACCCTCCTCTGAATAATCCGACACAACATACTTCGGGAAGTTCACATTTTCAATGGGTATTGTGCAGTTCACAACTCCACTCGATGGTGTGGGTTGAGGAGTGGGTGTAGTGGCAGATTCAGATGGAAGGGGGCTTGGCATTGGATTTGACTCACCCATTACAAGAAATGCCCACCATGGTTTACTCTCACCAACCAATTCACCATCTTCAGCACTAATTTCGTATTCAACATCAAAAGACACCGGAATCAAGCCCAGCAATCTGCCTACCCTCTCAGCGATAACCTTGTATTTCGGAGCTTCTTCATCAACCAACCTTATCTCTTTAATCGCCTCAACTTCATCCAGTAAATCGGAAGGTAGAACTCTAATCTGTTTTTTACTTTTTGCTGTAATCAGCGACCCGTTAACATACAGTAGTTCAACCTTGCCCTTTGCAGAAACCCCATCCGTTTCGATTACAATTTCTTCTCCCGGCTTAACATAAACTTCCTTTTCTTCGATTCTTATTCGGAGGGGTTTTCCTTCAAGCTTTAAATCCTCAACATACACTTCGCTACCACTTACCCTTACCTCCCTGATTATTTCGGTGTTCCTTAGATCTACTTCATCGAGTTTCTCCATAATCTTCACTATAAGCTCCTTCATTTCGTTTTCCATCTGCTGTAACTTCTCATCTACCTCTTCAGGTGATGATTCTTCAAGAACTTTTTGAACCTTGGATTTATACACTTCTTCAGCCTCGATCAGGGATTCTACTTCCTCCTCCGTTAATTTTCGCTCCATGCACTCTTTTTGTAGTTGAAAAATTTCTTTTTCAACTTCTTCGAGTCTTTTCTTGAGTTCTTCAGCCTCTTCCCCTGTTGCAATTGTGAGCCTCTCATTTAACTCTTCTTCCACCTTCATCAGTGTTGACAGAGTAAGACACGGAGTCTCTGTATAACTCCCCTCCTTACACGAAGCCTTAGCTTTCTCTATCCTTTTTTCAAGAAACATCTTTTCTCTCTGCACCTTTTCAAGCTCTGTTTTATCTGTCTTCCCAGCGGAGATCTCTGCCTTTATCCTCTCTTCTTTATCCAGAAGAGCGTTATAGCTCGCTTCCAGATCTTCAAGCTCATCACAGATGTTTACTTCCACCTCGTATTCAGTTTCCTCTGGTTCTTTAATGCACTTCTCATACTCCCTCTTTATGTTTGCAAACTCTTCACTTATTTTTTCCTTTTCTTCCTCAGATTCGGATTTTATTAGCTCCTCACTCAATAAAGAAAGCTTTGCTCTCAATTCTTGACATAATGTAATCTCAGTATCCGGTTTTTCAACCTCTCCTTTCTTTTCACACTCGAATTCAACCAGATTTTTGTATCTTTCTTCACAAACTTCTTTACCTTCACCTCTGTTCAGACATGTGTCCTCTATGACCTTCCTTACTCTTTCCTCACACGACTCTTCACCAGATGGTTCTTCTTTCTTTTCAGACTTGCATGCTGTTCCCTCCTCGTTACATCCGTACTCACACTCGATCTTATACCTGTACTCACACTCAAGAGTCCACTCATTAAACGATCCATCCTTCCAGAAGATCCCATCCTCACAATAATCTGAACAACTCACATTCTCAGGAATCTTACATGTTCTTCCTTCCTCATCACAACCGTACTTGCAAAATCTCCTCGAATATTCACATTTATTGCTCTCAACATCAAATTTACCGCTATAGTAGTGCCACCCATCTTCACAGTACTCTGGACAGTCATATCCCCTGAGTATGCACCTCCCGTCCTCACACCAATATCCCTCGGGACATTCATAATAGTGGCTTGAGACCCTGCCTTCATCATCACACTGCTCCTCTATGACCCACTTGCCCGAACTCTTCGGAGCACCACCATCATAATCCGTACACGAATCAGAGTTCGATATTACAGTTCTCTTATAGTAATCCCACCCTGTCACGCTACCTTTTACAAATATGTTCTTACCATCCGTATCCGTGCATGTTACCGACTCAGAAGTTCTTTCTGAGATTACATGTGTCGTCGATTCGGAAGTGTTCTCCGATACAGTTGAGGTGTCCACCTCATGACATGATACCACAACTATTGTTGAGTTATCGCAGGAGCTGTACCATCCTTCGTTTCTTGTCCCTACCTCATTGCAAATAGCCTCACATCCACTGCATGTATCGTATTTTATCAGCCTACCAGAACAAGAATCGTACCACCCCTCACTTCTCGTTCCAATCTTATCACAAATAGGTTTGCATGAATCGGCGGTAGCAACTCCCACACAAGATATCCCCACACATATGAGGATTGTAAAAATGAGACTGAATAGTGTCACCTTCACACACAACACCCCGTCACCTACCACCACTAACTGAAAATAAACCAATATAAGCATATCGAAAAAATACATGATGTGATGTAAAATATTTAACATTGTTAATAAATATACCTCCTGTGATTAACAAACAGCGGTAACAATTGACCCAGAAAAACTTTAAAGATGTCACCTTAAATAATGGAATTAATACAAAATGACATTCAATTGCTCTGGTGGGGTAGCGGATATCCTGGGGGGCTGCGGACTCCCCGACCCGGGTTCAACTCCCGGCCAGAGCACTTTGCTTTTAGTTCAATGCTACTTTCACAACACTTCCACTTTTAAACTTTAAAAATTAAATAACAAAACAAAGATTAAGAGGCATTGCCAATACGGTTTTGACAACAGACTGCTGCCAGCCCTCAGCTATGCCCGAGTAATCCGTATTTACTCAAAGCTTAACCTTTGCCTCTGATACCAACATGACACCGCGGTATATAACACTTCTGTCAATTTAACTTTACACCACGAGATCGGTCACCAGCGTTGATACCAGCATCCCAACCACAATCTTTAATATTTTCTCAAGATAATTATCTTTATGCTATCCAAGGAGCCGATCGATCTTTCTAAAATCGGGAAGGAGAACACAGACAAAGAGATCCTCAGACTCGCAATAATAGCGGAGCTGGATGCTATAAACCTCTACGAACAGCTTGCAGAAATGACCGAGGATGAGAACATAAAAAAGGTGTTTCTCGATGTTGCTAAGGAAGAGAAGACCCATGTAGGTGAGTTTCAGGCAATGCTTCTAAAACTCGACAGGGAGCAGGTTGAAGAGCTTGAGAAAGGGAGAAAAGAAGTTGAAGAGTTAACGGAGAAATGAGATTTGCACCAGTGGTGAAAAAATTTTCACTATTAGGGTGTTTAACGAAAACTTATTTCAATTTTTTAATACAATTTCTTGACCTCTCATCATCACAATATTCAAAAAAATTTTATATATTCTCAACTGAAAATCTTTAACTATGAGTTGGTTAGATGTTGTCACAGATTCAAAGAAAATTATGGTCGTTGATGATGATCCTTCTGTTAGAGAGATTCTTCGCCTAATGCTAAAAGATTACAATGTTCTCGAGGCGGAAGATGGAGAGGATGCGTTGAAAAAATTCATGATTGAGAGACCGAGGATTGTTTTAATGGATATCTCTCTTCCAAAAATTGATGGGATTGAAGCCACCAAAAAGATTAAAGAGATTGAGCCTGAAACCCTAATAATCGGAATTACAGCGTTCGAAAAAGGAAAAACCAACGAAATACTGAACGCGGGTGCGAGAGAAGTTCTCACAAAACCTCTTTCGAAGAAGAAACTATTGGAGATAATCGAAAGTTACTGAGTTCGATTTTGATTTTGCTCCAAAAACCAAATCCGCTCCTCCAAAAACCTGAATTCAACTACTCTGAATAAAACTCATCAATCGTTTTTATCTCCCACTCCTTCACTTTCTCCCTTTTCTTCCTCTCGTTCGATTCCTTAATCTTCTTAGCCAAGAAACTGATAATCTTAACATATATCACAAAAAATACGATGATGAGTGGAATATACGAACCGAAAATCGATTTGAAGAATGATGGGAGTATCTCAGGGTTGATAAAGACAACTAACATTAGGAACAAAACAAACAATACCCCAGCATATGAAATTATTCTTCCGATTCCCACAAATAGTATATCTCCTTCATTTATTATAAGCTTTTCCTACCCAATTGACAAATATTTGTAAACTCTGTTAAATTAACTAATAGCAAATACAAACAAACTACAAATATATTAAAATAAGTTAATTGAATCAAATCACTACAACCTCTCCCGTTCTTTCGTAAGTTCTGATTCCTGAGGGCAGAGACTTCTTGAACTCTGCAGACTTCAGAATTTCTACGAATTTTCTAACTTCTTCTCTTTCAAATTTACTTTTAAGGATCAGAAAATCATACTCTTCTGCTCTCAAAGGTACGAAATCAAGAGAGAACCTATCTGCAACTGTCTTTATCCCCAACCCCACATCAGCTTTGCCACTTGCCACCGATACAGCAACAGAAGTGTGAGACTTTGCCTCGATATTGTACCCTTTTATTCTGGATGTCAGGTCTTTAAAATCAACCCCTTTTTTCTCTGAAATTTTTTTCAGCTCCATATCAAATAGTATTCTCGTTCCAGATCCTCTATTCCTATTTACAATCGTAACAGATTTGTCCACAATATCTTCAATCTTTCTTATTCCTAACGGATTACCTTCTTTTACGATTATCCCCTGTTCCCGAAGGTATCCCTTGACAAGGTAGCATCTTCCTTCCAATCCGTACCTCTTCAGGTAGGGTACATTGTACTCTCCGCTCTCATCAAGCAAATGAATTCCTGCGATATCCGCTTCACCCCTTCTAACCGCAGAGATTCCGCCTGAGGACCCCGCATTTATTGACTTAACTTTGATTTTATTCTCCCTCAGGAATTTAGCCATCACATCCACACCAACGCAATGGCTTCCGATTATCATCAAGTCCGCTGGCTTTATTTCATCACTGAACAACCTCACCCTCACGATCTCCCCTTCCTCAAGAAACGACTTGTCTTCCTCGATAACAATAAAGCCGTCCGTTTCGGAGAGAGCTGTTATGGCTCCGCTGTAATACCCTGAAACAGGATAAACCGAGAATCCTTCGTCACCACGCACGATGTTCACCGGAAGGTACTCCACTCTCCCTACGGCAGAATTTACCCTCATAGGAACTCTCGCAGATATCACCTTGTCTTTTTTATCCTCAAGACCCGCCATTTTCCGTATCAACGGACTTACAAATATTTTGTATATCATCAAAGCTGATGTTGGATTCCCCGGTAACCCAAAGGCTGGTTTTCCATTGAGATTTGCAATTATAGTTGGTTTTCCGGGTTTAACAGCGATGCCATGAACGATTACCCCGGGCTCAAATTTGTCGAAGACCTTGTAAACGAGATCTCCCGCTCCCGCAGATGTGCCTCCAGAACATATTATTGCATCGAACTCCATAGCTTTTGAAACCATCCTCTCTATCTCCTCCTCATCATCCCTCACTATGCCAAGAAATACTGGTATCGCTCCATCCTCCTTTAAAGAGCTGATCAGAGAATAAGAATTAATATCATAGATCTTGCCCATTTCCAGCTTCAAACCCGGATTTACAAGCTCGTTTCCGGTTGAGAAAATCGCTACCTTAGGTTTTCTATAAACTTCAACTTCTGAATACCCTACCGCACATAGCACACCCACCTCTCTCGATGTTAGGGTTGTCCCTTCTCTCAGGATTAGCTCTCCAGCCATTATATCCGAACCCGCATACATCACATTTTCTCCAGGTGTCACCGCTCTATAAATCAAAACTCTATTTTCCCTCTCCTCGCAATACTCCTCCATAACAACCGCATTGGCTCCCTTCGGAATCATCGCTCCGGTCGAGATCTCTGCGGTAGTTCCATTTTCTATCTCAAGTTTCGGTTCACTACCCGCGGGTATTCTACCGATCAGTTTCAACTCAACAGGCGAGTCCTCATCAGCGTTAAATGTGTTCTCCGCAATAACAGCATAACCATCCATGGTGGATTTATCAAAAGGAGGAGAATCTGTAATAGCCTCGTAATCTTTCGCAACAACCCTCCCATAAGCATCAACAACCGATATGCGTTCCGTTCCAATTTTAAAGTTCATGCTCTCAAGAATTTTAAACACCTCATTCTGTGTCACCAACTTCCTGAAGACCTTCTTTTTCCCTTCCATAGCTAACCCCCTCCACCTACCAAGAAATTAGTTTTACCTCCACAACTTCCCCCTCCTCGTATCCTTCTTTCTCCTCCTCTACCTCCACTATCCCATCTGCATGGAGAAGTGTGGACAGCAATCCACTTCCAGATGTTCTTAGAGGTTCAGCATACAACCTTCCATTTTCGATCTTGAGGGATACCCTCGTGAATGTTCTTATCCCTGCCTGAGAGGGTATTCTTCTTCTTGCATACGCTAAGACCTTACAATCCAGCTTCAATTCCTTGCTGACGCCATAGACTCTCTGAAGTATCTTCGGAAAAACAAGATTGAATGCGATGTAGCAAGCTACGGGAAACCCGGGAAGAAGGAGAACCGGTTTGCCATCACACACCGCTATACCGGTGGGCATTCCCGGTTTGATTGCAAGACCGTGAATGAATGTTCCATCCTTTTTATCATTCACAATTTCAGGAACGAGGTCTTTCTTCCCAACGGATGTTCCTCCACTAAATATAACAATGTCGGAGATTTTTAACGACTTCTCAAGAACATCCCGAATGGATTCGGGGTTGTCTGGAACTATCCCCATATCCAACGGAATCGTATTGAGTTTCTTCAGAGATGATAGGATCATATACCTGTTGGAGTCCGGAATTTTTGTGGATGCATTTGCTTCCACCACTTCAGGTTCAATCAGCTCGTTTCCCGTGGATATGACCGACACCACGGGTTTCCTAAGCACACTCACGCTCGTATTTCCGGTCGCAGACAAAACCGCTATATGGTGTGGTTCAATGACATCCCCCTTGTCCATTATTTTCTCACCCTTTTTGAAGTCTTCTCCCCTTCTTGAGACATTTCTCCATGGAGCGAGAGGTTTATACACCTCGATGTTAGCATCATCAATCCTTACCGTATCTTCAATCATCACAACCGCATTGGCTCCCTTCGGAATCATCGCTCCGGTGCTTATCCTGACCGCACAGCCTTCATCCAGATGCACATCCTTAAACTCCCCGATCTCAATTGAATCCACAATTCTAAAAAGCTGAGGGTTGGTCTGACTTGCGGAAAAAGTTTCTTCAGCTTTCAAAGCGTAACCATCGACCGCAGACCTATCAAAAGGTGGCACATCTCTTCTCGAGAAAATAGGTTCAGCCAAAACCCTCTCAAGAGATTCCGTGAAATGAACTGTTTCGGTATCAACCACCTTTACTTTCTCTCTCATAAAAAGCTCAAATGCGGTATGGACCTTCAACCTCCTCCTAAATCCTTTATCTTTAACATCCCAGTAATCGGTATTAGCATCCATATCTTCTAATCGAGAAGATAGCTTAAATTATTATCGAGTTTTTGATTGATTTTTTCCTTTAGTTCTCAGCTTCAAAATCTCAGCCTCAAAGTCTCAAACTCAACCCCTATCCGCTCCGATGCCTCCAAACCACAACCACTAAAAAAGTCACAAGAGTGCATAGAGCAGAGAAAGGAGATTCTATGCTAACAACGGAGAACCTGTCGCTCCAATCCCTGTAAAACTGGTCTCTCAGAATTTCGCATGCCTCTCCCTCCATCAGAATTGCCACCTCTCTGTTCAACTTCAGACCATATTCGTTGAAGTTAGCAGAAGTTACGATGCATTTTCCGTCCGAATATATCATTTTCCCGTGCAAAGAGTTAAAGCCCCTCAGAGGTATAAGCTTCGCAGAGATGTTGCACTCACCTCCTATGTTGTTTAAAAAGTTTACAACTTCCGTGTTTCTCTTTTTTGAATGCTTTGAATCTAGTAATATTTTAACTTCGGATTTTCTGCACGCATTCATTATAAGTTCGAGTGTTTTATCAGTTCCAAACCAGTTCAGACTCATATATGGCACTTCGATCAACAACTCCTTCTCTGAATTAGATATTAACTCAAAAACAGGGTTTCCATAAAAGTTTGCATCTGGAAAGATGTACAATGTTACATTTCCTTCAAATTCGATCGGATTCGATGACAAAACATATTCTCCGTTTCCTTCGATGCCAGATACCTTACCGTGGTCAGCAGAAAACTTCAAATCCGAACTAACAAGCTCCAAAAGTTGATTTGCTATTTTTTCACTCTCGAAGATGACAATATAACCTCTATTCGATTTTCTCCAATTTTCAGTAGATATAATTACCCTTTTTCTGTCCTCTATGGCGAATTTGTAGTGGAAATTCTTGAAATAATGTGAATCGAGAAAGAACACCTCTGAATTTCTGAGGGAGCTTACTATCTTGATCTCCTCCAAGGGAATTCCTCCTACCGGATTTCCTGCAAGGACTATTTTGACTTCAACCCCCTTCTCATCAAGCTCTTTAAGATTAAGGGGATCTGTAAGAGTGTACGAAACTAAAACCAAGCTTTCATTCGCAGTAAAACGAAAATCTGCCGGAGTAACGATGATTTTTCCTTTAACATAATCCTTCACAGGCTCAAATGTAGTCCATTCAATGTATCTGAAATCCCACTCACTCCCAAATCCGAGACTCCTGAAGTAAACCACATCCCTATCACAATACGACAGAACTCCTCCATCACAGTACGAAATCGAATCAAGAACTTGTCCGTTACAGTACAGGAGCAACCTCTCTCCGCTGTTTGATAGCCTGAACTTACCTTCCCCAACCACATCCGGATAAAAACCAAATTTTTCAAAGAAGGTTGAGGAGTTTACCGCAACATAAACATAACCCGAGAGACCCGACAGGTTTATCCACCCTTCTTCATCTGTCAGCACCGGATTTCCACAGGATGTGGAGTTGAGATACAAATACACATACTCATACTCTCCGCAATTCGGACAGAACTCGAGAATTTGAGCATCTGGCTTAGCATCTACCTTATGAAAAATGAAGATGACAAGAACAGAGAAACATATAAAGAGGGTCTTGGAGATGACCCTATGGTTGTGAGTTTTGGTTTCCGTTTTCAAGCTCCCTCCTCAACTCTCCGATTGTGGAGACTCTTTCAGCAACAACATTATGCTGGTGTATGCTCTCCTCATTCTCCTGTCTCAAGTGCACGATAATATCTTCCGGAGCTGACTTGAATCGATCTATGACAGCTTTCGCCATAATTCTAACACTGTCTTCCACGAATCTCGGGTTCTTATGCGCCATTTCCACAACGGATAACTCATCCTCTCTCTTCAAAATCTCATAAACATCATAACTCATCGAACCCTTAGCAATCTCGATTAGTTCATCGAGAGACGCGGAAAAGTCATCTCTAACCTCAATCATTATTCTCGCTTTTCCCCGTTGATTGTGGGTTGATACCGGAACGATTTCAAAGATCCTGGAGATTTCTTCTACATTGAACCCCGCTTTCTCAAGCTCCATTGCGGATTTAGATTTTACGAGTTCCTGAGCGCACGGACAGGCGGTTATGCCCATCACCTCAACACCGATCATTACTCTCCTCTTTCCACCCTTCCAGACAACCGCATCACAGAATATCTTTACAACCTCTTGTGTCTTCTGAGAAGTTGCGGGAGTCTTTTTTCTCATAATCAGCTCAGATGTCATCTTGACTTCAGCTTTTGTTGCATACTCATGTCTTTTCAGCAGAGTTTCAGCCATCTTTATATTCAGATCCTCCACCGTTTTCACTGGCATCGCGGTCAGGCTTTCGATAACCTCATCCACCGCTTCAAAGTTTCTGCTTAAGTTTACACCTTTCCTCGTTGAGGGCAAGTCCACAAAGACATCGAATGTGGATATGAGAATTATAGGTCTTTTACCCTCCCGCTCAACCTGAACGAGCTTTTTCACTCCGCTAGCTCCAACTCTGCTTAGTCCTATCGGCACATCCGGTTGAAGTAGTTGAACATCAGGAAGCATCCTTAAAAATTTGACTTCAGAAGTATAAAAGAATAGCTATTTATTCCAGTTTCTTGCAAATTGTAAGTGTTAATGTAACCGACCCAAGCTTGTAACAACTTTCCCACACCACCTACAATCAAAACCCCTGATACATCTGGAGAGGAGAAGGTATGAAAGCTTGTAGCATCGAAAGTTCAGGAGATAACTCGAATGGCATTAAAAAGTACTGCATAGTGGGTTTCCCGTTAACCCACTCGGTTTCGCCCGCCATGCATAACTCCGCATTTGAGTATTTCAATATACCCGCGAAATATGTGAAAATGGAGATAGAACCTGATAAAATAAACAGCTCGATCAAAAGCCTTGAAAACGAGTTTTCTGGAGCTAATGTCACGATACCGTACAAGGAAGTCTTCGCTAAACACTATCCTGGAGTCGGGTCTGCGAAAGAGATAGGAGTCGTTAACACGATAGATTTTGAGAGGAGGGTTGCTTATAACACCGATGTTTACGGAGCCTTAAAAGCAATTGAGGGAAAAATTGACGACTTTGACAGTATTTCAGCCCTCGTTGTGGGTGCGGGTGGTGCGGGAAAAGCGGTTGCATATGCTTTGATAAAAAAAGGAGCCTTAGTGGTCGTACATAACAGAACAGTTGAAAGAGGATTAAGACTCGTTTCAGAGCTTAGAAAATTCGGAAAAATAATCTTTATCGATGAAAGCGAATTAAGCAAGCTAAAAGTTGACTTGATCGTAAACACCACTCCATTGGGGATGAGAGGATTTCAAGACACTCTGCCAGTTCCTGAACACCTTCTGAGGGATGTTGTTGTTTTTGATACAGTTTACAACCCGATGGAGACAAAGCTGATAAGGGTTGCAAAAGAGTGTGGCTGTGAAGTAATATACGGGATTGAAATGCTCGTACATCAGGGAATAAAAGCCTTTGAGATATGGACGGGACTAAAACCTCCAGAAAAATTGATGAGGGATTCTGCTATGAACGCTATGAAAGCCCTTAAAGAGGTGAAATAATGGACAAAACCGGAAAGGTCTTTTGTTTGGATACCGAGATACTTGGGGAAAAGAATTCTATATCTGTTTACTTGATAAAATCAGAGCCACCATGTATAGTCGAGACTGGACCCAGTTGCGTTGCTGAGAAGGTTTTGAGTCTCATTAGTTCATTAGGGGTCAAAAAAGAAAATATAAGGTATATTTTCCTGACCCATATTCATCTCGATCACGGCGGTGGTGTGGGTGATCTGCTCGAGCGGTTCCCATCTGCTAAGGTAGTATGCCATCCAAAAGCGGTAAAGCACCTTATAAATCCAGAGAAACTGTGGATCGCTTCCAAGAATGCACTCGGTAATATTGCAGAAGCTTACGGAGAGCCAAAACCAGTTGATGAGAGCAGAGTGATCTCAGCAAACGATTACGAGGAATTCGATCTCGGAGATGATGTTATGCTGTGCGTACACACTCCCGGTCATGCGGTTCATCAAGTCTCGTTCTACTTGAAAAGAGACAAAGTGCTGTTTCCCGGAGATTCTGCGGGAGTTTACGCACACGACATAGTCGTACCCACGACTCCTCCTCCCTTCATGCTTGAACCCGCATTGAAATCCATAGACAAAATGCTAAAACTTAAACCAGAGTTCATAGCATTCACACACTTTGGAATTGCAAAAGCAAAAGACGGAAAAATACTCGAGACTCTGAGGAGGAGGCTGAATTTGTGGTGCAAATTGGCTATCGAGGTTGTCGATGAGGGTGGGGGCATGGATAGTCTCCACTCAAAATTGTTGGAGAAGGATGACGGGTACAGAGAGCTTTTCAATCTTACAAAAGACTCCGTAATAATATCGGGATTTCACATGATGACCTTAACAGGGTTGCTCGATTTTGCTACGAGTTTTAAAAAATCTGAGGATTTAAGCAGGGGATAAATGTCCAGCTTATCAAGGGATTTAAACCCACACTTAACGAGCATCTACATTCAATTCCGTGCGATTGAGAAAAACCAATTATCTCGTTTTTATACTCCATAATCTTCAATCATCACTCTTCGATCTCCTTTTTCATCATTTTCTGCCTTTCCTTAGCGGTATAACCCGTGAGTTCTTCCAAGAACCTATTGTAAGTCTTTAATGTATCTTGAGCTACAGATAATTCAACCTTGGGGTTCGTCTTGGATTCTGCACACAGCAATTTTCCATCAAACCACAACCTTAACTCCTCAATTGCCCCATATCTAACGACATAGATCTCTCCATCTTTATCAAATGATCCAAAATGTTTGTTTATCATCTCCTCAAGTCTCTCCTGAGTTGGCTTGAACCCTCTCTTAAACTTGTACTTTCTCATCCAACCACCTCTTCAGATTTTCCGATTTCCAGATTTTTTGATTAAAAGATAAAGTTTTTGCTTCTTTTAAGGAATGAAGAAAGTTTAAATAAATTGAGAAGCATGAATAATATATGGTTAAGACCCAAATAATTGTGCGAGATCTTGAAGTTAAAGAACCGGTTATGCTTACAAGCTTCCCGGGAATAGGGCTCGTAGGCACGATAGCGACCGCACATTTTGTTACCGAACTCAATTTGGAATATAAGGGGGTTATAACTTCCGAAGTCCTTCCTCCCGTAGCGACATTGATAGATGGTGTGATTGCCCCGCCAATAAGAATATACGAGTCCGCAGAGTACAATGCAATTTTAATCCACTCAGATATCCCCATAGCCCTTGAAATTTCTGGGTTGTTGAGTCAGGAGATAGTGAACTGGGCAAAATCCATAAATGCAACCAAAATATATTCCTTAGCTGGAGTTGCAACATTCGAGGGAAAACACAGAGTCTTCGGTGCTGCAACAACTAAAGAGCTTCTTGACGAAATCAAAGACCATGTAGAGGTTTTCAGAACAGGAACCATCTCAGGACTTGCCGGGTCAATTCTGAACGAGTGTGTTTACCAAGACTTCCCCGGATTTGCCTTACTCGGTGAGACATCCGGATTTAACCCCGATCCACGAGCGTCAGCACAGATAATCGAAGTTCTGAACAACATACTCGGATGGAGCATAGGAGTGGATAGACTGATAAAAGAGGCAGAATTCATCGAAACGCAAATGCAAAAACTTGCAGAACAGACCAGAATTCAGGAACAGAAGGTCAGTAGAAAAGAAGAATTCCCAATGTATGGATGAGGTGGGCGATATGAGGTGTCTCGTGTTTACCGGAATCTCAAGGACGATAATAGACGAGATACTGAGAAAAATGATAAAAACGATAGAATTGAGAAGTGCACACAATGTTGCAACAGCTATGAGAGCGGAAGTTGGCAATTGCGTTTTCCTTACCCCAGTAAAGCTCCATGATCTCGACAGAGGAACCGCAGGAATAGTTGCAGAGGTTGTTGGTAAGGAAGTTACTTCTCATTCGATGTTTTTCTCCACGGACAGGTACTTCGAAGAGAGCGAGATGACCGTGGTTAAACTTAGATTGAACCCCAAATGTGTTGGAAGAGTTCTGAACCTGCTAAGTACAGGAATACTCGACTCCACTGAGGCTGAAGTTATTGAAATGAGCTATTACGATGCAAAATAACTGCATGGGTCTTAGCCATAAGTTCAAAGCCACTACGACTTTTCCGCTACATTATCCTTTTTCTCTTTTCTCTGTAATCTTTGAATAGCTTTTCAACCAGTTCAACTTTTTTCTTTTCCATGCTCCTCTTCTTCTCCAGATAAGCCTCCTCGAACTTTCTGGAGTTTATCAATATAAGCTCATCACCGTATTCTATTTCAACCTCATCCTCCGAGAGAACCGGTATCTCCGCTTTTTCAAATATGGATTCCGCGAGATGTGACATCAGTCCTCTCGAAATTATAGCCTTCACACCCTTTCTAACGATATACTCTGCGGTAATCCTTCCACCACCGCTACAATCCTGAATGAAGATTATATCACCCTCATTTATTCCGAATTCTCTTTCTAATCTATCTATCTCCTCTTTTGTAAACTTCCTGAGTACTTTTACCCATTTCCATCCTTCGAAGATCTCTAAGTATCTCATTCTCTTAATCGTATCAATTTTCTTTCTGTATTCTTCTATCTGCTTCGTTTTTTCCTCGAGTTCTTTTCTCAATCTGTAGTTTTCAGCCTCGAGGTTTCTGATGTAGTTATCCTTCCTCAATCTTTCGTGTTCCTCACTCGAAATGGAAACTATCTTCGATCTCAGCTTCTCAATCTCATTCTTCAGACTTTCAATTTCCCTTCTAAGAATTCTGTTTTCTTCAGAAAGTTCTTCAATTATTTTCTCCCTCTTTTCAATCTCCGTTTTATCAACAGTATCAGCATGCTTCTTCGTCTCTTCAGTCTGATGCTCTGGTTTCTCTGTGAAGAGAGATCGCAAGGGCAAGCCTCTTATAATCTGAGCTTTAGCTAAATCCGAATCAAATCCCGGAGGAAGTCTCTTCTCCACATTCAGTAACTTGCTCTTATACGAGTTGTAGGCGTCTATTGCAGATGAGAGAGCGTCTCTTTCATGATCATTAACAACTTTATACCCCTTCGTTAAGGCTATTTTCCTCTCTATGCTCATATCTTCTCTTGGAGTGTAAAGGGTAGCATTGAATGTGGATTTTACCTTGTTCACATAATCGGGAGGATTTGACTTATCCGTTGCGATCAGAACTGGTTGCCCAAAGGAGTGGATATACTCAATAACCTCTGAGAAAGTCCACCCCTTTCTACTTCTAACCCCGAGCACAGAGCCATTTAAGTCTAAAACTGCTACCCCTACGGTGCTTCCAGGATCAACACCAACAATAATGTGCTTTTTCGATTTTCCCAATGGTATAAACTCTATCTTATCTTTCTCTACTGCGGTCACCTTAACTTGCACATTTCTCGTTTTGAAAGAGTTTACCGGCACCTTAGCTCTCTCCGCATTCACAAGCAAGGTTCCCCTTGAGATGCCACCGTATCCAAGCCTTACATCTTCGCTGAACTCGAGTTCGTGGTTCCTCAGTATCTGCTTGATCTCGTTGAAAACCATCCTAACCTGATCATGAATTTTTCTCCTGTATCTATTCTGATGCCATCCACCCTTCCCGAGACTTCTGTTCCTCGAAATCGTTATTATTGTTTTGTCAAAGAACACGGACACCTCTTCCCCAACACCGTAGCTGGCGAGATGGGCACACGCTCTTGCCTCATCCAGTGGGTTTCGTATGTTGATGGATATGCCATACCTCCTTGCAAGATTGGGCAGAGACTCCCTTCCCGTAACCTGAACGAGCTTGGTTGATGGTGGAACATCTTTTAAAAAGTTTACAAGTTCTCTTTTCGATTTGAACAACTCATGGATGTTGTCAACCGCAACTATCTGTGGCTTTCTCTCCCTGATCATCCGGAAAAGTTTGCTTCTCGTGACCTTGAACGACTCCTCTATGTCATCTTTAAGCACAACAAGGGCGTACTTCGGTCTCTCCTTCCCCAAGAGAGAGCCTTTTATTATGTCAATCCCGAATACAATCATCTTCCAATTATGTAATTCATAACAGAATTAATATCCTTTTCTATCCCATATGATTTTTTGAAGAATTGGAGGATGTTCCTTACATCTCTCTCGAGATGACTTCTCCAACTCTCCATCTTTGCTCGTGTTGTCCCCTCTTCATCTTTTTCCCCACCATTTTCTTCAATCCCATGTTCAACTTTCCCGTACTCCTTCCATTCATCTCTCTCCACATCAATCTCGATATATTGGGGAAAGTCAATAAAATAAATGTCCTCCGACACGAGAATATTGAACTGGCTGAGATCCCCATGCACGATGCCCGCCCCAACCATCTTCCTGACCCCATCCAGTATTATCTCAAGAACCTCCTGTGGATCTTCAAGTTTCGTTTTAAAAAGCTCCCTACCATTTATCAATTCCATTAACACAGCGTTCCCTTCCCAAGCAAAAGGTTCAGGAACATTTACAACCCCAAAAAGCTTTTTTAAAGCCTTGTACTCCCTTCCAGCCGATCTCACAGAAAGGACATTCAGATGCAAATCACCGTAATCCCTCTTTTCTTTTATTTTTTTGAACATCGCACCCAGCCTATGAAACTTCAAAACACATTCACCGTATCTCTCGGAATAGCAATTGTAAATTACACTTTCTTTCCCCTCCCCCATTTTCTTACCAATCATATCGACCTTACCCCTACTCACAAGAGTTCTGAGAGAGTACAGAGAGAGACCGATAAAGGTTAGCGACGATCCGACATACGGAGCGTTTCTGTTCTCAACAACACCATCAGAACCGAGCGATTTCAACACTCTCTGTAGCTTCTCCTCCCTAACCCCGGAATGTTTCATTATAACCTCCACAGGCACGAACTTATAGCTCCACATGTTCCTGAATATCGAATTGATGATTCTCCACTCAACACCCGTAATGTCCATGTAATATTCGAAAATCTCCTTCACAGGGAAAAATTAAAACACTCGCCATTAAAAAATTTGGTTGTGAAAAAATGCAGTGTATGCGGTAAGAAGTCTGTGTACTTTCAGAGACACAGCAACAGACACCTCTGCAGAAAACACTTCATCTACGACTTCGAGAGGAGAGTTAAGTATGCAATAAAGAAGTACAACATGATTGAAAAGAATGATAGGGTTGCAATAGCCCTGAGCGGTGGAAAGGACAGCAGTGCCCTTGCATTTGCTCTGAAAAATTTGTACGGTAAAAGGATGGATCTGGAATTCTTCGCCATTACAATTGATGAGGGGATTGAGGGATATCGTCCCCCAACCGTTGATATTGCAAAAAAACTAACAAAGGAGCTTGAGATGGAACACATTGTCGTATCATTTCAGGATGAACTCGGTATGCCCCTTGATGAGATGGTGAGGATAGGGGAGAAGAAGCCGTGTAGCTATTGTGGGGTTTTCAGGAAGTACCTTCTCAACAAAACCGCAAGAGAAATGGGAGCGAGTAAACTTGCAACCGGACACAACCTCGATGATGAGACGCAAACAATCCTACTGAACTTCCTCCAAGGAGATGTGGAGAGACTCGCAAGATTGATACCCCATAGGGTTCAGAAGAACCTCATACTCAGGATAAAACCATTCAGAGAAGTGTACGAGAAAGAGGTTGTTTTATACTGTATCCTCAACGGAATAGACCTTGACATGGAGGAGTGTCCTTACAGTCACTTTCCTGTGAGAGCTATGGTTAGAGATTTTCTCTACGAGTTCGAGAACAAATATCCGGGAAGGAAGTATTCGGTTATGAGAAGCTTTGAAGCCCTACAGGATTGCTTCAAGATGAAATTCCCCCAGAAAGACCTGAACAAATGCAGAATCTGTGGTGAGCCGACACCGAAGGATCTGTGCCAGAGTTGTGTTCTTAAGATAGAACTCGGGTTGATTTGAGTATTTAAAGTTGTGAGAGTTAGTTGAACCTCAATTGAACCTTTGATTGAGTGAACTAAATCAGTAGCCAGTGACACAACAGAGAAGAGTAACAAATATAAGAATAGGGCGAGTAGTAGAGAGTATGGTGACAAGTAGGGTGTTAGCCTCACTTCTTGCAAGAGCTTATGTTGCAGAATTTTCCGAAACGGAAGTGATTTCGGAAACCCTCATGCAGATATCGGACGATGGATTGTGGGATTCCCTTTTCAACTTGATAAAAGATAATGAAGTGCACAGATTGATGATTGAAGAAGCGGTAGAGCTACTCGGATTCGATGTCAAGAGTTTCAGAGAGTATTCAGTAAGAGGCTTGAGTGCTAAAAGCTACGAATTTTCGGATGAATATATAAACACAATGCTTGAGGAGATACTCAAATGGGAGGTATGGTGTCTGAAATATTACTCCCGTCTGTTAAACCTCGATTTCTCAGATATCTCAAATGAGCGGGGGGAGGATGTGACAAACAAAGTTAAAAAAATTCTCAAAAATCTGATGACTTGGGAGAACAAACATGTTACGATAGTTAAAGAGTTACTGCAGAGATAGACGAGAGATCGTGGAAGAACAGACCAGAAGTAACTGGGAATCTGATAGACCACGACGAATAAAAACAACAATGTGAGTTGATTTACCGTAAACTTCATAAATCCCTTACCAAAGGATAATGTACGCAAGATGGTGTAGCAAGAACGATAGAGAATTGCTTGCTCCGAACGAGTATTAAGTATTGAACAGGGATTAAAACCTGCAATGACGTCTCCAAACCAACAAATCACACAGTGGGCGCCGGTGGTGTAGTCTGGTAACACCAGGGCTTGCCGAGCCCTTGCCCCGGGTTCAAATCCCGGCCGGCGCATGTTTTTAGGTTTTTTGAAAGAAGTATTTGTGAGTTCTCAACCTTCCTTGTAATTTAACATCATATATAAAAAAAATTTATCAATTTTCACTTATTTTGATCTAAATGCTAAAATCCCCCACAGTTAACAACACTCCTGGGATTAATCAAAAAATCGATACCATGACAAATCCTAGTACACCACCCCCCACTAATAACTTACTTGCTAACTTAGTGTTCCTATTTACAATCGCTCCACCAATAACACCAATAACACCCAAGATTATTGCTCCAAATCCAAGACCCATTACGGTTTCAGCCCCCTGTACATCCAATATTGCACCAAAACCACCAACAAATAGTGCAAGTAATCCCGCAATAATTCCAAAAATACCACCTACTATTCCTAAAACCAATTCTGCAGTTCTTCCCATACTAAAACCCTCCTTTATACCTCAACCTATCTCAACAATCCATAAAGTACCATTACCACTAAAATAAAGATTAACTAGGTATTTCTATAAACCCTACTGCCTCTAATAGGATTTCATATGCCAATGGAACATTTTTTCCCTTTGGAACTATAAATGCCAACCAACCCTCTGTTTGTCCATCGGGTAGCAGCTTTTTAAACATCCCCAGCTCATTCATCCCCTTAGGCCACACTATTAATTCTTGGTCAAAACCCCCTCCATCCACATACACCCTGAAAGAGCCCAAGTAAGTGGATTCACTCCCTTCCGCATATTTAACCCTGAGCTTAACTAAAAGATACTCATACCCCTCTGTCGGCTCTTTATTAAACATATTCGCTTCTAAAACTTTTTGTGTAGTTTTATCACCTCTCTGATACTCCAAAACAGTAATTTCAAATGTTCCACCTAATTTCCTCACAACGAGTGTTTCGTCTAACACAGCGGGATTACCTAAGCTACCCTTAGGTGGTGTAGGTGTTGGAGTCGGAGTGTAAAAGGGCGTAGATTTAGGAGTGTGGATCGGAGTCGGAGTAATAGTTTGGATAGGTGTAGTTTGCGGTTGAGTTGGAGTTTGGTGTATTTGTTGTGTAGGTTTTGTAGACACTTCCGAAGAACATCCAATGGTTAAGACTGGCTAAGAAAATTTCAGGTAACCCTAACGAAGGAAGTTAGGAATAGGTTAGAAATTAGAGAAGGAGACAAAGTGATATTCATCGAAAAAGATGGAGAGATAGTCATCCGCAAATGCTAACATATTTCGTCATTCTACCAAAAAATGGCTAAAATTTTTATTAGTAAAAAAACAACAAAACCCACAATGAAATTCCCGAAAATAGGCACACCACCA
>Ga0180935_1005_pt1 | contig 35196 bp, 38 predicted proteins | sample Deesub1362A_J573_FD_124196 | JGI IMG/M metagenome (GOLD analysis project Ga0180935, IMG submission 124196) | Archaeoglobus sp. JdFR-31
AGAGCTGTATCCCTTCTCTTCTAATCTTTTGGCAGTCTTTCTGGCTTCTTCGATTGGCGGGAATGTTGGGGCAACTGTTCCGAATTGCATATATTCACCTCGCTTAAGTTAAAGCAGTAGTAGTTACAATCTCAAATTTATAAAAATTCACTCATCTGTTTGAAATCGGTTCCACTTCCCTGCAGTTCTCTCACGGCCTCAATAGCCTCTTTCTCCTCTCCAAACCTTCCATATATCTTCACCTTTGCAATCTGGTTCAGCTTCCCGCAAACGCATTTCCGGGATTTCACGTCACTTCTGGCATAGAGATATCTCCCGCACCTTCTGCACCTGAAAACGATATACATAGCTGATCCCTTTCACCAGAATGCATCCAGCGTCCTCTGCTGGGAAGTACCCTTTATCTGAGCTTCGCTGTATCCGAACCTTTCCAGAATTCGCATAACCGACGGAATTACCTGATTATCGATGTAATAGCTTGTGTCAATTTTGTACTTGTTTCCATCCACATCCGTGATAATTTCTCCATCAAAACTCTCTATCAGGTCAACCGGGAATGCTCTATCTCCTATGTTTCCTGCTCCTTTCGTCACAACAAAACCCACTTTGGAGCCGATCGTGTAAACTATGCCTTTCTTTGCAGCCTTCATTGCCGCCTTGACATGTGCCTGCACACTCTCATACCTGTCAGGCCTCCTGGTCAGTCCCTTGTAAATCACATAGTCCTCAAGTGGAACCTTTCCAGCCTTCATCTCATCTATGATCTCCTTTACGTAGTCTGCTGCTTTCTCCGGGTTTTTATCCTTCAGGATAATTTCTATTACTGCCCTCTGCACCTTCTTGGCAAGCTCGCACCAGTCTCCTCTTCTGACCTCAAGCCCCTTCACAACAAGCCTGCCGTCGGATGTCAATCCAGCATATCTCTTCTTTTCAACAAAGAATATGGCGGAGTAAAGCTCATCAACCTCAATCTGAACAGGCAGCTCATGAGATAAGCTTTCAATAAGCATTTCTACCTCTTTCTCAAGCTCTTCAAGCCCGATTCCGGCTCTTTTTACAAAGATTGAGTCTGTATCGCCATAAAGCACTTCAAAGCCCATCTGTTCCGCAATTCTCGCAGAGGTTTTTATGAAATGCCTACCCCAAGCTGTTGTGGCTTCTGCACACTCCCTGCAGTACCATCTGGCCAGATTCCAACCGGTGTAACCGTAAAAAGAGTTGGTAAGGACCTTGAGGGTAGTCTGTTTTATGTCCAGAAGCTTGTATTCACTGCTTTCATAATTCATTTTTTTCATCTCTTTCTTAATCTCCTTCCTCCGATCTATCAGCATATTCAGAATCCTTTTGAAGAACCCGTCAGGCTCTCTCCTGAATTTATGCCCAACTTCAGGCGCCACGTTGCAGTCGTCGCATGTGCCGAATACCAGTGTATCGGGGCTGATGTTGTAGGCGATCATGATGGATGGGTACATTGACGCGAAGTCTAGGCAGACGACGTTCTCGTGTAGACCTCTGGCTGGTTCGAGAACAAATGCCCCCTCATAACTCTCCTCAACCTCTCTTGGATTTGGTGCAAGCTCATTGAGGCGATGAGCTTCACTCAGCAAAAGCCAGTCCACCTGCTTTCCCCTGCCACTCCTTGTAACATCATCTAAGGGTATCCGTATCATCCTTGAGAGCTCGTAGTACATTGGCAGCAGCTCTTCAGCTATGAAATAGGTATTGAGAACGTCCTGTCTGGAATAGCGAAGCACTGCCTCTCTGTCTCCAGCACTCCACCTCCTGTATATGTCCCTCGCCTCTATATCTGCAATCTCAACCTTAGTTCCTAGAAACTCAGCTACGTTCTCCAGAGTTTTCACCTTCACGTCCAGCGTTCTCATGGCTATATCGTAGAGGTCAATGCTGAGCCTTCCTGCAATCCTGGGCCTCCCGCCTCGAATGGATAGGTCGGTGCCATCTCTTCCCACTGACAGCTTGATTCCCAGTTTCTCGGCTCTTTTCTTTATGTAGGGCCAGTCAAAGGCATCACTGTTATAACCCACTATTATATCCGGGTCAAAATCCTTAATCAGCTTCAAAAATCTGAGAATTATCTCTCTCTCGTTATCTCCATTTATTATCTCCTCAAAATCCCCGCATTTGACACCGATAACTATGATCGGATCTTTTTCGGGGTCTGGCATGCCTATGCTGGATAACATCTCGCAATCGAAGCCTATCATAGTGAGCTGAGGGAAGTCGGCTCTCTTCTCTCTTCTAACTTCCTTCGCCTCAACGTACCTCAAACCCCTCTCATTTCTGACTTCTCCTTCAACAACAATCCCATCCATGCATGCCAGATCTCTGTCAATCAGATAGCGGTATGCAAAGGGGATATCTGCTTCAAAAATGGGTGTAAGGCTCTTTACAACCTCTCTCAGCTTTGGAACATCTTGCGGGTGTCTGGCGTAGATCTTGAAAACCTCAACTTCCTTTCCCAGAAGCTTTCTGGTGGTTTCTTCCACCCTGACGGGCTGGATAATCTCCTTCTTTGTAGATACTCTTATCCCCACAATATCCTGAATTCTCAGGTCGTTCTTCAAAGCGTAAAAGTAAGGCTGAAAAGAGCGGTCATAAACAATGAATATTCCCTCTTCATCCTTACACCATAGTCTTACAATGGCTTTCCCATCCTCGGTAACATAATCGGCATCAAGAAGCCATCCTTTCAACTCTTTCATCCCATTCATCTCATTTATCATCCTGAAATGATTGGCTGACTTCAATTAAACAGTTTCGGATGGTAAAGAAGAGAACAGAACGGATAGAAAAACCAGAGTTATTGCCAGCATGGTCTGCTTATCTATTCTCTCCCCCAGCCACACCTTGCTTATCGCTGCCCCAATCACAGGAGAGGTTGCAACTATTGGTGAGGTCCTCCATGATCCAATCATGCTCACGGCCTGAACGAAGCTGAAGATTCCCACAACAGAAATTGCTCCGCCAAACAATCCGGCATATATGACGGCATCTCTATCAAGATTGAGCCTCGGCCCCACTATGGCTGCTAAGATTGCAGCATTCAGAGCCATCCTGAGAGTAGCTACAGTGATAACTGAAAGTCTCGCCGTCAGAAAGTCCAGCATTATTATGCTTACAGCCCATGAAAGGGCAGCAAGCAATGCAAGGTGAAAACCTGAAGTACCTCCCAAGCCCTCCTTCGGAATTACATAGACTGCAAGCACCGTCATCACTGCCGCAAGGAGGGTGAAGAGATTTAGAGGGATTGAATAGACTACTGTGGTGAGAAGGACAACATAAACGGGATACGTTGAGGCGAGGGGCAGAGCTACGCTGACAGCAGTGCGTTTTAGAGAGGCGAAGTAGAGGAGGTCCCCTACGAAGAAAGAAAAAAGAGTTGAGAGTACGAGGACTGCCAGGGTTATGAAATCGATGCTAAATACTTCATAAGGTGTCTCTAGAAGCAGAATTGGAGCAAAGAAGATGGATGCGAATAGAGACCGGACAAAGTTCCCGTTGAATGTGTCAGTGCTCAGCAACCCCTTCTTGAATACCGAACCTGCAACAGCCCATGATACTGCTGAGAGTATGGCGAAGAATACTCCTGCATTCATTTACATCCTCTATTTTACTCCTAACTCACCCAACTACACTCTACACCCTCAAAAATAATGGCTCCACCGCTTGTCCCAGTATTCCTTGAGCACTTCCAGAGCCACCAGCTTTTCGCCGCTGAGAAACATCAGGCTAGCTCCACCACCAGTAGAGACGTGGCTCATCTTCCTGTCAATACCAATCATCCTTGCGGCAGTTGAAATATGCCCCCCTCCTACAACGCTGTAACCCGCTTTAGATACAGCCTTGAGCACTTCAAATGTTCCCAGAGCAAACCTGTCATCTTCAAAAACGCCTGCAGGACCGTTGATGACTGCTATATCATATTCTGGAATCTCGCTTTTCAACATTTCAATTGTCTCTACACCTATATCCATAATCCTTCCTTTCCCGTCCAGATGGTCTAGAGATACATTTTCCCTATTCCCATCCACTTCAACGCCCAGATCAATTGGAAGCACAATTTTATCTCCGTATTTATTCAGGATTTTCCTCATTTCGTCGTCACTCAAACTGCCCTTGTTCTCTTCCACAATTTTCTTGTTCTCCTCACCAATCTCATACCCTTTGAGCATGAAGAAGTAAGTGGCAACCACTCCTGTAAGCACGACTTTATCCGCAATTCCATTCACCAGAACGTTCCTGAGAACCTTAACAGAGTCATCTATCTTTGCTCCTCCCAGGATGAAAACTTTTCTTCCAGGGCTTTTTAGAGCTTTGGTTAAAGCTAAAACCTCCTTTTCCACAAGTCTACCCGCCACCGATGGTATAACGGGTGGAAAGCCTACAAGACTGGCATGGGCTCTATGAGAGGCTGAAAATGCATCGTTGATATATACGGCGAAATGGGGGTAAAGCTTCCTGACAATAAAACTGCTGGAATGCTCTTCGGGACTTCTCTTCAACTGTTCCTCCGCATAGAAACGTATATTTTCGAGAAGTATAACATCGCCCATTCTTGCATTCTTTATCCTTTCGACGGCTCTAGTAGAGAAAACTTCGTCAATATACTCAACTTCCCTGCCAAGAAGTCTCGATAGAACCCTAGCGTGGTTTTCTAGTGTTGTAAAATCTTTTTTACCTGGACGGCTCTGGTGAGCTAGTATCACGAGCTTGCAATCCTCAAGCTCCTTTAACGTTGGGACATGGCTTTCGAAACGCGTGGTGTCGAGAATTGTGGAATCCAAAATTGGGGAATTTATATCAATCCTGAGAAGCACAGACTTTCCATGTGGATTGACATCATCTAGAGTCGGAAGCCCCTCAATCATTGATTAATACTATGCAGAGCGATTAAAAACTTTTTGATAAGTTATTTTATATCTTTGTTATTAATTTTTTTAGCTGATAAGAAAGTAAAGTGGCATCTCAAAGGCTTTCGACAGTATAAAATACCAAAATTATTTGATTTTAAGAAGCATATATGTATGTTGAAAATTAAATTAAAGGAGCCGTTTACTCCTTCTTTGCGAGTATAATTTCTATCGCGGAGACATTCACCTCTCCCTGCTCGCTCTCAACCTTCTCGGTTGAGATCTTGATGTCTTTCACGTCAACATCCGGCAAAAAGCGCTTTCTGACGATCTCTGCAACATCTACTGCTCTGCTGATTGCCTTTCCTCTCGCCTTAACAGCAACTTCGGTCGCTCCACCATTGAACTGCGTCAACACAGCCAGCACATAGTTCATTACAGGCTTGTTTCCCACAAACACTGAGTTCTCAGCCATCTTCTTCTACCCCCTTTGCTTGGTTTTTTATCCCTTCCAAATACTGATGCTATATTAATTTTTCCTTAATCATCAGCTCAGCATTCAGTATACTTGCCCCTGCTGCACCTCTAATAGTATTGTGTCCAAGTACTATGTACTTGATTCTTCCAGCGCCATCCTTTCTGATTCTGCCCACCACGATGCTCATTCCTCCTCCTTCATCCCTGTCGAGTCTTGGTTGCGGCCTATCTGGCTCATCTCTGACCACTATAACTTTTTCGGGCGATGTAGGGAGATCCAAGGGGTGAAGAGACTCAAAGGCTTCTTTCACATCCTCTACACTCACATTTCTGTCGAAGCTGGCCCAGACTGCTTCAGTATGACCATCAACCACGTCCACTCTGTGGCAGGAAGCGGATACTCTGATGTCTGCCATCTGAATTGAATCTTCATCGAGTTTCCCCAGGAGCTTTAAGGGTTCGGTCTCAACTTTATCCTCCTCGCCCTTTATGAAAGGTATCACGTTATCTGCTATTGCGAGAGATGGAACTCCAGGATAGCCTGCTCCACTCAAAGCCTGCATTGATGCAACTGTAACTTCTTTCAGGCCTAAATCCATCAGAGGCTTGAGACTCAGGGTGAGGACTATTGTTGTGCAGTTGGGATTTGTCACTATAAAACCGTCCCATCCTCTCTTCTTTTTCTGCACTTCTACAAGCTGAAGGTGCTCTGCATTTACTTCAGGGATAACGAGGGGAACATCTGGTTCCATTCTGAAGGCTGAGGCATTGCTTGCTACTACAAATCCTGCTTTGGCAAATTCTGCTTCAACTTCTTTGGCCACATCGGATGGCAGGGCAGAGAAAACAATGTCAGCATCAACCTGTTTTGGTTCCATAGCGACCATTTCCATATCCTTCACAGAATCGGGAACTTGAGATGAGACCAGCCAGTCAACTTCTTGGCCATAGGGTTTGCCAACTCTTCGCTCAGACGCTGCCAGAGCTGAAATTTCAAACCAAGGATGGTCTTGAAGGAGCTGGATGAATTTCTGACCGACCATTCCTGTGGCTCCCAGAACTGCCACTTTGTACTTCATGAAGCGGCAAAAGCAAGGAGAGTATAAAAATGTTTTAGAATGGTTCCGCAAGGTAGATGGCAGCAGACACGATTGAAAGTATGGCTAGATAAATGAAAACACCGGTAAAGTCAAAGAATTGAAGTATGAGGCCTGCAAACCCATTTCCGGCTATTGTGGAAATCCCAAACACGAAATGATACGCACCTATGCCGAATCCCTGGGAAGTTGACATCTCCGAGGCAAGAGCTCTTTGCAGTGCATCACTTAAAGCCATAAAAAGACCGAAAAGGAGGAAAGCTACAATGATTGCTGGCAAGGCATCGGAAAGCATGAGAAAAGCTGAGATTGTTAGGCCAGCGTAACCAGCAGCCAGAACTTTGGTCTTTCCTATCCTATCACCAAGCTTCCCGGCAGGATATGCCAAGGTGGCATATATGATGTTGTAGGCAAGATACAGGAGGAGGGCAAGCATTATTCCATAGCCAGAGGCTTTGAGAATGAAGAACATGTAGCTTATATTGGCCATTCCAAAGATAACCGTGAAAACAAGGAATTTTCGCATTCTGAAACTGAGAGTGAGCTTTTTTACAGCTCTTCCAGTTTCCACAACAAAGAGAAGAGGGACTACAGAAAGGAATCCGATGACGGCTGCAACAAGTATGATCTGCCTGAATTGGAGCCCAAAATAAGTCATGGTTATTGCCAGAATTGTTCCCGCAATCGCTCCAGCGGTATCCATGGCTCTGTGCAATCCGAAAGCTCTACCCCTTTTCTCAACAGCCTCGCCTATCAGAGCATCTCTAGGAGCAGTTCGTATTCCCTTACCGGTTCTGTCAAGGGCTGTGAATATTGTGGCATCCACAGCTCCTGAGGAATAGGATAGGCCAAGCTTTGATGCTTGTGAGATCAGGTAACCAGCAAAAACTAGAGGTTTTCTTCTGCCTGATATGTCTGAAATCGCCCCCGAAAGAGCTTTGACGACGTTCGAGAAACCTTCTATTATCCCTCCTATGAGCCCAATTCCCACTGATGATATAGCTAGAGATTTAAGGAAGAAAGGGAGCACGGGAAGAATTATTTCGCTGCTCAAATCGTTCAGGAAGCTGACGACTCCAAGCAGCTTGACATTTCTCCAGCCACCCCGTTTTTCCATATTTTGCTCCTCAGAGAAGGAGTAAAAAGGTTTTTCTGAGAAACGATCTGGTTAATTGGCAACAGCAATATCATCTGCCCCCCATGGATAAGGTTTATAAACTCATGGAGGATGTTGTATGATACCTACTACGCTACTACGGGCCGGTAGCTCAGTCTGGAAGAGCGCCGCCTTGGCATGGCGGAGGCCTGGGGTTCAAATCCCCACCGGTCCATTTATTTTGCTGGTCTTCATTCATTTATCCAAGTGCTGGTAATAGGTCCCAAAGAATCCCATATCTTTGGATGTCTAGTCCGCTGTGTCGTGGGCCGTGTAATCCTAAAGCTAAGGTGAGACGGGATGCCTCAGCTGTACACACCTTTTATCCAGTATATAAAACGCCGGGGCTGGGACTTGAACCCAGGTGCCCTTTCGGGCAGCGGATCTCGAGTCCGCCGCAGTGCCTCTCTGCCACCCCGGCCTGTTGTGATTCTGAACGCTAAGATTTAAAATTTTGGCGCCTCTGAGTGAGAATCTAATTGAGAATTTAATTGCAGAGCACATGTCCATTCACTAATTCCCAGCTTGGACGCGCTTCACTAGCAAGATAAATCTTAAGAGTTTCTCACTGATCAGTGGCCAATAAATTTCAGTAAAGAATACTAGCAGTTTAAATCTGAAGGACGCACATAACGCTGTAGGTAAAATCGTTGAATTGGGAAATTTAATAATTAAAAAGTCATCTTTAAAAAATGGTCAAATCAAGGGTCATATCATCCATCTATTCAATATAGGCTTTGACTTGAACTGTGTAGTGAACTAGGTTTATTAGGATGATGATTGCTGCAGCTATGTCCATCATGATATGCGTAAAAATAAGACCAGCAATACCGCTCAGAGATGTCCCACTTACGAGGATGAAAAACACAAGAACAGCTCTGTGGAGAGGTATCAGATCAATTGGAAAGGCGAGTCCGGTTTCTAGCATTACTTTTCGGTACACATAAAGAAGATAGGAAGTGACAATAATCCCAGCGGCTGCCGCTAATATAAGTCCACCTGTTAAAATCCAGAACCATTTATATGCCAGCAATGAGGATGCGCCCAGTTCCTCCAAGTGGAAAAGAAAGACCCAATAAACAAGAATGTAAGCAGTATACATCCCTACTTCTTTGTTAGGCATCATTGTAAACGAGCCCAATTTTAGCTTGATTACCAGACGATAAAACATAATCAGTAGAGCCACGAAGATCAATAAATTCAAAAGATACTCTGTCGTCACTCTAATACTTTTAAGTCCTGCCACCATGCTTATTGTGACGGCAGCAAACATAACTCCAATTAGGAAAAGCATGATAAGCATCCAGAGGGTAATGTCCTTCCACTGATAATTGATGAATTCCAGTTCCTTTTCTTCCCTTGAGCTAAAGAAAGCGAGTAATGAGAATGACAGAACGATGGTCATTAGAGGTACTACAACGAGCTGCTCCATCCTAGTCCCTCTTTCACACACTTCATCTTATCACCACAACTCGACCACTCTCCAAAACTCGTTATAATGAATCACTACATTTATAATTTACCCATAATTGTGATATTCGTAAAAATCGGATAAAACGTTTTTTCTATAGCCCCCAGTTTCATCGAAAATCGTGGAATTTGACACAACATGAAACAGCATGTTATACAGAAGCATCGTCGTATTAGGAGAGATAAGAAGCAATAGCCTCACCGAGAAAAATATATATCCACTGAGACACGTGCATCTAGTCGCTCAGCCATGGCCCGGATGGGGTAGTGGTTATCCTCTGGGACTGTGGATCCCAGGAGCCGGGTTCGAATCCCGGTCCGGGCCCTGTCCATTCTGTTCGAGTCCCATTACTTTCGCAGCACTCCCAATTTTTAAGAGGTCCTGTTCTGGAGGTGTATTCCATGCCCCACATTGACCTCCATGACGCAGAGAGAAAATTCCAACGCCAGCTAATCCTTCTCGAAGAAGCCAACATCTCAGAACGGACAAAGGAGCTGATAAAAGAGTTTATCGACGACGCCCTCCATGGATGGAATACTAAAAAGATCTCAAAGATCAGGGCAGAGAAGGTGCTTCGGCATCTCAGGCACATGGCCGAGATCTTGCATAGAAGGGGCTACGATTTCGAATACATGACGGAAAAAGAGGTTAAATACCTTTTAAAAGAGATAGACAAGCACTTCGCTGAAATAAAAAGAAAGAAAGGAGTAGATCCTGAGAAACCGGGCTGGAGCGAATACGATTACAGGAGGATCTTACTTAAGTTTATGAAATGGCTCCGTTCTGAGAAGGGATATCCGGCAGATTATCCCGATAAAGACATCGTTGAGGCTGCAAAGATACTGCTCAAATTTAAGGATGCGCGGCCACCTGAACTTGCCAAAATGCAGATTGTGACCCCTGAAGAGTCCGTTAAGCCTGAGGACATTCCTCCAGCCTGGGTGTTCAGGGCTCTGCGGGAGTCGGCGGAGAACATCAGAGATGAGGCTTTCTTCGCAGTTGCTGAGGAATGGGGGCCACGTATCGGCGGCATTGGCGGGCTGATGATCAAGCAGGTGAAGTTTGACGATTTTGGAGCCTGGATTTATCCTGAGGACAAGACACACAAAGGAGAACCTGTCAGGCTGGTGTGGTCCGCGAAGTTTCTGAAGCGCTGGCTGGATGTTCACCCCTTCAAGGACAATCCAGATGCTCCAGTCTGGATAGACCTGAACTGCAAAAATTATCCGAAGCCCATTACCTATAACGGATTCCGGAAGATAATCCAGAGAGCCATAAGACGCCACAACAAAAAAGCTGAAGCTTCAGGAGGCAAAATCCCCAAAATAGAAAGGAATGTCCGCACACACTTCTTTCGCTATTTCGCCCAGATCAGGGATGAGATTGAAGGTGTCCCTCGCTCCGTGCAAATAAGGCAAAGAGGCTGGAGTCCCAATTCAAAGCAGCCTGATCGCTACGCCAAGCTGGCTCCGGTGCATGTTGACGAGTACTTTAGGAAGAAGTACGGCAAGCAGGATGAGAACGGGAAGGAGCTTGAGCCTGTAAGGTGTCCGAGATGCGAGGAGATCAACCCGCCTGCCGCGAAGACATGTGTACGCTGCGGGCTGCCACTTGATGCGAGAGAGCGCTACGATGTGGACAAGTCGAGGGAGGTTCTGAAGGAACTTTTGAGGATGTTCCTCACAGGGAAGGCAGATCCGGTGAAGATTCAGAAGATGCTTGAAGAATTGTAGCTGAGCGAAAAGATTATATATCAGATACGACAATGCACTAAGAGTACTGTGAATAGATTACACAAAGAGTGTGGTGATAAACATGCTGGATGAACTTAAAGATATTAAACTGGATGATTTTGAAGATATGGACGAAAACATGATCGCAGATGAATTCAGCGATTTCTCAGATTTCAAAGAGACTCTGTCCCACTTAGGTCCAGAGGCGAAGGAATTCGTAGTTAGAGAGAGAATTCGGAAGGTAATAAGATTATATGGCGAAGAAGGGCTTACGACTGAAGAGATATCGAAGTTGGTAGGTGTATCCAAAGGGACTGTTAAGAAACATTTGGACATCCTTTGTTCTTTACGAGAAGTATATTCCTTGAGGAAAGACAGAAAAATGACTCTGTATTTCCCCAATGGCAAGCCGTTACATACTGTAGGTAAGATAAGGCTTGAATGGCCCATACCAGGTCAGATCGGTTATCCAATTTTTGAAATTACTGTGAACTTGGGTCCTGGGAACCGCAAGTTTCTACACATCTTGGAAAAGAAGTATACCTTGTTGGATGGAGAAACTCCAGAAGGGGCGATTTTGGTCCCCTTTGATTATTTGGACGAGTTTATTGACGCACTAAAACAAATGAAGAACAAATTCAAGGAGGTGGAAAATGGCCGATAAAAGGCAGTTTTTAATTTACGACAATGACGGAAGATCAACAAGATTCATCCTAGGTACAAAGGAAGTTCCAGCTCCTGTGTTTATTCCCGAAATAAAGAATTCGGAGGACTTGGAGGTACTGTTAAGGTTTGAAGATGCAATGGATAAAAATAACCCCATAATGGTTCCAACAAATCTTTGGAAATCCTTTGTTGAAAACCCCAAATTCAAGAAGCGGTCTTTTGATAGGATTTCATTGTCAGATCTAGTATGGAGCCACCCAATTTTGTTCTATGAGCCACCAGAGCTATTTAGATACAAAATGCCAGAAGAATTCTTATCATACTCGATAGGAGGCAACTCTTCAAAGAAAAAGGAATTTTTAAAGCACTTAAAAGCAGGAAATGTTGAGGCAGCCTTGAACGTTATTCCTCCAGTGTATCGAGCATTCATGAGGCGGCAAATTTACGAACTATGCAAAATTAAAGAAATACCAATCCCACCTGCAATACAGAAAAGTAGAGTTGTAGATGGGTGGTGGGGCAAAGAGACGAACGAGTTCTTTCCGGCATATATATTAGAGATGCTTCTAACTGCATTAAAAGTCCAGGACGCAGCTATTGTGCCTCCTGTGCCACCCATATCTAAATCAAACGTAGGTGCCGAGATCAGAAGAACGCTAGCTGTAAATTCTTTAACAAATTACATTTGTAGAAGATATGGCCAGGGAAAAATATACCCATATTTCCACATATATGTCGACTGGCAAATCCTTGACCCGATCCTAAATCTGGTACCACAAATTGTGGAGGCTTTTGAAGAAGAGCTATCAACAGGAGATTACTGCGGTGTTGCAATTACGATAAATGGATATCAAGCTGCATGTTCAAAAGGAAAATTTGAGGCTATTGAAGGCTTCATTCAAGAAATAATCAATGTAGCCCACGAGAACTATTTACCATTAATATTGCCAAGATCTGGTTGGTATGGGTTATATTTAACAGACTATGGAGTACAAGCCTTTAGCAGTCTTCTCAATGGCGCTGAAAGGTACACACCACGTGGAGGCAGAGGAGAACCAGAAGACAAATATGGCAAAGTCCCAGTTTATGGTATTTGTAAAGAACTAAAATACAGAGATCTATTGAGATATCTTGAGATCCATGGTGAATTCCCGGACATACCCGGACTACCAAGAAGACCAGATCCGGATGCAATAGGCAATCATAGAAAATTCAGAATCTTGTTTGGAAAACCATGGAGACTTTCACACTGTCAAGAGGCTAGAGAAGTGAGAGATGGTCTAATTCATGGGGTGAAGTCTCCTGCAAAGAGATATCTGGAAAGATCGGAACATCCATATTTAAAAAATATTTAGATCTCTTTGTTTTATTAAACATTCTGAAGTTTTCAATACAACAATTATCCAAAGACCCAAGATTTAATCAATAATTTTTCTTAACCGTTCTCGTGAATCTCCGATTTCATCTAGAATTGCGAGGATTTCTTTGTCAGTTAATTCGTACGGAGATCCTATATTCGGAAGGACGAAAACTTGTGGCAAACCGCCAACTGTTAAATCCACCCCTATAGCATCTAGCAAATCAACGATGAATACACCGAGTTTAACCATTCTCTCAATAGAGATACCCTCATCATAAATTGCTTTTAAGAAAGGCATTGCATGAAAACGACCACTACCAATCGCTTCAAAACTCTTAATCTCGTATGCGATGCCTGTCCGATTCATGAAGTATAAATCTGCACGATATTCAAACTGCTTACATCCAATCAATAACGAAAGATCGAATTCATCACTTAGAGCTTTCAATCTTGGGTTGTATCTATCATAAAGCCACTTCATCAACTCTTCAAGCCAATTAAAGAATGCCCTCCATGTGAGGTCTTCCAGTTCTTCGCCTTGCTGCCTCGCCAACTCTCTTTTTTCGAATAAGTGGTCTATCTCCTTCACGAATTTATCCATTATTCCAACATTGCCAGAAAAACCTACTACAAAATTTTCCAAAGGTGAAATAATCTTCTTTTCTTCTGAACTCTCTACACCTCTGATTACTCTTCTATCAGCTACTAGGACGACGCCATCTTTACATTTTGCACCAATAACTAAAGTCATGTTTAACACCTAAAAATAAGTAGGTTTGTCATAATTTAATACTTCTCCACGGATTTAAAACCACAGCGTTCTAACCTCTCCCTTCAGGTGCTTCACTTTGGCCGTGATGCGCTGTATCATCGCTGGATCCAGCGAGTCGAGTGTCCTTTTGAAAGCCATCCTGCTGGGCGGGTTTGGTTTGTCGTAGCCGAATTGTCTTAGCAACTCCATGTTCTCCTTGCACCATCGCTCAGCATCACGCAGACTCCACCCTCTCCGGACCATGAGGTATGTGAGAGCTGTCAGCAGAACAGGATCATGGGGCTTCCTACCTCTGCCCCTATGGTCACTCTTTACCTCCTTGAAGATGTCACGGACCGCATGCACCACAAGCTTGAGCTCACTCTCAACCATCTGCCAGCACCCTGTCAGAGAAGTATTATCGTGTCACAAAATTTAAGCTTTGAAAAAGGTGATAGTGTTAATCGTCTGCATTGACTGGCCTCTTTCTGAGCAACCATGCAGTTATGAAGAGTCCTGCTACAGCAAACCACAGCCTGACATCGTGAGCTATCTCCTCCATTTTTCCACCTTGTAAATGATATAATGGTACGCATACTCGATGTCTACCCATGATAGCCCTCGTAGCTTAGAGAAAATCCATGATAGTGTGAACACACTACAAAACGCCACTGCGCCTTCCATAATATAGTCTAAAGGCATTGCCAGCCATTTGTAGTCATTGATCCACTCAAACGCTGTCCAGCTGCCCGGAGCGAAGAAATCAATGAAGTTCCAGACTCGCAGGACATACCCCTCTGGCAAAAAAATGTCCGTGAAATATGAACCACTCCATGAAGAAAGTAGTTATCCAAAAGCCCAGAGCACCAATTAGGCCGTTTCTGATGTGCTCGTTAATCTCGCTCCGCATCATTTCCACTTCACCACCTTATATCCCTTCTCCTCAAGCAACCTGACGATCTCCTTCCTGCTGACCTTCCCTTCCAGCACTATTCTGATAGCAGTCCTTCTGCCAAAACGCCTGAGGAAGAGGTTGTCAAAGATCAAATAACCAGCTCCCAGTAGCGCCAAGACAACTCCTGCAACCTTTATTGCCACGAATGCGATGCTGAAAATCAAATCAAGCATTGCTATCAGCCCCCTTCAGCTTCTCCTTAATCTCCTTCAGCCTGTTCTTGAAGTGCTCCTCAATATCGGCTGTCGGCTGATACTTCGCCTTGAAAGCCTCCACAATCTCCTGCTCGCTCCTATCAAGGATGTCAGCAACGGTGTGGATTCCTAAGGCTCTGAAGATTGCGAGCTCAGTTTCATCCTCCGCAAATGCTTCAATTCCACGTCTCCTTATCTGGAAGCTGTACCACTCACGCTGCTTCTCCTTCGCCAGCTTTTCGACAGCCTCTTGGATCCGTTCTTCTTCAGCCTCAACTGCAGGTCTCCGGTATCTGTAGATAAGGTAGAACGTGAGCATGGGCCAGAGCCAGCCGGTCCAGTAGACGAATTGCACGTAATACTCATCGACTTTCTCGGCTATGTCATCCCATGTGATTGGCTTTTTTTTGAGTTCCTCAAGCCTTTTGGTGAGGTTTGCGATCTCCTGTCGGAGCTTCCTGTTCTCCTCTCTCAGTATTTCGTTCTGCTTTTTCAGTTCTTCAAGCTGTGATTGCAGGATTTTGACAAGCTCCTCAAGGCTGATTTCAGCGGTTTCATTGGTTTTAGTTCGGTTCACAGGTGTGTTTATGCTCTGATTCAGGGTTTGATTCTGCTGATTCAGCTCCATAGTGCTGTTGAAAGCGGTCAGATTGCCCGTTTCGTTAACCAGAATCGTGGTATTTGCCATGCTCTCATTGAGGTTTTCAGTTGCAGTAACGTTGATTGAGGCGTTATTTACTTCCGTAACGTTCTCCGCAAGGGCCGGAACCGCCAGAAATGCTGCCATCAGCAGGCTAAATATCAAAAGTAGCCTCCTCATCCTCAAACCTCCTGAGTTCTTTCACAAAATCGAGAGGTGTGAACTGCCCCTCCCTCGCCTTTCTGCTCATTGGAGGGCGGATTTTGATCTTCTGAAGGTACTGCATGTTGTGGAAATAGGCGTAGGACTTGCCCAACCTGCGGAGTTCATGCTGCTCTAGGCCAAGCATCTTCGCCACTTCCTCGCTCCATGTACGTTTGAAGAAGCGCTCAGTCATCTGCTCAAGAACAATCGGATCGATATCTTGCCATGACTGGAAGTCTAATGTCCACGCCACCCGTTGGGCTCTGCTAATCCTCGAATAGATCTGGAGTTGAGCTCTAGCCCTCTGCTGGTATCTGGACAGACTGTCGAGCAGATCTCTATTCCTGGAGGCGGCGAAGAGGTTGGCGTCGGCGACGTAGAAGCTCAGAATCCTGCTGTGCGGCATCTCTTTCCAGGTCTCGTAGATGGCTGTGAGGTAGATCAGGGAGCACATGAAGCGGTCAAGGGGGTCTTCGACGAAGGCGAAGGTGATTATGCTGGCATGGTTGCCTGATAGTACCTTCTTTAATGACACGCCTTCATCAGAAATGACGCCCAGACTGGCTATGTACATGATCTTGGAGGCGGTTGCCTTCATGTATCCGGGAACTTCTTTGTTATCCTCATCGGCGAGATACTCTATTAGATTCTCTAGTGGCTCGTCTGCGAACATCTCAAGGTACGTCTTGAGAAGCATCCTCTCGATTGGCCCTCCTGGCAGGATTTTTACAAGAACCTGCTTCATCTCGTCCTCGGTGAACCTTATCGGCCTGAAGTAGCGCTCCATCTCGGGATACTCCTCAATGAAATCGAGGTACTGCGGAGTTGGAGGGGTGTAGGCGATGGTTTTGTAGGGTCTCGGTTCGAGATCAAAGTCTCTCCGGAGTATTTTGGCCATCTCCGGATCGCTGTTCGGCAGGTTCATGAAGATACCTTCGCACTTTGCCTCCAAAGACGGCTCTATCTCCACAACCTTACGCTTTCTGTGAAGGTCAACCTCTTTCAGGGTTTGAGCAAGCGTTGTCTTGCCGGCTCCCGTAACGCCCACGATGGCCCTGTGCCTGACGTCCTTGCTGACTCTGACGAACTTCCCCCTCTCGTTGATGCCCACCGCAGACTTCCCCGACTCGCTGTCATCTGCTTCCGCTTCAGTCAAGGGCGGAGTGTAGCTCCGTTTGTAAATTGCATCATGCAGAATCGTCAGCACTGCCGCACACCTCCTCAAGTGCTTTGAGAAAATCTGCCTTGAAAAGTCTGAAAATTATCTCTCTGAAGGATGTATCCATCCTGATTGACTTTCCCTTGTCCCCGTTCTCCACCTTAACGACACCCAGCCTTTCCAGCACCCTGACAACGTCAGCGACAGTGGAGACCCTCTTTTCATCGCCGAAAACCGCCCTGGATATGGAGGAGAGGGACTGCGGTTTGTCGGTGGCGGTGAGGAACATTATAACCTTGAACCGCTGGTTCGTGCTGTAATCGAAGATGGCTTTGAGCTCCCTGTAAACTCCCTCCCTGTCTTCTCTGACCTTAATGGCCTTCTTGTACAGATCAATCGCTCTCGTTGCATATTCCAGCGCTTGCTCAAGGATTCTGATCTTATCCTCTGCAAACACCTGCTTTCTGTACTCACCTACATGCTTTCTGAACACTTCCTCATCAAGCTCTGCGAGCTCGATAAACTTCTCTCCGGGGGCATAACCAGAGCTATGGTTACCACTACCTTTTTTCTCGATCACACATCACCTCCTCAAATTCTTCTGTCATCTCCGTCTTACACGGCACCTTTCACCTTACAGTCTTGGATTCTGGAACCTCTGCAACCACCTCCCAGATGCTTCTCCCCATCAGCCCCGTTTCCCGCAACGCGGATCTGGGGCTGAAGGAGCGTGATTATGTGATCAGGCGAACTCATCCATCTCTTTCTCCCTATCCCGCTTTCCAGCTGCCTGGGCATAGCGATAGGCCTGTCTAATTGTCTGGGTAATCTCCTTGAAAACGGTGGATCCGACAACATCGATAATCTCAACGGTCCTCTTTCTCTCCTTCTCCTTAATCTTATCGAAGAATTCCTCGGGCTCGGTTGCAATCTTGTTGGCAAGCTTCCAGCCCTGTTCTAGCTGCTTTTCTATGGTTTCGAGGGTATTGCGGAGCGTCTCAATCTCTTTCTGAGCCCTCTCTGCAAGCAAGTTACCCAGTGGATCCAGCTCCCAAGTGTAGAAATCCACGTCAATAGTCCCCTTTGCGGTCTCGATCTTCTCAACCCAGGCAGGGGCATCAGGGAGCTTTGCAGCCACAACCCACACGTTGCCGAAGCTGAGCTTGGCATGCTTCGGGATGAAGTGCTTCTCCCCGTTCCACTGGGCGTTGAGCAAGGACTTCGAGGGGTAAACGATGTAACCGTAATCCGTCTCGACAATCATCGGCTTGATCTTCCTGTTTTCCGGAAGGAACGGAAGCTTAACACCTATGAGGGGCTTGACCCTCACGTACAACTCATGCTCCGGATTTCTGGCGGAGATTATCTTGATTGTTCTCGCCTTTGCAGATTCGATGACCATGAGGGTCATGAATGTTAGGAAGGCGAAGAGGCCGACGAACTGGTACACGCTGAAGCGCTCCTTCGCCAGCTCTGCGTGAAGCTTTCCGATTACCTCGCCGAAGGCTCCCAGGCCCTGGGCCGTATACTCGGGATTGAAGAGGAAGAAGACGCTGAAGATGAACAGTACCGCTATAATGCTGAATACTGCCCTGCTGTGCCTGTAGATCCACCTTGCTATTGCTCCAACCTTGCTCTCCTCCCTGATGCGGGCTTCAAGTTCCTGCTTTATCGGATCCTGCACGCCCTGCATGTTATCACCTCGGGGTCAGATTACCCTGGAACTGGATCTTCGACAGAATGAGCAGCTTCATCTTTGTAATCTCCTCAGAAGTCCAGCCATTCTTGTCGTAGACCTCGAATTTCTCTTTAATCTCCTGTAAATCGGACTCTTCGAGAACGACAATCACATCGGGCTTGTCTGTGGTTTCGGTCAGGTACCCGTTCTTGACCCTGTAGATTTTCCTGTAAACCACATCATCGCCATCTTTGACGACTATTGCAATGACTGCTCCATCGTAGGCTTTCAAGAAGTCCGAGAGAGTGTTATTCTCCTTTTCAAGCTCGGAAAGCTTTGAGTTGAGCCATCTGGTTGTCTGTGTTCCTTCTCTGACCTCCTTGCTGAGGTAAACATCATAGTTGTTGAGGAGCCTGTCAATGAAGGACCGTTCATCCTTGAGGGAGACCAAGCTCACAGAGCTCTCGTGGACCGTGTACGAAACCTGCTGCTTATCGGAGATGTGCCAGGTACCCATCTCGTTGCCGAGCACATCTGTGTCCTTGCCCTCCGCGACAAAGGTGAAGGTTCCACCCGTCTCGGTTAACTTGTTGGTTATGAGTCTCAGCGACTTACTCGTTCCCCTTTCAATCCTGATCAACCACACGGTGTTGGTTTCGGAGAGAGTTATCCTTGCATTTGCTTCGCTCTCGTCCTGCGGATACTTGCTTTCGCTGGCCGATCCCGAGATTTTGGTAACCGTGAGTCCTGTAAGGTCGAGTTTCGGATTCACACCGGTACCTACAAGCCCGAAATCGTACCAGTCTCTGTACACCTCTATTCCAGCTATTTCGTAATAATACTGGGAGGTTCCAGGAGCCGGAGCGCTGCATCCTGCAAAAGTGACTGCAGCTGCTAAGAGCAGGATAAATGCCAATAACCTCATCACACATTTCATGACGCACCACCTCCTAAAATTGCTAAACTACCAAATCGGAGCCTGACAAGGGAATTCCAGTCTTTCACTACCTTTACAGAGCCGTTAATCTGATAGTTCTGGCTGAAATTGAGAGACTCTACTGGCAGATCAGAAGCTGATGGCGTATTCCAGCAAACCCATGCGGTGCTGACCTCGCTCTCTCCACCAAGCAGCTTCCACTCAAAGCCTGAAATGAAGAAGTCGCCAACCCATCCCTGACCGTCTCTGCTGAAGTACGATTTGGTCCACCAGATATCTTCCTTTTCTCCCTGATAGAGTGCAAGAATGCCGAAATAGACCTTATACACCTCTACTTTGATATCTACACCAGTAGGAATTGGGCCCCAGAACTTCACCTTACCTTCCTTGAAAACGATGTGATAGCTGGGGTTCCAGAAGTGCTTGCCTTTGATGACTAAGGCATCTCCCTTGTCGAGCTTAGCCCAGCCATCAATCGGCGAAATCTCAGAAATGAACTTGTTTAATGCGAATTCTGCAGAACCTTTCAGGATTTCATCAACCGAGAGGGCTGAGGCTGGTGAGGCGATTAGCATGAGTTCGATGATCAGGATCCAGCTCAGCTTCCCCAGCTTCCTCACCCTATTTGCTCCTCTCATACTTAATCCTCCACAAAATACTCGAAAGGTATGTAGAGAGCCGTCAGAATCAACAGAGACCAGTTCTGGCTGTATCCGAGCAGGATGTTCAGGAGGACCAGACTAAGAATCATCTCAGCAATCAGCTTTCGGAAACCAGCTCCCATCGGATAGAGATTCATGAAGAATGGATTGCCCTTGTTCGTTAGGTAGTGCAATCCTAAACCCATTATTGCGGCGATAAAGCCCACTCCGCTGTTTAACTCCCCGGAAAGTATTGTCAGGACGACTATTGCGATGAACCAAACAATCTCAATAAGGGTCAGGATCATTCCTTCCACCTCCAGACGAGATAAATCGACGTTCCAACAAACCCCAGAATGAACCACAGTGGAGTCAGGTCAGGCTTTGGATCCACGGTACTGTGGCCCAGGAAGTCGTCCAGGAAGATGATGAAGCCGGCCATGAAGAGCGGGTCAACGACTTTGGTGTAAACACCCATCAGGGCGAAGGCTAAAGCTGCATACATCATCGCAAGGCCGTACCAGGCGTGGTCCACGCCGTAGGTGAAGACTGCAAGAGCAGCACCCATAACGGCCAGTCCAAAGATCAGAATGAGCTCGTAGGAGTGCATGTACCTGTCAATGTTGACATCGACGAGCATGACTGCTCCGATTATCAGGATGCCCAGGATGAAGCCGTTTGTATCGGCGTTGATTGTGACGGGGGCGAAGTAGCCCATAATCGAGACGAAGAGCAGGCCAGCTCCGGTCCAGAAGAGGAGAGGTTGAAGCAGGCCCTCATCATGGGATGTGAAGTACATCAGAATGCTGACCACGAGCATGGCCCCGCCGATCCAGACGGCCCTGTAGTAGTCTGTGGCCCAAGAGATGAGGAGGATGAGGATCGCAGCCCCCAGGGATACGATTGCCTCAGTCGTATCGCCCTCCCTGAACCTGAAATTTCCGTATAGGCCGAGGAAGATTGCAATAACTATGCTCCAGATCAGCATTCCCTCGCCTGTTGTTGCTGCAAGCTCTGCGCTATAGGCCATTCAGACCACCCACGACGGAAGGGGTCAGAAAACCGAGCTTGTAGGCTATGAGAGCTATGAAGGCGGCTATGAAGAAGGCCCGGATCCAGGCGTTGAAGGCGTAGGCGATGACCACTGAATCGAAGAGGAGGATAGCGCTGAAGTTTGTGACCTTGAACACCTCCATGTCGAAAAGCGTTGTTTTGAGGAACTCGATGTACTCCTTCGGGAAGAGGATGAGAGGGATCAGGGATAGGACAGCTGCAAGGATTGCCGCATACTCCCAGCTGCTGAAGATCCCTGTTGTGAGAACCAGTGTGAAGTAGATTGCAAGGATTATGAGTGAGATCTCAATCGTCGGCAACGTCGATCACCAGCCTGACGATTATCGCAATCACGACAGCTGTTATCACGTTCTCGGCGGTGGTCTGGGCTCCGTTAATCATCAAAGCAAGGATCAGGAAGGCAATCAGCAGGATTATGAGCTTCCTCAATCCAACCACCCCAGCTCATCTGCTATCACCACAGCTGTCGTTGCTGGCAGGAAGTCAATTGGTGGTGGAAGAATTCCATCAATAGCTCCGGCAGCTACAGCCTTCCAGTTCCCAGTTAGCAGAAATGCGAGTGTACCACCAGCGAAAGCCTCTCCGATGTCACCAACGAGTGGAAGGATGTTAATGGCATCTACTATGTCCCACAACACCGCTATCAGCAGCTTCACTGGAAATGGAAGATTTGAGAGAAGCATTTAGTCATACCACCCCTGAGTCGCTCCTATTGCCCAGCCTACTGGGCCGAGCAGAATCGGTATGAGGTTGATCAGCCCGTGCTGCCAGAGGAAAATCACCAGGATTATCAGCCCCGGAATTATCAGCAGGACAAGGCCGATTCCTATGGCTATGGACCACAGGAAGTACATCAGGAAGTCCTTCCAGTCACCATCGAAGTAGAACATGATTGCTATTGCCAGAGCCCACCAGATCAGCGATGCTATCAGGAAGAGGTCTCCGGAGAGGGCTTCAAAGAATGGAGAGGTGAGAAGGAGCTTCACGAAGTCCACTTCAACCACCTCCAAACAACCCCTTAAACCAGTCAAACATGGAGAAGCGGTTCTTTGATGGCAAATTCTTCACGGCAGCGTAGGCATCAGCTATTCCATGACCCTCGAAGATTTCCGGCTGAGCGGTGTCTGTGGCAGTCTGCTCTATGAGTTTTCTTATCTCCTCGGGTTTATCTTTCAGATCCGGTCTTTCCTCCAGGATCAATGCTATGATGCCCGCTACATGTGGCGTGGCCATGGATGTGCCGGACATCTCAATGACATCGTTGGTATTGGCCCTCGCTCCTGCGACCTTTACTCCCGGAGCCGCAATGTCCGGCTTGATGTCCTTCCAGTTCGTTCCCGGTCCCTTGCCGCTGAAGGATGCAACGTTTTTCTCATCGTCAACCGCTGCGACGGTTATCGCTCCCTCTGCAAGTCCTGGAGAGTCGATTACGACGAACTCGTTGCCTGCAGCGACGACGACGGGGATCTTCTTCTCCTTGACGAGCCAGTTCACCTTCTGACAGACTGGGTCGGATGGGTTGCCGTACGGGGTGCCGAGGGACATGCTCACGACGATGGGAACGTCAGGATGGCTGTCGTGCCACTGAGCCACGTAATCCAGTCCTTTGATGACAGTTGAGAGCGATCCGCCTCCGTTCTTGCCGAGGACCTTAACGTTGAGAATTGCTGCGTTGGGAGCGACGCCGCTTACCCATACAAGCCTACCATCCTTGTGTATCTGCACAGGCCTTCCGGCGGCTATGGACGCTACGTGGGTGCCGTGGCCGTGATAGTCATGTGGTGATTCGCCTTCTACGAAACTGATGGATCCGATGATTGAGCCGTTGAGCATTGGATGAGTTTCGTCAATTCCAGTGTCGAGAATAGCTATTACGACCTGTCTGCCAGTAACATTATCCGCCCAGACGTCCTCGGCGTTTACAAGCTTCTCATTCCAGTTTGCGCTCTGGATGTGCTCCTTTCCTATCTTTACCTCTTTTACTTCCTTGACCATCTTTCCGAATTTGTTTGGCTTCGTTTCGTTATCGGCAACCTTGAGAATAGGGCGAGGATTGCCTATGAATGGGTTGTCTTTCTCAATCGTGTTGTTTGCCCTTTTATCGGGAGGTCTTTCAGGAAGCTCACGCTTATCGGGCTTTTTGACCGGATGTGGTTTTTCCGGAACCCTGACGGAGAAGTCCAGGTATATGCTTACTATGTCGAAGCTTGAGGCGTTGGCGAGGATGAATTCCTTGAGCTTGGGTTTGTCGGCGAGCTTGAGAATGACGGCGTTTATACCCCTGTCTATGTGGAAAATTTCAGCTCCGAGCATCTCGGCAATTCTGTTGATGTCCTCAATGGGGGGTAGCCTCTTGAACTGCAGGATTACGTTGAGTTCGGGCTTTGATGCGAGGAGGTTGAGTTCTTCATCGTCGAAGGATTGGGCATTTAATTGAGCATTCAAGATACTCCAGGTTGTTTTTTCCACGTAGATTCCGTTTATGACTTCATAGTTCACCTTGAAAAGCTCAAGTTCCTCAATGATCTCTGAGCGGTAAATTATGTCGTTGATTTTCTTTAAGAGATCGTCGAATGGTTTGAATATATCAGAAAAGTCGAATGCAGCCGCTGTGTGTGTTGCCATAAGTAACAAAAAAATTGGGATGAGGATTGCTGGTCTCATGGTTTCTGCAGCTCATTTTATGTTCCAGCCACGAGTGCCTTCCAGTCGATGCCGTCGCCGAAGGGCAGCACGAATTTAGCTCTGAAGTCGAGTTCTGACGGGACTGCTGCGTTCCTGAACCTCAGCTCATAGTCAGTTGGATATGTCAGCCTCGCTATGCCCTGCACAACCTCCCAGCCGCTGCCAAGCCTTGCTTTGTTGCCTGCCCACCTGCCGATCAGGTTCAGTATCTCGTCGCCGACGTTCTTGCCGAAGATGTTGCCCTCATAGACCTTCTTGTCGGTGGCGAATATGTTGAGCCAGGTCGTTCTCTGTACAACGGTCACCTTGCCCGAGTAGCCGGATCCCTGGCCCTCTTTCCAGTTCTCAGCGCCCTTGGCCGGAATTATGTAGTAGTCCACAGCCTTAAACCATGCAAGGGGTGACTGGTCCCACAGGATTATCTGCCTGTAGTCATCGTTGTTCTTGAGCCAGGCGTCTCTCGTAACTGTTGTCTCGCTGACGGTTACGTTGTCCGAAAGCTCGGCTGGGAGGATGTTGTTCTTGCTGAAGAGCTTGATCTCAGTCAGTTCCTCGCCTCTCTTCATGATCATCCAGTCGGATGCAACTCCATCGCCATCCAGGTCAACCTGTGTGGCGACGAGACCGTTACTGTCTGGGCTGAGGGTTTTCAGCTCGTTGTTGAGGATGACAACAGCACCTCTGTCGTTGAAGGTGTCGATCTCAATGCTGAGAGATCCAACCTTTACCTTCTCGTCCTGCTTGGCCCAGACGGTTATCCAGTATTCATCGGCAATCCAGACCGTCGCTTCGAGAGTTCCCTCTTCGAGAACTGTTCCTGTGTTGCTGTCGGTTGCTACGACGTGGATGTAGAGGGTGTATTCGCCTGGCTGGGCTGAGGTGTTGATTGAGACTTCATATGTCCCTGGGCTTGTGGAGTTCTCTGTTGCGACGAATGTGTCCTCAACGCTGTCGCCTGTCACATCAAGAACCTGTCCAAGGGAGTTGTGGAACTCAACTGTTACGTTGATGGTTGTGTTGGTCGGGTCGCTGAAGCTCGAAGCCGTGAAGGGCTTGCTGGTGTTTGTGGTCACGACGATTGTCAGGTTCGCAGGATGCCCGTTGATTATCTCGTAGCCGGCATCTGTTGGAACGACGGTTTCAACATCGAAGTTGTAGGCTATGTTCGCTGCCGACGCTGCTGAAATGGTTCCCAGCAACGCCACAAACAGCACCGCCAAAACAACCGGTCTCACCACTTACCCACCTCCGAAAAGCTTTTTCAGAAACTCAAAAAATCCACCCAAACTCTTGAGGAACGGGATCTTCTCCCACCAGGCTGGCTTCTTCAGGTAGATCAGCTTGATCTCTGCCTTGTTGTAGTCCAAGAATTCGCCGGTGAAGGCTGAGGGTGGGATTACGAGTTCGCAGCCATCGTCGGTTTTGCGCACCTCGATGTCGGGCCTGCTGCCCGTCAGGGCTTTGGCCTCGATAACATCGCTTGGCTTGACGCCCTTAAGCGGGATAATAACAGAGCGGTTGCTGAAGTCCTTGAAGTTGATTGTTTCGACAGTAATTACCTTAATCATTGTGTCGGTTTTGAGCTCCGTTACTGCCTGAGCTGCCTTGACGGCCTCGTCGAAGGTGTCGATGTCCAGGTAGTCGTCTATCGTGGCCCTGAACTCGACCTCCTTCATTTCAAGCGGGAGCTCAGCGGTTATCTTGAACTGGTTATGTCCGGGGCTTATGGGGGCTGCGTTAGTGAGCAGGCCGTTGTTGTAGGCCATGAACATGCCGTTCATGTTTGCAGTGGCGACTCCGATGTCTGAGGGATCGATGCCTATAACGCCGATGAGGTCGATGTCAGAGGGGTTGTAGACATTCACCTCAGCCTCGTAGCGGTAGGTCTTGCTGTCGGAATCCAGGATCATGCTGGTTGGAATGGTGGAAATTTCATTTGTGTAGATCTGCAGGGGGATTTGGAAGGTTACAGAGGTGGCGTTTACATAGCGGTTGTCGTCGAATTGCAAAATGTCGCCGTCAACAGTGTAGACCCACCTTGCCGGGTTGACGTTCTTGGCAGCCACCGGGATTGGCAGGTAGGCGTTTGCTTCTGTTGTCGATTCCTGCAGCTGGATGACGGCTGTCTGGTTGGTGTTGATGTCGATGACGGGGATGCTAGTAGGTGTAATGGTGGGCTGTGAGGAGAATTTGTGGGGTTTGATGAGTTCGTAGAGGAGTTTGATTTCTTCATCGCTTAAAGCTCTGTTGAAAATGTAAACTTCATCGATTGTTCCGTTGAAATAGCGATAATTGTATTGAAATGGCCCTTGACCACCTATATTCAATGGACGATCATTTGTTGGTATTGAAAACGAAGAGAAAGATCTGTAGCTGTCCAGTGCCCCATCAATATATATACCCATCCATGTGCCATTGAAAACTGCTGCAACGATGGACCCAGACTCTTTTATTGTAGATTGAGATACAAGAGTGTGTTTACCGTCAGAAGTACCGTTTAGACTAAACAAAATCTTCCCAGCATTAACAGATAATTGATCAAAGATCCACAGTCCATAAGAATCTGATTGTCCAGCTCCAGTTCTCTTTGTCACTAATGCATTGTAATCTGAATTGTATCCATGACCATCTTGTTTTACATATAGTATTATGGTAAGCTCATTTGTTATATCCAATGACGGGTTATCAAGAATCTCTACATAGTCATCAACTCCATCGAACTTCAGCGCTGTTCCCACAATACCTGCTGTCCATGTTGGTGGCGTATCTCCATCAGCATTTGTCGCATTATTATCGAGCAAAGTTCCATTAAGCTGAGTCGGATCCACTGAGTTGTAAGCTACATTACCACTGCCCTCATCGAATGATAAGTGTAAAACTACTCCATCAGGGTAATTTGGCACTACAACATTAGGAAGCCCTGGATTCACGGCCATTACTGGCGTTAGCATCGTCAGCAACATCAGCAGAGCCAAAAACGCAGCCACAACATTCCTCAACCCCCACCACCTCCTGCCGAACCGGATGAAGAACCACCGGAAAGCAGGAAGTTCAGAACGGCTTCGATGTGAGACTTCTTGCCCGAGATGTCCCCGCTCTTGTACTTGCTCAGACCCCAGTTGCCCAGTGCCTTCAGCTCAGCGTTGCTGAGGCTGCCGTCTTCGAGGTAGTTGTCCAGCATGAGAACGAGTTCATGAGCTGCCTTGGGGGTGATGGAGACCATGTTCTTCGTTGCCTTGCCGTCAACCTTCACTGTGGAGCCGGAAACGTAGATGTGCTTGATGTAGTAGGTTCGCTTGCTGTCCATGACGGTGAGGGTCACATCCTTGATACCCACATCCTTAATCGCCTTGAGCTGGCTGTCTGTGAGGCTGTAGCCGTCAATCTTGGCAAAATAGCCGTTCAGCTTCTCTCTGACTTCCTTCATGTAGGATGGCTCTGTTGAGGTGGAGCCAGAACCACCTGAACTGCTTATCTTCTTGTAGCGGCTGTAGGGGTCCTTCTTCAGCAGCGGGTTGATGAACTCGTTTTTGATGTAGCTGATGAGCAGGCCAGGGTCCTTGAGGTAGTTGAACGCCAGCTTGAGCTTGCCGAAGAATCCTTGGTCCTCTGCAGCAACTGGCACGATAGCGGTGGATGAGATCACGGATGAGATCAGCAGCAATGCGAGAAGCCAGCCTGGTGAAATAGCAGTCACTCGTAGCCCTTTACCCTTTACCCTTTCCAACTAACCACCTCCCACAGCCGGGGAGTACAGAGAACAGCGAGAGATCCCAGTAGTCAAGGCATCAAATAAGGTCCGCCGGGCAACATGGCATCGCCGACCAACATTGTCTCGCTTCCCCGGCTTTGCTGGTTACTCCATAAATGTTGTGATAAAAGTGGTATTTAAAGGTTGAAAAAGTAGGGGGTGTGAATTGAATTTTTCCAGTTATTACAACAAACACCCTCAACTGCGTTTCGTCCAACCTTATTTCTGCTTTGACAAGTTTATGAGATAGTCTCCAAAACTCTCCAAGAAATGCCTATCTTCGATTTCAAAAGCACTTAATCCTAATCCGGTTAATACGGTTCCTATTATTTCTGGGATGAGATCCTTTAATTCACCATTTTCAAATTCCATCCAAGGTTTTGGATCATGCACATCTGGAATGCTTTTGTTTTCGTACATGCACGCAGGTATATGGTATTTTTCTAAATACCGGATATAGAATTCATTCTCCAAGTATGGGATAAGTCTGTAAATGTTTTCCAGTTCAATTTTCATAAGTATTTTCGAATTTATTTTACTCATTTTTAAAAATTTTATATATTTCATAATAGTAAATCTAATAGGAAAAATCATAGCATAAACATTTACTAATCTGAAGTAGTCTAAATCGTCACCTAGTATGCTATGCAATGCAGATAAACATTCTTTTTTAGAATCTATTGGGGTATCTATTGTGAATGACGGAATAGGTATCCTTATTTTAGCGGCACCGTTAATGAAAAATTCAACTGTAAGATTTGCAAATCCAATCTTATTATTGGTCGTTTGTCTAAGAATTATTGAATTCGTGCTCCTTGTGATATTATCGAAAGGAACATTGTGCGTTATGTCGTATTCGTCAACTATATATTCACTTTCATTAATCAAATCAACAATTTTATCTAAATAGGAATTTTTATAGAACTCATTTATTTTAATTTCATAAAACCTTTTTGGTATAAAATAAAGCTTAATGAATGGTATATCGGACCTATATTCTGCCTCAGTCATTCCAAAAGGATCGTAGAAGAAATTTTTAACCCTGTTTTCAAAATTAATGGATTTTTGGTAAAGTTTATCCAATGTATATCTGTCTGTCTCTTTGATTGGACTGGATTCTTCGCCATTACGTCTGTAAATAACACCATCGCTTAATATGTGGGGGGTTTCAAAACTTTCTGGAATATGAATCACCAATATTCCTCTATCCTCATCAATTTTTATCAATTTCATGTAAAAATTCGGAATTGGTTGGATATGCTCTCTTACAATATTCCTGATCTTTTCTTGGGGTTGTCTATGTTCATTTAAGTCGAAACCAACCAATTCTTTCGCAATATTGGTGCCTTCTTCATCTTCTATCCCAATAAAATACCATCCACCATAAGTGTTTGCAAAAGAGGAGATTGATTTCGCTATTTTTTTCCCACTTGGAAAATCACTTTTATACTCAATATAGAAGCCTTCTTTTACTTGATTTTCTATTAGTTTTTTTAGATCATCTAGTTCTAGTTCGTCTAATCTCTTATTGAACGGATTAAACATAATTATCCCGATTATTAACATCGAGAATTACCTATTTAAAACTTATTAAGATCTTAATTTGCAATAAATTGTCGCATTGAAGATGTTAGGTTAGATGTCAACTTAGAGATTATCACCGTTTCAAAAACCTCCTTTATCAGAATTGCGGTTATTTATATACTAATAGTCAGTAGTCGTGATGGTTCAAAAAGATGTCTTTTTGAAACCTACAATTTTCGGCCCCAAGACAATACTTGAATAATGTATCCTATTAAGTCTGCAACCCATCTATATCTTCCAATTCTTTTGATTTTGAACCAGATACTCTCTTTTGGATGAACTGTAACAACTACTCCGGCACATTTTCCATTAATCCATTTACTAGTGTTCTTACATTCAGCATCAGGGCATGTCACACCTGTACGTAGGTTTTTCAGCATCGTTCCATTTGGTTTATTGATGGGCACAATTTCCATGTTCTATCTTCGCCTTGACAATATTTATATTTTGCGTTCTTATAATTTATACAAAAATTGATAATTATTAAAAATCACCACTCGTGAATGTATTGCTCAATGAACTCACAATCCCATCCAACCCATGGTTCTCTCCTTAATTACCTCTCTCTCAACCATGGAGAAAGGCAATTGCATATAGTGGTTCATCGAGGTTATCTCTGTATGCCCCTGATTTATGCAGATGAGCGGAATCTTGTCCGGGAATGAAACAACAAGCCAGCTCTCCCAGGTCTTCCTCATGGTCTTTGCTGAGATGCCAGCTGGATCTAGACCCGCTTTCTCCGCCCACCTATTGAGGTTCTTGTTCCACGCCTGAATGCTCGGCAGCTTTTGACTGAGCGAGAGGAAGTACTGAACCGCATACATGCCGACATTTGAGAGATAGACATAGCGGTCCTTGAACTTCCTCTCCTTCTTGAGCTGTGCCTCTGGTGGGAGGTAGATTGCTCTTCTCTCCTTCTGAAACCACTCGGGATGCTCTTGGAATCTCTTGAGTTCAACGTATCTCATGCCGGTGTAGAGGGCAGCGTCGAGCATGATCTGGTGGTAGTGTTTGTTTGCGGCATCTCTGATGGCATCGTATTCCCTCGGGGTCAGGATTCGGACACCCTCTTTTAAGATCATACTGGGTTGTAGAATTTTCAAAAACTTAAACCTTGAAAAAGAAGGGGGTGTGAATAGAGGCAGGAGAGGGCTTTTCTGAGGTGGGTCACAAAGAGGTTCTGGGAAAAATGTTTCAGTTTTGGAGTAAAAGTTAAACATGGATTTTCTATACAGCAATTATGAGTGACACTGAGGACCCTGCCCACCAAAAAGACCAACTCAGAAATTGGTTGCTGAGTTTGATCGATACATTCAGAGAAGAATACCAAAAGTTGTCAGATGAAGAAAGATCCTCGATTTCCAACGCAGATGACTACTCTCCGCCATGCCAATTAGAGGTTTTTTGGGTTAACGAACCTGTCGAGTTTCAGATTTTAGTCTTAACCCACGATCATGACAGGCCTGATCGTGAGATAGTCATTAATGGGCCGTATAAAAGCTATGGATTCATTACAGAAGTTGAGAAAGTTATGCAAGAAGAAAGATGGCGTAAAAAAGTTCCAAGATCATGGGGAAGATTGGCAAGTTTTGAGGCCACGTATTCTGATGAGTTTGCTATGATTCTAGGCTCCTTCATCAATGATATCAAAAGGAGTGTTTTTTATGAAACAGAGCCTGACAAGCCAGTCAGGTGGACGGGAATCATATTTGTAAATGGCTTTTGCAGGTTGTTTAAGGGCAATATGGTCCATTTGGATTATCGGGAGCTGGCGCTGGAAGGGATGAAAAGAGCCGAGAGAGGACTACCTAACAAGAAAAAACCAGACGTGTTAGAAGAGTCAGACTCCAAATCTACAGAAATTCACGGATTTGGAGGATTTTTTTATCCGCCCATATGGGTTGGTAAACCGCGAAAACCGTCTTTCCGTGAAATTCTTGGTGGTACGATTTATCCATCCCCATACGAATGTTCTCCAGTCATCAAATCCAGAATCGGCCAAAATAGTGTCATTATTTATGAAAATGGGTTTGTATTTGTAGATGCAGATAACAAAACTGACGCGGTGAAACTCCTCAATACGATTTTTGGCGTGAGCTTGTTATACGGATTAGAAACCTACGCATTGCGAGAATCTGAGATCATCGAATTAGATATATATCCAGAAACATTCAGGATAGGGTCTCTCAGTTACCAAATTACTCAAAGAACCGAATTAATGGATCCTGCTCTTCGTGAGAGATTGATGCTCCACGATATAAAGGAGGTAGAAAAGGAGACTCTGACTGAGATTGTTAACGCAGCTGGAAGGGTACTGGGGAATACCGAGCTGCGTGAGATGATCAGTTTCTTGCTTGAAAGCTACACCCACCACGTCAACTCCGAGTATTCCCAGGCCTACATAATGAGCTGGCTGGTTATTGAGAGACACCTGTCAAAGCTTTGGAGAAAGGTCTTTGAAGGTACAAATAAGTCTATAAGCAAAAAAAGATCAGATAAACTATCCAATTGGAGCATGGATTATGTTTTGGAAGTTTTGAATCTGTTTGATGCCATTTCAGATAAGGATTTTAATACGCTTATGGAACTTAAGGGCCAAAGAAACAAGTTTGTACATGATGGTAAGCGTATTAGTGAAGGTTACTCGGAAAAAATTCTGGAGTTTTGTCTTGGAATTCTAAAAGGAGAAATTTCAAAGTTCTCCTGAAATACTCATTTTTGGAAAATCAGATTTAAAAGTATTTAAATGTTGAAAAAATAGGGGTGTGGGTAAAAGCGGGCTATTGCGCCTTATTTTGATTGAGATGATGATGGATAAATTAATTCAGCCTAAAAGCCATCATTGGAGAGATTAAAAAGGTGGTTTTTGAGAGACCTTAATTAATTCAGTATAGATAAAGTTAAAATAAATCAATAACGCATAATCAGATAAATGAGCGGAATAAAAGAGATTAGCGAGGAATCACTTAGAGAAATAGAAAAGAAAGTTAAAGAGAAGTACGAAAAGAGTGGTTTTTCAACAGAGGAGGAGGTCGCTCTCACACTTGCTAAGGCTGGGTGGGCAGTTATAAGGAATGTCAAGTACTATCATCAAACAGAGAAGAAATACAAGGAAATCGATTTAATAGGTATCAAAATGGTCAGCAATAAGTCAAGATATCCAGTTAGACTTCTTTTAATAATAGAATGTAAAAAACAAGAAGATGTCCCTTGGATATTTCCGATGGGAAATCTCAGAATCACAGATCCTTTTTCTGTTACTTTTGTAGCAAAAGAACAAGTATTTGATAGTATTTATAAAAAAATCGAAAAAAGATTTGACAAACATTATTATTATAACCGACCTGCAGTAACCTTTCATCTTTCTCCGTTTTATATCCTTGGAGATGAGAAAGATAAAATAAAGAAAGTTGATCCTATAAAGAAGGCAATCGATCAAGTTTTGGATGGGTTAATTGAAACTGCATCATCAGAAGAGAAATTGATAGAAAGGGCAACTTTAGTGGCTTCTTTCTTCTATCCTGTAATTGTTTTGAACGGAAATTTACTCTCATATTCTGAGGAGAAACTGACTGTGGAATCCCATATATCTTACTTAACAAACATCAGTTTGACCGAACCTTGGCCTATAGCAGGAAAAATTAAGAGATATAAACCACTGGTTATAGATGTTGTGAAATTGCCTTATCTCGAAGAGTTTCTAAAGATTGTAGAAACTCGCGGAGTACTCATATAAATCGTTTCGGAAGGTCTTTTGTATTGATACTTTCTGTTCCCAACTACTCCAGACAGGTATCTTCCATGTTTTTCCAAAAACTTAAACCTTGAAAAAGAAGGAGGTGTGAATAGCAGCAGGAGAGGACTTTTCTGAGGTGGGCTATGTACATGATCTTGAGAAAATGTTTCAGTTTTGGCGCAAAATTTAAACACGAAAATACTAATTATTAAATATGAATGTAAACAATCTTCTCAACATTGAGACTCCTACTTTAAAAATGTTGGAATTAGCATCTTTTGTACTAGATATCAACAACAACTTCTCTAAAATCCGAGAGTCAGGTTGGGAATTTATACTTCTATTGACATTCTGGCATCACAAAGATATACAACTAGATAAAGTGGAAATAATTGACAAAATTAAGACAACTTTTGGTTTTGATAATATTCCTTCATTTATTGTGGAAAGGTCCCTCCAAGGATTGATTCAAAAAGGAGAGATAGAAAATGTGGGGGGATACTACAAGTTAACTTCTGAAGGTTTTGTCAAAGTGCAAGAAGTGCTAACAAAATGTACTAATCTTCAATCAGAAGCTGAGGAAAGACTTATTAAAATTTTTAAAAAATTTAAACGCGGAAAAGTTTCGAAAGAAGAAATTAACGCAGTAAAAAATAGTCTTTACAGATTTTTAGGGAAGATATTTGAAAGATGGGGATCTGTAGCTGCAAAATTGTTGTTATCTCGCAATATAGATACAATTCCCTTAAACTACGAGCGAATCCTAGACGATTCTATTTCAAATATTACAGACGAGGAATTAAAAATTGCCACAAAAAATGCAATTAAGCAATTTATACATGAAACTCCGAAAAATGAATCTATAGCGAAATATGTCTCGTCTATCGCTCAAACGTATTACCTAATACAAATATTGAATTTAGATCCAGAATTACAGAACTTACAAAGGGAGAGTCTCGCAAACACGATTGCATTTCTAGATACCAATATAATAATACCACTACTATGTGAGGAGCATGATGCTCACAATATTGTTAAAGATGTCGTCAAATATACATCTAAATTAGGTATAAACTTATTGATAACAAAATATACCAAAAAAGAATTTCTTCGGCGATTAGAATACAGTAATAACCTTTATCTGTCCTACAAGGCAGAAATTTCAAATTTGACAAATTTTGGAAAAAACCGTGTAAGGCAATTGCTAGATGACATCTTTCTAAAGACATATCTAAAAAGAAGAGAGGAGTACCCCAACTATTCATGGAGTTTATTTTTATCAGAAATGAAAAATTTTGCTGAGATACTTAGGGATAGATATCAAATTTTGTTAGATGAGAAAGATGTCCACATAGACAACGACGAACTTCAAGAAGTACGTAAGCATGTTAAATTTGCAAACCCTGGAAAACTAGAATTTACTGCTATACATGATGCCATAAATTTGCTTTTTGTCGATAAACTACGGCAAGATGACACTGAATATGAGCTACTCGGTCCCAAATATTGGTTTATAACTCGTGATAGGACACTAGTCTTTGCTGAAGTTGCACTTATTGGAAGAAAATTGCCCGTTTCGGTGTTTTTTAATGATTGGTTTGAAATGATTTTACCCTTTATTTCAGCCGACACTTCTAAGACGCTAGCAGAACTTTTGAGATTACTATTAATTACTGATCTTGAGAATAATTTAAGCTCAGAGCAAGTTCTATTAGGAATTTCGGTATTAGGTCCTTTAATTAACGATCCAAAAATATCTTTAGAAACGATAAAAAAGATTGTTGGATCTGATTATGTACAAAAATATATAGAACGTGTAAGAGGGTTAGGATCTACTGAATTAGCTGACGACGTTAGGAGAAAGCGCTTTGAAGAAGAAAGAGAAAAACTTAAGTTAGAAATTTCCAAAGAGTTTAGTGCAATCATCGAAGAGGAAAGGAGAAAGCATAAATATAAAAATATCCTGATTTTCGTACTTGCATTTGTAGTTACATTATTGGCATCAATTATTATGAACTTGTATTATGGTATCATAGGAGGAGTTGTTACATTTATTGGGTTATTGCTTACTTCCGCCGCGATTATCAGAGCATTGGAGACAATAATTAGCTTTATTAAAAGAGTGTTAGATTATGTTACTAAATAATATTCCACCATCCTCTTTCACTCCAATTCGATCCAAACCGTGAATTTTCATAACCACGACTTTGTAAAGATATGCATTCTTAGAATTTTTCCCAGCGAAAGCCCTGTAGGCGTTGATCCAGTCTCTGACCGTTGCAAATCCGGACTTTTCAACGTAGTTTTCAAGGGGGATTGGGGACTGGCCATCAGGGGTGAACACCTTCTGAAGTTCGAGGTCCACGTAGCCGATCC
>Ga0180935_1088_pt1 | contig 31412 bp, 40 predicted proteins | sample Deesub1362A_J573_FD_124196 | JGI IMG/M metagenome (GOLD analysis project Ga0180935, IMG submission 124196) | Archaeoglobus sp. JdFR-31
AATCTTTCCTTGATTTTTTCCGACTAAAACAGGCTTTCTACGCTTAGGACACCAGACCAAATGGTATTGGATTAGATACACTTTGTTTCTTGAATGTTGATAATTGCCCATCTATAAACAATTTAGCTATTGATACATTTAAACTTATCGACAACCCACCCGCCTCCCCTAATTCATCTCACGGTTAAAACCATAAGCTTTCTTAGCGACCTTTTGTAAATTCCAAGGATAATACGGATGGGACAGATAAGACATCGATTTAGATAAAGGTTAAAAGCTATAAAAGGCTGGTTACTACATGTTCGATATGTTCGCCGAGATCCAGTCAGTAATTCTCGCCGCCATTCTGGGCGGGATTATTGGATACGAACGCTCAAAGGTGCACAAGCCAGCAGGCATGAGAACTCACATGCTCGTCGCTTTAGGCTCCGCCCTCTTCACAGTCCTCTCCACAAAATTCTTTGGAGATCCCGCCAGGATTGCCAGCGGAATTGTGAGCGGCGTCGGTTTCATTGGAGCGGGTACAATAATAGCTGAGAGGAGGGAGAGTAAAGCAGTCGTCGGCATAACCACGGCAGCAAGCCTGTGGGCAACATCGGCAATAGGCATGGCTGCTGGCATGGGGGAGTATGCACTTGCTACTGTTACCACCATACTCGTATTTGCCATTTTGGAATTGAGAAGGCTAGAAAAGTAATAATCACAGAAGTTTCATTCAAAAATTTTAGTTTTTTGTCAGATGTAAATATGCTATTCAATTATATTAAAATTCTAAATAAAAAGTGTTAAGTATTATGGTTTATCATAACTAATCAGGTGAAATGCATGGGCGCTGAGCCAATAAATATTATCTGGCTCGAGGGCCAGGGGTGCACTGGCTGCACCATTTCTCTGACAAACTCTTCGATGCCCGGAATAGCAGATATCCTGACCGGTGTTATCGAGCCTGTGTCCAACATAAATCTGGTATTTCACCCTGCAGTAATGGCGCCGTGGGGTGATAAGGCCATCAAGATCCTCAAGGACGCAGAGAATGGAGCATACGACCCCTTTGTCCTCGTGCTGGAAGGTGCGATCCCGGATGAGGGAAGAGCCGGAGACGGTTTCTGGTGCATGGTGGGAGAAGAGAACGGAGAAGTTTATACCCTAAACTACTGGGTGGACTCTCTGGCTGGTCGAGCAGCTGCAGCGGTTGCTGTCGGAGCGTGCGCTACATATGGCGGTGTCCCCCATGGAGAGCCGAATCCAACCGGGGCACACGGTCTTTTGGATCACCTCGGCGAAGACTGGAAGAGCAAGCTTGGATTGCCGGTAGTGTGCATCCCGGGATGCCCTCCGGCAGGAGACTGGATTACTCAGAGCTTGGGAGCTCTGGTTCTCGCCATTAGGGATCTCGCTCCACTTCCGGAGCTTGACGAGTCCCACAGACCGAAATTCCTCTTTGGCAGACTTGCCCATGATAACTGCCCGAGAGCCGGGTATTACTCAGAAGGCCAGTTCGCCGAATCCTTTGGAGAGCAGTTCTGTGTTGTGGGGTTGGGCTGCAAGGGATTGATATCCTACTGTCCCGCTCCAGCAGGTGGATGGATAAACAGGGCTGGTGGCTGCCCAACTTTCGGCTCTCCCTGCCTGGGCTGCACTGAACCTGAATTTCCCGATGCTCCGCTCTCGCCATTTCTGAAGCCGCCTGATGGAGTTGTCATGACGAAGACCATCATTAAGAGGATACTCGGCGGGATATATCAGGCATACTCCCTCCAGAAGGGAGGTGGGAAACATGAGTAACTCCAAAACCATTTTTATTGAACCCATGACCAGAATAGAAGGTCACCTCGGCGTCAGAGTAGATATTGACGTTGATAAGAGAGTTGTTGTTGACGCACACTCCACTGGAGTAATGTTCAGGGGTTTTGAGAAAATTATGGAAGGGAGAGACCCGCCCGACGCAATCTGGATCTCGCAGAGAATATGCGGTGTATGCCCAACGCCTCACGCCATAGCTTCTGCAGAAGCTCTGGACATGGCTTTAAATGTTTCCCCACCTCCAATGGCAATACTTCTCAGAAATCTGGCTGATGCTTTTGAAATCATCTACGACCACACCCTGCACTGGTTCCAGCTTTCCGGGCCCGATTATTCAGAAGCAATTGTGAAGGAAAGGAACCCCAGCTGGATGAAGGCTGCTCAGGAGTTTACAGCTGAGAACAAAGACGTTCACGGCTTCCCGAGTGTTGGAGACATAATGAAGGCTATGGTGCCCCTTCAGGGGAGTCTCTGGCTTGAATCCATCGGATTCCAGAGGACTGCAAAGGAGTGTCTGGTTATGGTAGCCGGTAAGTATCCACATCTGGCAACTGTAATTCCAGGGGGAATAACAGTCTCCACCACCATAGGAAGAGCCCAAGAGATGCTTTTCAGGTTCTTGGAGCTGGTTCCGTGGGTTAAGAAAATGGTATACATGGCTGAAGACGTTTTTAGATTTCTCGAAGAAATGGGATATGAAAAGGTTGGAGAGAGAAGAGCGAATCTCATCAGCTATGGCGCTGGTGAGGACCCAGAGCTTTACGATGCCAAGTACGAGAACATGGATGAGTGGGGAGTTGCCAGGGAAGTGACGCCGGGAGTCGTAATAGATGGAGAGCTGGTAACCAACAAACTGACCGACATCCACCTTGGCGTTCAGGAGTTCGTCACCCATTCCTTCTACGACGAGTGGGACGGGAGAGAGGTCGAGAGAGATCCGCTTGGAAATGAAGTTTCGCCAAGACACCCCTGGAATAAGGATACAAAGCCAAAGCCAACGAAGATCGACTGGAATAGCAAGTATTCGTGGGTGACAGCACCCAGATGGGTTTACAGAGGAAAAGTGCATGTGGTTGAGACCGGCCCCATTGCCAGAATGTGGACCACAGCGGCATCGAAGAAAGTAGAGGGTTCTACGGGCAGCAGTCTGAAATTCGTACTTCCGAAGACGAACATTGCTGGCTTAAGCCAGGCACTTAACGATGAGCTGGAACTGGAGTGGAAGATACCTGACAGGGTGAATGTGATTGAGAGACTGAGGGCCAGAATTTACTATCTGGCCTACATGACCGGTGTTGCTTACGGAGAGATACTGAAAACCCTGGATTACATGAAGAAAGGCAAAATGGAGGTTTTCAGGGAATTTGAAAGGCCAAAGTGGAGTCTCGGTGTGGGACTGACTGAAGCAGGGCGGGGTGCGCTGGGGCACTGGATAATCGTGAAAGACGGGAAGATCTACAGATACCAGGTGGTAACTCCGTCAAACTTCAACGCATCGCCGAAAGATGGTGAAGGTAGGAGAGGGCCGTACGAAGAGGCTCTCCTCGACACACCCATTCTGGAAGAAGGGGATGCCGAAAGCTGGGAGGGAGTGGATGTTGTCAGAACCATCAGAAGCATGGACCCCTGCTTGGCATGTGGTGTTACGGTGTACAAGGGTGGCAGAAAAGTGGAGAAGGTAATTGGCGGATGAGATTGGATGAGGGTGTGTGGCTAAACTGGATGGTTAAACTGAGGTGGTTAATATGACTGTTAGCTATGTAACGGAGGATCCGTGGGAGATGCTCATATTCAGGTTCTCAGAAATGATGAAAGACGGAGTCGAGGTGAAGATATCATACGGCGGGATGGAGGCTGGCGTAAACTTCGATTTAAAAGCTCTAGAGAACCTTGCAACCCTTTTCGAAAAAGGTGTCCCCCTGGAAGTTGCAGTGGGAATTGATCTGCCCAGAATGCTTTCCAGCATCGAAGGAGAAGAGCTTGACATTACACTGAAAACAAAAGAGACAGAGTTGAACCTGAAAATGACTGGAGATGTTCTATCCGAGTTCAGAAAAGCTATGCAGCATAATCCCATAGATGGTGAGGTTCTGGCGATGATAGCAGCTTTCCTGAAAAGGCTGGTGGCGTGATATGACGTCGAAGGGCTGGATAAAACTGAACAATTTCAAAATCCCGCTGACCCGCAGGATTAAACTCAAAATGGCAAGGTACGTCTTTCTGGGCAGAATTAAAACATCATACCAGTACAACACAGATAGCGTGCTGATAACCGCAGAGTTTAGAGGAGACAAGCTTGGAAGAGTTATAAATGAACTCTCGGAGTTGCTAAAAGAGTGGGAGAAACAGAACATTCAGACCTAATCAGCAATCAATGAGAATTTTTTATAATTTTATATATTAGTTCTACTACTGCTGCGATCTTTTCTGCTACGACTGGTGTCAAACCGACGCCCCAAGATACATCTTCCGGATGGCATCCCACCACATAGACCTTTTCAGGGAGATTCCCCATTTTGTCCCCCAGTGCAATAAGCTCTTTTAAATCAGCATCATGAAGGTTGAGGCTCTTTGTTCTGGCCTTCCAGATGTCTTCCAGATGGATTACATAGACGTCCCCTGGCTTACCCTCCCCTTCGATGGCATCGACAATGATCGCCACGTCGTATTCCTTCAGTTTGAGCAGAAGATCGTAAAGCCTTTGACCGAAGTCAAGAATGTCTGCTCCGAATAACTCGGCGTTAGCTGTATTAAGCAATTCTCTTATAACGGCTGGACCAAACCCATCATCCCTTCTGAGCTCATTACCAACGCCGGCAATGAGAATTCTGCGGTTTTTTACCATGTAATTTGATTGCAAAACTTTCGTAAATCTGTTTCTCTGACTATTCCAGAACCCATGGGAAAGTTCAAATTCTCGCTGCCATGATTTAAGAGGGGGTAGATGAGTTGAAGACCTTTGCAGATATTGAAGGAGTAAAATGCTGGGGGGTCAAGGAAGGGAAGAACGGGCTGGGAATCGTTGTGTGCAAAGGCAGAGTTGCAGCGGTCTACACCACCAACAGAATCAAAGCCGCTCCCGTGAGGTACAACATGGAGTCTCTGAAAGGAGAAATCGAAGGAATAATCGTAAACAGCGGAAATGCAAACGCTTTTACAGGCAGAAAGGGTCTGGAGAATGCAAAAAAGATGGCGGTGCTCCTAGCAAGCAGAATTGGTTGCAGTAATGACAGAATAGCAGTCGCCTCCACTGGTGTGATTGGGAGGCAACTGGACATGGGATTGATCGAAAAGATGTTTGAGGAAGTTTATTCAAAGCTCTCGACAGGTAAAGAAGCCGCCGAGGCTTTTGCCAGAGCCATAATGACCACAGACAGCTTTCCAAAGCTTTACTCTGCAGAAGCCGGAGATACCGTTGTGGCAGGGGNGGCAAAAGGAGCGGGAATGATTGCCCCGAATATGGCGACTATGCTGGCATTCATTTTTACCGATGCAGATTTCGAGGCAGAAGAGCTCCAAAAAATGCTGAAAGAGGCAGTAGACAGATCCTTCAACGTCACGGTTGTGGATGGCGACACCTCTACAAATGATATGGTCATTCTGATATCTACCGGGAAGAAAAGGGTGGGCAAAGATGCTTTCCAGCATGCACTGCTCGAAGTATGCGTCAACCTGGCAAAAATGATGGCAAGGGATGGGGAAGGCGCTACAAAGCTGATGGAGGTTGTTGTGAAGGGAGCACGAAATGAAGAGGATGCATTTAAGGCTGCTAAAGCAATAGCATCGTCACTGCTTGTGAAGACAGCAGTATTCGGAAATGATCCCAACTGGGGGAGGATAATTGCAGCTCTAGGTTATTCAGGAGTGGATGTGGATGAGACAATAACCCTCGATTTCGCTTCAGCCGATGGAAAAACTGTGAGGCTACTTGAGAGAGGGGCGGCAACTGGAGAAGAAAATGAGGCTGCAGAGCTGCTGAGAGGCACCCAGGAGATTAGAATAGTGGTCAATCTGCATAAAGGCGAAGCTGAAGGATATGCTTTCGGATGCGACCTGACATACGATTATGTGAGGATAAATGCCGAATACACTACCTGATTTTCTGAGAAGCAATGCTTCTTTACTCCATACACTGAGCCACCAGATCAATCACACCGGCAATCTCATAACTCATCCTGTAATACTCCCTCAGATCCTTCAGCTGCGTTTTGCAGTTCTCGCATATAGTTGAAACGATTTCAGCTCCGGTCTCCCTGATCTGCCTCACCTTCACCTCCCCCGCTCTCAGCCTGACTTCGCTGAGCTCTGGAACTGCTACAAGGCCTCCTCCGCCCCCGCAGCAGAAGTTGAATTCCTTGTTTGGGCTCATCTCTCTGAAGTCCTCTGCTATCTGGCTGAGAACGAACCTGGGCTCCTCAATAAGCCCGCCATTCCTGGCAGCCTGACATGGATCGTGGTAAGTTAAAGGAGTTTTTATGGTTGATTTAAGCTCGATTTCGCTGCGCTTAAGATAGTCAGCAACAACTTCAACCACATTCCTTATCCTGAAATCCTTCCCGAACCATTTCGGAAAGAGCAGCTTAAACACTCTGTACGCATGACCGCATTCCGTTATCACTATCTCCCTCGCCTCCACCCTCTCAGCCTCATCTCTAACCCTTCCGGCTATCTGCTTAGCTCTCTCCATATCGCCCAGGAAAAAGGCGAAGTTTGATGCTTCGAATATGCTGAGAGTCCAGTTTTCATCGACGGCATTGAAAATCTTTGCAGCAGGGGCGATGGTGTGGGCTCCCTGCAGAGCCACATACAGAATGTCGGCCTTCTCCTCAACGGGTATTCTGACGTTGTATTGCTTTTCAAGCATCTCGATGCCGAGCCTGAAGGTTTTGATATGGCTCTGCCACCTCTCTCCTTTCATGACCTGTGTCTCAGCCAGCTCGTGAAGACTTTCCGGACACTTGCCCGTTGAGGTAAGCTGCCCTCTTGCTCTGCTGACGTATGAAGCGGTATCTATGGAGAAGGGGCAGAAGATGGCGCAGCGTCTGCAGCCCGAGCATTCGAAGGCGTAGTCGTAGTAGTCGTGGTAATCGTGTTCCAGGTTAATACCATCTAATCCCAGCTTCCTCAGCTTCCTGATTTTCAGCGCTGCTGCGTGCTGGACTTTGCCGCTGGTCAGAAACATGTGGCATGCTTTCAGGCAAGAGCCACACCTTACGCATATTTCGGCAGCATCAACTGCATCTATCTTCATCATTCCTGCCACCTCAGAGGCAAGTAGGAAGTGACGAAGGCTCCGATGGAGTGGAAGAGCTTGCCGTAGGGGAGGTAGATTATGAGGAGCTGGGCAAGTAAAGCGTGGGTTGCAAGAACGAGGTCATATTCTGGAGCTTTAGGAGTGAAGTTAATCAGAGAAGCAAGATAGCCTGAGAAATCATAATACTCGCCTGAGAAGCGCATGGCGAGACCAGTTGCTGCTATGGAGAGCAACAGAAACAAAGCAAAGTAGTCTTCAAGAGTTGAGATAACCTTTACCTCCCCAAACCTTCGTGCCAGAAGGAAGAGCATGGTTACAAGGAACATCAGGCCGAAGAAGGTGCCGAGAGCAAAGGCAATGCGTTCATCGATTTTTATTCCTAGAAACATTCTGATGTGTCCTATTATGATCAAGGCGAGGCTGAGATGAAACAGCCAGGATGCAAGCCATAGCTTCTTGTCGTTCTTAAAAAGGGGAGTGAAGAGGAGGATTTGCCTGGAGTATGTGGATACTTTTTGGGCCAGGCTCGATGACGCGTAGGGAAAGATGGGGTTTGATGCAACGTTATCTCTGAAGCGGTAGACCCTCCATATAATGCCCAGGGTGAAGAGTAAGATGGTGAAATACGGGAGAATTGTGAACACGAATTCCATCATTTCACCTTTCTCAGAATGAACTTGAAGTGACCGTTTTCCTGACAGCAGTTCACAACTTCTATTCCTGCCTTTTCTGCCCAGAGAGGGATTTCAGCCATTGTACCCGGATCGCTTGTGAGCACCGTCACTTCTTCACCGGCTGGAACTTCCTTAATTTTCTCCCTCAATTTCAGGAGAGGTAGAGGACACGTGAGACCTCTGAGATCGATGATGGCCCCCATAGTGGCAGGTAAACGTTGTTAAATAAAAATTTATTGGTTACAAAAATAAAAAATAAAAATGGGATATGTATTAAGTTATTGGAAGAATTCAGGATGATTTTCCAGCAAGAAAATCTGCTACCTTCTCTGCTAGAACGCTGTTGTTTTCCAGAAATACGTAAGGTGGAGTCAAAAACGTGAAGTCTCCCATGGCAAGGACGCTTTCATTGGCAGCAATTACCGGAAAGGCGGATGCTGTTTCAGTGTAGGAAGAGCGGGTATCTGGAGGTGAGAGGGCCAAGGTGCTGTGGGAGTACACAGCAGTTGATGTGAAGAGGACTATTCTCTTCAGACCGCTCACCATCTCATCCTCCGCAAAGTCCGAGACTATTACGTTGCGGTAAATTCCATAGGAGGAGTTCTGATTGTAGATGTACCCCGGATAGAAGAGGATGCCGAAATGAGAAGCGAGAGAGTTGATACCGGTAACTGTCGAGTCCTCCCCTTCGTTTACCTCTGGATCGAAGGCCAGAAACAGTCTTCCACCCTTCTCCATCATCTCCTCTACGCATTTCACTTCCTCATGACTGAATGATTTTTGAGGAGATATGACGATGAGAGACGATGCATTTCTCACCATCTCACAGAAAGTGCCGGCATTGCCTGTACCGGTATAAGCCATGCTGAGGTTTCTCTCAAGAAGTAACTGCTGCAAGAAAACAAGGTCATCCATCTGGAATCTGTTGGAGTGAGATGCATCCACCACAACATCCCCATAGCCTGCCTGAGGAGCTGAAGGTGTCTCATTGTCCCTCTGGGGGGTGACATCAGAAAAGTAGATTACGGACTCATCACCGAAAAGAGCGCTGGAAGTGTTTATCATGTACTCCGAAACGCTGGGCTTGAGCCAGATAACCGAATAGCTCTTTAATCCTGCCATCTCCGCTGCTTTCTTAACAGCATCGTATGTGGACCCTATGCCATCAACCAAACCAATTTCAAGGGCAGAAATGCCAAGGTATATTGTCGCCCTTGAAAGCTCCTGTGAGCTGGCATTCAACCTCTCCCCCCTCTCCTGGATTACTGCAGATAGAAAATTCTCCTGAGCCCTCCTAAGCTTTAAGGAAAATTTCAGAACATCCGTTCCAGTAAACTTGTGCTCGCCCGTTTCAATCTGCGATGCGGATGGAGTGTACCTTTTGGGAAGAGGGGCAATAACGCCTATGCTCCCCACGCTGGAGGTTGGTGTGGCGTAGATGTAGTTGGCGGCAATTGCAACGTAATAGCCACCGGATAGAGCGTCTCCACGGATTGCTGCCACAACAGGCTTGCTATTGCTTAACGAGGAGAGGCTGAGGTAGAGGTCTTCCACGTAGTCTGCTCTTCCACCCCTGCTGTCTATGCTGATCACAACAGCCTTTATAGAGTCATTGTTGATGGCTTCGTTGATCTGAGAGGCAATTGCATAGTAATCCTCCCTCGTGAGGATGTAACCGTCAACGGTGACGACAGCAACCAGATCTTCAGCTTTTGGTAAACTGAGGAACAGCAGCAGTGAGGCGGCTACTACTGCAATAACAATTAAACCAAAGACAGCCATCTTCCAGCTGAAACCAGCCATCGCTTTTACTTTTAAATTCCAAATCATATAAGCTTTCCTGAGCGGGTTCTAAAATTGGTTCTAACGTCCTGAATGCGTCATGATATATCTTTCCGTGTTAGTTCTCCAATTTTGACAAAACCCGAACCTATTAGGGGATACTGCCTTATAACACCTGAAAGAAACTGAATAAAGGTGATAGAGTATGGTAGATAAGGAAGAAGTTGTTGAAAGGCTCAAGAAGGTTATGGATCCCCATACTAAGCAGAACGTATGGGATATGGGTCTTATTGAAGAGCTTGAAGTTGAGGGTGATACGGTTAAGCTCATCTTCCGCCCTTCATCGCCTTTCTGCCCCATCGGCCAGCAGCTGGCCTTCGCCATAAAGAGGAGCGTTGAGGATCTGGGCGTTAAGGCTGAAGTGAAGGTTTCCGGATACATAAAGGAGAAGGAGCTGAACGAGCTTCTGTGTAAGTGATGTGTGAGTAAGTGGTGAGTGATGGTTATGGGGCGTGTGGAACTGGATGTTAGGGGATTGCCTCATCCCGAAAGGCCCCCTCTCGTCATGCAGAAGCTGAAGGAGCACGGTGAAATTGACCTTATAGTGGAGATAGAGCCGAAACCTCTGATGAGTATGCTGGAAAACATGGGTTACGTTTGCGATTCTAAATTTGAGGGTGATAAGTGGAGGGTAAAAATCAAGAGGAGGAGTGACTGATGGTCGAGACCCTTGATGTAAGAGGTTTGAAGAGGGATGAGAGATTCCCGCTCATATTCGAGAAGCTGAAGGAGCACGGAGAGCTTGACGTGATAATTGAGGCTGAGCCCAAGCCCCTGGTTAAAAAACTCCATGATGAAGGCTATCTTGTCAGGTTGAAGGAAGAAGGAGACCATGTGAAGCTGGAGATAAGAGAGCCTGAGATAATCCCGGGGAGCTGCCCGGGTGCAACGACGATCTTCAGGCCGAAGCTGGAAATTGTTAGCTGTCCCTTCTGCGGAGCAGACATGGAAAGGTGGACGGACGAGATAAAAGGAATATGCGAGAACTGTGGTAAGGAAGTCATATTCGAGATCGACAGCTGTGTTCAGTGGTGCGAGTACGCAGAAAAATGCTTAGGAGACAAATACGAAGAGATCATGAAGACGCTGGAGGAACAGAGGTTCCTGAAAAAAGGGATTGTTGACGTAACAAAATATATTAAATTGGAAGAGTAGTCAATAATATTATCAGGCTTAAACAGATAACGGTGGTGAAAATATGATAACTCCCGAAATGACGGTTGCAGAGGTTCTGCGAAAGAAACCATCTGCCAAAAAGATTCTTTTCAAGTACGGCATATGTGATTGCTGTGGAGGAAATGTAAGCCTTGAGGATTCCGCCAAATTCAGAGGAGTAGATGTAAAGACCCTCATCAAGGAAATCGAAGAGAGTTAGGGGGTTCGATTTTGAATATCGCTTTTAAGAATCTTCCGCTTAGGTTTCTCTATGCCGGACTGATTTATCTTGTAATAGGAGCTATTGCGGGAGTTTTAAACATTCAGGGATACGGCCTGAAGGGCATTCATTCCCACCTGATGCTGGCTGGCTTCGTCAGCCTGACAATTGTTGGTGCTATGTATCAGCTTGTACCAACGATTCTTGGTAACGAGCTGAAACTGCGGAAGTTGGCTGAAGCCAGCTTCATTCTTCTGAATTTCGGTTTGCTTGCTCTGATATATTCGTTCATTTACAGTTTCAGCCTGATGGTGCCAGCAGCCGGGATTTATACTGCCGGGGCGATAAGCTTCGCCGCCTCCATATATGCAACTGTTCTTACAGCTCCAAGGAAAAACGTGAGCATAGCCGTCTGGTTTTTCAGCATAGCCATAATCTACTACCTTGCCGGGATCATATACGCTGCTCTGGCATTCAGTGGTGTTATCTCGTTCAGAATCCCCGTCCATTCACACTTACTGGCCGTTGGCTGGGTGAGTTTAACAACTTACGGAGGCCTTTACGAGCTGTTTCCCATGCTATCCCTGAGAAAGCTGAAAAGCGTGAAGTTAGCTTATTTTAACCTCCTGCTAACCAACGCTGCACTGATCGGTATGTTATACGGCTTCTACCTCTCCAAGGAAGTCTTGCTCTATTCAGGAGTTGTCTTCGCAGCCTCATTCTACCTCTTGGCAGCAAACCTTTTCGCAACTCTTGCGACTCAATCGGAGAGTGGAGCTGAGCTGGACATAAGCGTGAAATTCTTCGTCCCCGCCTTACTCTTCGGCCTGGCAGGCATTACTCTTGGCCCCCTCAATGTTGCAGGCAGCTATACATTCCAGCATTCCCATCTTCTGCTTCTGGGCTGGATAACTCTCACCATAATCGGAGCAGAATACCACATCATACCCATGCTGACCTGGATGGAGAAGTATGCAAGCAAGCTGGGAGTTGAGGATGTTCCCATGATAGCAGATTTGTTCAGCATGAAGCTTGGCAAAGCTGTTCTTGCAGGCAGCATTGCGGGAGTTGCTCTGCTCGCGTATTCTGCAACAGCACCCATTGGCGGAATTATCTTGCTTGCAACATTTCTGGCTTTCGCGGGAGACATGGTTGCGGTGCAGTTCAGGTAGGTCCCAGATTGATAATTTCCCGTAATGGAGTTCCGGGAAAGATTAGCTCGTCTGGGATTTGAAAGACTTTCAAGGAGTTTTACGGTAGATCCCTGCCCGTATTTTGGGAAGGAAGGTAGGCTAGAGGAGATAACAGAGAAATATCGAACTCGACATTCGAACTCTTATCGTAAATCTAAAGCAGGAGAAGTTAGGCAAACAAGTCCATTCAAAAGTCCTTCAGATTGTGAACCATTGGTTCACTTTTCGAAAAGTTTATTACGATAAAATAAGATTAGATTAATAACTATGAGTGAAGAGAAGCCCTCAGAAAAAGAAATCGTCCTAGTTCTTCATTCCGTACTCTATGCCCTGCAGGACGCGTTGGGAGAGCCGGGGAATAAGGTACTCATATATACCGCAAGAAAGATCCCCTTAATACTTGGCAAATTCGGGTTTTCCTTTGAAAAGGATAAAAGTCCGGAAGAGAACGTTTTAAAGTTTCTGAGCATTTTAGAGGAAACTGAGCTAATTAGCGATGTTGAATTCAGCAGAATTGATGAGAACACATTCGAGCTGAAAATAGGAAAGTGCAGTTTGGCTGATACGAAGGTACATGAAGTTCTTAAGCCAGAACGGGTGTTTTGCCCGTACGCAATTGCTGTGGCGTCTATTATAAGAGAGATAATAAGTGAAGATGTTGTTTTGATCGAATCGGAGTTTACAGAGACGGGTAGTATAGCAAAAATGAGAGCTTACAAGTACGTTGTCGTTTGAATGTGTGCAGATATGAGGAGTAATTCAGGAAAGAAGTTGATAGCTATTCTTGGAAGGTGAGTTCGACAGTAAATATTGGGAAGTTGTTGACAGATTGATGGTACTGGACTGAGAGAACTCCTAAACATCAGTCCCAGCGGGAACTACTCCCCTCAAGCGGAGCATTTCACTCCAATTACGCAAGATGTGAACCTCTTGCTGATTACTGGATTGGCAGCTAAGATTTAACATTGATTAATTAACTAATCATACTATGTGGAGGGGCTGCCGAATCTGATCCCTTGGAAAAAAGTCAGAGGATGGAGTTGCATTCACTGCGGATTTTGCTGTTCAGAATACGACATCCCCGTGACACTGGAAGAAGAGGAGAGGCTGAAAAAATACGGAAACGTTTTCAAGAGGGGTAAAATAGGCCTTTATCTCAGGAAAAAGAGAGGAACGTGCGTATTCAGGAGCAAAATTGGATGCAGAATTTATAAAGATAGGCCGATGGCATGCAGGAAATATCCGTTTTACGTAAAGCAGCAGGGAAACGAGGATTCGCTGTTCATTCATGATGGCATGGAACATCATGTGTTCCTAGATGCCAGATGCAGTGGGCTGGGGAGAGGCGATGACATTGAGGAGGAAATCAAGAAAGTGCTGCAAGTTTTGAAGAATGCTTAGCTGAGCGTTCGCTTTCAAGTTCAGGAGAAAAGCTCCGTTGTCTTGATATTCCTCCAGAAAAACAACGCCAGCAGAATTCCAACTGCCGAGATGAAGACGACCTGCGATGGAGCGCCGCCTGGCAGGTTGAGCATGCCACTGCCAGCAAAGAGCCCGAGGATTAGCAAAGAAATACCGGCTAAGCTTACAGCAGCGCCTCTCCGCGGGTAGTCTCTTGAGAAGTGATGGAAGAGGGCAATGATCACTCCTAAGACAAATACCTCCCTTACAAACAAACCGATCAAGATCGCTAAAGCTGCAGCATACGCAATTAAACCCCTCAAACTGCTTTCCTTGCCCTTCAGCCCTGAGTCCAGTAGGAGAATGGATGGCAGGATGACTGCAAGAACTGCAACCACATCGGCTTCATACACATTAGCCACCTCGAACTCGTAACCAAGCGCCAGGCAGTAAGCCAGGAACAACAGGAGGAAAAGGTCTCTCCTAGACTTCAACAAGTACAAGACAGGAGAGAGCAGAGGTGTATAAATTCCGGCAATCAGCCCGCCGACCACTGCAGCTAAAACGGCAATCATCTTATCGCCTCCCTGATGACTTCAAGAAGATCCGATGGTCCCAAATCCAGCGTTGGAACTATCCTGCTGAACTTCTTGACAACATCCTCCCTCTCCAGGTACCTTCTGTAGAGCCAGAGCAGCGTCTCTCTGTCTATTCTCGACTCATCATAAAACAGCACAGGGTTTGGTGTTAACAGCAGAATTTTGTGCCTGTTTCTCAGCTCTGACAGAACCCTTATCAGCTCTCCAGTATGGGCAGTGATATCAGATATGAAAATCAGGAAGGCTGAAGATGGAAGTGCGCTTACGGACTCCATCAAACCAGTTGCAAAGCTCCTTCTACCCTTAATGGCCGGCATCACCTTCCTGAGGAAGTTCCTCGCTTCTTTCGACACTCTAAAGCTGATTTCAGGTATCTTTACTCCAAGTATGTCCGAGTACACAGGAGTTATTTTCAGGGATCTGACGATTCTCTCAATCTGCTCCGGGCTTTTTGAGGCTTCAACCCTGTATTTTATGCCATAATCGTCGTAAACTATCAGACCCACCCTGTATCTCCCGAGCGCGTACGCAAGCTGGAGTGTGAGGGTTGTTGCATAGTCTATTTTCGAGTTCCTTATGCCCTTCCTCATCTCCCTTCCGGCATCCAGGATTATGTAGATATCTCCTTCCACCTCCCTAAGAAAGTCCTTGACAATCAGCTCGCCCAGCCTGGCTGTTGCCTTCCACTCCACATGCTTTGTGTCATCACCTGGCTGGAATTTCCTCAACGAATGTATCTCTATCGTTTGGATGCCGAGCAGAGCTCTTTGATAAGTGGTCGCAAGTTTGATGTTCTCCTCAGCCCTCGCCTCCTCCCTTACCCTGTCGAGAGACGGATAAACTTCCACATCGATTTCTGAGTCCACGATAAAATCAGAATAATAGAGTTCTCTCGAATCCATCACTCTGACCTTCGGGCCCTTGATTGTATGCACCCCTCTTACAGGAACGATGAAGTACTCCACCTCCCTCTCTTCACCTTCATTTAGCATAAATGGGGGCGGCACTTCTGCTTTGAAACCGTGGGGGAGGAAATCCTCCAGAATTGCTATTTTCAGCTTTTTGTCGGTGAGGTTCCTTAACCTCAGCCTTGACCTTGCCCGCTCACTCTCTGTCAGCCTGCTATCTACTTCTCTTTCAGCTTCGATCTTCGGCGAGAATTCCGAGCGGAGATAAATGAGGTAGAGGATGATGGCAAAGGCGAGTAAGGCCGGAAAGACGTTCCGGAGAAAGTATCCCTGAACGAAAAGAAGGAAGGCAAGCAGTATTAGCAGCTCTTCCCTCCTCATTTCGGTACCACAACCTCATCAAGAACTTCTTCTACCAGATCCTCACCCTTCAGACCGTCTATTTCGTACTCGGCCTTTATCCTTATCCTGTGGCCCAGAATGTGCACGGCAAGCTCCTTCACATCGTCAGGGATTACGTAATTCCTTCCTCTCAAAAAGGCGAGGGCCTTGGATGCAAAGAGAAGGTGTTCTGAAGCTCTGGGACTTGCTCCCAGCAAAACCCTCTCGTCACTTCTCGTCCTGAGCGAGATCTCGTATATGTAGTTCAGAATTGCTTCGCTCGCCTTGACCTTGCTGGCTTCGTTTATCAAAGAAAGGACTTCCTTGCCAGCCATTATTTTCTCAACACTGTTGAATTCTCCTTTCTCCTTCCTGTTCAGCAGGAGCAATTCTTCATCTCTGTCCAGATATCCAATTTTGATCTTCAGCATGAACCTGTCCAGCTGGGCCTCCGGCAGGCTGTAGACTCCCTCATACTCAACGGGGTTCATGGTGGCTATAACCAGAAAAGGCTCAGGAAGGTTAAACGTGGAACCCTCTATTGTAACCTGACGCTCCTGCATGGCTTCAAGCAGGGCAGATTGTGTTTTAGGGGTCGCTCTGTTTATTTCATCTGCCAGAACAACGTTGGCAAATATCGGTCCTTTTCTAACCCGGAATTCTGAAGTTTTTTGATCGTAAAACACACCACCTATGATATCTGCAGGCATCAAGTCGGGGGTCAGCTGAATTCTTGAGAAAGACAGGCCTATTGCGTTTGTGAAGGCTTTGGCTATGGTGGTCTTTGCAACTCCTGGCACACCTTCAAGCAGAACATGTCCGTTCGACAGCAATGCTACTGCCAGCAGCTCCACCACTTCTTCCTTCCCGACAACGGCCTTGCTAACTTCATTCTTCAGCTTCTCTAGGAATTCTCTTCCCTCCATACCTATCACCAAATTTTGAGCCGGTTTTTATCTCATCCATTATCCTTTCGAGGATTTTTGTATCGACCCAGTCTGGTAATCCTTCAAATATATCCTCTTCCCTTCTAGGTAATAATCTAACTAAAGAGTTTATGATTTTGCGTGCAATTCCACTTTCAATGAAAACAGCGAGAGCTGCGACTGCAACAAAAATCTGGAAGGCCTTTCCCCTGTCAAGCTCTCTGTGGATGTAAACGGTTGTGATTGAATATGGATTGAAGTCAGAGTGGTGGGCCTCATCGAAGTAGAAAGTGCTGCCAAGATTTCCAATGAGGTTTTCTATAAACTGTCTGTTCTCCTCAAACATGTCGTTTATCAGGATGCTCGGATCCGATAGCAGGATTATTCTGCCATTTCCGTATTTGAGTTCGGCCAGAATGGGATAACTTCGCATGCTATTGCCGACAACGCTTACCTTACTGGTGAAAACCTCCCCTTCAGCACCAACTATTGCTGATGGTACGTTGAGTGTGAGTTTTTCAACACCGACAGCAAGCTCTGGGTCCTCTATCCTCACCACCACCGGAAATTCCGCTCTTTTGATGTAGAATATGTCCTTTAAGGGCTGATTTGAGAACCTTGCCTTAACTCCAAGTTTCTCCAGCAAGCTGTTGGCTGTTCCGAAATCATCAGCTATGAAGAGAGTTCCACCCCTCTCAAGGAATTTCTTAACCTCTTCAGCTTCGAGGGATGAGAAGTCCATGTCCGGGCCAATTATTATCAGCGTGCCAGTGGATTTGCCGAATTCTACGGAGTTGTAAGGATACATAACTGGAATTAATTTTTCTCTATCAGCCAGAAGCTTGGCAAATTCAGAACAGCCGTTCCATTTTGTGTTGAACATACTGAACTCTGCAGAGGTTTTTATTATGGGTACAGCAAGAGGAAGGATGAGGAATAAAATGCCGATGAAAATAAGAAAACCGTAAATTACCCTCATTTTAGTTCCTCCTGTTCTTTCAATTCCTCTAATATTTTATCAATTAATCTCAAGTACACATCCATTTCCTCACCGCTGAGTTCCACAAGACCATATACGGCTTTCTCATGGAGATACGTAACAGTCCTTAACTTTTCAGCAAAGGGCTCGCTTTCAAGGGTTTTCAAGAGTTCTCTTGGTGTCAAGCTCTTTTTGAGGTTGTATTTGGTAGTAGCAGCGGTGAAGAGGGTGTTGTAAGCATCGCTAACACTTTTCGGAAGCTCCAGCTTTCTATCCTCGATGGCTTCAGGTTTTCTTACTTCTTCCACTTTTTCTGGCTCAGCTATTTCTACTACTTCTTTGCCTATTGCCAGTGTTTCTTCAATTCCTACTTTCTCCCCCTTTCTTGAGTATCGAAGATATAAAGCTGACACAACAATTACTCCGGCAAAGATTAAGATGGCAAGCCAGTACAGCAGAACACCGCCAACAGTAACACTAACTATCTTTTGACCTTCTTCTTTTAGCCTTGCGTTTACCATCTCCTGAGTGACCTTTATCGACTTTGGATATCCAGAATCGTAAGCTTGAGCTGAGGAGCTCGGTTCGACCACTATTTCGACTCTATTTGATTCTGCAGACCTGTAGAGCGAATTTCCTGGGAAGTACGCATACACACTGTACATCCCTGATTTCGTGAAATTTAAGGTGAAATTGAACTCTCCAGCTGTGTTTAGCCTTTTTACATCGGCCGAATTGACAAATACGTGAATAGGTACAGCTTCGCTCACCCCATCAATTCTGCCTGCGAAGTTTACTGTTTCATTAATCCCGATGCGCATCTTATCTGCTTCAATATAAAGCGATGTGGGAAACCTTGAGAAAAATATGGACATTGTTGCCTCAGAACTTTTGTAAGTTTCGTTTCCAGCATAGAATGCCCATATGTTCACAAATCCTTCAGAGCTTCTCGTTACGTTGAAGCTGAAGAATCCGCGATGTGCCATTAATTGAAAGCTATTGCTATCAACTTTGATCGTTATGTTTGCATTCAGTGGATTTCCGTAGTAATCTGACAGAAAACCGGTTACCGTTACATTCTCGCTTATAAAGGCTGCGGATTTGGAGGATAAGACAATATACGTGGGTATTTTACGCACATTTACCTTCACAACACTGGGCTTTACAGTTTTCCCGTTGCTCGATCCTTCAACTCGGATAACGTGCTCGCCGGGCTCTTCGAATCTGTAGTTCATTATGCTGCCATTAATTTCGTGTTCCACTTCATCGATGAACAATGCCGTAGGTGTAACATTTTTAGAGTAAATGAATATCTTTACTTCCTGATACAGAAAGGGGCGATCCTCTGAAACCGCCATTAAAAGGCTCTCTTTTTCAAATTCAAATCTTGCCAGCAGACTTTCATAATAAGCAATTAAATCGTAAACATCTTCTAATTTGGATCTGAGCTCTGAGGTGTCGAAATGAAGATCTGATGTTTCGTTCCTCAGTTCTATTTTCTCTATCTCACCTATGGAATTGTTTATTCCATCGGCGGCCAGCCGCATGTTCATCAAAGCTATTCTCGCATTTATATATGCGAGGCTGTTGTTCTGATTCTGAAAAAGGAGTTCAATATTCTCCAGAAAGATAGGCTGGAAATGAGTTAGTTTTTTAATTTCAGTAGATAAGGTGATAAATGGCTTTATTACTACAGAGACGTTACTCTCAATCCCCTTAGCAGCGTAAAATCTGCTTTCTTCCTCTGTAAGCTTAACTTTCTGTTCCAGCGAGGTAGAGAAGTTCACAGCATCTGGATCTTCATCCAGAAACTTGTCCAGACACTTTCCAACATCCTCAATAATCTTTGAAAAATAAATATAGATTCCTTCATCACTGAAGTTTGCTTTGGAATAGATTTCGTGTCTGATTTCGTTGGCTCCGTTAACCGGATAAGTGAAGATTAAGAATATGATTAATATCAGAGCCTTTCGCATTGTTTACCCCATAAAGCAAATGGTATTTAAAGTTTTGATAAATAACATTTTTCGATGAAGGCCAAGCACATCGCTGGGACTCTGCTGATTTCAATTGGTGCGGTATTGACACTCCAAGGGGCGGTGGATGCGAACCAGAGTATGATAAACGCTGGAATAGGCGGAGTGTTTTTGGGAGTAGTTGTCCTGACTTTTTCAACCTCAGATTATATAAAATATGACGCTTTTAGAGCAGTTGTTCAGCCATACGCAGAACTGGCAAGGAGTCTTGCTGACACGCTGGAACTGAAAAATAAGGCTGTATACATCCCACCTTACGACAATCTGCTCGATGGCGGAGTGTTTGTACCGTTGCATGAGAATTTCGATGTCGATCTGGCCAAGCTCGATGAGAATACGATATTCGTCACGGATGTGGGCAGGGAAAAGGAGATGGGTCTGTTTTTGAAGCCTCTAGGCAAGGAACTGATGAAAATGTATGAAAGCTATTCCGAAATGGAATTTACGAATGCCGGAATCCAAGTTGTTGAAAACGCATCAGCCGTTCTGAGAGCTCTTGGTCTGGCTAAATCTACGACTGTGGAGGAGAAAGGGGATAGGATTAGAGTTTATCTAGAAGGTGTGAGGGTGGAGACTTGCTCAGCTGCATGCGAGCAGATTGCCTGCCCTGTATGCAGCTCAATTCTGCTTTCAATCGCCAAGAGCTTACAGGAGTTGATACTGGTTGAAAATTTCAGATTTGAGGATGGCTTTATCGAAATATCTGCCAAAAAAATCGGAGGTATTGAAAGATGGATGTAGATGATGCCGTGGTTCTAACTCTGGCGGTCTGGGTTGTTATTACATCCCTATTGGTGAAAACAGTTGACGTTTACGTGACGCTGCTGCTCATAGGTCTTCTGGTTGTGGCGGAGGTGGCTGGAAGCTTTATAAATCCTGAAACAAAACAAGGGCTAAAGCCAGCCATATACTTTCTGCTCTTCATTTTTGTTGTGATAGTCGCAAGGAAGGTCATGGAAGTGCTCAGCTGACTGCAAATAGTCGCCATCTATCCAATTAATCTTTTCTGGGTCGATATTCGAATCTTTGGAGATCTGTTCATTGATCTGTTTTAACCTCACCATATTTCGACATCTTTTTACAGTTGCCACAAACTATTTATTTCCTCCACTATTAACTAAATTGTGGTGGATTTCTATGGATTATGGTGTCGAGATTAAAAGAGTGGATAAGCAGGGAAGAATAATTTTGCCATCGGACTGGAGAAAAAAGGAGCTGAAAGACAATGATGAGGTTTTTATAATCAAGGAAAAAGGTATTCTAAAAATAATACCGAAAAAAAAGTCCGATCTGACTAAGTACTTTGATAGTGTGGATTTAGGTGTGGATTTTATTGAAGAATGGGAAGAACTCGAGAGGGAATTTTATGAAATTCCTTGATGCAAACATATTCATCTATGCATATTACAAGCCGAGAAAAGAACTCAGCGAAAAAGCACGATGGATGAAGGAGGAATCAAAAAAGATATTGAAGAGGATAAATGACGGAGAAGAAGTAGTAACGACAGTAGTACATTTATCTGAGGTCAATAATTTCCTGAAAAAATCGATGGATATGACTTCCTTACAGAATTTCTTCTTAGAGCTTTACTCACTTGAAAATTTCAAAATAGCTGATGTCAGTGCTGAAGATTATCTTGGAGCTGTCGCCATGATGGCAGAAACAGGATTGGATGCGAACGGCTGTTTGGCTCTCAAAGTTATGAAGGATTTGGAAATTACGGAGATCTATTCCTTCGACAGAGGATTCGAACGGTTCGTGAGGAGGTTGCCCTAGGCTCATAATTTAGAGAGACCCGTGAGACCCTAAAAATAAGTAAATTTAAAAATTTTCAGTACGCCAAAGGAGCAGTAAACTAGCAAGAATACAGAGTCAAATAGCTCATACAGGTGATCGGAAGATGAAAAGCTGGAAAAATACATGGGATCTGCTTACAATAATCTCTCTTTCAATTTTGCTAATCCTGATAATCTACCTTTTTCCGGATAGCATGTGGAGGAAGGCTATAGGTCTTCCTTTCATCCTCTTCTTTCCCGGATATTCCCTGATAACTTTTCTTTTCCCGGAGAAGAGAAGTCTGGATGGAATTGAGAGGGTTGCTCTGTCTTTTGGACTGAGCATTGCAATAACGCCTCTTATAGGTTTGGCTTTGAATTACACCCCTTTCGGGATAAGATTGACTCCAATTCTGCTGAGCTTGGCATCTTTTAACATCCTTTTTTCCCTGCTTGCCATGCAGAAGAGGTTTAACACACGTGAACCATTCATTCCTAGAATCGAAGTAGACATTGGATGGGAAGAAATGAATAGGCTTGATAGAATTCTGGCAGTTATTCTTGTAATAGCAATTATCGCTTCGATTGTGACTCTTATCTACCTCATCGTAACTCCAAAGCAGGGTGAAAAGTTTACTGAGTTCTACATACTCGGCCCCAAGGGCAAGGCTGCCGATTATCCGACGAAGTTGAGGGTTGAGCAGAATGCTAAAGTGATAATAGGCATCGCAAATCACGAATACCGGACAGTTAACTATACTGTGGAAATCTGGCTGGTGAATGCCAGTTACGAGAACTACAGAACCGTTATACATCACATGTACTTCTTCGACAGGTTTAGCGTAACTCTAAATCATACAGATATAGACATCGAAGGAAACTGGACGCCTCAGTGGGAATTGCCATATACGTTTTCCATCGACAGGCCGGGAAGGTATAAGCTCTGGTTTTTGCTGTTTAAAGATGCGGTTCCGCCGTTACCATTTGAACCAGAGAAAATGAAAGAGTACACGGGGACTGAAGCTGAGAAGAGGATTATAGATGCTATAGAAGGAAGAATCCAGAGCCTGAATTTGAATGTTGCCGTTAGAAGGATTTAAAAGAATTTAAGACATCATCAATGCGAAATGTCTTTTGACTAAGACTAGGATTAACTACTCCGCTCTCACGACGGGGTTCTGTATCCAGGGGTTTTAGCCCTATTATTTCGTCTTGTAGAATATAAGCTCGGGCGTTCAAACTTGGAATTATACTTGTCACCAAGTACCCCTCACAACTCCCTGAGAGGGTCAAAGAGGCAGTGTACAGTAATTGCAGAAACATAGTTGTCTTCAACCCACATAATACTGAGGACGCCAAGCTACTCCTCAAACTTCTACCACGATACCACGAAGAAAACTTGATTATGATGAGAAGGTACAGAGCAACTGTACGACTCGTATTCGACACTGATGAGCCTTCAACACCTTTCACGATTAGAACTCTCCCCCCATGCTCGGATCCACCGCGAGATAAAGGTGATGTGGAGAATATCATAAAATGTCCCTTGAACTCTATGGAAAAGAGAGAATTCTCGATGAGGAAATTTCAGAGAGAGTGGAAAAACTAAAAAGGATCTCTAAATTCCATTCTCGTCGAAGTAGCAACTTAAACAACTTTTCCCAACAACATAGTCCAAAACAGGGACATTTCAAATGAGCCGCATACTCCTAAGCAATTATCATGACTACACAAAACTGTCGGGCAAGAATCACTGTCAGGACTTCTGTATAGCAAGAACATGCGTATATACAGAGCTAAGCCAGCAAGAACGATTACGGTGGCTCAGGAAAGGTGTGAAAGAGCTGACTAGACATTTACTTTAAACTTATGGAGAAGGCAGGCAATAATTGAAGATGCTGAAAGATTCTTGGAGAGGGAAAAAGCTGTAAAAGAACTGAAAGAAGGGTGAACATCCAAAATGGTAAAAACTAAATATTATCTGTAATTAAACATAAATTATGAAAATCCTTATTACTGGCGCATCGGGACAAATCGGCTCATATGTTCTGGAGAGGTTCGCAGATAAGTGTGATGCTGTGGGAGTTGATTTAAGGCAATGTCCGATTAAGGACTTGAAGGATTTGGTTGTTCAGGGTGATTTGAGGAATTATGAGTTCATGAGGGGAGTTGTTAGAGATGTGGATGTCGTTGTTCATCTAGCAGCTCAGGTTTCTGTAGAAAACAGCTGGAATGATCCAGTTTATGATGCTGAAAACAACATAATCGCCACCATTAATCTTTTAAAAGCTGGTGCGGAGGTTGAGATAAATAAGTTCATTTACATCTCTTCAGCTGCCGTTTATGGAGATCCCCAGTATGTGCCAGTAGATGAGGAACATCCAAAAAATCCGATTTCACCATATGGCGTAAGCAAGCTCACTGGAGAGTATTACTGCAGGGTTTTTGCCGATAAAATTCACACCGTCATAATCAGACCCTTCAACGTTTTTTCGGCGAGAATGAATCCAAACAATCCCTATTCCGGCGTTATAACCAAGTTTATTTCGAGGGCTAAGCAAAAACTTCCTCCAGTGATTTATGGGGATGGGAAGCAGACCAGGGATTTCGTCCACGTAAGAGATGTGGTAGACTTTATAGAGATGGCCTTGAAGAAAGGAGAGAATGGAGAAGCGTATAACGTTGGAACTGGGCGAGAGACTTCGATACTGGAGTTAGCTAGGATCGTGATGGATATTGCTGGAATTCCTGGCGAACCAATATTTGACGAACTCCGCAGGGGAGATATAAGAAGAAGCTGCCCAGACATATCCAAAGCCAGAAAATTGGGATTTGAGCCGAAAACTGATTTAAAGAAGGATTTAGAGATTTTGTTGAACTATTTCTGAAACAAGTTAAAGGAGGACGTGAACGATGTCGGGGCAGAATTTGTTTTCTGGGTTCTATCGGCGAGATTTTACTCAGCAGAAAATATCAGCTTGGCTTCTGCAGCTATCTTAATATCTAATGACGAAGTTGCTGAAAAATCAAGAAAAGTATTAGAAACCAGAACGGAAGGTATTAAATGAAAATCTGGATACTAAAAAATAGAGGTGATTTAAAACAGCATTTAAGCGATCCGCTGTTCAAGAACGCTTACTTCTTGATGCTATCCTCTATATCATCGGCAGGCTCAGGCTTCTTTTTCTGGGTTATAGCGGCGAGGTTTATCCTACTGAAGAAGTTGGTTTGGCTTCAGCTATCATCTCAGCCATGAGGTTCGATCGGCACACTCTCGCTTCTGGGCATCGACATCTCGCTTGTGAGGTTCTTGCCGGGAGATAAAAAGGGAAAAAGTTAATAAAATTCTCACCTTATGCTTTTTGGGGGAGAATAATATTATGTCTGAAATCGTAGATCAAAGTCTGCAGAAAATAGCAAAAGGAACAGGTATAATTTTTATCGGTGGAATAGTTGGAATGCTTCTTGGTTTCATTGGAAGAGCCCTCCTTGCAAGATTTTTCACACAGGCTGAATACGGAATATATTCGTTAGCGTTTGTTTTACTAAGCATTTTCGTGACTATCTCCTTATTTGGACTCCAAGATGGAGTAGCGAGACAAATAGGATATTACCGAGGAAAAAACGACCTTTTAAGAGTTAAAGAAATAATATTTTCATCTATCCAAATAGCATTTATTTTAAGTGTTATTTTATCTATTATTTTATTTTTCATGTCGGATTTTTTTTCAACTAAAGTCTTTCACGACCTTACATTAGCTACCCCGTTAAAAGTTTTTGCATTTACAATTCCATTCTTCGCACTAACACAACTTTTCGTCTCTATTTTCAGAGGTTTTGAAAGCGTGAAGGAAAATATTTATTTTCAAAATATCTTGAGAAATGTTCTTTTTCCTGTATTTCTAATTCCTGTAATTCTTCTCGGTCTCCCATTCATAGACGCGATTTATGCTTTTGCTACCTCGATTATCGTAACATTCATCATTTTTGCTTTTTATATTTTAAAGAGAAGTCATTTGTCTTTAAAAGATAGCATAGGGAATCTTTTTGCTGTAAATCCCATTGGTAAGGAACTGCTACTTTTTTCGACCCCTTTACTTGGAGCTTATATGCTTTCTAAAATCATGAACTGGACAGATACACTAATGCTGGGATACTTCATGACTTCCGACATCGTTGGTTTGTATAATGCTGCCGTACCTCTTGCCCGCTTCATCGTGATGTTCGTATATTCAACACATTTTATCCTCATCCCAATTATGGCTAGCCTTTATTCTCAGAATTTAACCTCTGAGATGAAAAGAACTTATCAAATTCTTACGAAATGGTGCACATTCGCTGCATTACCACTCTTCTTCATATTTATGCTTTTTCCAAAAGTCATACTAAGTTCTTTCTTTGGGGCTAACTACGTAAAAGCTAGCTTAGCATTACAAATTTTATCCGCAAGTTTTTTCATACATGTGCTAATTGGCCCAAGTGGTGCCGCCATTATAGCTATGGGAAGGACAAGATTTGACTTGCTTGCATGTTCGATAGGAACTGTTTCTAACTTTCTTCTAAATGCTATTTTAATTCCAATATGGGGTATCAATGGCGCAGCAATCGCAACAGCATTATCTCTCGTTACTGTTCATTTACTTTATTTAATTAAACTTTATCAGATATCGAGAATACACCCATTTACTAGGAACTATCTAACACCTCTTTTTGCTTCCAGTTTGATTATGTTTCTTATTTATTTTATAGCGAGAAATTTCATTACAATCAATGTTTGGTTACTCTTCTCACTGTCTGTTTTATTTTTTGCAATATGTGTCGTAGTTTTGATAATATCAAAAAGCATTGAGGAAGAAGACTTAATGCTTCTTTTAGCATTAGAGAAAAAATCTGGGTTGAATATAAAGACAGTAAAGAACATATTAAGGAGATTTGTCTGATTAGAAACGTAAGCTTTTTAAACATAGATTTCAAAATTCAAGGGGGATAAAAATGAATGCCCTGAAACGGGGATTGGTAAAGGTCTTTGGAAAATCTCCAGAATATGCAACTGGGTGTGTTAAATTTGCCTTGAGGCTTTTTTGAGTGAGTATCTGAGAGCGAAAAATGAACTGAGGGGGGAAAATACAATATGAAAAAAGCATTAATCACTGGCATAACTGGACAGGATGGATCATACTTAGCTGAGTTTTTACTGAGCAAGAATTATGCTGTTTTTGGGATTGTGAGACGTTCTAGCTCTTTTAACACTGGCAGGATAGATCATCTTATCGAAGCATATTCCTCTGACCGATTTGATTTCTACAGAGGGGATGTTAATGATATAAACTCTTTGATAAAAATACTAAAGGAAGTTAAACCAGATGAGATATACCACTTGGCCGCTCAGAGTCATGTACAAGTTAGCTTTGAAGTTCCAGTCTATACTTTTGATACGGTAGCTACAGGAACTCTCAAATTATTAGAGGCTGTAAGATCTTTAGGATTAGAAAGCAAAATCTATTTTGCTGGAAGCAGTGAGATGTTCGGCTCGTCACCTCCTCCTCAAAATGAGAATACTCCTTTTCGTCCACGTAGCCCTTACGCTGCAGCTAAAGTGGCTGCCTATCAACTTTGTAAGATCTATCGCGAAGCTTATAATATGTGGATTGCATGTGGTATCCTCTTTAATCATGAGAGCCCCAGAAGAGGGGAGACATTTGTAACAAGGAAGATTACAAGAGCGCTTGCTAGAATAAAGCTTGGCCTCCAAGACAAACTCTATCTAGGTAACTTAAATGCACGAAGGGACTGGGGTTATACCCCAGATTACGTGGAAGCTATGTGGCTTATGCTTCAGCAGGATGAGCCTGATGATTATGTTATCGCTACCGGCGAATCCCATACTGTAAGAGAGTTTGTCGAGACAGCTTTTAGATATGCCGGTTTCGACCTGGAATGGGAAGGAGAAGGGTTTAAGGAGAGAGGTATAGATACTCGAACCGGTAGAGTTCTTGTTGAAGTCCACCCTCGCCACTTCAGACCACTGGAAACGGATTTCCTCTTAGGTGACGCCTCTAAAGCTAGAAGGAAATTGGGCTGGAAGCCTAAAACCTCTTTTGAGGAGCTTGTTAGAATAATGGTTGATGCCGATATGAAAAGGGAGAGAATGCTTCTGGAAGGGACTAAAGCTTTTAATGAGGTATGGAGAACTCATATAATATAGGAGGTGGCCATAGTGAAAGTGGCTGTAGCTGGAGGTTTTGGTTTTTTAGGCTCTCATGTAGTAGAGAAGTTGAAGGAGAGAGGTTACAAAGAAGTTATACCCTTTAGCAGAAGAACAGGAGTTGATATAAGAATTTTTGATCAAATAAACAAATTCCTTGCCAAGGTTAGACCGAATGTAGTTATTAACTGTGCATCACATGTAGGCGGAATAGCATACAACGTGCTATATCCTGTGGAGGTCTTTGAGGATAATATTCTTATCGGGTTTAATCTTGTAAAAGCCTGTTACTTGAATGATGTGGAGAAACTCGTAAATATAATGCCTAATTGCACCTATCCTGGAGTAGCCGAGGTTTACAGGGAAAGCGAATGGTGGGATGGAGAGATGCATGAAACTGTTCTCACTTATGGAATGCCCCGGAAGGCGATCTGGGTTCATTGTTGGGCATACAAACAAAAATACGACTTTAATAGCATCCATATAGTTCTTCCGAATCTCTATGGACCAAGAGATCACTTCGATCCTGTGAAGTCTCACGCCCTTGGGGCGTTAATCAAGAAGATCGTTGATGCGAAGTTGAAAAATGAGAGAAAAGTTGTTATTTGGGGCACAGGTAATCCTGTAAGAGAGTGGTGTTATGTGGAGGATGCGGCTGAGGGTATTGTGGTCGCTATGGAAAAGTATAACGATATAGAAATAATGAATATAGGTGAGGGAAAAGGGTATACAATAAAAGACATAGCATATATGATAAAAGAAGTTGTTTCATGGGATGGTGAGTTTGAATTTGATACTTCGCGTCCAGATGGGGCACCCAAAAAAATTTTGGATGTTTCTAAAATGAGATCTATATTAGACTGGGAACCAAAGACAGATATAAGGGAAGGCATAAGAAAAACAGTAGAATGGTATATGAGGAACATGGATAAAATATGAAGGCAATAGTATATAATGGCCTAAAATTAGGGATTTTCATTTCAAAGGAAGATAGACAAAAGGGACTAAACTTCTATTCTGAGGAAGGTGATTTTATCCAAGTGGGTATATGGGGCTATGATAAAGGAAAAAAACTACCTGCTCATATTCATAACACAGTTAAAAGAGAAATAAATCGAACACAGGAAGTTGTATATGTTATGCAGGGAATGGTTAAAGCATTTATTTACTCAGAAAGTGGAAAACTAATCGAAGAAGTCATTCTTACGGAAGGCGATACTTTGATTTTGTTGAACGGAGGCCATGGATATGAGGTCTTAGAGGATAACACTTTTGTTTTGGAAGTGAAAAACGGTCCATATGTAGGTGCTGACAAAGACAGGAGGCGAATAGATGTCTAAGATAAAACTTCATCTGGGATGTGGGAAGAGATACTTGCATGGATACATCCATATTGACCTTGCTGATTATCCCCATATTGATTACAGACATGATGTAAGAAAATTACCGATGTTTAAAGATTCAACTGTCGATTTAATATATGCTTCTCATGTGATTGAGTATTTCGATAGAATTGAAGTAATAAATGTGTTAAAAGAATGGTATAGGGTTTTGAAGAAAGGAGGTATTTTGAGAATTGCTGTACCGGATTTTGAAGCGCTGGTACAGGTATATTTAAAATATAAGGATTTAAACTTAATCCTTGGACCTCTCTATGGGAGGTGGGAAATACCAGGAACTGACAAAGTAATCTATCATAGAACAGTTTATGATTTCCCCTCTCTCAAGGAGGTGTTAGAAAAAGTAGGCTTTAGAAACGTGCGGAAATGGGATTGGCGTAAGGTGTTTGTGGGTGAATATGAAGGCTATGATGATTATTCGCAAGCATATATACCGCACATGGATAAGGACAATGGTATTCTAATCAGCCTAAATGTGGAGGCAGAAAAATGAAATTTATTCATCAAGTCGAACCGTATATAACGGAGAATGAAGTTAAGGCAGTAACGGAGTATCTCCGTTCCGGAGGGTGGCTTACTGAGTTCAAGAAGACTCAGGAATTTGAGCAGATGATAGCAGATTTCTTAGGGGTTGAATATGCAGTAGTTGTAACTAGTGGAACAGTAGCTCTATATCTCTCACTGTTAGCATTAGGGATAGGTTCCGGCGATTCTGTGATAGTCCCTGATTATACGATGATAGCCACGCCAAATTCTGTTAAATGGGCAGGAGCTGATGTAATACTTTGTGATATCGAGAGGGATACTCTTTGTCTTGACTTAAGTAGAGTAAAATTAAAAAGAAATACAAAAGCATTAATATATGTTGCTATAAATGGACGCTCGGGGAATATGGATAAAGTAGTCAAATTCTGCAAGGAAAATAATCTATATTTGATAGAAGATTCCTGTCAGGCATTTGGGTCAAAATGGAATGGAAAATTCTTAGGCACTTTTGGAGATGTTGGCGTGTTCTCGTTTACCCCTCATAAAATAATTACTACAGGTCAAGGTGGGGCTATAGTTACAAATAGTGAGGAGATTTACAACAAGGTTAAAAAATTAAAAGATTTTTACAGAGTGAAGCCGGGAGTAGATATCCATACAGGCATCGGTTTTAATTTCAAATTTACAGATCTTCAAGCGGTTATCGGTATGGAGCAGTTGAAAACAATTGATTATAGGATTAAACGAAAAAAAGAAATATATCAACAATACATGGATAGTCTATCAGAAATTGATTTCATAGAATTTTTGCCTATAAATTTAGATCAAACTGTGCCTTGGTTTGTTGACGTGATTTTAAAAGATGTCCCAAGAGATAAATTCATCTCATACTTGGAAAAAAAAGGTATAGGCTCAAGACCATTTTATCCTCCTATCCACAGCCAAGAACCATATTCAGATTATGAAGATACTTTTAGTGTTACATCAGAAATTGCTTTAAAGGGAGTATGGCTCCCATCATCAATAGGAATTAGCCTTGAGGAGATAGAATATATAAAAGAGGTTATAAAGAAGTTTAAGATAGAGGAGGGTCGATGATGAAACTCCATGTTTGCTGTGGCGAAGTTTACCTCATAGGCTGGCACAACATTGACATTTATATACCCGGTTATTCCTTTCTTGCTTCAGAAAGGCCAGATTTGGTTAAAATAAATGCGACGACTCTAGACAATTACTATAAATATGAGTACGGAAAGCATCCTGTAAAATGCTGTGTTGTAGATGAATTTAAAGATGTGAGAAATCTTGATTATCCAGATGAATCTTGCTCACAGATATTAATGGTTTCTGCATTTGAACATTTTTCCCTATCAGAAGCGAGAAAAATATTGAAAAACTTTTATAGAATGCTTAAACCTGGAGGACGACTTATGTTCGATGTTCCTGACATAGAGGCATGTTTAGAAGAAATGAGAAAGAACAGAGACATTGAAAATTTAAATTGGCAAATGAGGCTGATTTACGGTTCACAGAAAAATGAGTTTTCTTTTCATAAATGGGGCTATACAAGAGAAACACTTCTCGATGAACTTAAAAGAGCTGGGTTCTCTGAACATAGAATAAAATTTGGTCCAATCGTAAAACATTTTTATCCAATGATTGGTGTTACAGCAATAAAATAGATATATAGTCCCCTTCCCAAATCACATCTCAGCCACCTATGTTGGAACCCTACACGAGTAGTCGATTGAGTATGTTGATAAAGCTTACTTTAGATTATACACCTCCTTTCTTTTTAACATGAAATAGATGCAAACCAACATCTTTCTAGCTGTTGCTACTATTGCTATATTATGCCCCCTCCTTCTCTTAATTCTTAGGTAGAAATTGCGTAGGTATTCATCGTGCCTTATTGCTGTATTTGCGCATTGAATTAGGATCCGTCTGAGCATTCTGGAGCCCTGCTTTGTTATACGTCCTCTGATTTCACTATTTCCAGATTGTCTTATTGAGGGACATAGACCAGCGTAGCTTATAAGCTTGAACTTGTTTGGGAATCTGTTGCTCTATTAACTTAAGTCCATGATAGTAGATTCTTACTAATTCATGACCTATTTCTTCAAAAAGGGATAGAGGCTGCTTGTTTTTCTTAAAGAGAGCCCGAAGAGGTATAA